>Ga0213824_1000654_pt1 | contig 24654 bp, 28 predicted proteins | sample MC6MC0906MG_FD_179892 | JGI IMG/M metagenome (GOLD analysis project Ga0213824, IMG submission 179892) | Enriched soil aggregate microbial communities from Iowa State University, Ames, United States - MC6-MC0906-MG | ecosystem: Environmental > Terrestrial > Soil > Unclassified | place: USA: Iowa...
TTCAGACAGACTTAAACGTATTCCACTCTGGGGACTTGGTTGCGCTGGTGGTGCGGCCGGCGTTAGTAGAGCCTATGATTTTTGTCATGCCCATCCAGAAGCAAAAGTTCTAGTCGTTTGTGTCGAGCTTTGTAGCCTAACCTTTCAGCCAAATGATTTTTCAAAAAGTAATTTAATCGGTGCCTCTCTTTTTGCAGATGGAGCCGCATGCATTCTTGTCTGTGGAGATGAGGCGAAAATTACAGTAAAAAAATCAGTACCTGCTATTATCGGGACTGGATCTAAATGGATGCCAGATTCCGAAAATGTGATGGGGTGGAATATTAAAAATAATGGTCTACATGTCGTTTTTCAGAAAAGTATTCCTGCAATAATCACCAATTGGCTCGGGCCATTCATTGAACAATTTTTATTGGAACATGAACTATATAGTGAACAGCTTAACCATTTTATTGCACACCCTGGCGGTAAAAAAGTGTTAAAGGCTTATGAAGATACTCTGTACCTAGCTTCCAAAAAAACTGATATTTCTCGGGAAATATTGAAATTTCACGGAAATATGTCATCTCCTACGGTGCTATATGTATTGGAGCAATTTATGTTAAATGAAGGACAGGTGGAAGATACTGGCCTGCTCGTCGCTCTCGGCCCTGGCTTCTGTGCTGAAGCTATATTACTTAAATGGAGGGAGTAGCATGATTTTTTACATTATTTTGTTTCTCGTCATTCTACAAAGATTGACAGAAGTTTCAATTGCAAAACGCAATGAAAAATGGATGCTTTCACAAGGTGCCTATGAAGTTGGCGCTTCACATTATCCATATATGGTTACGATGCACATTAGTTTTTTCCTCTTTTTAATCGTTGAAGTAGTTACTAATAACACTGGTTTATCACCCTTATTTCCGTTATTGTTCTTTTTATTTGTTATCGTGCAAGCATTGCGTATTTGGTGTATTCGATCACTAGGAACTTTTTGGAACACTAAAATATTGATACTACCTAGCGCAGAGGTGGTAAAGAAAGGGCCTTATACATTTATGCGCCACCCAAATTACGCCGTTGTTTGTTTGGAAATTCTTCTTCTACCTTTAATGTTTCAAGCATATTTTACGGCATTTTGCTTTACACTTTTAAATATGACAATATTATCAGTACGCATTCCAATTGAGGAAAAAGCTTTGCGTGATGCTACGAACTATAATCATGTATTTCAAAAGAAGATTTCGGAATCCTAGCCGAAATCTTCTTTGTTTTTTCTTTAATACCATTCCCAATTGAATGGGTCTTGTAAATTCTCCCACGGTTTCTTAAACTCAGCTTCCGTTAATAAACATGTGTCCAATTCTTTTATAATCGATTCTTTATCTAGATCAATCCCAATGAGCACAAGCTGGGTCATCCGATCTCCGAATTTTTCATCCCAATCTTCTAGTACCTCAGGGCTCTGCAAGAAAACATCTTGCTGCTGTTCCTTTGGCAAAGCGGCTACCCAATAAGAAACGGGTTCTATTTTTGCCGATGAGCCTGCCTGTGATAGTAATAATGCAACATCTTGATGTTTCGCACTCCAAATAATCCCCTTTGCTCTAACAATCGATTCTGGCATATGATCACACCATTCTACAAAACGCATTGGATGAAATGGTCTACTACGCTTATAGGTGAAAGAAGAAATACCGTACTCCTCTGTTTCTGGTGTATGATTTTCATGACCTAGCTCTAATTCCTTTAACCAACCAGCAGATTCTGATACCCTTTCAAAGTCAAAGCGCCCAGTATTTAAAATTTCAGTTGGCTCTATGACACCATTAACTGTACGAATTAGCCTAGCTTCAGGTTGTAAAGCGCGCAAAATACGCTCTAATCTTTCAAGCTCGTCCACTGATACTAAATCACATTTGTTTAATATAAGGACATCACAAAACTCAATTTGGTCGATGAGTAAGTCGGCAACATCCCGCTCATCTAATTCACCTACTGCCTCCTTACGCTCTAAAAGACTTTCACCTGATTGGAAATCGTGCCAAAAACGATTCGCATCGACAACAGTCACCATCGTATCAAGCTGGCAAAACTTTGTTAAATCAATACCAAGCTCCTCGTCTAAATAGCTAAACGTTTGGGCAACGGGTATTGGCTCACTAATCCCTGTCGATTCAATTAAAATGTAATCAATAGTACCAAGCTTGGCGAGACGCTCCACCTCCTGCAATAAATCTTCACGCAACGTGCAGCAAATACAACCATTCGATAACTCCACAAATTTTTCCTCTGTTCGTGAAATGCCACTTCCATTTGCGATTAGCTCTGCATCAATATTAATGTCACTCATATCATTGACGATTACAGCCACACGCATATCCTTTTCCTTTTGTAGAACATGATTCATCATCGTTGTTTTACCAGAACCTAAATAACCACTTAAAACTGTAACAGGAATTTTCTTTACCATTTTTACAACTCCTCAAATCGTAATCATTACTATTTATAATTTGTAATTAAAACACAGATTCCTACATAATGCAACGATCAATTATGCCTCGGCATAATTGTGTCCGGAATCGGCTTTGTGCTTAGGCCTGCACAATGCAGGTCAGTTAGCCGTTATCGCATGGATGCGATGATTTTAGGCTAACATCCTTTAAGAACTCCTTTCCGATTCCGTGACATCCGCCGGAGGCTTTAACTTCTTTCAGCGGGTGTTTGAACACCCGCTGAAGAAGTTAAAATTTTGTGAAATTACCTTATTGACATATTTCATTAAAAATAATAATGTATAAAACGTAATGATTACTATTTAAAAAGGAGGCTTTTTATGCGCGTACAAGTAACATTAGCCTGTACCGAAACAGGTGATAAAAACTACATCACAACGAAAAATAAACGAAATAATCCTGAGAGACTGGAGCTTAAGAAATATTCCCCTCGTTTGAAAAGAGTCACACTGCACCGAGAAACGAAATAATTCCCCTAAAACATAAAAATGGCTGTTTCAAAAGTGACTTCACTTACTTTTGAAACAGCTTATTTAAAATGGGATGAAAAAATGATATGATCCCCTTTCAACAACCTACTTTATACGGTTTTATTAGTGTTTATTTCTATAGCTAGCTCGTTTAATTTCTGCTCCATTTCATCAAGAAAACGTAATTTATGATCCAGCTGCCCTTCAAAGTCTACAGATTGAGCCAATACTTTATTTACCTGAGCATCCAATTGTGTAAGAACTTCCGGATGAATCATCGTTTTTCCATTCAAGGAAGAGATTTGTTTTTTTTCATCCGCTAATTGTTGCGATAATTTTTCTATCTCACTGCATTTTTCCTCTATTTCTTTTGTTAAATACTTATTGAGATTATCTGAATTGGCTTGTTCTAAGCGCGATCTCTCCATTGCTTCAACGATTGCCTCCATTTGTTCGCTTATTTCTTTTGTAAAATCACTCACCTTGTTTTCAAGACCAGCAATGTCCGCCTTATAATTAACATCTGTATTCACTGAAAGTAATTCAACTTTAGTGTCTTTTAATAGTTTATTTTCTGCACGCAGCTCTTCTATTTCTTTTAATAATGTTTCTATTGAAGAAATTTGTTTTTTTTTGTGAATTTCTCTTGTTTGAATATCATCATTGTAGACTTGTGTTTCTTTTTCAGAGTCTCTCTTCAGCTTTAAAAGCTCCATCGAAAGCTCCTTCTTTTGATTGGTTAATTGGACGTTTTCTCGCTCTAGTCTTAGTACTAATGAATAATAATCACTATCTCTGAGCCTGTTAACTTCATTTTTATATTTCGCTAATTCAGCTCTTAAAAAAAGGATCATCTGTTGTAGCTGCACAGGATCATTATTTTTGACAATATCATTATCCATACTTGCACCTCCTATCACGAAAGCTTTTTAAGCAAATCAATCACTTCTTCAAATTGCTCCTTATTCTTCTTTAACATTTCATCAAGCTGCTTAATAAGATTAATCTCTATTTCCTCATCACCAATTTCTCCAGTTTGGCTCTTTTCTCCTGACATTAAATAGGCAATAAGTAGATTCAATGTGCCTTTTTCGAGATAAGCAAAGCTGTTATTTTTCGTATTACTAGAGTTAGATAGATTCGTAAGCTGTTCCTTTATTAGCTGATGGACAACACTATCTATTTTTTGATTTATATTTTCAGACTCGCTCATTTTCATCCTCCTGTGTTTGACTAATTCCATTAAGATTAATAGGATTTAAGACAACGACGCCATCTTCCAGCTGATCACAATATGTAAAACCCATGATACTTCCTGAATAAGAAAAATTATGACCCCATTTGATTTGAAAGTTAGGGAATGATAATGTTTCGTTTGGCTCTAACGTTGTTTTTCCTATAGGTCTAAGCCAAAATTCCTCCTTGCTTGATTGATCATTGATTCGCTCCCAGCTACTGTTTCCCTTTAACTTTGGTGCGAAATGTTCATAGACGTACCTTCCAGAGAAAGAGAATGGAGAGTCTTCAGGCAGTTTTATACATAGATACGGATTTGTTATAGGCTGATTACCTATATTGCGAATATGATAAGAGCCCAAGCATAGGCTCTCCTCATCAGGATTATAAGAAATATTGAACGAGGATGTGAAATAACTAATGATGTTGACACTATCCGGAACAATAAGCTCCTCAACCGTTTTTTTAATTTCATGAACATAAAAGTCCGTTTGTTTTTTTAGTTCATTGATCTTTTCTTCCACACGATCGATACGAGTAGTCATAATTAGTACCCCCTTGCCAATAGTATTAAATTAATCAACTCACTTTAAGCAATAGCTACTGTCTGAAATCCTTTCATAAAAAAAAGAGAGGATTATCCTCTCTTTACAATATGATTTTCTTCTATGTGTTAGTACCATTAACGAACATTTGGTGGGAATACAGCAGGGCATTGCGCTGGGCGAACTACACCCGGACATGCAAACGGTAATTCTGCTCTTGGCTCGCAGAAAGTTGCTAAGAATTCCACTGTAACTGGGAATGTAGATTGAATACTTTGGCAAACTGATATAGTAACTACTAATGCAGAAAACGTAATTGTGTTTGTTCCAGGAGTTAGAGTTCCTGTTGAACACACGAAACAATCTAAATCTGTGAATAAAATCTCTACATCTGTCCCTTTCGGCGCACATAATGTAACTTGTTCACAACGTGAAACTGTAATAGTGTTGCTTGTAAACCTAGTACCATTTGGTAAAGTAACAACTAACGTAACAGTAAAGTTCTTTTGAATAGTCAGATTTTGAAGACATACCGTTGCACCATCAATGGTGAATTGACGATTCTCACGGTTCAAAATAACAACAGGATTAGTTGCTCTTGGAACTACATTACATGTAACTACCGCACCTGCTAAGCTAGTCGTTGCTGTTACTCCTGGAAATGTAATTGGTCCAGTAGGGGAAAACTCAAACGACGCTTCCTTTACAATCCAGTCAAATACCTTATCGACATTTATACAAATTGGTTCCTGCAGTTGGGATGGCATACTATCTAGCATCCTTTTGACACCTCCATAATTTTTTTACCTTTCGTTTGTATCTTATGTTTTCTGACTAAAAGTGCATGGGCTAAAAAGTAATTCGTTCTGATTTTTATTAAAATACTTAAGTATCACTATGTACCGTTTTTGCTTACATCTCCTCTTCTTAAGGAGAAACTAAAATGTTTGAAAGGACCAGTATATTTGTAACAGAAAGTAAATATTTTTAATAAAATATTAGTGGACTGAAAGGGGTGAATTGCAATGGAAGATTCAAAATTGTACTCCACGCAAGACATTGAAAATTTGAAGCAAAGGATTGAAACGTATAGGGAAACGTTAACCTCATTAAAAATGGGGACTTCAATGGAAGATTACCTATTTATGAAAAAGGAATTTGATGCGATTAAAACACAAATCGCCCATTTAGAAGGGCTAACGGAAACATTAGACGATAAGCAAAATTCACAAATTAGGGGCTATGAGGAGCAGATAAGACTTTTTTCGTCGCAAATCGAGTCTCTAAATCAAACCATCGAGGGAATGAATCAAGAAATATTAACGGTTTTAAATAAATTAGTGATAGAAGATCCTAAAGCTACAACCACTACACCTAATACTGAAAACACTTCTACTTTTATGGCTAACGATGAACAAAGTCATCCAAGAATCAAAGAATCAGCAAATCAATCGGCTGTTACATCGGTGCCACCATCTTATAAATTGCTACAAAGTTTGGCGGGTAAAGCAATAAGTATACAATCAAATCCCAACAATAGAATACCTTCTTCTCGCCAGGATAATTTGGAAGACTTAACCCCAAAACGCCATTTTAATCAACAATACTTTCAATCAGTAAATACACATCCAAGCCAAATCTATAATGGCTTATATAGAAACATTACTGCAGAAACTACCGTCCATTTAAAAAATTTTACTGACGCGAAAGAAATCCCAATAAATAATTTTGAGACTACTATTACAATCCCTTCTCTTATAGCTAATGAATCTACGGCTACAACTACTTCCGCTCCTTCAATTATTAATGAATCAGCCAATAATAACGTGTCTGAAAGTAACCATGATTTTGTGGATATGAATACCTCCTCATCTTCAATGGTTAATGAATCCGTCGATGATACCGTGTCTGAAAATAATCAAGATTTTGTGGACATTAATACTTCTGCTTCTTCAATCGTTAATGAACCCGTCGATGATACCGTGTCTGAAAATAATCAGGATCTTGTGGACACTAATACTTCTGCTTCTTCAATCGCCAATGAAGCCGTCGATGATACCGTGTCTGAAAATAATCAGGATTTTGCGGACACGAATACTTCTGCTTCTTCAATGGTTAATCAATCGGCCGATGTTATCGTGTCTGAAAATAGTAATGATTTTATGGATATGAATACTCAGCCACCAACAATAACCGAGGAAGCAGAAAAAATTGATGCTATAGCAGAGGGATATGATGAAATGTCTCAGTCAACCGAAGAAGTAAACAAGCAAACAGAATCAGTAGAAAAAGAGCATAAGAAAGAGAAAAATTCCTTTATTTTAAACTTCCTAAGAAAATGGAGTTAATTTAAAATTTAAAATTGTGATGCTTCTGCTTCATAAAATCGTCCAATATGTATGAAAAATGCGTATTGGATTTTTTTGTGTTCCATTAAACTACAAAGATAAATCCATTTTTAAAGGTTACATTTAATAATCCCCAGATGGACTGAATTTGTTTATAAAATCTTTAAAGAATAGCGGCCCTCTGTAGATAATTGTCCTTACTTCCCTAGCCTTAGCTGAATAGAATAATGAAGAAAGGGGGTGTAAAAATGTGTATGAATCATTCAATGAATCATGGCGGGTGTGGATGTGACGGATGCTCGAATGGGGATCAATGCCACAACCTTGGGCCATTCTTGGCTGTTGATGCTGCATGTATTCCACAGCCACAACCACGTAATACTGGCTCAATTATCGCATTCTCCTCTGGTTTAACAACTCTTTTAACGACTGCAGCTAATGGCTTAATCGGTGCAGTAAGCCTTGTTGGATTCGGTAGTACAGTTACTGGTCTAGCTCTAGCTGGAAATAATGTTGACTTAACGAATCTTGCGTTTACTGAGGCTTTTACGGTACCTCGTACAGGTAATGTTACGTCTATTGCTGCAAGCTTCACAGTAACAACAGCTATTGCGTTGCCAGGCCTTCCAGGAACAACAGTAGTCAATGCTCGAATTTATCGTGCGCCTGCGGGAAGCGCAGTCTTCAGCCCTACAGATGTAAGTGTTAATTTAAACCCAGCATTGGTAGGAGTAATAAATGTAGGTACAGTATTAAGTGGCACATCTGATAGCTTCCCACCACTACCAGTAGTAGCTGGTGATAATTTATTAATGGTGTTCTCCATTACTGCTACAGGAACAGCACCTACTTTAGCCGCAACTGTTATAGGTACTGCAAGTGCAGGTATTACAATTGATTAAGAATTTATATCATTAAAAAAACAAGATAAACTATATTAAATTTAAAGCCCTTTTCACAGTGTAAAAGGGCTCTTATTTCTAAAAATTGCGACTGCCGAGACTTAACTTGATCGATGGAAACCCTCTATGCTACGGAATTGTAAGCTGGTGATATCAAGCCCAGCATTCATCTTTTCAACTGTTACAAATTAGACAACTTCTTGATTTGAACAAGAAGTCGTCTAATTTTGTCTGTAATGAATGCACTTAGTTATTTACAGTTTTATGATTTCCCTAAAGTATTCTGAATATGAGCAAGGTGATGCTTCCCGTGCCATGCATATAAGGCTAAGGCTTTTTCAAGTGTCATCAACCCTGAATCAGGATGATTAAATGCTCGTTGTAATTGCTCTGCTGTTAAGCTTTTCAGCAAATAAACCCAGCGTTCATGTAAACCCTCAACTAATTGATATGAGGCTGCGACAGGCATTTCTGTATCCGGGAGCTTTGCCCATTCTTCCTCATCGTAAGGCTTAATCGTTGGAGTATTTTCTGTCAAAGCTAGCTTAAAACGGATAAAGCTATTCATATGACTATCAGCAATATGGTGGACAAGCTGTGTAACCGTCCAACCATTTTCTCGGTAGGATTTTGTTAATTCTTGTTCACTTATTCCTTTAAGTGCCTCTCCTAGTTGTTTCGGTAATAGACGAATATCCTCCATCCATTCCTGTACTTGCTGTGCTGTAACTACTTCCGGAAATTGAAATTGTCCAATTGGATATCGTAAATCAGTCATAATAGCTATCCTCCATTTCTATTTTCTTACTTTTTATATTACCAATTTTATATTTTTCACGCTATTTGCTTTAATTCTTTTTAGTAAAACCCTCGTTTTGCAAGAATTATACTTACAAAAACGAGGGTCGTTGTGTGAAATATTCACTCTCTATTCATTTATATCGTAAATTAACGTATCAAAATAACTTTCATTAATATATAGTAAAATCGCCCACTCACCGGGTTTTGGTATTTTCACACTTGAAGGTGTATGAGCATCTGCACCATTAACAGGTCCACCAAGCCCTATAGTCCAACCATCTACTAAGATAGGATGCACTGTTTTAGATTCTTTATGATACCCGACAATGGTTAACTTGCTATCACGACCTTCTTCAATTCCCCAAAGATGCCACATCCATTTTTGAGTGCTTAAACTTGGCATATTGACCCCGATAACACCTGATTTATTCACATTACCGACAATACCTCTGTCTCCAAATTCTACTGCCTTTTTGTCCCAATCAATTGATGTAAAGTCACTTTCTTGTACAAAATCAGGTAAATTATCTGGCAGAGCAACCGTCTTCTCATTCATTGTACAGCCTACCAACAATAACAACACTGTTACCATAAGTACCCATCGCCTCATTACTACACTCCCTACAAGTCATAGTTATTTCCTATGAAACGAATATATCGCACAAATTGTTACAGAGTATTCCAAAAATTTTATACGAGCTATTATTCTATAGATCTCATCACAAATTTAACTAACGACTTTAACGGATGAGTAATCGTTACACCTGACTCTTTTTCGAGTTGCCGTGCAGCCTCAACCATCGAAAGCTGTGCAACTGTAATATGCTGCTGTTCCTCTGCTACATCAAGAAGAGCTTTTATAATAGCGTTATTATATGCATCCTTTTTCCCCTGGATAATTAATTCAAACGTTTTGTTGATAACTTTTATTTTAGTATTAATGGATTTTTCATGTAGTAAAGCATATTGTTGAAGTCTGTTCATCGTACCTTCTACGGTTTCAGGATTTGTAAAAAGAATCGTTTGAGGCTGTTTTTCTTCACATACTGTTTCAAAGAACGGCTCATCGATTTTAATAATTGGAATAGAATGTTCCAGCTGTTCATCCTTTAACAATGCGATATAATTTGTACAAGTTATTAAAATGGCGTCCATATCACAACTTTCCATCCATTCAAGTTGCTCTTTAACCTTAAAAGCTAACCCGTCAGTCCCTTTTGAAACTTGCTGTATAAGACCTGGATCCACAAAATGGACTAGCTCAACTTTCTCAATGTTTTGAAATGCTTGCTCTATATACTCAATATTTGAATGATGTGCATGTAAACAGCCAAGCTTTTTCCTCAAGTGCAATCCCCCTAATTAGTAAGCTGTTTTTCCATCGTCGCGATAGCAAGAGAGACGCCATTACGATTCTCTCCCGTTTCCTCTTTTATTACAACATAGCCTAATGAGCGATATAACTCAATATTTCTTGGTACACTCATGCGTACTTTACATTCGCTAGTACTTTTTCCATTAGCAAGCGCATATTGTTCAAGCTCTTCAATTAATGCCTTAGCCAATCCTTGTCCTTGCTTTTCTGGAATAACAGATAATCTAAAAAAATAAATCCCCTGAGCACTGAGTGTAAATCTTACCATTGCAACTGGTTGTTCATCGATATATCCGATGAAAGCATATTCTCCTTTTTTTATCGCCTGTTCAATCGACTCAACTGTTTCACTTAGTGCGCTTGACGGTGGTGTTGCATGCTCATACTCTTTAAAGGCTTGCAACATTACTCTGTGAATTACTGGTGCATCCTTTACTTGCGCTAAAACAATATTCATCTTCCATCACCCCTTAATGAATTAATATACATTTTAACGTATTACCAGAAATAACAAAGAGGCTGGGACATAATTATATATTCTAAGCAAAATTCAAAACCTTCGCATCAGAAAAGCGCGAGAAATCAACGTTTCTAAAATTGATTTCTCGCGCTTTTTAAGGTTTTGTCCAGTTATGTCCCAGCCTCTATCAAAATTAATTTTTATTCACAAAACGAATTGCTCTACTCATAACCGTTGGAACAATTGAAGCATGATTTTCCTCCAACGCTTCATAAAAAGCAATATCCATAATTTTCTCTAAATCGCCGGCAATCTGTTTTGCATCATCAACCATAAAGGTTTCCAGTTCCCCCACCCCTATGAATAATTTTTCATAAGCAAATGGACGCTCTTTTATAAATGTTGAAGCATACTTTAATAGTTCATGCTCATTCCACCAAATAGAAGGACTAATCGCAATATAACGTTGGAAGCTTGCTTGATGATGGAATAATTGCCAAAGTACAAAGTAACCCGCTAATGAATGTCCGAACAGTGCTTGTTGCTGTACATTTACAGGGATTTGCGCCTGAATACTTGGCTTTAATTCCTCCTCTAAAAATCTACTAAAGTTCTCTGCTCCTCCATGTTTCTCATGGCCCTTCCCTTTAAATCTTGCGGGATACGTATACGTCTCAGCTTGTCCTGTAAAATCATAAAATCGTCGTTCGTGCAGATCAGCTCCATGCCCAATGCCAACTACAATAGCTGGTAAAATACCTGTTTTAGGTGCATTACGACTTTGCAGGCGGACTGCTTCCTTCACAAGGTGAAAATAGGATGAACCGTCCAATACATATAAGACTGGAAAACCACCTTCTGGTACGTCTCCATTCGGTACATAAATGTTTACCGTATACGTATAATCCGTAAAATTCGATGTTAATTGCTGCGTTGTATAATCAGATGCTGCTGCAATTTTGTCTATCATCATTTGTCGACCTCCTTCAAAACATCATAGCCATAGCATACGGGTGTTTTCGTAACAGGATCTTCCATAATACGTGCATTAATATTGAATACTTCTCGCATCACATCTGCGCATAAAATTTCCTGAGGTGTTCCCGTTTTCATCACAACTCCCTGTCGCATCGCAATTAAATGATCGGAATATCGTGCCGCGTGATTAATGTCGTGCAATACCATAACAATCGTACAACTATGCTGCGCGTTCAGGTTTTTCACAATTTCTAATACCTCTAACTGATGCGCCATATCTAAATAAGTTGTCGGTTCGTCTAATAACAAAATATTTGTTTCTTGCGCTAAGGCCATTGCAAGCCATACACGCTGGCGCTGCCCCCCTGACAGCTGTCCAAGCTCGCGATTGCGATAGTCATTTGTATTTGTAACAGTTAAGGCCCACTCAATCATTTCCTCGTCCTTCTTTGTTAAGCGATTCACATTATTTCGATGCGGATAACGACCATAAGCAATAAGTTCCTCAACCTTTAGCTGACCTGGTGCAATAGGCGTCTGAGATAAGATCGCTAGCTTTTTCGCAATTTCCTTTGTCGATAAATTTTGCATGTTTTGGTCCTGCAAATAAACCGTGCCCTGCTGCTTCTTTAATATACGACCAATTGTTTTTAATAATGTTGATTTTCCACATCCATTAGGTCCTATGATGGTCGTAATCTTCCCATCCTCTATCGTTAAATTTAAGCCTTCAAACACACGAACCTGCTCATAGCCGGAAGATAAATTTTCCATTCTAAATGCCGTTTGCACACCTATTTCCTCCTATGCCTTTGATTTCACTAATAAATATAAGAAATACGGAATCCCAATAATCGAGACAACGATTCCAACCGCTAGCTCAGACGGTGCAAATACTGTTTTTCCTATAAAATCAGCTATAATAAGCAATCCTGCGCCAATCAATGCACTTACTGGCATGACATAACGATGTTGTATACCAACAAGCTGTTTTGCAATATGTGGTGCCATCAATCCAATAAACCCGATACTACCTGATACTGATACACAAGCACTGACTAAGCCAACGCTTGCCATTAACAGCTTCTTCTTCTCTTTTTCTACCGGTATCCCTAAACTTGTAATACTATCCTCTTCCAGTTGAAAATAATCGAGCAAATACGCTTTCCGATGGACATAAAAGCCCAGTAATATAAGCCAAGGTAGCATAGTCACAACAAAAATCCAGTTTGCATTATAAATAGAGCCTGCCATCCAAACTGCGGCAGATTCGAAATCTTGAGCACTCATTTTTAATGATAAAAACAGTGACAGTGCCCCAAAACCACTGTTTATAGCAATCCCGGTTAAAATAAGTCGCTGCATATCTAAATGACCATTTTTCTGGGCAAATGAAAAAATAAGTAGCGCAGCCAAAGCACCGCCTACAAACCCGAACATGGGCATCATTAAAATCGATAACCAGCTACTTATATCTGCAGATGTGAGACGTAATTGAAAGAAAAACATGAATATAACCACTGCTGCCCCAGCACCCGCATTAATCCCTAAAATACCTGGATCGGCTAAGCCATTTCGTGTTATGCCCTGTAGCACAACCCCTGCCATCCCTAAGCCAACACCAACAAGCGCTGCAATGACAATACGTGGTAAACGGAATTCAAAAATGACAAGATCAAATTTTGGATTTGGATCAATACGTAGCAATGTTTTGACAACATCCATCACTGACATATCAAAGACCCCATTTGTCATATGGAGATAGCTGGCACCCAAAATAAATAAAATGAGTATTGAAACAGTCATAACGAATACACTCGAGGTTTTTTTACGCACCTTTTTCACCTCCGTGTTTACGAACTAAATATAAGAAGAACGGAACACCAACTAATGCCGTTAATACGCCAATTGGAGTTTCATATGGGTAATTAACAAAACGACTAAGCACATCACAAAGTGCTAAGAAGAACGCACCGATGACAGCTGCACATGGAATGATAAAGCGGTAATCTACTCCAACAAGAAAACGCGTAATATGAGGAATGACTAACCCTACAAAGGCTATCTTTCCTACAAGTGCAACTGCCGTACCTGTTAAACAGACAACAGCAAGCATGCTTATGATTCTCACCGCTTTTGTTTTTTGGCCAAGTCCAATAGCGATATCTTCGCCTAATGAAGTGATCGTAATAGCTTTAGCTGAAACGAATGCAAGGATTAAACCAATCAGCCCAAATGGAATCGATAGCATGAGCATATCCACATCCACCATATGTACCTTTGTGTTATACCAAGCACTTACTGTTTGTGATACTTGGAAATACATCGCAATGGCTGTGGCTATACTGCTTAAAAATGTACCAATGACTGTCCCAATAATGGCAAGTCGTACCGGTGATAAACCATTTCGAATTAAAGAGCCAAAACCAAATACAATACCTGCCCCTAATGCAGAACCGAGCATAGAGAGTAGGATCATTTGGTAATTTGGAAGCCCTGGGAAAAATACGATCGCTAACGTAATCACAAATGCAGAACCATCATTAACGCCCATTAATGAAGGAGACGCTAAATAATTTCGTGTTATGCCCTGCATAACAGCGCCGGCTACTGCTAAAAATGCTCCCACTAATAAAACTGCGGCGATTCTGGGAATTCGTCCTGTTCGCACAATTTGGTGGTCCACATTTGAAGGGTCGAATGCAGAAATCGCCTGCCACACCGTTATTGCGCTAATGTCTTTTGTACCGTACATAACGGAGACTAATGCCACAATCGCAATGAGGAATGGAGAAGCTGCTACTATTGAAAATGCCGCAATGTTTGTTTTTTTCAACTTCCACACCTTTTTCTTTATCAATTTCTCTCTCAATCTTATAAAAGGCTGGTAATAGCCTGGTGATGCCACCAAATCTACTACCAGCCTATCTATGCCAAGGCATAATTGATACTATTTAAGTAATTTTTCAGCTGCGACATCTAAGAATTTCACCTTAGACCATGCAGTACCACCTTGCGCTAAAGGATCAATCGCATTGACGAAAATTTGATTATTTTGTGATGCCTTCAAGCTTGCAAAAATCGGATTCTTTTGTAGCTCTTCCAGCGCTTTTGGTGCATCGGCATTTTCTGATTCCTCGAACTGAAGGAAAATAGTATCAGGATTTACCTCTGCTAATGTTTCAAGAGATAGTTCAGCCTGAGCCTTTGTAGTTTTTAAAATTTCTGGTATTGGAGCCCCTAAATCTTCATATAGCACAGGGTTTAAGTAAACTCCTGCAGGATAAATATACATTACGCCACCGCGTACTCGAATAACTAGAATCTCCTTGTCCGCTAGTTGCTCTTTAGATTTGGCTTGCGCATCAACAACCTTCGCATCATAATCTGCAATGATTTTTTTAGCATCATCTTCTTTACCTGAAAGCTGTGCAAGTAATGTTAAGTTCTCTTTCCAATTTGTAGAGACATGTGAATACGGAATCATCGTTTGAATTTTATTTAGCTTTTCAGCAGTTTCCTCAGGGAACTTTGAGGTACCTAAAATAACATCTGGATCAAGACTTAGAATGGCCTCTGCATTCGGCTCCATTTTATTTCCTATAAGCTTAGCACCCTCTAATTCTGAAGCAAGATATGATGGAATTTTGCCACCAACTTCTAGTACACCGGCAGGCTTAATACCAAGCATCGCCGCATCTTCCATAGATTCTAAGCTTGCCGTTACAATGTTTTTCACATCTGCAGGAACTTCATATTTCTCTCCCAAATATGTAATCGTTTGTGTTTTCGCTTGATCTGCTTGCGTTTCTGTAGCACTTGTTTCTGCCGCATTATTTGTGGATGTAGTAGACTCTTCTGCCTTATCCGTTCCACACGCAGCCAAGGATAGCGCTAATAGAGCAGGTGCACACATTTTAAAATATTTATTCATCATTATTCTCTCCTAACAAATCGCTATCTACCGATAATGATAATCGTTTTCAATTATAAGTCAATAGGAATTAGCGATTCAATTGATATTCATTATCATTTACGGATACTATCCTAACAAAGCGAAAAACAATTGTGAATGGATAATTTCATGAACAACATGGACTTTTGCCGATTTTCAACTTCTTTCAACAGATATTTTTGTACCGAAAGCGTAGCGGCAGGTACAGAAGTCTCCTACCTCTATAGGTTGTGAGATGAATGCGGGTCTAAGTTACATCTTGTTGGCCCAAAGCCTCTGGCAGATGTCACAAAAAAAGCTGCTTCTTTTTCAAGAAACAACTTGTTTATACGTATTTTGCTTCCTCAAGCATTTTTTTTCGATACGCTGTCGGGGACACTCCCGTACACTTTTTAAATACCCGACTAAAATAAAAACAATCTGCATAGCCTACACATTCTGCTATTTCCGCTACAGTAGCATCGTCATATTGCAGTAAATCCTTCGCCCGTCGTAAGCGATACTCCGTTAAGTAGGCGCTAGGGTTCATACCCGTATGCTGTTCAAACAAATAGGCAAACCTACGACGCTCCACGCCAAATTCCTCAGCAATTTTTGAAACAGAAAGTTGTGTAGCATAGTTCTCATGTATGTATTGTAAAGCTTGCTCCATCTGGTCGCTTGCCGTATCGAGAACCTTCACTTTTGCCGACACAAGAATAGCTTCCAAAAGATTCATAAACAGAGTCTTTGCTTTGAATATGGACATATTACCTGGCAGTGAATGGCTTTCTATTATTTGCTGTACATAGTCAATAATTTTAGTATGATAACCTGTATGAATTAAAAAGTGCTGAGCTGCTAATGGATATAAAGATACTTCTTTCTGAGGAATATTATAATGGACAACTGCATACTCCCATACTTTATCGCCAGAAACTTTAATTTCAATTGGCATTTGTGGTCCTGCGTGTACGACCATACCTGGCTCCATTACATAAGGGATACCATTAAAACTAAATATGGCACTACCAGCAAGTGGCACAACTAACCCGCACTTCCCAGGAGCTGTTGTGCGTCCTGTATCTACTTGACCTGGCTCCATTTTATTTGTAAAAACATCCGTAAAACTTACAGACGCATGTGCATAGTAATCAATTAAATGCTTGATATCCACTTTATAGCTCCTACATTCTTTAAAACTTTTTGGATTTGTGAAAAGTGATGCAAATCATGATCGACTAAACTAGCAAAATACCCGTAAAGCGTTAATTCAGATGCACCTACTTTAAAAGACTTTTGCCATTGCTGATCATCTATTGGATGAAGTACGTTCATTAGCTGATGTCTCTGATTTATAAAATTGGCTATCGTTTCTTCTTTACTTTGTACACAGCTGTTATATGATGCGCTTGCATTCATTTCTTCTACAACTGGCCCTTTTGGTAAACTTTCTTTTATAAAAAGAAATGGAAGACGTTGTTTTAATACGAATTCATCCCATGGCGTAAGATGGCCAATAATTTCTGCAACCGTCCATTTTCCAACTTCAATAGGTGTACGCCATTGTTCTTCCGTAACATTTGCTAAACTCTCCACAAATGCTATAGATCTTTCATAATGCGAGAGGATCTCATTTTTATCGTGACACAAAATTCTTCAGCTCCTTTTTAGTAGATAATTTGTAACTTTGGCCAAAGTGATTTCCACTGCTTGTTATGTACCCTATTCTTATAAACCTCATGCATTTGAGAGCCTTTTTGAAAATATGGTGTAGGTGCGACAATCCCAGAAGTTAAGTACTGAATACCATGGGGGGCAGCGATCTCAAGTTTTCCATTAGCAAGCCTCACACCAATAGCTGTCGGTGTTTCTGGAAAATGCGCAATGCCATCAATAGATGATTGATAAGGTTCACTGTTATTTACTACATGCATTCTTGCTTGATTTTTCACAGACCAAGGCTCATCCGGTAAATATTTCTTCAATTCTTGCTCATACTGCTTCTCATAATCCTCTAAAGCGTTTACTTTATCAAAATATATCACATCAATATCAGCTAATGGTGTTCTGTATTTTTTTTCATGCAAAACATCCCAAACCTTAGACCGAACAAATCCTGCACATACCCATGAATCCGGTAATTGTAGCTTTTCTACAGTCGATCAATTATGCCTCGGCATAATTGCGTCCGGAATCGGCTTTGTGCTTGCACAAAGAACTCCTTTTCAATTCCGTGACATCCGCCGGAGGCTTTAACTTCTTTCAGCAGGTGTACTTCTGCTGAAAGAAGTTAAAATACCCATCATCCAGTCGTCTGCCGCAATTAATCTCTTTAACCCTTCTTCTGTTTTTATCAGTTTCATTCACCTCTGAATCCATTCTATTTTTCAGCCATTTTTTCACCCTCATTAATTAGAAGGCTCTGATTTCCGCTACGGGCGAGCGTCGAGCCGCTTTGTGCAGAGCTTTAAGGGGACTGTATTTCGAGTAGTATTTATAGCAGAAGAGAAAAAATTTGCTGTACAATATACAGATTATATTTATAAATCTAATTTATACAAAACGGAAAATAATATATTAGAATTATGATTTATTTACCAGTACCCTTTAACTAATAACGTTAAAGGAGACGCATATGAAAAAATCTTTTATTTTGATTGTGTCCTTTGCCATTGTAGTTGGACTTTTTTATACAAAGCTTTCAATGACGCTTGTTTGTATCGGAATTTTTGCTGCTTTTATCGGTACCCTTGCTGGGGGTGGTGGGCTTATTACGATCCCTGCTATGATGCTTGTTGGCATACCTATTCAAACAAGCATTGCTACGAATAAATTTTCATCAGGCATTGCAGCGTTGTCGAGTATCTTTTATCTTCTTTATCATGAAGAGCTTCGACTAGCATCTATTATAAAATACGTTGCAGTAGCCATTGCTGGAGGTATTTGTGGAGCACTTCTAACTGTATCTATGTCAGAGAAGGCCATGAATATTATTGCATGTACTTTACTTATTTTCGCCCTATTTGTAACGTTGAAAAATAAAGAATGGACTGTTACCTCGGAAGAAAATGACACGAAACACAATAATAGATTATGGCAGCCGTTTTTAATTGCGGCTTATGATGGTGGCTTCGGACCTGGCTCTTCAACCTTCAGCATACTACATTATTTACGCTACCATTACTCCTACATAAAGGCAGTACAGCTCACACGTGTGCTTATATTCGGGAGCTGTACTGGAGCATTTTTAGTATTTTACCAAACTGGCTTTATTCAATGGGAATACGCGATTGCGATGGCAGTAGGGTCTATTATCGGCTCTCAACTCGGACTTTTAGTTCTACCGAAAATTCCGATAAAAGCAGTTAAAATACTACTAATAGTTATTATTTCATTACTACTTATTCAAGTAACAATAAAAATAATTTAACTACTCAAATGCTCATGAATTAACTTCCATTCATTATTTAAGACAGTAAAAATATTCGTTGCTCTACCGCTACCTGATACAAATTTTCCGTTATGATAGCCTTCATAATGGTATGTATAAATACAGGTAGCAGATTTTTCATCAACCGTAAGCCATTGAACATCAGTAGCAGAATAAACTTCTTCCTTTATCAAATTCCATGCATTATTAAAATAAGCTCCTATTTCTTCTAAGGTTGTGCATGATTTATCGCTAAACCAATACACAGCTTGAGGATGCAAAATTTCCTTTACGTTATTAAAATCATGGGAATTTGTCGCTGTAATATAACGCTCTAAAGCTTTTTGATACATCAAGAAACCCTCCTTTTCCAACAATATTAGCTGAAATACCATTATATAGGAATATCATTATGGCTAATTACGAGAAGTACATGCTAGTAGTATTGCTTGTTTAATAATTTTCACTTCTAGTTAACATAGCTGGATTAATGATGTCTGCTACAGCCAAATATAGATTCTCCGGATATTCAGCAAGACGATGGCATAAGTATAAATACCAATCAGTTCCATACGTAAGATAAATCTTACAGCGGTACCCCTTCTCTTTTAATTGACGTATCAAATCAGGCTGGACACCATAAAGCATTTCTATCTCAACATTTGGCTGATTAAAATATTGTCTTTGTTCCATTTCTTGAATCAATACTTCATCATGCGTAGCTATCGAGATAGAATGCTTGGCATTAATCAACTGCTCTACATAATGAAGATAACGTTCATTCAGTGCTTCTGATCTTTTCATAGCAAGGTCGATCGGCTCCTGGAAAGCACCTTTAACAAGCCTTATTTTCCCTGGATATTGAATAAGCTGCTGTATATCCTCCTCTGTACGATAAAGATGAACTTGTAGTGTAATCCCGACATTGGTATATTGGCTTGCTATTTTTTTATAAATATCGAGGATATCGCTCGTCTTTGATGACTCCTCCATACTAATCATTAATGTAATTCTGAACTGATATGCTTTTTTAGCTAGCTCCATTAAGTGTTTATATGCTAGTTCTGCATTAACAGAAAGTCCAATATGCGACAAATCTAATGACACTGTTTGTCTTATCTCCAATGCACCCATTCCCTCAATAAGCTGCAAATATTCATCTTTAGCCTTTTGACATTCCACTAAAGCAGTTGTATTCTCCCCTATAAACTCTAGGGATATTTGATAATCCTTGGTGATGAATTCTCGAGCAATCGGAATAGCATCCTTTCTCCCTTCACCGGTAACATACCGTTTCGCTGCCTTCCATAATAACGGATAGAGTTCTGTTGACTGTTGAACGTCCTGTTTCATTTGAGCATTTCTTGCTGCAGATTTTAATGCTTGAATCACTATTTCTTCTGTCTTTTTCATTTTTATTCCTCCTCTTTTCTATTTTCCAGTACTTTAACATGATAAAATTGGTAGGAGTAGAACCACTTTATAGAATTTTTCAAGGTACCAATTTTAAGTAGGAGGAGAGAAAGTTGTTATGGATACCAATCGATCGTTCTTCAGATATACCTCTAAACCGGCAAGTTTATCAGCAAATTCGGGAAAAAATATTAAATGGCCATCTTCAAGCAGGTGAAAGGCTAGCATCAACACGTGAGCTCTCTTTCGAGCTGAAGGTTTCAAGAAATGTCATATTGGAAGCTTACGATCAATTGTTAGCAGAGGGATTTTTAATTGCACGAAGTGGTTCAGGTACATTTGTTGCAGAGGGGGCCTTTTTAACACAGCATGAGGCACCATTTTTATTTGAAGTCGATGAAAAAAAGATGAAAAATCATATTATTAATTTCCGTTCAGGTATTCCAGCATTGGACTTATTCCCCCGTAAAACATGGGCCAAGCTATCACATCAACTGTGGAATGATATTGAATCAACTAATTTTGGATATGATTTTCCAGAGGGTCGTTTAGAATTAAGACAAACGTTAGCACACTACTTATTAAGAACTAGAGGTGTTCACTGTCATCCAGAACAAATTGTCATTACATCCGGCGCTACACAAGCATTGACACTTGTTTCTCGATTGCTTTTATCACCTAATGATATAGCCATTATAGAAGATCCTATTACGAATGATATTCAAACGATTTTTAAATCTTCAGGTGCCTCTCTTTATCCAATACCTGTAGATGAATATGGGATGAAGACAGCCTTAATACCAGAAAATTTGCATCCTAAATTTGTCTTCCTAACTCCATCACATCAATTCCCACTAGGGGGTACGTTACCAATACAGCGCAGAATTCAATTAATCAATTTCGCCAGAAGGAATAATTGTTTTTTAGTTGAGGATGATTATGATAGTGAGTTTCGCTATGAAGGTCCACCTGTCAGCTCTTTACAAGGTTTAGATCTAGAACGTGTACTCTATATAGGCTCTTTTAGCAAGATTCTTTCTCCAGCATTAAGAATAGGTTACATCGTTCTCCCAACTCATTTAATCGAGAAATGTCGGCAGCTGAAATGGCTTACTGATTTACACACACCATCATTAGATCAGCTTATTCTTGCTCATTTTATTAAAGAAGGCTATTTAGAAAGACATATTGCAAAGATGAAGAAGTTTTATAAAAACCAGCGAGATTTTCTTATCCAATGTTTGCAAACAACCTTTTCAAATAAAGTGAAGATTTTAGGTTACTCTACTGGTATGCATTTAATTGCTGAATTAGAGGATATTCATTTTTCTAAAGAGCTATTGTTTAAAATCGAACAACTTGGTGTAAAGATATACCCTGTAGAGGATCATTCGATAGAGAAAGGGAAAAATACTAATCGGATTATTTTAGGGTATGGACATTTAAAGAAGAATGAAATAGAAGAAGGCGTGACAAGACTATTTCAAGCAGTCTATGATGAGGTAAAGTAAAAAAAGGGGATATCAAATGCTCGCTACTGTTCAGAAACAACAAAATAACTATGTCGTAAAATTTGATCGTCCACTGTCACATTCAGTTGATGCTGTTTGGGCAGTATTAACGGAGAATGGCAAGCTTCAAAAATGGATGAATAATTTAGAAATCATTGACCTTCGAAAAAACGGTAAAATCCATTTTAATATGAATGATGGAACAGATGCTTATATGGAAATAACGATTACAGACTATGTTGAGAAGGAAGTGCTCGAATTTGAATGGGGTAAAGATACAGTCAGATTTGAACTCTCCTACACTAGTAGTGGTTCCATATTAGTATTACTTGAACCGATTGGTAAGCTAACTGAGCATACACCAAAAGATTTAGCTGGCTGGCATATATGCTTAGACCTGCTTTCAGACTTATTAAATGGAACTGTACATGAAGAATTTCCAATGGAAGAATGGCAAAAATGGTTTGCAGAATATAAGCAACTTGTGGATGACGTAGAAAAGATTTAAGCCATCATAAATAAAACTCCTAGGATGTGTGAAGTTCACCATGCCCTAGGAGTTTTTATTAATGATAAAAAGCTGTAGCCATTTCAAGTGCTTTTAGCGGATCCTTGATTGAATCAAGCGTATAGACAAGCTTGTCGTCCTGCCACACGATTAAATTTCCTGATTCATTTACATCTAAATGTGCAGATCCGTGTTGCTTTGGAATAGGAAGCATATGCGATTCTAAAAATTGTACTGCCTGCTTAGCAAGCTTTACACCGGCTTCCGGATTGTCTGTTCTTGTTTGAGTCGCTATTGCCCATCTTCCCTCATTCCAACCAGTCCATAAAGAGCCAGCACCTGCATCCTGATAGCCTTTAATATTGGAACCAAGATCAACTTCTTGACCGCCACTTTGACTAAAGTTCTCAAAAGAAATTTGCTTACTTGCTTCGTCGGCACTTTCATATTGCTTCACTAAGAGACGAGCAATAACGGTCGCCCTATCTGGTTGTTTTAGTTTAATATCGTTGATTGGCAAATACTCTTTGCTTTCAAAAAATACTATTTCAACTTCGTTAGCTTCCGCCTTCGTTGTTGCCGTTAAAAATGTACCTTCTGTGATTGGTAGCCCTTTTGGTAAAGTTATAGGTAATTCCGTTTTAAGCTGGTCCTTAACATTTTTTAGTGCCCCAGCCTGTGTAATCGATGCTACTGTGTTTTCCTTATTCGGTTTAGAAGATTCCTGTTGATTTTCCTGCGATTGCTGCTCTTCTTGCGGCTTGTTTGGCACGTTAGGTTTTTCTTCTTTATCAGAGCATGCAGTGATTATACTGAAACTTAAAAGCATGAATGTAAAAACTACTTTTTTCATGGCGTTGGCCCCCCCTTTATTAAGAGCGATCGAGCTGACCTTAGAAGTAATCTGGTATGCCCCGAAGAACTGATCGGGTTCGATCCGAAACTGATCAGGTCCCCCCGGGTTCATCTCAGAACTAATCGTGTAAGGTCACTTCTTTCTTCCCTACCTAAAAACTATTTTAGTTACTTAAGTTCATTAATTTGCTTCGTCAGTTCGTTAAACTTTTGATCAAGCATAGCGTAATCCTTATTCTTTGCCGTAAGAAAACTAAGCTTGCCGAGTATTTCTTGTCTTTCATTTTCAAGTTTTAAACGAAGAGCGGCTTTATCATCGGCTTGAGAAGGAGCACTATTTCTCCATTTTTTCTCAATACGTTTATTTTGAACTTCCCACACACTATCAGTTACCTTCTCAAGAAAATATCTATCATGTGAGACAACAAGTAATGTTCCCTTATATTGCGCAAGTGTTTTCTCTAACTGCTCCCGAGAAGGTAGATCAAGGTGATTCGTCGGTTCATCTAAAATAAGCACATTTTTGTCCTCTAAAATATATGCCATTAGTTTACATTTCACACGCTCGCCCATACTCATTTTGCCTATTGGAGCAGTCCAATGTGCAGATGTAAAACCTAAATGCTTCATTAAATTTCGAACTTTCCCTTGCTCCTCAAAGGTTTCTTTATAAAAGTATTGCTCCGGTGTCTGATCCAGTGGTAAATCAAATACTTCCTGTGTTAAATAGCCGATGTTTGCAGCAGGAGATAGCCAAATTTCCCCTTCTGCCTCTACCTGCCCTAAGAGTATCTTTAATAATGTTGTTTTGCCACTACCATTTGTCCCAATAATGGCAATTTTCTCACCAAATTTTGCAATTAAATTTACATCCTTCAATAAAGCTCGTTGCTCAAAGCACTTCGTTAAACTCTTTGTCTCTAAAAAACGCTTGCCCACTCGTTGATTTGTGTCTAAAGAAAAACGAATCTCTTCTTCAGGTTCTACAGCTTCAATTTTAACCTTCGCAAGCTCCTTCTCTAATCGTTTTTTCTTAGATTTAACTTGCGAGTCCATACGCTTTGCTTTTACACGATAAAATTCCTTAAAGCCCTCCTGCTTTGTAGACTGCGCATGTGCCTTCTGTGACCAGGATGTTAACTCTTTCATCTGTGCCTCTATACGTTCAATATTTTTTTGCTGTTTATCATAGGCACGTTGTTGTGTTAGTCTTTGGTGTTCTCTAGCGGCCATAAAACTACTATAATTGCCACTATGTTCAATGAGCTTCCCTTCTTCTAGCGACCAAATTTTAGTTGCAATCTCATCTAAAAAATAGCGATCATGAGAGACAACAATGATGGTACCATCGTAATTTTTTACTTGCTCAATTAACAATGCCGTACTT
>Ga0213824_1000661_pt1 | contig 24531 bp, 26 predicted proteins | sample MC6MC0906MG_FD_179892 | JGI IMG/M metagenome (GOLD analysis project Ga0213824, IMG submission 179892) | Enriched soil aggregate microbial communities from Iowa State University, Ames, United States - MC6-MC0906-MG | ecosystem: Environmental > Terrestrial > Soil > Unclassified | place: USA: Iowa...
GACTAACCTAGCTATCCGCATAGATGAGATAGCTAGGTTTTTTGTTGAAAATAAAAATAAGGCTCTTCGGCAAAACGAGGGGTGGATTTCCGTTCCAGCTAGGCGCGCGATTCTATTTTATCAGCGATTTTCATGTTGTTATCAGCGATTCTTGGTATTTTATCAGCGGTTTTCATGTTATTATCAGCGGTTCTAGATATTTTATCAGCGATCGACATTTTGGAGCAACGAGACATTTCCTTCGCCCAAGTTGTTGCTGCCGCTGCGCTTTCGCACAGACAAAACCAAGTTGTTGCTGCCGCTCCGCTTTCGCACAGACAAAACCAAGTTGTTGCTGCCGCTGCGCTTTCGCACAGCCAGCCGGAACGGAAATCACCCCCACGCTTTGTCATAATGAGTTTCATTTTGGTTCATAACTGTTATGATGGTATACTACAGAAAATGAGGGAGACGCTGAAAATGTAGTGTCCTAAAAATGATTGTAGAGGAGCCTTTAAATGACGATTCAATTTATTCATTATCCAAAATGTACTACTTGTAAAAAAGCTCAAAAATGGTTAAAGGACAATGAGATTTCATTCGAAGAGGTACATATTGTCGAGCAACCGCCTACAAAGGACGAATTAACAAATTTATGGCAAGAAAGTGGACTGCCGTTAAAGAAATTTTTCAATACTTCTGGTATGAAGTATCGTGAGCTTGGCTTAAAGGATAAGCTTGCTGACATGACTGAAGAGGAGCAGCTTGAACTGCTTGCTTCAGATGGTATGCTGATTAAACGTCCAATCGTAACAGATGGGAAAAAAGTAACTTTAGGGTTTAAAGAATCAGATTTTGAGCAAGCTTGGAAATAACCCTATTTATCCTTGTTTTTATAGGTGAAGTATGGCAAACTGAAAGTGAATATACTACATATTTTATGGAGGGGTTTATTGCATGAGCACACCAAAAGACTTACGTTACTCTGAAGAGCATGAATGGGTAAAATTAGAAGATGGTAAAGTACGTATCGGTATTTCTCACTTCGCACAATCTGAACTTGGAGATATCGTTTTCGTTGAGCTTCCACAAGTTGGCGACGAAATTAAAACAGATGATCCATTCGGTAGTGTAGAATCTGTAAAAACAGTTTCTGAATTATACGCACCAATCTCAGGTACAGTAGTTGAAGTAAATGCAGATTTAGAAGATAGCCCAGAATTCGTGAATGAATCACCATATGAAAAAGCATGGATGATCGTTGTAGAGCTTGCTGATGCATCAGAAGTTGAAAAGCTTATGACAGCTGAGCAATACGAAGAAATGATTGCTGAATAAGACAAGCCCTAAAAAACGTCGGAAATCACCGGCGTTTTTTATTATCTTCATTCATTTCCCACTATAGTTGGGGAGGCGAAAGCCGTTGTAGGCCCTTATCAATGGGTGTCTTATATGATCACCGACAGAGCGTAATGGATATAATGAGCTATAAGGTATATGTCTAATGGGGGTGGCGTGATGTTCGAGGGAAAATGCTTAATTGTCGAAGGTCGTTCGGATAAACTTCAAATTAAACCTATTTTAAGTGAAGATGTTATAATACTTTGTACGAATGGTACAATTGGTGTGCATCAATTAGAAGAGTTACTCGATCCATATGAGGGCTGTGAGCTTTATACATTTTTTGATGCAGATACATCGGGTGATAAGCTACGGGCATTAATGGACAGACATTATCCAGAGGCTGAGCATTTACGTACGATGCCGACATATAAGGAAGTTGAGACAACTCCGAGAAAGGTGTTAGCGATGATATTGCTGCGTGCACACTTCTCAATCCATAATGAATATATTTTGTAAGGTTGCGTGAAAAGATGGAAGAATGGTCAAAAGAGCAGTGGGATACGGCTGTACAGTCCGGTGAAAAGGCTGCCTTTTATTTATATACGCCTATGTGTGGAACGTGTGCAGTTGCATCGAAAATGATGACGATTGTCGAGCAATTGCTGCCACAGCTACAGGTTGGTAAAGCGAATATTAATTTTATAGAGCACATAGCTTTTGATAATAAAATCGAAAGTGTACCATGTTTACTCGTGTGTGATGGCGGAAAAGTAACAGAAAAGGTATATGCCTTTCAATCCGTACCATTTTTATACGAATTGCTAAAAAAATCAATTGACTGAACTTTGATAGCGTGATAAAGTACGAATATACTAAAAAAAATAAATATATCGAACTCTTATAAAGAGTGGCGGAGGGAAGTGCCCTATGAAGCCCGGCAACCATCACAAAGTGAAAAGGTGCCAAATCACTCAAAGATTGATCTTTGAAAGATGAGAGAACGGTTTAGCGTATAATTACGTGACCCCTTCTACTTGTCTATAAGTGAAGGGGTCTTTTTAACTACTTTCAACACACGACTGAGTGACCAACATCACGTTGGCTCAATGCCTTCGGCGGATGTCATGGAATCGGAAATGAGTTCAATATAGGATGTTAGCCTAAAATCATCGCATCCATGCGATAACGGCTAACTGACCTGCATCGGTAAAAACGCCACGTCCTGTGGCATTACCGAAATGACCGACATCGTGTCGTCCCTCGTGCAGGCCTAAGCACAAACCGATTCCGGACGCTATTATGTCGGGGCATAATTGATATGAGAAAAGGAGAATTCGCTATGATTCAACTTCAGAATATTACAAAAAAATACAAAACCGTGAATGGCGAATTAACTGCAGTCAAAGACGTCAATCTTTCTATCAATAAAGGTGAAATTTTTGGCATTATCGGCTATAGTGGCGCTGGTAAAAGTACGATGATTCGCTTATTAAACGGTTTAGAAAAGCCTACAACTGGTACGGTGACGGTTAACAATCAAGAATTTTCATCTATAAAGGGGCAAAAGCTCAGAGATGCTAGACAAAAGGTAAGTATGATTTTCCAGCATTTTAATTTACTTTGGTCAAGAACTGTTGAGGAAAATATCGCTTTCCCACTAGAAATCGCAGGTGTTCCAAAGGCACAACGTGAAGCACGAGTGAACGAATTGATCACACTTGTTGGCTTGGGGGGGCGTGCTAAGGCGTATCCATCACAGCTATCAGGGGGACAAAAGCAACGTGTAGGTATTGCGCGCGCGCTTGCTAATAACCCAGAGGTATTATTATGCGATGAGGCAACGTCTGCACTCGATCCGGAGACAACAGATGCTATTCTTGATCTACTTGTCGATATTAATGAACGCTTAGGTCTAACGATCGTATTAATTACACATGAAATGCACGTTATTCGCAAAATTTGTCATCGTGTAGCGGTTATGGAAGCCGGAGAAATTGTAGAGCGTGGTGAGGTATTACAAGTATTCCAAGCACCGCAAGCTACCATTACGAAAAAATTCGTTTCTCAAATTACAGATACGAAAGAAACACAGGAAACTGTGGCTCAAATTAAAGCAAATTACCCTACTGGACAACTTGTAAAGCTGATCTTTGTAGGAGAAAAAACAGAGCAGCCTGTCATTTCACATCTTGTGAAACAGTTTGATGTGGAAGTCAGCATTGTACATGGTAATATTTCGCAAACGAAAAATGGTGCGTACGGTACACTTATAGTGCAAATAAACGGCTCAAAGGATAATGTTGCGGATGCACTTAACTACTTAAATACAGTCGAAGTACAAACGGAGGTGATTGCAAATGCTAACTAGTCTCTTTCCGAATGTCGACTGGGAAAAAATGTGGGAAGCTACGTATCAAACACTGTACATGACAACGATCTCTACAGTTATCACATTTATACTTGGCTTAGCAATTGGGATCGTACTATTTTTAACAAGTCCAACCCAACTATGGGCAAATAAAATTGTGAATTTTTTGACAAATTCGATTGTTAACATTTTTCGTTCTATTCCGTTTATTGTGCTAATCATTTTATTAATTCCATTTACGAAATTTTTACTTGGCACAATTCGCGGAGCGAACGCAGCTTTACCAGCATTAATTATTGGTGCTGCACCATTCTATGCACGAATGGTATTAATTGCATTACGTGAAATTGATAAGGGTGTTATTGAAGCAGCTCGTTCAATGGGGGCTAAAACGTCAACGATTATTTGGAAAGTATTAATTCCAGAATCGTTACCAGCACTTATTTCAGGTATTACAGTTACTGCCGTAGCACTTGTTGGTTATACTGCGATGGCAGGTATTATCGGTGCAGGCGGTTTGGGGAATTCAGCTTTCTTAGATGGTTTCCAACGTAATCATGGAGATGTGACATTAATGGCGACTATTTTAATCTTAGTAGTTGTATTTATCATTCAATGGATTGGCGATATGATTACAGCGAAAACCGATAAACGCTAAGAATTACAGGGTTATTTTGGTTTTATACCACTAACATATTTAAACAAGATTAAAGGAGTGTAATAAAATGAAGAAATTATTAGCAGGATTATTCTTATCAGTACTGGTACTAGCTTTAGCTGCTTGTGGTGCTGGTAAAAAAGAAGATACAAATGGAACAGAAAATGTAACATTAAAAGTAGGTGCTTCAAATGTACCTCACGCAGTTATTCTAGAACAAGCAAAACCAATTTTAGCTAAACAAGGTATCGATCTTGAAATTGCAACATATCAAGACTATGTATTACCAAACCAAGATTTAGAAGCTAAAGAAATTGATGCAAACTACTTCCAACATATTCCTTATTTAGAGAAGGAAATTAAAGATAAAGGTTATGATTTTGTAAACGCTGGTGGTATTCATATCGAGCCAATCGGTATCTACTCTAAAAAGTATAAATCTCTTGATGATCTACCAGAAGGTGCAACAATTTTACTTTCTAACTCTGTTGCAGACCACGGGCGCATGCTTTCATTATTAGAAGCTAAGGGCTTAATTAAACTAAAGGATGGAGTAGATAAAACATCTGCTGAGCTTAAAGATATCGAAGGAAATCCTAAAAACTTCAAATTCGATGCAAATACAGCTCCTGAAATGCTTGTACAAATGTATGAAAATAATGAAGGTGATGCAGTTCTTATCAATTCTAACTACGCAATCGACAACGGTCTAAATCCAATGGAAGATTCTATTTCTCTTGAAGATAAAGAGTCTCCATATGTCAACATTATCACTGTACGCGCTGGTGATGAAACAAAACCAGAAATTAAAAAATTAGTAGAAGTATTAACGTCTAAAGAAATCCAAGACTTCATCGTTAAAAAGTGGGAAGGCTCGGTTGTTCCAGTTAAATAATTTAAATTTATCAAAAAAGGGTATGTAAGTATAGAGCTTACATACCCTTTTTTTCTTGTTTACAGTAGATGATCAAAGTAGATTGTTTGTCAGAAAAATATAACTTTTTGTCAAAAGCAATCTTATTCTGTAGTTTATGGCAAAATTATAATATATTTTAAAAGTAATTGATTTACCAAAAATTTTGTATAGAAATGGCTTAGTCATCTTTATTACTATAGTTGTTGTGTTTGTAAATCAAAAAAAGATAGAAGAATAATTTAAGAGAAATAACTAAATCATACATCAACTGGGGTGATCATCAATGAGTAAACTAATTGTTGCAGAAGGTTTCATGCAGGAGCATGAGGTGAAGGGTTATTTTGAAATACTGCGTGAGAGTGTTATTCGCTCGCGTTCCACGATGACGGCAGTCTTTTTTAAATTAGCTAATTCCTCACAAGGAACGGATATAGAACGTATTCAAGTGAATCATCAAATTTCAGCTTTTCTGAAATCAAAAATACGAAAAACAGATTTACTTTTCCAATTAGCAGATGGCGTGCATTGGGGAATATTTTTTCTACAGAGTAGTGAAGTAGAGGTAAAGGCGTTTTTAAAACGGATTTTTGCAATTCTAAAGCAAGAAAGAGAATATCAACAAATTGCGTTAAAAGCCTCCATTACTGAAATAAGAAATAATAGCGTTAACTTTGAAACGTTGTTAGAAAAGAATAAGCAAAAACTAGCGGATGGCGAACAGCCGACTTGGTCAATAGAACAGGTTACAGATTATAGTGTACAACCTATGGAGCAAGTAAAGGTAAGCATTATTGAACAAAATGAAATCTTTAGAAAAGTGCTAGAAACAACGATCAATCACTTAGACATTCCTCATTTTAATTTAGAGGTGGCTACTTATGAAGATGGCTATAGTTTTTTACAGTCCGATAGTTATAAAACAGGCCATATGCATTTAGTTGTCATGAACGATATTTTACCACGTAAAAATGGCTTAGAAATTTTGCACATTTTGCGAGAAATGCCGAATGAGAAAAAGTTCATTATTTATATGATGTCAGAACGAAACTCAGAAGGGGCGACACTTAATGCTTATGAAGGTGGAGTCGATGAATTTATCGTAAAACCATTTAATTTACGTTTGTTAGAAGCAAAAATCAGGAGAACGTTTGCGAGGTTTTGGCTATGATCGAGCTATCGATTTCTTTTCTCTTAACGGCCATCGTTGTTTTTTTAGTAATTTTATTTTTATTTGCGATTTATCTACTTTTTCAGCATCAGCGGGAGATTCGCTTTTCAAATACGCGTGATACTTTTTTACAAAATCATTCGCAGCACTGGTACAACTATTTAATGAATGATGAAATTTTCTCTGTGGTGCTTGTCCCCCGTGGAAGAGCTCAAGTAGCAGCTATAGAAAAAATTTTTTCATCTTATTTGAAAAATATTATGGATGAAAAAGTTGAACATAAAATAAAAGAGTTTTCTAATCTCTATTTAAAAAAGTTTTATGAAAAGGATTTATCTAGTAAACGATGGAGCATTAGGATGAATGCTTTATATCGTATTGCTGATTTCCAGATAGATGAATTATTAGATACTTGTCAACAATTCGAGAAAGACAAAATTTCGGAAGGGGAATATTTTCAGCTGTTAAAAATATACTCTACCTTCCAACCAGAATTGTTTATCGAAAAAATTAAAGAATCGAGCGTTAACTATTCTGAAAGCGAATATAGAAGATTATTTGTATTGTTAGAGGATGACGTATTTATTCGATTATTTGAGGAATTTGATAGCTGGAATAAAAATATCCAATTGGCTTCAATTGATACTGCAGCTGTAAAAAGAAATATGCAATATATTGATAAATTAAAACAGCTATTAACACATGAAGTTTCTGAAATAAAAATAAGAGCATTAAAGGGTCTTTATGAAATTGGTGTAATTGATGAAATCGATCCTTATGTTCCATTTGTGAAATCTGATATGTGGGAAGTAAGATTAATGGTGGCTAAAATTTTTAAGCATGTGCCACTAAACTATACCTACGCCTATTTAGAACTGCTTCTTGAAGATGAAAATTGGTGGGTACGCTCACAGGCAGCTAAAACAATTGCAGAAAATAGAGAAGGAATTGCAAAATTACAGCAATTTATGGAGTCCTCAAACGACCAATATGCAATTGAAATGGCACAGGAAACAGTAGTAAGAAGGCAGGGGATCAAATGAGATTATTTTTAGATTATTGTATGTGGTTCTTTGGTGGCATTATTATGTTTTATATGTTATTTGTTATTGTTTCATATTGCGCAATGTTTGTAATTGCCATGCTAGATTTACGAAAACGTTATAAATTAGATCCCTCAGAGTATGATGATGCGCATATAGATGCCTTCTATTCAAAACCAGTATCCTTACTAGTCCCTGCTTACAACGAAGAGGTTGGAGTTGTCGATACAGTCTATTCATTGTTGAATTTAAGATATCCGCAAACGGAAATTATCATTATTAACGATGGTTCTACTGACACTACATTGCAAACTGTCATCGAGCACTTCCGAATGAAGCCAGTTGATAAAATCGTTCATACCAATATCCCTTCAAAACAAGTGAAACAAATTTATGAATCCGAAATCTATAAGAATTGTATTTTAGTAGATAAAGAAAATGGTGGTAAGGCAGATGCATTAAATGTAGGTATTAATGTTTCGCAATATCCTTATTTCTGCTCTATTGATGGTGACTCGATTTTAGATGAAAAATCATTGCTTCGTGTGATGAAGCCGATTATTTTATCTGATGGTGAAGTGATTGCTGCAGGAGGAAATATTCGAATTGCCAATGGGGCGAAAATGCAGCTTGGTTCCGTTACTGAAACGCACTTACCAAATAACTACTTAGTAATCATGCAAATAATAGAATATCTGCGAGCTTTTTTAATGGGGCGTATCGCTTTAAGTAAATTTAATCTTGTCCTTATTATTTCGGGAGCATTTAGTGTGTTTTCGAAAAAATGGGCAGTGGAAGCGGGCGGTTATTCAACGAATATTATTGGAGAAGACATGGAGCTTGTCGTGAATATTCACCGTTTAATAAGAAAGAAAAAAGAGAAGAAACGTATTGAATTTGTACCAGATCCTGTGTGCTGGACTGAAGCACCTCAGACGTTAGGGGTATTACGAAATCAGCGTAGACGTTGGCATCAAGGATTATTTGAAAGCCTTTGGAAGCATAAATCGATGACATTCAACCCGAAATATGGATTGATAGGGTTTATTTCATTGCCTTACTTTTGGCTAGTAGAATGTCTCGGACCAATTGTTGAGCTAGGTGGTTACATTTATATCGTTGTAGCATTTTTCTTAGGGAAAATCTATTATGAAATGGCCATAGTACTGTTACTGCTCTTCGTCATTTATGGCGTTATTTTTTCAATAGCATCTATACTATTCGAGGCATGGAGCCTGAATACTTATCCGAGAAAGAGAGAGCTATTACGAATGATATTTTTATCATTTACTGAAATTTTTTGGTATCGACCACTCACACTTTTATGGCGCTGTGAAGGATTAATTCGGTTTGTGCTAAGAAAAAGCGATTGGGGTAATATGAAGCGTGTTGGCATCGCTGAAAAGGAGAAAAGTGTATGAAGCGAATATATATAGGGGTTATAGCTATTCTAATTCTCGTTATTACACCTATAGCATGGTGGTATTTGAGTGATGAAAAACCTCTGAACGTCGCGATTCTAGATAAAACGGTTCCAAATGAAACATATCGAGAGCATTTAGGTGTGAACTGGTTTTTAAACCATTATAAATACACAATGGATCATCAACCATATGATGTACAAAATAATTACTTTGGTACGATTCCAAATGATGAATCGAAAAGTGTGTCGGAAAAAAAGTTTCCAACTGACTATAGTAATTATGATGTTATTTATTTGGCCGATACGTATGGTGTTTATAAGGATGATTTAAATGAAGAAAAGCGTCTAGGTAAACGCTCAGAAAAAATTGTTGGTGGCTTAGAAATGGATGAATGGCAGGCCATAGTAGCGCGTTTAGCAAGCAATAAGAAAAGCATGCTAATAGCAGAATTCAATACATTTGCCTCACCAACATCAGAGGCCGTTAGAAAAGAGCTACAGGATTATTTAGGAATTACATGGTCTGGATGGATTGGGCGTTATTTTGATGAGCTTGATTATCATAAAAATTCAGAAATTCCACAATGGGTCATAGATGAACATGGTGATAATTGGCCATATAAGGGTGGCGGCTTTCTTCTATTTAATGAAATTACAGAAAAGCTCATTGTGCTAGAAATGGACAAGCATGTAAAAACAGAAGGTATTGAGGTGCAATTTACTGAAGAAGGGAAAAAATTCTTTCATACCTCTGCTAGTGCCAAGTATGGCTATTGGTTTGATATAATTACACCTAAATATGCCGAGGATGCTCTCGCGAATTATAAATGGGACTTAACAAAAGAAGGGGCAAAATTATTAAAGGAAAACGATATTCCACAGCAATTTGCGGCTATCGTTTCACAGGATAAACGCTATACGACAAGCTATTATTTTGCCGGAGACTTTAATGATGTGTCGCGTGTTCCAACCTTCCATAAACTAAAGGGTTTACCGACCATCTATAAATACGCAGAGAAGTATGCAGACAGTTCATTCTACTGGTCGATTTATATACCAGTAATGAATAAAATTTTTGAAACGTTTGAGCAAAAAGAGATTCAAGAAAACGTTAATCATGAAAAATTAAATTATAACGCACGTGTTCAAGGAGAGTCATTTGAAGTCTTACGTGATGGGAAATGGGAGCCAATCGTATTTAAGGGCGTAAATATCGGTATGGGGAAACCTGGGGCATTCCCTGGGGAGGCCGCTATTACGGAGGAAGAGTACTATCGATGGTTTAATCAAATTGGTGAGATGAATGCCAATACGATTCGTGTATATACATTACACCCACCAGGTTTTTACCGGGCACTTGCAAAGTACAATGAAGAAAACCCAGATAAACCACTGTATGTACTGCATGGCGTGTGGATTAATGAGGAAGGTTTGGCTGATTCATTAGATGCCTATGATGAAGCGACGTTGAAGGATTTCCAATCTGAGATGAAGCGAATGGTAGATGTGATCCACGGTAATATTTATGTGAAGCCAGAACCAGGACACGCTTCTGGATTATACGACGTTGACGTTTCGAAATATGTTATTGGCTGGGTGCTTGGAATCGAATGGTATCCACACATGGTTGTCGGTACGAATGAGAAACATGCTAATATAGGCGAATACAATGGGACGTATTTTGAAACGAAAAATGCTGCACCCTTTGAGCATTGGTTAGCGGAGCAAATGGATCTTATTACTGTTTATGAGAAGGACAAATACAATTGGATGCGCCCAATGAGTTTCACAAACTGGGTAACAACTGACATACTAGATCATCCATCTGAACCTTCTAAGGATGAAGATTTGGTAGGGGTAAATCCTAATGTGATCTATACGAAGAGTGAAATGCAGGCTCCAGGTCAATTTGCTTCTTATCATGTTTATCCATACTACCCTGACTTCTTTAACTTCGATCAAAAATATTTAAATTATAAAGATTTCCGGGGCAATACAAATAGTTATGCAGGATATTTAAAAGACTTACATGAAGCGCATCGTATGCCTGTTCTTATTGCTGAATTTGGAATCCCAGCAGCGCGTGGTATGACACATGAAAATGTTTACGGTTGGAATCAGGGACATATGTCTGAACAAGCACAAGGTGAAACACTACAATATTTATTTGAAGATATTATGCATGAAGGTTTGATGGGAGGCCTTGTCTTTACATGGCAAGACGAGTGGTTTAAGCGAACGTGGAATACGATGGATTATGATGATCCAAACCGTCGACCGTTTTGGTCCAATGCACAAACGAATGAACAGCAATTTGGTTTACTAAGCTTTGATAGATTTAAAGTAAAAGTAGACGGCAATACAGAGGAGTGGAAAGGTACGCAAATGTATGATACCTCACCTTCTGATTCAACAGATTTTGCTGTCGATTATGATGAGAAATATTTATATTTCAAATTAAAAAGCGATGTTTTGGAAAAAGCTTCACCTCGTATTTTACTTGATGTAGTACCAAACCAAGGAAATACATCGTCAACATCAATAAAAGATATGACGTTTTCAAATGGCGTAGATTTTATTGTAGAATTAAATAAAAGTGGAGACTCTCGAGTAGTCATAGATGAGTACTATGATTTTTATGATTATTTTTACGGTCATAATTTAAATATGATTCCGCCTAGAATGGCAGTTCCCACAATAAATAGTGGTAAGTTTGCACCGATTAACTATGTGTTAAATAAACAACTATTCTTACCAGAACAAAAAATTACGACCGATTTTAGTTCTTATGAAACAGGGAAGCTGCTTCAAGGGAATGCCAATCCAAAAGCAGAAGATTATAATTCGTTAGTAGACTATACTTGGACGGATGATAATGTTATTGAGCTACGAATCCCTTGGCTACTGATCCAAGCTAAAGATCCAAGCCAACGTGAATTTATGGGAGATATATATAAGGACGGCAAGGAAGCTTCGACTAAAGTCGATAATATTAATATTGGTGCTGTCTTTGTAGATCAAGAGGGCAATGTTGTAAAATCTTTACCAAAGACAAACGACCATGTCTTGCCGGCTCTCACAGCTTATTCTTGGGATAAATGGCAAACGCCTAAGCATGAAGAGCGTTTAAAACAATCATATTATATTTTACAAAAACTATTTAAAGATTATTAAATGAAAGCTTAGGATAGGTGATTTTTGCCTATTCTAAGCTTTTTTTGTTTTGTTAGACAATAAAAAAATATTTTACAATTCTGTGTATTTTGTAAAACGTATATTCTATCAATTGTTTATGATAAATTACTAATATACATTCAGGAAAGACAGTTGTTTTTTTAAGGAGGACATTAAGGTGAAAATAAAATTGGGTCTATTGGCAAAAATTATTATCGCTATTTTGTTAGCGGTAATACTTGGAAACTTTGTGCCAGAGTCATTTGTACGTATATTTGCAACATTTAATGGTTTATTCGGTAATTTTTTAAATTTTGTTGTACCACTTATTATTATTGGATTTATTGCGCCAGGTATTGCCCAGCTTGGAAAAGGCTCAGGGAAATTATTAGGGTTGGCAACATTCTTTGCTTATTTCTCAACAATACTGGCTGGTATAGTCGCCTTTTTCGTAGCGCGAAATGTATTGCCTAATTTCATTGCAAACGGTGAAATGGAAAGTATGAAAAACCCTGAGGAATTTTTAGCGCAGGCATTTTTTAAAGTTGACATGCCACCATTAATGGATGTGATGGCTGCACTAATTTTTGCGTTTATTATAGGTATTGGGATGGCCGCCATTCAAAGTGATGTTATGAAACGTGGTTTTGAAGAGTTTAATGTTATCATTGAAAAATTGATAGCATTCGTTATTATTCCACTTTTACCATTCCATATTTTCGGTATCTTCTTGAACATGACATTTGGTGGTCAAGTAGCAAAAATCTTATCTGTTTTCGCAATTGTATTCGTACTAATAATTGTGATGCATTGGGTAATATTACTAGTTCAATATACAGCTGCGGGAATTTTAAATAAGAAAAACCCTCTTAAGTTACTTCGAATTATGCTTCCTGCGTATTTTACAGCATTGGGCACACAATCTTCAGCAGCGGCAATTCCGGTTACATTGCGTCAAGCACAAAAAACGGGCGCTTCAGAAAAAGTAACGAACTTTACAATCCCATTGTTTGCAACAATTCATTTATCAGGCAGTACGATTACATTAGTGACATGTTCTTTAGGTGTTATGATGATGAATGGTATGGATATAAGTTTTGCACAATATATAGGCTTTATTTTTATGTTAGGTATTACGATGGTTGCCGCACCAGGTGTCCCAGGGGGCGCTGTTATGGCAGCGATTGGTTTGCTGCAAACAATGCTCGGCTTCGATGAAACAATGGTTGCGCTGATGATAGCCTTGTACCTAGCGCAAGATAGCTTTGGTACAGCTACAAATGTAACTGGAGATGGTGCATTATCCATGATTGTGGATCGTTTTAGTAAAAAAACGAATTAGTACATGCTGAGTGGTGGATAGAAACGTCGGAGTGGCGGATAGAACTATCGAAGTGGCGGATAGAAGTGCCGAGGCGACGGATGGAAATGCGAGAGTGACGGAAAGGAGAGTCAAGGTGACGGATGGAAACCAGAGCGACGGAAAGAAGAGCTGAAGTGACGGATAGAAAAGCGAGAGCGACGGAAAGGAGAGTCGAAGCGACGGATAGAAGAGCCAAGGTGACGGATGGAAACCAGAGCGACGGAAAGATGAGCCAAGGTGACGGAAGGAAACCAGAGCGATGGAAAGAAGAGCTGAAGTGACGGATAGGAATGCGAGAGCGACGGAAAGAAGAGTCGAAGCGACGGAAAGTAGAGCCGAAGCGACGGAATGGAAGAGCTGAAGCGACTGAAAGAATCACCAAAGTCGTGGATAGAACAGCCGATCTGACGGAAAGAATCACATAAACAAAAAAATCGCCGTAGCTGGCGATTTTTTTATTGGAATTGAGAAAGGCGTGAAAAGAAGTTCTTAACAAAATTTAAAAATATTTTTTCTGATGGTGCAATTTCACGATTTATGGGTGAAATGATGCCGACTGTTCTTGGAATCGTTGGTGATGTAATTGGCACCTTTACTGTGAAGCGGGCAGCTGAATCATACAGGGAGCTTTCTGGTAATAAGCTGACCCCAATACCTGCAGCGACAAGACCCTTTAGTGCATCTAAGTCTTCCCCCTCAGAGATGACGTTTGGCAAGAAGCCGGCAGCTCGACAGGCATCCATAGCCACTTTGTGTAAAATATAGCCATCTGGGAATAAGACAAATAAGTCGTTGCGTAAATCAGCGAGTTGGATACTTTCCCTTTTGGCTAATGGATGTTTTGCTGGTAGTAAAGCGGCGATATTTTCAGTAAACAAAATTGTTGATTGAATCGCTTCATCCTTCGGTGGAAGAGGGCCTAAAAATGCTAAATTTAATTCTCGATTTTTGACTGCATCAATTAAAAAACGATAGGAGCCTTGACGGAGCTGGAATTGCAAATCTGGATATTCACGTTTGAAGGCTGAAATAACAGTTGGCAATACATAGCTAGCCAAGCTTGTTGGAAAACCGATTTTTATCGTACCTTTAGCCGGATCTAAATATTCTTCTACTTGCTTTGCGGCAAAATCAATGGCTTTCAGAGCGGTAATTGTGTGCTCAAGAAATGTTTTTCCAATCGGTGTCAATTTAACATTTCGTCCTACCCGTTCAAAAAGTGGTGTGCCTAATTCATCTTCTAGATTAGCAATTTGTCGGCTAATTGCAGATTGAGCAACATGAAGATGTTCAGCAGCCTCAGAAATGTGTTCACGTTCAGCAACTTCAACAAAATAACGTAATTGACGTAACTCCACTAGATATTCACCTCTATTAATCGAAAAATACGATTGATTATACCTCAATTATATACTATTTAAGATGAAAAATGATTGTAAATAAAACAGATGTCTCCATCAATTAAGTATTGGCAAGAAAGGGTCTGCGCTATAACGAAGGGGTGATTTCCGTTACAGCTGGGCGCTTTGCCGCTGACGCTTCGCTTTCGCGCAGATAAAACATTTGTTGCTGCCGCTTCGCTTTCGCACAGATAAAACATTTGTTGCTGCCGCTTCGCTTTCGCACAGATAAAACATTTGTTGCTGACGCTTCGCTTTCGCACAGAAAACATTTGTCGCTGCCGCTTCGCTTTCGCACAGAAAACATTTGTCGCTGCCGCTTCGCTTTCGCACAGAAAACATTTGTCGCTGCCGCTTCGCTTTCGCACAGAAAACATTTGTTGCTGACGCTTCGCTTTCGCGCAGATAAAACATTTGTTGCTGCCGCTTCGCTTTCGCACAGAAAACATTTGTCGCTGACGCTTCGCTTTCGCACAGAAAACATTTGTCGCTGACGCTTCGCTTTCGCACAGAAAACATTTGTCGCTGACGCTTCGCTTTCGCGCAGAGCAAAGCTTCCTGGGGGTGTCCGATGAGCCGTTCTACTATCGCTGATCCCCAAGTAGTCGTCCAGCCTCCACTCCAATCAACGTATATACATGGCATACGTTTTTATTACTAATGTCATCCCTGAATCTTGATAATAAGCAGAATAAGATTCCGATAAAATCTTACGTCCCTTATTTCTTTCCCTTAATTGATTCCATTCTAATGAAAAAGGTTATAGTATAGATATTGTTATTTATGCATAACTGTCACAAAACCGCTACAATTAACGCTTCCTGCGAGGTTTCCACTATGTTGCTAGATGAAATTCATTCTCAATTAGAGCTTATTTATTGAAAATGAAGGAAGTCGATTCTCATTGTCAATAATGATTGGCAATAATCTGAAAATGCTTACAAAGTCTTTGTTTTTAGGGATTATATCAGAAGAGAATGAAAGTGATTGAAATGGTTTGCATAGAGAACGATTTTCAGTTAAGATTAGAATGATGATAATTAAGGAATGGTTCACCATTCACTGAACACACTATGGAGGTATTTTCATGTCAACTTTAGTTATTAAAGATCTTCACGTTGAAATCGACGGGAAAGAGATATTAAAAGGCGTAAACCTTACTATCAATACAAATGAAATTCACGCAATTATGGGACCAAACGGAACTGGTAAATCTACACTAGCTTCTGCAATCATGGGTCACCCTAAATATGAAGTAACTTCTGGTACAGTTGAACTTGATGGCGAAAATGTACTTGAAATGGAAGTAGACGAGCGTGCTCAGGCAGGTCTATTCCTAGCAATGCAATATCCTTCTGAAATCGCTGGTGTAACAAATGCTGATTTCTTACGTTCAGCTATTAATGCACGTCGTGAAGAAGGCGATGAAATTTCACTAATGAAATTTATCCGTGAACTAGATAAAAACATGGAATTCCTTGAAATGAATGAAGATATGGCACAACGTTATTTAAATGAAGGTTTCTCTGGCGGTGAGAAAAAACGTAACGAAATTCTTCAATTAATGATGATTAAACCAACTATCGCAATTTTAGATGAAATTGACTCTGGTCTTGATATTGACGCACTTAAAGTTGTATCAAAAGGCATCAATGCAATGCGTGGAGAAGGCTTCGGCTGCTTAATGATCACTCACTACCAACGCCTACTTAACTACATTACACCAGACCATGTACACGTAATGATGCAAGGTCGTGTTGTTAAATCAGGTGGCGAAGAATTAGCACAACGTTTAGAAGCAGAAGGCTATGACTGGATTAAAAAAGAATTAGGTATCGAAGAAGAAACAGAAGAACAAGAAGCATAAGAGGGAGGACGAACTAGCATGACAGTGGAACTTAACTTGCCTGTAACAGTACAGGACGTGCGCTCGTTCTCAGAAGCAAATGGTGAACCGGCTTGGTTTACAGAGCTTCGCGCGGCAGCACTAGACAAAGTAACTGGTTTAGATTTGCCAAAACCAGACAGAACAAATATTACAAAATGGGATTTTGTGAATTTCCCAACGCATACAGTTGACAGTGAAGGATTCGCTTCACTTGATGCATTACCAGAAGAAGCAAAAGGCTTAATTGATTTTGAGGCACAAGAAAATCTTTATATTCAACGCAATAACACACCAGCTTTCATTAAAACATCACAAGAACTTGCTGATAAAGGTGTTATTTTTACAGATATTTTAACAGCAATTCGTGAACATGATGAGCTTGTTAAAAAGTACTTTATGACAGAAGCAGTAAAAGTTGATGAGCATAAGCTAACAGCGCTTCATGCGGCACTTGTAAATGGTGGTGTGTTCGTATATGTACCGAAAAATGTAATTATCGAACAGCCGCTTCAAGTAGTATTCTTAAACGATAACGCAGAAGCCTCTTTATATAACCACGTATTAGTTGTAGCTGAAGCAAATTCAGCTGTAACGTATGTTGAAACATATATTTCAACAGTTGAAGAAGCAAAAGGTCAAGCAAATATTATTGCAGAAGTAGTAGTGCAAGATAATGCACAAGTTACTTACGGTGCTGTTGATGTACTTGCAAAAGGATATACTACTTATGTTAATCGTCGTGCTCGACTAGCTCGTGATGCGAAAGTAGATTGGGCTCTTGGCTTAATGAATGATTCAGATACTATTTCTGAAAACATTTCACATCTAATCGGTGACGGTTCTCATGCTGATACAAAAACAGTAGTTGTTGGTCGCGGTGAACAAAAACTTAACTTTACTACTGAAGTTCGTCACTGGGGTAAAAACTCAAACGGTCATATCTTAAAGCATGGTGTGATGAAAGACGCAGCACAATCAATTTTTAACGGTATTGGCTACATCGAACACGGTGCAACAAAAGCTGATGCACAACAAGAATCACGTGTATTAATGCTTTCTGAAAAAGCTCGTGGCGATGCAAACCCAATTCTATTAATCGATGAAGACGATGTAACAGCAGGACACGCAGCATCTGTTGGTCGAGTAGATCCACTACAACTGTACTACTTAATGAGTCGTGGTATCTCAAAAGCAGAAGCAGAGCGCCTTGTTATCCATGGATTCCTTGCGCCAGTTGTTACGCAATTACCAATCGAGGGCGTTCAAAAGCAACTGACGGAGGTTATTGAAAGGAAAGTTCGCTAATGATGAATAAAGACATTAAAAGCTATTTCCCAATTTTAAATCAGGAAGTAAATGGTCATAAGCTTGTTTATCTTGATAGTGCAGCCACTTCTCAAAAACCTATTCAAGTGATAGAAGCAATGAAGCATTATTATGAATTCGATAATTCCAATGTTCACCGTGGTGTGCATACATTAGGAAATCGTGCTACTGACAAGTATGAAGGAGCACGTGAAAAGGTTCGTAAGTTTATCAATGCTACATCAACACAAGAAATTATCTTTACTCGTGGTACTACAACCGCTTTAAATACAGTGGCAGGAAGTTATGGTCGTGCTAATGTTGCTGAGGGTGATGAAATTGTCATTACTCATATGGAGCACCACTCTAATATTATTCCTTGGCAGCAGCTAGCAAAGGAAAAAAATGCAACGCTGAAATACATTGAACTTGAAGCAGATGGCACACTTAACTTGGAGAAGGTACGTGCGACTATTACGCCTAAAACAAAAATTGTGTCGGTATCAATGGCTTCAAACGTATTAGGAACGATTAATCCAATTAAAGAAATCGCTCAAATTGCACATGCTAATGGTGCTGTAATGGTAGCCGATGGGGCACAAGCAGCACCACATATGAAAATCGATGTCCAGGATTTGGATGTAGATTTCTTAGGATTCTCAGGGCATAAAATGTGCGGACCAACAGGAATAGGTGTACTATATGGTAAAAAGGAACACCTTGAAAAGATGGAGCCAATTGAATTTGGTGGCGAAATGATTGACTTTGTTGGACTTTATGACTCGACGTGGAAGGAATTACCGTGGAAATTTGAAGGTGGAACGCCTATTATTGCAGGTGCAATAGGTTTAGGAGCCGCTATTGATTTCTTAACTGAAATTGGGCTTGATCATATTGCGGAGCATGAGCATAAGCTTGCAGGCTACGCGATGGATCAGCTTGAAACAATTGACGGACTTAAAATTTTCGGCCCGCGTGATCCAATGAAGCGTTGTGGACTTGTAACGTTTAACCTAGACGATGTACATCCACATGATGTGGCAACGGTTCTTGATATGAGCGGTATTGCTGTTCGTGCAGGACATCATTGCGCTCAACCACTAATGAAATGTCTTCAACAAGTAGCAACAGCGCGTGCAAGTTTCTATCTGTATAATACAGAGGAAGATATTGACCGCCTAGTTACAGGGTTACGTTCTGCGAAGGAGTATTTTGGCGATGTCTTTTAATAATTTAGATCAACTATATCGTTCAGTCATTATGGATCATTATAAAAATCCTCGTAATAAAGGATCGATTGAAGAAGATGCTGTAACGATTGATATGAACAATCCAACTTGTGGTGACCGCATTCACTTAACGCTTAAAGTGACTGACGGTGTTGTAGAGGATGCGAAATTTGACGGTGAAGGCTGTTCAATTTCGATGTCGTCTGCATCCATGATGACACAACTTATCAAAGGGAAAAATGTTGAGGAAGCATTAGAGCTTGCTGATATCTTTTCTAAAATGATGATGGGTGAAGACTATAGCGACAAATATGACCTTGAGGATGTTGAAGCATTACAAGGTGTTTCACAATTCCCTGCACGTATTAAATGTGCGACGTTAGCTTGGAAAGCGATGGAAAAAGGCGTAAAGTAATAATTTTATCCCAATAAACACTTGAATAAAAGCAATAATACATGTTTTCATTCAGGACGAGGGGTTTCGTTTTAGACTAGATAAATAACAATAATTCATGAACGGAGGAGAAACAATGGCTAAAAAAATGCCTGATATTGGCGATTACAAATACGGATTCCATGACAAGGACGTATCAATTTTCCGTTCAAAACGTGGTTTAACTGAAGAAATCGTCCGTGAAATTTCAAATATGAAACAAGAGCCTGAGTGGATGCTTGAATACCGCTTAAAAGCACTTGAAACTTTCTATACAAAACCAATGCCGCAATGGGGTGGCGACCTAGGAGACTTAGATTTTGATGAAATTACGTACTACGTAAAACCATCAGAAGCTACACAAAAATCTTGGGATGAAGTACCTGATGAGATCAAAGCTACTTTCGATAAATTAGGTATTCCAGAAGCAGAACAAAAATATCTTGCTGGTGTATCTGCTCAGTACGAATCTGAGGTAGTGTATCACAACATGAAACAAGATCTTGAAGACCTTGGTATTGTGTTCAAAGATACAGACTCAGCTTTACGTGAAAACGAAGATATTTTCAAACAGTACTGGGGTAAAGTGATTCCTTACACTGACAACAAATTCGCTGCACTAAACTCAGCTGTTTGGTCAGGTGGATCATTCATCTATGTACCACCAGGTGTAAAAGTGGAAACACCGTTACAAGCTTACTTCCGTATTAACTCTGAAAACATGGGTCAATTCGAACGTACGCTAATTATCGTAGACGAAGGTGCTCACGTACACTACGTTGAAGGTTGTACAGCTCCTGTTTACACAACAAACTCTTTACACTCAGCGGTAGTAGAAATTGTTGTACGTAAAGACGCATACTGCCGTTATACAACGATTCAAAACTGGGCGAACAACGTTTACAACCTAGTAACAAAGCGTACAGTTGTTGAAGAAAACGGTACGATGGAATGGATCGATGGAAACATCGGTTCTAAGTTAACAATGAAATATCCAGCTTGTATCCTTAAAGGTGAAGGCGCTCGTGGTATGACATTATCAATCGCGCTAGCAGGTAAAGGGCAACACCAACATGCAGGTGCGAAAATGATTCATATGGCACCAAACACATCTTCAACAATCGTTTCAAAATCGATTGCAAAACAAGGTGGTAAAGTAACATATATGGGTCAAGTTCGTTTCGGTCCTAAAGCAAGTGGTGCACGTGCGAACATTGAATGTGACACGTTAATCATGGATAACCAATCTACTTCAGATACAATTCCTTACAACGAAATCTTAAATGATAATGTTTCTTTAGAGCATGAAGCGAAAGTTTCAAAAGTATCAGAGGAACAATTATTCTACTTAATGTCTCGTGGTATTTCTGAAGAAGAAGCGACAGAAATGATCGTAATGGGCTTCATTGAACCATTTACAAAAGAATTACCAATGGAATACGCAGTAGAAATGAACCGTCTGATCAAGTTTGAGATGGAGGGCAGTATCGGGTAATATACCTGAAACGCCTGATATATAAGGGTTTTAGAGGTTTTTGGAAATTGATGAAAATCGGCCGTGCCGAAAACGTGCCGATTCAGATTTTATCTTTAGTGTAGGAGGCGAACTTTTTTAGTTCGTCTTCTTCTATTTTCTCAGTAATATCTAAATAAGTATCTGCAGTAGTTTTAATTGTTTTATGACCTAATCGGTTTGAAACAAATTTAATGCTTGCTCCTGCTTCTAAAAGCAACTAAAAGCAACAGCATGTGTATGTCTAAAACAATGAGTTCCTTTATAATCCACGCCAGCTTCCTTACAATACTTCTCAATACTTTCTCTAACTGTGGACGGAGTTAAATAATTTCCGAGATAGTTTTGAAAAATTATATCATCATTATTTTTCTTGAAGGACTGATTGCTTAAAATCATTTCGTTTTGTTTTAGTTTGAACTTTTTTAACTCATTTAGTAAATCGTTACTTATTCCTATGGTACGGTATGATGATGTGTTTTTTAATGTTGTTATTATTGATTTATTATTGATTTATTATTGTTATTACGTCTTACTTGGCGTTCAACATTTATTTTATTATCTTCAATATCTGTCCATCGTAAAGCTAATCGCAACGCTTGGCATTGTGGGGATGGACAAGGTAACGGTAACCGAAAAAGTATTGGTGTAGAAATTTGCTGCAGTAAAAGTGGCGGTGCTCGTTACATGGCTGCAGAAGAAAATGCGATACAATACATCGCTAAGTTATTGAAACAATATGGTTGGGGAATTGACCGTGTGAAAAAACATCAAGACTGGAACGGAAAATATTGTCCACATCGTATTTTGAGCGAAAACCGATGGAACAGTTTTTTGAAACGAATTGAACAGGCTATGAAGCCGAAGGAATCTTTACAACAGAAGGATGATGATATTATGAAATTCACTAGTCCAACAACAAAATCAGCTGTACGTGATTACATTAAACAAGCTGTAGATAAAAAGTTAATCAACAAGTCGTGGTTAGATAAATTTGATAAAGGAGATCTAATTACTGGCGATTTTGAAGGGTTGAAGATCATCATTGCACAACGGAGTAAGTAAAATGACTGTGACCAACCATGTTTGAGCCGAATGATCCTTTAGTTTTAAAAAATGGCGTGATTATTAGTAAATTGGTTGAAAACGCTAAATTTTATTGTTATTACCGTAAAATAATGGCGGGGAATAGAGGAAAGACCGCCAAAAAAATGGCGTATTGTTTTCATTGATTTTCCAATACTGATAGTGGTAGGATATAAATAACTCGAGGGTAATAAATATGCTATAGCAAAATCCAAGTTTTTCTTAATTTTATTTTGTAATTTGAATAAGTAAAAATTTCAATTATAAGGAGGAAATTATGAAAAAATTCATTGCTATTGTGTCGTTAATATTCTTCTTAGGGTTTAATTTATCTAGTTCTAGTATTAACGTAAACGCACAAAATACCAATCCATTAGTTGATTCTTCTAAGACTGCAATTAGTAATTGTGAACCTTGTGGTAAAAAAACTGAGACACCTGTATCTACTGGTACAGAACAGGAACAAGCGAAAGCTGTAAATGTAGTAGAACAATCAGATAAGTTTAAAAATACTTCTAAAGAAATTTCAGATTACAATGGTAAAATTGAGCTTTTGGGAGTTAATGTGATTGATGGTAGAAAGCAAGCAGCTGTAGCTTACAAAGTTGAAAATGCTCAAAACGGTTTATCAGTTATAACATATTTTGTTAATTTTAATTCTGGAGAAGTCCCATTAGAACAAAAAATGTTTGCTAATGAAGTAATTAAAGGTGAATTAGTGAATATTACTTGGACGATGAATGACGAAGATTTCCTTAACGTAAACATTAATAAAGATGGTATGATCGAGGAAGGAAACAAGGAGTACACATTAAATCAATACCTTACAAAACACGAAGAAAATTTAACAAAAAGAGCTGGAGAAATTTCAACTATGTCAGTTTGTAGTTGGGCTGTTGGATTATTATGTGCCGCAGGCACTTCATGGGCTTGTTACGGATTATGTGGCGTAGCTGCAATCGTGAATGTTCTTGGCGGTGCTGGCTGTGCAATTGCGTGTGGAATTATATTCGGCGGTGGTGGATGTATTACTGCTGTTGAAACACTATGCTAATAAACAGAGGGGAGGGTGGTAATATTGTTTGATACTACATTAGAAATGGCCATAGTCCTTGCACTATTAACAATCTCCATCACTCTTGTTTTTATGTATCAAAGAGAAGTTCGAAAAAATAAAAAAAATGATTAAGATAAAAACACCGAATTAAAACTAAGCATACTAGTAAGATTTATTTTTACAGTAAAGCCCAGGTACTCAATTAATTTTGAGGCTGGGCTTTTTTTGTTTAATTATTGTTTGCTAATAATACCTAAACGTTCCTTAATGGCAAATTGAAGTAACTGAGAAAAGTTGATATTTTCTTCTTCTGCCACATCATTTAACCATTTAGGAATTGTTAAAGTCTTTTTAACCGCCTTGTTTTCAATCTCATCTCTAATATAATCCGTTCTCACTTCTATAATTGAGATAAAAGCTCCTTGTGGAAGACTGATGCTGCTTGGAACTGAGGGAGTAGGGATTTTTTCTCCATCTTCCTCCATTCCAAATAGAAAACCAGCTAATACATCTTTAGCCATATATACGGATTCATCCATATCAGAACCTTCTGTAATGCATCCAGGTAGGTCAGGAAACGTTATTGTGAAACCTTCCTCGTTGTCAGTGCCTGGGTCGAAAATCGCTGGAAAATAATATTTAGCCATTTATATAAAACCTCCTTACAGGAGGACTATTTAAGTCCTGCCTGCTTTAGTATTGAGTTTGTAGTACCTATCTTAAGGTCTTTCTTTGGATGTGGAACCGTTACTGTTCCTTTTTTAGTAGGATGTTTAAAGTGATTATGACTTCCAACAACCCTATGTAAGTACCATCCATCTTTATTAAGAATTTTTATTATTTCTCTTGATGATATGTCTTTCATTTCCTTTCTATACTCTTATTATAACACGTGTTATTTATACGTACAACAATTAATTTCACTGTTTTGCTAAAAATTTTAATTAAAAAAGCCACTCATTTGAGTGACCTATATCCCTAACAATTGCTTTTTCTTCGCATTAAATTCATCCTCAGTGATTAATCCATCCTCTAATAAATGCATTCAGTGAAAAGAATGCATTTTTTTATTTTCCTTGTTTATGAGCTATGTTTTTTTATGTTACGTTCATATTTCGTTTAGCAAAGTGTGTGCTATGATAATGTACATAGAGGAGGGAGTCACATGATTCGAGTTGGATTAA
>Ga0213824_1000671_pt1 | contig 24239 bp, 22 predicted proteins | sample MC6MC0906MG_FD_179892 | JGI IMG/M metagenome (GOLD analysis project Ga0213824, IMG submission 179892) | Enriched soil aggregate microbial communities from Iowa State University, Ames, United States - MC6-MC0906-MG | ecosystem: Environmental > Terrestrial > Soil > Unclassified | place: USA: Iowa...
GTTCTTAGGCGGTCCGGGCGCAGTTCTCTGGTGCTGGCTGACCGGTGTATTCGGCATTGCTACCAAATATTCTGAGTCCCTGATTGCAGTTAAATATCGTGTGCAGACGAAGGATGGACGAATGCAGGGAGGGGCCATGTATGCGCTGGAGCGCGCACTGGGCTTAAAGTGGCTGGGCGTACTCTTTGCACTGTTCGCCCTGTTTGCTTCCTTTGGCATTGGAAGCGGAACTCAGATCAACGCCATTGCTGAGATTATTGAAAACAACGTACCTCTTCCGATTCCACGCATTGCGATCGGCCTTGTATTCGGCACGATTACTGCTGTAGTTATTATCGGCGGTATCAAGTCCATCGCAACGGTGTGCGAAAAGCTTGTACCATTTATGGCTGCATTCTATGTGGCAGGCTGTCTGATCATCCTTAGTATCAATGCTGATTTTATCATTCCTGCGCTGAAGGCGATTATAACTCTTGCCTTTCAACCCGGTGCGGTCGCAGGCGGCCTGGTTGGCCGAGGCATTATGCTTGCCATGCAGTACGGTATTGCCCGCGGCTTGTTTTCCAATGAGTCCGGTATGGGTTCTGCACCGTTAGTCGCTTCGGCTGCACAGACACGCAATCCGGTGCGCCAAGCGCTGGTTTCCTCAACCGGTACCTTCTGGGATACGGTTGTCGTCTGCCTTATGACCGGTTTGGTTCTGGTTTCGACCATAATGAAAAACCCGGACATTAACATGGATATGATTCAAAACGGCGGCCAGATGACCACCGCTGCTTTCAGTCAGATTCCAGTCCTTGGGCCGGTGATCCTGGTAGTTGGCATTATCACCTTTGCTTACTCCACCATTCTTGGCTGGTCTTATTACGGAGAGCGCTGCTGCGAGTACTTATTCGGCGCCAAGGGGATGCTGCCCTATAAAATCATCTTCGTGTCAATCGTAGTTGTCGGCCCCGTGCTGTCCCTGGATCTGGTGTGGACTATTTCAGACATCCTAAACGCGCTGATGGCGATTCCCAATCTTGTGGCTGTGCTGCTTCTATCGGGTGTAGTAGCAAAGGATACCAAATATTACTTAAACCACTTAGACGAAAGAGACGAAACTCCGATTCCTGTCGTAGATAAATAATAACTTAAAAAACTCCTGCCTTTCTTTGGCTGCGAAAGAAACATTCCTCCGGTAAATGGATTGTCTCGCAGTCCCGCATAAAGCAGGAGGTTTTTTATTTTTCCATCAAAGCGATCAGCCTTTGACTCCGCCCCCGGTAATACCGGCAATGATCTTCTCCGATAAAAAGATATAAAGGATAAAGGTAGGAAGAAATACGATGATAACAGATGCAAACATCCCTGACCAGTCTCCTGTATATTTCATGGAATTAATCATGGAATAAAGTCCTACTGCAACCGGCCGCACCCTGTCGGAGTTGGCGAAAATCAGGGAAATAAAATACTCATTCCATATATTAATAAAATTGAATATAGTTACCGTTATAATCCCGGACTGAGCCATGGGGAACATGATCAGCCAGAAAGCTCTCATGGGAGGACAGCCGTCAATGGCAGCCGCTTCTTCGTATGCCCTGGAGATATTGGCAAAAAATGTGAGAAGAAAAATCGTTGTATAAGGAACATTGATCCCTACATAAAGAAATATGAGAACTGCCTTATTTGCAATGTAGTTGTTTAACACATTCATGCCGGCGATCAGGCTGAATAAGGGAAGAACGATCATGACCACAGGCACTCCCATGGCAGAAACGAGACTGGTCTGGATCATTTTATTCCCTGCAAAGCGAAATCGGGACAATACGTACGCAGCAGGCGCACAAATCAAAACGAGAAGCGTACATGATATAACGGAATACATCAGGGAATTAAAGAAAATAGCGGACACATTGGAATTGGTCCAGGCCTTTGCATAGTTTTCAAAATGAATTCCCTGGGATAAGACATGGCCTGAAAAGATGGCCTTTGTCGTAGAAAAGCTGGCAGCTACCACCCAGCCTAACAATACAATGGTAAATAATATCCAAACACTAAGGAGCAGATATCCCGGAAAAAGCCTAAGCTCTCTTTTCCAGTTGAATGGCTCCATAAACCCTCTCTTTTTAGCCATAGATTCCCCTCCTTAGAATTCTAGATCATCCTCTTTTATCAGTTTGTTGCATAGCAGGAATACAGCAACCACACAGATGCTTAAGAGGACACCAATTGCCGCACCAAGGCCTGCATTCCGCTCGGTCATGCTGTTGCCGGCACCAAAAATCATCATGTACATATAAACCATGGGAGTAATGGTCTGGGTATCCGCCGTAACCGTTGAGAACAGCTGGGACCAGACGAAAAATCCCACCGATGTAACGCTCCACATGGTAATATTTGTTTTGAATACCCCTTTTAACAAGGGAAGGGTAATATAACGGAACTGGTTTACCTTATTTGCTCCATCCAGAGTGGCTGCCTCATAGTAGTCCTCTCCGATCCGCTCAATTCCGCTTGCAAATATCAGCATGTGATATCCTACCATTCCAAAACAGTAGGCAACCAGAAGGGCCATGAATTTATGATCATTATCAAGCCACTGGACTTTGGATAAGTATTTAAGTCCCATGGCGGAAAATACATTTTTAAGGAGACCGAATTTAGGGCTGTATACATACTGAAGCCACATGGTCGCAAGGGCGACCGCACTGACTACGTTGGGAAGATAGATCATTGCTTTAAAAAAGCTTTTAAAGCGTATCCCGCTGGTGAGGATCACCGCAAACAAAAGAGCGAGAGACATAACAACCAGTCCGCCGATCAACCAGATGCGGAACAGATTCCACATGGAAATGCGGAATAAGCTGGTGGACGCAAGCTTGCTGTAATTGGCAAATCCGGTAAACTGCCACTTAGTCATAGAATCCGTGATTCCTTCAATTTTAAAGAAGCTCATTAAAATTGTCCTGAGTATGGGATAAAGGAATACAAGGACAAACATTAAAACTGCCGGTGTTAGAAATACGGCAATCATTGTCTTATTCTTCTTCACGTTAAATACCTCCCCCGGCTTTCCTTAATCACAGGGTGACACCGCCAGGGCGGTGCCACCATAAAAATCTATTGATCCGGATTATTTACCCGCTGCTTTAAGAGCATCTACGAACCCTGTCGCTGTAATAGAACCACCGCAAAGCTTCATAAAGTTCTCCTTAATAATTGGTGTTAAATCTGCATTTGCTTCCGCTCCGGCTGCCCAAGGATAACGCACGCTTAAGCTCTCCATAACCGGCTTCACGCTGGCAAGCTGTGCCGGCCATTCTGCATTCCTTGAATCTGCCGGAATACCCATTGACATCTCGGACATTTTCTTGTCAAATTCTCCCTGAGTGATGTATTCAATCAGTTTAAATGCATTTTCTCCGTTTTTAGTATTCTTGTTGATTGCCAGAACCTGAGCGCCGTAGTTAGAGGCATTGGTGCCATCCTTTCCGCCGTCCAATGCCGGATAGCTGAAGCAACCCCATTTAAAGTCTTCTCCTGCCATATCCTTTACTTCATTAGGAAGCCAGGAGCCGTTTAAATACATAGCTGCCGTTCCCATAGCAAGTTCCTGGTTCTGTCCAGCAGGCCATACATTAGAGGCAATGGTTTCTGAAAAATACCCTTTTTGTGCAAAGTCCTCATAGGCCTGTGCGGTTTTAAGAACTGCCGGGTCATCCCACTTGCCTTCCTTTACAACAGCCTCTGTTCCCTGTTCGCCTAATAGTCTGGACATATGATAGCCAAACATGGATGTTATGTAAGCGTCATCACAGGTAATAGGAGTATAGCCCGCATCCTTGATCTTCTGGCATGCTGCATCAAGCTCTTCCCAGGTCTTTGGTACTTCCTTTATTCCTGCCTCATCGAAAATAGTCTGATTATAGAAAAATGCGAATACGTTGGGCTGGTAAGGAATGGATTTTAATGTTCCCTCTCCCACTTCCCTGCAAGCCTTTATTAAGCCTGCATTGGCATTGGCTTCATAACCAGAAGTCTTTACCAGATCTTCCAGATCCATCAGATACTGTCCCCATGTGGTATTTACACGGTCAATATCCTCGTCAAATAAGTCAATGTTGGTTCCTGCATCCAAAGCCGGCTGCAGTCCTTCACGGATTCCCGTACGTCCCTTAAACTGAACATCAACCTTCACTCCTGAATCTGCAGTAAACTTGTCAATTGCCATCTGAATTGCCTGACCCTGAGGCTCTGTTGCCTCCCACATGGACCAGTAAATAAGTCCTTCCCCGCCGCCTGCAGCCGTTTCCTTCGGTGCATCAGTGGCCGCTCCGCCAGCCGTCGTTTCTGCTGTAGTAGCTGTGGAAGCCCCTCCTGCACAGCCTGCCAGAAGACCGGCAGCCATGACCGCACTTAGCATAATACCCATAAAACGTCTTTTCATAATTTTACCTCCCTCTGTTATCCGACTTTACCGTCAGATGTTCTTGGTGAGTCTATATTATTATACTTTTAGGCAAAATGCTTTGTACAAAAGGTCATCATTTTTAACAATTTAGGTTTTTATCATTTGCTTTTTTCATAATTAGAAGTTAAAATACAGGTAAATTATATACCATTTGCACAATGCCGTATTTGAAAAGGCAAGCAACTAGTCTATAAAACAGGGGGGATTGTATGAAATATAAGTACACAGAATTAACAGAAGAGGTAACAATACACCGGATAATCAGCATCCATTATTTTGAATATATGAGCGACTTCACATTTGCGGGAGAATCTCATAACTTTTGGGAACTGCTATGCGTTGATAAGGGAGAAGTGGATGTGGTGGCTGACCATGAACGGCTGACGCTTCAAAAAGGAGAAGTCATCTTCCATCAGCCCAATGAATTCCACCGGGTTCTGGCCAATGGAGTCATTGCTCCCAACCTTGTGGTCATCGGATTTGACTGTCAATCACCTCGTATGGACTTTTTTAAGGAGCAGATCTTAAAGGTGGGGCAAGAAGAGCAGGAACTTTTGGCACGGATCATAGCAGAAGCACGCCTGTGCTTTGAGGGAAGGCTTGACAACCCATACCAGGAAGTGCTGGTACGAAAGGACCATGGGCCCTTTGCAGCAGAGCAGATGATAAAGATTTATCTGGAACAGTTCCTGATACAAATGTACCGCCATTCCTTTTCAGCCCGGCAAGCTCCCACTCCACTTAAGGACACCCCATCCGCAGAGGACATCTATGAAACTATCCTTTGTTATTTCGAAAAGAACATCTGTGTCCAGCTGACCATTGACCAGATCAGCCGTGATAATTTAATCAGCACTTCCCAGTTAAAAAAGCTTTTTTCTGAAAAGGGGAACACCGGTGTCATTGAATATTTTAACTGTATGAAAATTGATGCAGCCAAGCAGCTCATCAGGAACCGGCAGCTTAATTTTACCCAGATCGCCAATCAGCTGGGATATACCTCGGTTCACTATTTCTCCAGGCAATTCAAGCATCTCACCGGAATGACCCCTTCGGAGTACGCCACCTCCATAAAAAAACTGTCCGAAAAAAATATAGTGCGCGATACAAGCCTATAAACTCTTGCCCTTCGTGTAATAGTTTTTTCCTATAGGTACCTATAATTATTTTCTATTACGTTATAACCTCATTCCTGTGTTATTATTTGAAGTAAAATAAATGGAAGGGCTTTTGCTACATGAACCGGGACAGCGAAGACTTAAATGAACCCAGTCTTGAAAACATGGTTCAAGAAGCAAGGCAGTTGAGAAATGAAACTATCTAATATACTAAAAAATCAGGCAACATTATCTTTTGAGGTTTTTCCACCCAAAAGAGACGGCTCTATTCAAACAATTTATAATACCCTTAACGCTTTGCAGGAATTAAATCCCGACTTTATCAGCGTAACCTATGGAGCAGGCGGCAATGGTAACGGCCATGCAACCTGTGAAATTGCATCCACGATTAAGAATCAATATAAGATTGAAAGTCTGGCTCATTTAACTTGTGCTGGCCTATCCAAAGAAGATTTGCTTTCTCAGTTGGATATTTTTAAGCAAAACGGAATCGAAAATATCCTTGCGCTCCGTGGAGATATTTTAGATCCCAAACAGTCCAAAGGCGACTTTACCTATGCCAGTGATATGATTGCATTTATTAAGGAGCACGGAGATTTTGACATTACAGCGGCTTGCTATCCTGAAGGACATAATGAATCAAAAAATCTCATTGAAGACATCCGTAATTTAAAGAAAAAAGTGGATTCAGGAGCGGATCAGTTAATTACACAGCTTTTCTTTCATAATGACTATCTTTACCGATTTCAGGAGCGCTGTTCCCTTGCGGGAATCCATGTTCCCATTGAGGCAGGCATTATGCCGGTAATTAATAAAAAGCAGATCGAACGCATGGTATCACTCTGCCACGTAGAACTGCCCTCAAAATTTATTACGATGATGAACCGGTACGAAAATAATCCGGTTGCAATGCGTGATGCAGGCATTGCTTATGCAATTGATCAAATTGTTGATCTTGTTGTGCATGGAGTCAATGGCATTCACCTGTATACAATGAACAATCCATACATAGCTAAAAAGATACATGAAGCGGTTTATCGGCTGATTAAAGAGTAATAAAGCAAAGACTTCAACGAAACCTGATGAAGTCTTTGCTTTTTCTTTACACCACAAATTTTATGTATGTCCTGTCATCGAGGGAGGTCTTTCCGTTTGTAAAGCCAGATCCGGCTTTATAATTTTCGATGCACAACGGATCATTTATCTTAAGTTCCGTTAAATACAGCTCACTTTCATATAATGATGGTTCCAGTTTGGGGTATCCTTCATCTTTACCTCAAAAGAGCATCTGCTCCCGGCTGGCCATCGGTCAAACCAGCCGGTGCATCATGCAGGGCGCAGGCCCAAAAGACTTTACTTGTATCCGTTCGGATTCCCTGACTGCCATCTCCAGGAGTCTTCGCACATCTCGTCAATTCCGCGTTCTGCTTCCCAGCCAAGCTCTTTTTTAGCCAGAGCTGCATCTGCATAGCATTCTGCAATATCACCTGGGCGGCGAGGCTTGATGGAATATGGGATGGTTTTTCCGCATGCCTTTGAAAATGCTTCGATCATCTGAAGCACGCTGAAGCCCTGCCCTGTTCCCAGATTATAAATACGTACCAACGGTTCTGAAGAAGCCATCTTTTCAAGGGCTTTTACATGTCCAAGGGCCAGATCTACCACGTGGATATAATCCCTGACTCCGGTTCCGTCAGGAGTGTCATAATCATTTCCAAATACACCTACTTCCTTTAGTTTGCCTACTGCAACCTGGGTAATGTAAGGTGTTAAGTTATTGGGGATTCCCGCAGGATCTTCTCCGATTAAACCGCTCTTATGAGCTCCAACAGGATTGAAATAACGAAGAATAATCACATTCCATTCCGGATCAGCGGTATGAAGGTCTGTGAGGATCTGCTCCAGCATGCCCTTCGTCTGCCCGTAAGGATTGGTGATTTCTCCTTTGGGACATTCTTCTGTGATCGGCACAAAAGCCGGATCTCCGTATACGGTTGCTGAGGAGCTGAATATGATGTTCTTTACCTTATGCTCCCTCATAACATCACACAGAATCAGAGTTCCGGTGATGTTGTTGTGGTAATATTCCAATGGTTTGGCAACGGACTCTCCCACAGCCTTTAACCCGGCAAAGTGGATGACAGCATCGATGGATTCATGTTCAAATATTTCTTCTAATGCCTTCCGGTCCAGAAGGTCTGCTTCGTAGAAGGTTACCTTTTTCCCGGTAATGGTTTCTACCCGATCCAGGGATACCCTGGAGGAATTGCAAAGATTATCCACTACAATAACTTCATGGCCTTGTTCCAATAGTTCAATGCAAGTATGGCTGCCGATATATCCGGCGCCTCCGGTTACCAATATTCTCATATTCTCTCCTCTTTCTTATTCATATTTTGTTTACTAATGACTTAAGCGGATTATTTTTCACTCTCGCGGACAATCTCAGCCATTTCTTCCCATTTCTTCTCCATGTCAGCTACAAGAGCGAACTGGGTTCTGGCACGGTCTAAATTGTGATTTTCTCTGCTTGTATGGAAATAAGTATCTCCCTGAAGGAAATCTGTTAAGAAGCGGACGCCACACTCAAAGGTCATCAGCTTTGCTCCCATAGGAAGCATCATCTTTTCTTCTGTCGTCAGACTTCCCTTGCACCCCTCTAAATATCCCCTGGTATAGGTCTCAAACAGAGGCAGGGACAAGGACACCTTGCTCACATCAGGCTCATCCTCTTCTGCCATATTGGCTCCAAAACGGATGGAATCGCCAAAATCAAAGATGGACAGGCCTGGCATAATTGTATCCAGATCAATTACGCACAGGGCTTCTCCGGTTACATCATCGATCATGATGTTATTAAGCTTGGTATCATTGTGGGTAACACAGAGAGGGAGCCTGCCTTCCTTTAACATATCCATGGCAATGGCTGCCTCTTTCTCCCGGTCAAGGGCAAATTTTATTTCAGCCTCTACCAGATGGGCACGGCCGCAGGAATCGGCTTTCACAGCCGCCTTAAAGGTTTCCATACGAACCGGAGTGTTGTGGAAATTGGGGATGGTCTCCGCCAGTTCATCTGCCGGATATTCTGCCAGCAGGCGTTTAAACCGGCCGAACGCTTTGCCGCTCCGGTAGAAATCCTCCGGTTGCCTTACCTTATCATAGGTGGTGGCCCCATCAATAAATAGATAGCCTCTCCAATAATTCCCGTCACTGTCCTGGCAGTAATCCTTGCCATCCTTTGCTTTTACAATATTAAGCGTCTCCCTGGCCGGATCTCCGCCCTGGGCCTGGATCCGTTCCCGTAAAAAGGAAGTAACGCCTGCAATGTTTCTCATAAGAGAAACTGGATCCTTAAAAACCTCATGGTTGATTCTCTGGATGATGTAGTGTTTTTCTCCTTCTCCTGTCTTGCAGATCAGGCGAAAGGTATCATTAATATGACCGCTTCCATAGCGGTTCCATGAAATCGGCTCTCCCTCAAAGGCCAGAAGTCCGATGGCCTCTTTGATTTTTCCGCATTGTGCTTCTCCCATTACTTTACCTCCCATAGCTTATCCGGATACAGGCCGGCTTCTTTCAGTTCTTTGATGGCATTTACCACCGTCTCTTTGTCTTCTTTGTAAGTGACTCCGTACCAGCGGTCCACGCTCTTTAATACTGAAACCTCTGCCTTATCTTCCTTTAACAGCTCATCAACCACAAAAGGAAGGAAATATTCACATTTCACAGGATTTACAGGAAGCTCTCTGTCTAAAAATGCAGCAAACCGTTCCTCAAGCTCCTTTAATATGCTGCTTGTGAATCCCCACATATTCATGGATACGATGGTATCATCTCCAAGTTCTGTCCAGGTTTTCCCGTCATCCTCTGTAAATTCTGCCTGGTCGCCATGCTTTTCAATTCTGGTCCGCTCATGAATGTCAACGAGCTTTCCTGCTTCATCGGTACTGCATACGCCTCTTGCCACATGGCCGTTTTCCGTTAAGGTGTTGTAAAGCTGGTAGCCGACCATGGTGTACTGGTACTTCTCCCCGTCAGTAACCTTAGTAAGCTGGTTATAAATGGAAACAAAGGCGCTTCTGCCATAATAATCATCTGCATTAATAACCGCAAAAGGTCCGTCTACCGCGTCCTTGCAGCATAAAATTGCATGTCCTGTTCCCCAGGGTTTTACTCTTCCCTCCGGAATCTCATATCCTTCCGGAAGCTTATCAAGCTCCTGATATACGTACTCCACCTGCACATGAGCCGCCATGCGGTTCCCGATATTTTCTTTAAATTCTTTTTCAATGCCCTTTTTAATGATAAAGACAACTTTTTCAAATCCTGCATATACCGCATCATAGATAGAAAAATCAATGATCTTGTTTCCATAGGCATCTACAGGATCAATCTGCTTTAAGCCCCCGTAGCGGCTTCCCATACCTGCTGCCATAATTACCAGAACCGGTTTCTTGTTCATCGATGTTACCTCCTAAATTCTATTAACCTCAGTATAATGAATGCGAGCCAAAAGATATTTGCACTATTTATTATTTAATTTGCATTATTGTTCTCTTCTCACCATTTTATCACGGAATGTGGTATACTGTCCATAACTACATTTATACCTGTCCGGAAGGAGGTTTCCATGGCATACAAAAGTACCCAGCTGCGTTCTACAGCGATTGTTAAAAAAATTGTAACCATTCATTATTTCGAATACATGAGCGATTTTTCCTTTCCAGGAGAAAGCCATGACTTCTGGGAATTTGTTTGCGTTGATAAGGGTGTCATCGATGTTATGGCCGGTGAAAAGCGGATCCCTTTAAAACGCGGAAACATCATCTTCCACAAGCCAGGAGAGTTCCACAATATCCTTACCAACGGAACCATTGCCCCCAATCTGGTGGTGGTAAGCTTTGAGTGCAGCTCTCCCTTCATGAAAGCCTTTGAGGGAGAAGTCCTTTCCGTACAGGAGACAGAGATGGCGCTGCTGGCGCAAATCATCATTGAGGCGCGGAATGCATTTTCAGGAAGGCTTGACGACCCATACCAGGAGGAGCTGATACGAAGACAGCCTGCCCTGTCCTTTGGGGCGGAGCAGTTGATCGGGAATTATTTGGAAGAGCTGATTATCCATCTTTACCGCAGATACTTTTCGAATCCAAAGCAGATTTCCACCGGACGCGTAACAGCAAGTCCCATGCACGGGGATGCCCACAACCGCATTATCCGCTATATGGAGGAGCACATCGGGGAGCACTTAACCATTGAAGCCATCTGCCGGGATAATTTAACCGGGCGGTCACAGTTACAGAAAATATTTCATAAGGCATATGGCTGCGGGGTCATCGATTTCTTTACAAGCATGAAAATCGACGCAGCCAAGCAGCTGATCCGCAGCAACCAATTGAACTTTACCGAAATTGCGGACCGTTTAGGATACACCTCTGTCCACTATTTTTCCAGACAGTTCAAACAGCTGACCGGGATGACTCCGTCGGAATATGCCACCTCCATACGGTCTCTCTCGGAAAAAGGCATGGAGAATCAATAGATCTGCTTTCAGACGATAGGAAAAGGCGGGAATTATCCCCGCCTAGCCTACTTTTAATTTAAATTTCTTTACTTCATGCTCAGAATCTACCTTTTCGATCATGGCGCCAAGTCCCTGAAGCTTTTCTTCAAAGCATTCATAGCCTCTCTGGATATATCCAATCTCATCCACAACCGTATATCCATCCGCAGCTAGTCCGGCAATCACCAGCGCCGCACCTGCACGGAGATCAGGAGCGTTGACAAACGCCCCGGTAAAGCCATCTACACCGTCTATAACGGCTACATTTCCTTCTACTTTTACATTTGCTCCCATACGGGAAAGTTCATCCACATAGCGGAAACGGTTTTCAAAAATACTCTCTGTGACCACACTGGTGCCTTTTGCAAGGGCCAGGGTCACTGTCATCTGAGGTTGCATATCAGTTGGAAATCCCGGATAGGGAAGTGTCTTGATGTCGGTATGTTTCTGATAGGATTTCCCTACTACACGGACAGCATCATCGAACTCCACGACCTCGCATCCCATCTCCAAAAGCTTTGCAGAAATGGCCTCTAAGTGCTTTGGTATGACATTTTTTACCATAACATCTCCACGGGTAATGGCAGCAGCACACATAAAAGTACCTGCTTCAATCTGATCCGGAATGATGGAATATTCAGTTCCATGGAGTTTTCTCACCCCGCGGATACGGATGGTGTCCGTACCGGCTCCTTTAATATTGGCGCCCATACTGTTTAAAAAGTTTGCCACGTCAACCACATGAGGCTCTTTTGCCACGTTTTCCAGTATCGTTTGTCCCTCTGCAAGGGTTGCCGCCATCATAACGTTGATGGTAGCTCCAACGCTAACCACATCCAGATAGATATGGCTTGCCACTAAATCTATGGCATGGGCGATTACTGCCCCACGTTCAATCCTCACATCGGCTCCAAGAGCGCGAAAACCCTTTAGGTGCTGGTCAATGGGCCTGCTTCCGATGTTGCAGCCTCCCGGAAGTGGGACTTGTGCGCTTTTATATTTACCAAGCATAGCTCCTATAAAATAATAAGATGCCCTGATCTTACGGATATAATCATCATCTACCGAAACTTCCCGGATGGTCTTTCCATTGATGCGTACCGTATGCCTGTCAATCCGCTCTACCTTAGCACCGATCTCTTCTATAGCCTCCAGCAACACATTTATATCTCTGACATCAGGTAGGTTATCGATCAGAACATCCTCGTCTGTCATGATCGCTGCTGCCAGAATTCCTAAAGCGGCATTTTTTGCTCCGCCAATGGTCACTTCACCGACCAGGGGATTTCCGCCCTTCATTATATACTGCTCCATTTCACACCTCTGATTATCTTGTTATCTATTACAAATTTCTTAAATTTCATCCATTAGCCTTTAATGATTATAACATATCTTATGAATTTGTAAAGAGAACGCATTTTCTATTCCGTAAATACTCCGCAGACAAAGTCATTTCCCTGGCCGGCAAAGTATGCAGAGGCATCATTTAAGCCCATTTTCTGACTCTCTCCAGATACCGGATTATAGACCGTCACATTATAGGAATCATAGCCGGAAAGGAGTACATAGCCTCCCTGAAGAGTATAGGCTGCCACCGGACAACCATGGCCGATGAAATATAATACCTGACTTAAGGTGCAACCCCTGGCATCCAGCATAAAAACTCCATCCCCATAGAAGCTGTTGTCAGTAAACCCTTCTAAATTCCGCACAAAGGCTGCCCCTGTTTTCATGGGATCCTTCATATTGCGGACCGGCGGACGATTCACTCTGCTCCATATAATTTCCTGATTCTTATCGGTCACAACTCCCATTTTATCATAAGCAAGGGCAAGGGCATCCGTAAAGCTGTGGCTGCCTCCGAGATAATGGCCTCCCCCATAGGCATAAAACCGGTTTTCCTGGTTTCTGACATTCCCCTTTAACTCCACTACTTCTGTGGTTTCATAGGCCACCTTTTTGGGGACTGCAATCTTTACATCCCGGCTTGCCGCATCTTTATCCATCTGGACAAAGTACAGCTTTCTCCTGTCCTCTGAGGCATACCAGCCAATGCCTTCCATCTCTCCGTCTGCAAGCTCCTGGTTGCAGACAATGGTATCCTGCTTAAAAGCCGCATAAGACTGATCTCCGGATTTTGACACCTGGGTCAGATGGATCCGGCTGTCATCCACGGACACGTCTGCGATATAAACATTCTCATGCTCATATTCCTTTACGATTTTTCCGCTTTGATCCATAATCTCGATCCGATACATGGGAGCATCCTTTGTTCTTCCGTTTTGCACCCAAACGTCGCCCTTCCGGGCAATTCCGTAAATGAAATCATCCCCCACAAATCCAAGGGGCCTGTAAATATTATCTTCACCGCCTGTTATTTCTCTCTTCACCCCGGTATCTAAATCCATGAGATGAACCACTCCGGCTCCATAAAGGTCACTGCCCTCCTGCCATGCAAAACGGCTGGACCCGCTGCTGACCGCATATCCACCCTCAACGAGTGAATCAGCCAGAACCATATATTCATTGCTGTTTAAATCAATACCGTAAACCGCCCGGTCCGCCATCAGATAAAGCATCCCATTGGCTCCAACATGAGCCAGCTGGTCAATGTCTTCCTTAAGCATCCCAAAGGACAGGGTCACCGGAGTGAAAAAGCGCTCCGTGGTGGCATTGTCCTGACTGCTGTACTGATACATTGCGATCCCTAAGCTTCCCTCATGAATCCCCCGGTTCATATACCCATATACCAGGAAGTCCACATCACCATTATCTTTGGTCGACAATATCTTAATATCATGCTGATTATAACCGCTGCGAAGTCCATCGTCTTCGCCGCTTCGGAAGGAGAACACCTTAACCGCATGCTCACGGCTCTGGTCAAAGGTCCATAGATCCCGGTTTACCACAAATGCCAGGCAATCCCCTGACGGGCTTTTTGCCGTCCTTATCTCATCCGGGTTGGAAATCCCCAGCATAATCCGTTTTCCGGAGAACAATCCCTTCTGGCCGGAAAACACCTGATTGGTATTCCGTTCAAAATCCATAAGGTAGATACGCCTGCTGTCCCATTTCATAGTAAAACTGTCTTCCACCTCATACAATTCCTGAATATCATCTTCTCCGGTCCTGGTCACTTCATAGTCCAGCTGTACGCTGCACATGATTCCATCTAAGTCCTTAAGCGTTACCCTTATGTCTCCTACCGGTTTCACCGATAGCCCTCCCCATGTCAGCTGGGAAAAGCTGGAGCGGATGGTCACATGGCCAAGGGAGCTGTTATCCTCGCCTTCGCTGGTTTCCAGATAAGTGGTAAGCTGCCTGGCCTGATCATAATCAAAGGTCCTGGTCGTAAAATCAACTGCAAAATCGATCATATCCTTTGCATTGGTACTGTCCGTCCACATGATGCGGGTATAATAAAGGAGCTTCCCATTCCCGGAGGTATCCAGTGTCAGGATGAGAAGGTATTCCTTATCCTTTGTCAAAAGGTTCTGGATCGGAAGCGTGGCCGTGACACCTCCCTCTCCCTCATTCCATGTATCTACCTTTGTCCGTTCCACCAGACGTCCCAGATCCATACTGCGGACTTCATACTCAATCCCCTGGATGCTGCCTTTATAATCTGATACCTGTATGTTCATCGATCTGTCTGCAGGAAGAACGGTAAGGGCCTCCCTGGAGACCACCTGCTTCATATCCTGGGTGTACCCATGGAGAATGTTCATCTTTCTTCCGTACATATCGGAATATACCACAGGCAAAGCCGCCTCTTCCATGGAGGTATATACCATAACATCGCTTTTTTCCGTATCTTTCTGATTCCACATAAAATAAACTGCGATTGCCGCTATAAAAACCGCAGATAAGATTCCTATTTTTTTAACCATTCGATTCATCCTGAATTTCCTTTACTTGTCTGTCAACCTTGTCTTCTTTATTGTATACAATAATATCCAAAACTACAATGAAAACTTTCTTAAACATTCGTTAAACGTTGCCCAACCAGTACTGCAAACCACATAAAAAGCAGCTGTCCTCCCAAGGACAACTGCCTTTCTTCTCCCTATGTGCAGAGCCCGCTGCGGCATCTCCTGCGGTGCATCTCATTTAGCAGCAGCACGTTAACGACGCCATCCAGCCAGCCGTCATCGAGACTCTGAGCCCACGGTCCTCTCGGTCCCCATGGCCCCCACGGTCCCCACGGTCCTCTCGGCCCACATGGTCCCCATGGTCCGCATGGTCCCCACGGCCCTCTTGGTCCCCACGGTCCTCTTGGCCCCCATGGTCCTCTTGGTCCTCTTGGCCCTCTTGGTCCCCATGGCGGTTGATCCCATGATGAACCACGGTCCTGGGACAGCAGATTCGAATTATCCGCCTCGTCTGCTCCCCACTCCATCTGTTCCGCTCTTTCTTGCTCTGCAGCCGACTGTTGTGTATCTTCTTGTTCTGCTGCCATTTCATCATTTAGGATACCATCCCTGCGTATTTGGTCACAGATAGAATCGCAGACCTGGTTGATCATCATACGGTCCGGATATTCGTCATACATGGGACTGTTCTTATAATCCAGATGATCACACGCTGAAATAACATATTCCTGTAAACGTTTCATATGTCCTGGGTACATTCCTTGTAGATATTCCAAATCCTGCACAATGGAATCTTTTCTTTCAAAGGAACGCTCTGCAGCACTCCTATCGCCATAAAGCATATATGGCTCCAGTTCCTGAAATCTGCTTCCATAAGTATAATCCGGGTTAATCGGCACGGCTGTTATCACTCCCTGCTTTCTGCTTATACAACACTATAATATGCAGTGCAAAAAGGGAAAGTGCGAATTCCCGTTAAATGAAAATACGGTTTTCTGATGGACAGCCAATCAGAAAACCGTATATATCTTTTACTTCACATCGAATAAGCGCTCAGGATATACACCTTCTGAAACCAGATTCCTGATTGCCGCCGCAACAGCAGGCTTGTCCTCTTTATAGGTCACGCCAAACCACCGATCTCTTGTTTCAAGCACCGTTACCTGGGCTTTCTGTAACCCGACAAGCTTATCGATGATCTTAGGTAGGAGATATTCCGTTTTCACATCCCCTTCTTTTAAACCGGTCAAAAATCCTGGAAATCCTCTTTCCAGTTCCTCAAGAAACGCAGGGGAAAGCCCCCACATATTCATGGAAACATTTTGGCTCAAAGGGATATTCACCGGGGTTCCTTCCTCACTGCGTCCTTCCGCCCGGTCTTCGCATCGTCTGATCTCGTACGTCTCTGTAACCCCTTTTAAGATTCCTCTATCGTCTACCTGACATACCCCACGGGTCACTCCCCCATTTTCGCTTAAGGTATTGCCAAGAACAAATCCACCCATGCAGATATCAAAAGGCATTGAATTTGGATCCATCTCATTAACCAGATATTCATGAATCTTTATAAAACCTTCTTTACCATAATAATCATCTGCATTGATCACGACAAAAGGTTCATGAATTACCGGTTTTGCACATAAAAGGGCTTGTCCGGTTCCCCATGGCTTTGTCCTGTCAGCCGGCTTTGTAAAGCCTTTTGGAAGGTCGTCCAGTTCCTGATAAGCATACTCCACATGAGCAATCTTTTCGATTCTCTTCCCTATAATCTCCTTAAAATCCTCTTCCAGATCCTTTCTTATGATGAACACAACTTTGTCAAATCCAGCATTCAGAGCATCGTATATGGAATAGTCCATGATAATCTCACCGCTTGGTCCTACCGGTTCCAGCTGTTTGATTCCTCCGCCAAACCGACTGCCGATGCCTGCCGCCATAATCACTAATGATGTTTTCTTCATAATACTATCCCCCTGTTTGTATAATCTGCCTAATAGTATACCACAAAAGTAAGGTTTAATCCATGGATTCTGGATTATCCCATCGTTTCATCTGCAATAATGATATCACAACAAATCCTTGCAGGTCAATAAAAAAGGATCTGAACCTTTTTATAAGGCCCAAATCCCTTTTCTTTACTTTGTAAGTGAAAGCCTTATAAGAGCTCTTCTCAGAGCAGCTTCCGCTCTCGCATTATCAATTTTTCCGCTCTGTTCTTTTAAGCGGCGTTCTGCACGTACCTTAGCCTCTTCTGCACGGTTTGTATCGATTTCATCCGGCCACTCCACAACTTCCGCCATTACGACGATCTTCTCCGGTAAAATCTCAATAAAACCAGACATCAGGGCCGCATTCTTCACTCCGCCCTCCTCGTGAATCTTTAAGATTCCCGGGGCGACAATGGCAGTCATGGGGATATGATTGCGGTATACACCGATATCCCCTTCCGTGGTAGTAAGCTCCACCATGGAAGCCTCTCCCTCGTAAAACTTCCGTTCCGGAGTAATGATCTGCAGTTTAAATAAATCAGCCATATTCCCACCCCCTATTTTTTCACACGGGCAAGAACGTCCTCAATGCTGCCTGCATTTAAGAAATAGCTCTCCGGAATATCATCATGCTTTCCTTCCAAAATCTCCTTAAAGCCCTGAATGGTATCAGAAAGCGGCACATAGCGGCCTTCCAGACCGGTGAACTGTCCTGCAACGAAGAAAGGCTGAGATAAGAATCTCTGAATCTTTCTTGCACGGGCCACCGTGATCTTATCTTCCTCAGAAAGCTCATCCATACCCAGCATGGCAATGATATCCTGAAGCTCTTTATACTTCTGAAGTACTTCCTGAACCCCGCGGGCAACACGGTAGTGTTCCTCACCTACGATACGAGGATCAAGGATTCTGGATGTAGATCCAAGGGGATCAACCGCCGGATAAATACCAAGTTCCACAATGGAACGGTCAAGAACCGTGGTCGCATCCAGATGGGCGAATGTGTTGGCTGGAGCCGGGTCGGTTAAGTCATCGGCCGGAACGTAAACTGCCTGAACCGATGTGATGGAACCATTCTTCGTGGAAGTGATTCTCTCCTGAAGAGCACCCATCTCAGTCTGCAGCGTCGGCTGATAGCCTACTGCGGAAGGCATACGTCCAAGCAAAGCGGAAACCTCAGAACCTGCCTGGGTAAAACGGAAAATGTTATCAATAAATAACAGTACATCTTTTCCGCCCTGGTCACGGAAATACTCAGCCATGGTAAGGCCGGTAAGGCCAACCCTCATACGGGCGCCCGGCGGCTCATTCATCTGTCCGAATACCATGGTTGTTTTATTTATAACGCCTGATTCCTGCATCTCGTGATAAAGGTCATTTCCTTCACGGGTACGCTCACCAACGCCGGTGAATACGGAATATCCGCCGTGCTCTGTGGCAATGTTACGGATCAGCTCCTGAATTAATACGGTTTTACCTACTCCAGCACCACCGAAAAGGCCGATCTTACCACCCCTTTGGTAAGGGCAGAGAAGGTCAACGACCTTGATACCGGTTTCCAGAACCTCCGTTTCCGTGGACTGCTCCTCAAAGGTGGGAGCCGGTCTGTGAATCGGAAAATGTTCTTTTACTTCCGGTGCCGGTTTATTATCGATCGGGTCACCCAGAACGTTAAATATACGTCCCAATGTCTCCTCTCCAACCGGTACGGTAATCGGAGCGCCGGTAGCCACCGCGTCCATACCACGTACCAGTCCATCGGTGGATCCCATGGCGATACATCTTACCGTATCATCGCCAAGATGCTGAGATACTTCTACAACCAGTCTGCCGCCATCTTTTGCAGTGATATCAATCGCTTCATTGATATCAGGCAGCTTGCCCTGGCTGAACTTGATATCCAGTACGGCACCGATGATCTGGGTGATCTTACCAATATTTTGTCCTGCCATCTTGTTTCTCCTTCTTTTATATTTCTCTCGTTCCTGCTAAAATGAAGTTCGATTCGCCTTATGAAATCGCATTGGCTCCGGCTATGATCTCGGTAAGCTCCTGGGTTATAGAACCCTGTCTTGCCCGGTTATATGCCAGTCCAAGTTCTTCTATCATCTCTTCCGCATTATTGGTTGCAGAGTCCATAGCCGCCATTCTGGCCCCGTTTTCACTGGCAACGGCCTCCAGCAAAGCGCCATAGATCATGCTGCTCATATACTTAGGAATAATGGAATCCAATACCTGATCCTCATCCGGCTCATAATTCATTAAAGTCAGATCTGTTTTTTCGCTTCCCTTTTCCATTTCAACCGGGAGAAGCTTTTTAAGAGTCGGTATTTGGGTCACAGTATTCTTAAAAGATGTATAAGCCAGATAAATTTCGCCTATCCGGTTCTGTCCAAATGCATCCAGAAGCTCCATGGTAATATCGGCCGCATCGCGATAGATCGGATCATTGATCACCTCGGAATAATCCTCGGCAATCTTATATCCCTTTCTTGCTAGTGCTTCCTTCCCTTTCCGTCCTACGGCATAAACATCTGTAAGTTCCGGCGTAAAATTGTCATTTCCATGAACCAATTTGACAATGTTGCTGTTATAGCCCCCTGCCAGTCCACGGTTTGAAGTGATGACAATGACCGCCTTCCTCTTAGAATCGCCTGCCTTTAAATACTTATGGTCAATGTTGCCTGATTTGCGCAGCATGGAACCTATGGTATCATACATCATTCCGTAATAGGGTTTGGATTCCTCTGCCTTCGCTTTGGACTTCTGCAGCTTAACGGTAGATATGAGCTTCATGGCTTTCGTAATCTGTTCGGTACTGGAAATACTGTCTCTTCTTCGTTTGATATCCCTAATGGATGCCATGATTGTTCACCTGCCTTTAAAAAACACCTGCTTTGCATTCGTTAATCGCCTTTATAAGCAATTCCTCTGTCTCAGGTGTGATCTGCTTTGTCTCGCGGATGCTTGCGGGAATTTCAGAATATTTGCTGTCAATGAAGCTGGTCAAAGCCTTTTCAAAATCCAGGATTTTCCTGGTAGGAATATCCAAAAGCAGCTTTTTGGTTGCTGCAAAGATAATGATGATCTGGTATTCCACCGGCATCGGCTGATACTGGCCTTGCTTTAACACCTCTCTGATCCTCTCGCCCTGGGCAAGCTGTTCTGCCGTCTCCTTATCAAGCTCGGAACCAAACTGAGCAAAGCTTGCAAGCTCGCGGTACTGCGCCAGTTCCACACGAATAGGAGCTGCGATCTTTTTCATAGCCTTGATCTGAGCAGAGCCGCCTACACGGGATACGGATAGACCTGCGTTGATAGCAGGACGGAAACCGGAGTTAAACATCTCTGTCTCCAGGTAAATCTGTCCGTCTGTAATGGAGATAACATTCGTCGGAATATATGCGGATACGTCACCTGCCTGTGTTTCAATGATCGGCAGGGCTGTTAAAGAGCCTCCGCCCAGTTCTTCAGAAAGTCTGGAAGCTCTCTCCAGTAATCTGGAATGCAGATAGAAAACATCACCCGGGTATGCTTCACGGCCCGGCGGTCTCTTAAGCAGTAAGGACAGGGTACGGTAAGCGGCTGCATGTTTACTTAAATCATCGTAAACAACTAATACATCCTCTCCGTTTTCCATCCATTCCTCTCCAATGGCGCATCCGGAATATGGAGCAATATACTGAAGAGGAGCCAAATCGGAAGCAGTAGATACGACGATGGTGGTATAATCCATGGCGCCGTACTCTTCCAGTGTCTTAACAATATTGGCAACCGTAGATGCCTTCTGGCCAATGGCTACATAAATACAATGAACGCCCTGGCCCTTCTGGTTAATAATCGTATCAAGGGCAATCGCCGTCTTTCCTGTCTGGCGGTCACCAATGATCAGCTCACGCTGTCCTCTTCCGATAGGAATCATGGCATCAATCGCCTTAATACCGGTCTGAAGGGGGGTGTCTACTGATTTTCTGTCAATAACTCCGTGAGCCACACGCTCAATCTTGCGGAATTTGTCTGTCTGGATCGGTCCTTTTCCATCGATGGGCTGTCCTAACGCATTTACAACACGTCCAGTCAATGCATCGCCAACAGGTACTTCCACCACTCGTCCGGTAGTCTTAACGGTATCGCCCTCGCTGATAGCACCGGTACCAAGTAAAACTGCACCAACGTTATCCTCTTCCAGGTTGAGCACCATGCCGTAGATTTCTCCCGGGAACTCAAGAAGCTCTCCCTGCATGGCATTTTCAAGGCCATGGATACGGGCAATTCCGTCCGCCACCTGAATGACTGTACCGACATCAGAGACATCCAGTTTTGTAGAATATCTTTGAATCTGTTCCTTGATGACAGAACTGATCTCTTCTGGTCTTAAATTCATTAAGGTTTGCACCTTCTTTCTAAGTTTATAATGTATCCGTTTCGCCTGACGGCTTAAGTCAATTGCAGCTTTAACAGGCTGCGGCGCAGTTCATAAATCTGAGTCTTAATGCTGGAATCCACCACCCGGTCCCCGATCCTGATCACCATACCGCCGATGATTGACGGGTCCACTTGATAATCCATTTCAAAATCTACGTACTGAGTCGTATTTAACAGCTTTTCTACTAATCGGGCCTTCTGCCCCTCATTTAATTCAACAGCGCTTGCCACATGGGCCACGCCGATCTTCTTATATTCCTTGACAGCGTTTATGAAGTATTCACAGATTGCCGGAATCTCCTTCTGCCTGCCTTTGTCGACAATGACTGCCAGAAAACCCATCAGGTCATCCGATACGCGTCCGCCGAAAATATTCTTAATAATGCCGATTTTATCTTCCTTTACAATCTTCGGATTATTAAGAAGCTCAGCCAATGACTGATTCTCGTGCCAAATCACCTGCAGGCTTTTCACTTCCTCAAACAAAGCGTCCACTTCCTGCTTTTTCAGAGCTTCCTCAAACAATGCATCGCCGTATACCTTTGATACTAGCTTTGCCATGTGCTTTCACCCATCTCTTTCAAAGTCTCGTCAATCAGGGCCTCCTGCACCGTAGTGTCAATGGAAGCAGCTACGACCTTGCCGGCCATAACAGAAGCGATGGATATGATCTGTTCCTTCATATCATCAAGCGCTTTCTTTCTCTCCAGTTCCACCTCACGGCTGCCCCGTGTAACAATACGGTCCGCTTCTTCCCTGGCTTCTGTAATAATCTCTGCCTCACGCTGTTTTGCTCTTTTTCTGGCATCCTCTAAGATTTCTTCTGCCTCTTTCTTCACTTCATGAAGTCTGGCTTCATATTCTTCCTTCATTGCCCGCGCAGCTTCCTTATCGTCGGCAGCGTTCTTTAATTCTCCCGCAATCCTCTGCCTTCTCCTTTCCAGCACTTCACGTACCGGATTGAAAAGCATATAGGATAACGCAAAAAACAGGATGAATACGTTGATGCCTGTTACAAATGCATCGAAAAGCAGCTGTGGGTCAAATCCCAATAATCGATCCAAGGTTTCGCCTCCTTTCGCTCTTTATTCTTTCCCCGTTCTGAGGGCAGGCTTTCGCCTCCCGCCATTTCACTCTTTAGCTGAATGGCTTTAAGAACATGAGGATAGCAGCAACAGCGAAACCATAAAGACCTGTTGTCTCGGCAACGGCCTGTCCTAAAAGCATGGTAGATGTTATATCAGACTTTGCGCCTGGATTACGTCCAACTGCAGCAGCCGCATGACCTGCTGCGATACCCTGTCCAATACCAGGTCCAATACCTGCGATCATCGCAAGACCTGCACCGATTGCTGAGCAACCTAAGATAAAATCCTGTCCTGAAAATCCGTTCATAGAAAAATTCCTCCTGAATTTAATATTATTGAAGTTTAATCCATCTTATCATTGACATATACCATGGTCAGCATACAGAACACATACGTCTGGATACAGCCTGAGAATACATCACAATATACGTGTAAAAACGATGGGATACCGATCTTTACAAAGATAGGCATCATCCCATACCACAATCCCATAATAACAACGCCTGACATCATATTGCCGAACAAACGAAGCGCCTGGGATAATGGGTTGGTAATCTCACCGATTACGTTAATCGGGAACAAAATCGGAAACGGCTGAAACAAGCTTGTGAAATGACCGATCCCGTGATTCTTAATTCCCTGGTATTGCACGATGCCGAAGGTAAACAAACCAAGCATAAATGTCACACCGAAATCTCCGGTTGGCGTCCTAAGACCAAATAAGCCGCCAATATTGCAGAACAATATGAAGATAAATATCGTTCCAATATAATTAACAAATTTTTTTGCGTTATGACCCATAGTACCATTTACCAGGTTATCAAGCGCCTCTACGACAAACTCCACAATATTCTGGAAGGTGCCAGGTACTTCTGTCGCCCGCTTCATTTTTCGGTTGGCAATCACTGCGATAATCAGGATTACGATTGTCACAATGCTAAGGCCTATTTCCGTGGTTGTAACCCAAAGCTCCTGACCAAACGCCTGAAACTTTGTAACGCCTTTGATCATAAAGTCTACATTATTGGCACTCGCAACGACCATACGCTTAAGCCTCCTTTCTTAAGAGATTCCACTTGACCGCAGAAAAGATTACTCTCCTTTTGACCTGTTGGCCAAGATCTTGTGGATAATAGGCTGAGAAAATGCTCCAACCTTGAGTCCGAGGACTCCGATTACTACTGCGACCGGATTGAACCAGCTCGAAAACCGGACAATAACTGCCACCAGTATAACAATAAGCAGCAGATAGCGAAGAACTGAACTAATAATACTCTGTTTCTGTACAGCCTTTGGATCTTCCGTCTTCATAGAACGTTCAAGTACTATGCCCATTGATAAAAACATAGCCAAGGCTAACATCATTCCCAAAATCAGTCCTGCAAATACAGCACGTCTTGGATAGATAAATAATGCCCCCAGCATAGCCACTGCCGTGAAAATAACAATTCCGGCAGAAACCTCAAGCATCAGATTCTTTGTTTCCTTCCCCATTACAAGTCCTCCTGTCTACGAAAGTTTCTCATCATCATGTCCTTTCACGCGGCTTGGCTGCTTCGGTTTATGCACCTTGGGTCCAGCCTCTACTTGCCGCTCCATGCGCTCTTTCTGATCCTCAACCCTCTCCTCCCTTTCATTCATGGCCAGTGTAGCCTTTGCCAGCTTATAGGCATTGGCTCCCCCAGCCAGAAACCCCAGAACCATAAATAATAATGTTAGTTTTGTCCCAGCA
>Ga0213824_1000674_pt1 | contig 24043 bp, 21 predicted proteins | sample MC6MC0906MG_FD_179892 | JGI IMG/M metagenome (GOLD analysis project Ga0213824, IMG submission 179892) | Enriched soil aggregate microbial communities from Iowa State University, Ames, United States - MC6-MC0906-MG | ecosystem: Environmental > Terrestrial > Soil > Unclassified | place: USA: Iowa...
TGGTGGAGCTCCCTTAACTGTCCTTAAGCAGTATATCGAAAGCCAGGGTGAGAAGAGTGAATAAAGCTTATAAATTCAGACTTTATCCTAATGCAGAACAAATGAATTTACTGACCAGGACCTTTGGATGTGTCAGATTTATCTATAATAAAATGCTTGGTGATAAAATTGACTATTATCATGAGACAGGGAAAATACTGAGTAATACGCCTGCACAGTATAAAGAAGAATTCCCATGGCTGAAAGAAGTAGACAGTCTGGCACTCGCCAATGCCCAGCTCCATCTACAAGCAGCGTATCGTAATTTCTTCCGTTCCCCCAAGTCAGGGTTTCCTAAGTTCAAAAGCAAACATCGACATCAGGACAGTTATACGACCAATAATCAAAAAGGCAGTATTCGTATGGAGGAAGGGCGTATCAAACTTCCAAAAGTCGGATTTGTAAAGTTGAAACAGCATAGACCTGTACCAAATAACTATGCTATTAAATCTGTGACAGTATCAAAAACACCCACAGGAAAATATTTTATTTCTGTTCTTTTTGAATATGAGGAGGTAATCCAGCCAGTAAAGGCAGAAAATGTTGTAGGACTGGATTTTTCCATGAAAGAGCTATTTGTTTCTTCTGACGGAGTGACTGCAGCATATCCCCGCTACTATCGTCAAAGCATGGAGCAGTTACAAAAGGAACAGAGAAGGTTATCGAAATGCCGGATTGGAAGTAAAAACCGTAATAAACAGCGAATCAGGGTAGCCAGATTGCATGAAAAGGTATCACATCAACGAAAAGACTTTTTACATAAGCTGTCAAGACAGATAACCAATGTCTACGATGCGGTGTGTATTGAGGACCTAAATATGCAGGGAATGTCCCAGAGCTTGAATTTCGGAAAGAGCGTTCACGATAATGGCTGGGGAATATTCACTTCATTGCTAGACTACAAGCTGTCTGAACAGGGAAAGAAACTGATAAAAATTAGTAAATGGTATCCAAGCAGTAAAACCTGTTCTTGCTGTGGAAACGTAAAAGAAGAATTATCTCTGTCGGAACGCACTTATCGATGTGAATGCGGTTTCGTTTGTGACAGAGATGTAAATGCTGCACGCAATATCAAGAAACAAGGAATATTAGTATTGGCATAAACATCTAAGAGAAACCGTGGGGCACACGGGGATAGCTTGTTGATACTGTAACCGTTAGGTTACTTGAGCAAGAAGCCCTCACTTCTAGCATAAGCATTTGGTAGATCCCAAATGTGGTGCTAAGTGGTGGGAGTATGTCACTAGTGTTAATTACGAACTACTAACTATCAGTATTGAGCTGGTAGTTTTTTATTGCGGTATGAGGTAATCTTTGGGACATAAATTAAAATATCCAATAGGTTGCAAAATTAGTTGGTGCGGAGAAGAAGCCATTGTAATTAGTGGATAAAATAAGTGTTTGAAACTTAAATATTGATAGCCAGTAGGAAGTGCTGTATACTAGAGCAATACGCATGAGATCTAAGGCTTAAAAGGAGTGACAAATATGAATCAATTACCAGAAGGATATAAAGAAATAAGAAAGGTAGATTTGACAGAAGATAAAAAAACATTTTTTGTTATAAATATCTTTTCATTTATAATTTTTATCGCTATGGCAGTTTTATGCGCCATTAATAAACCAATAAGCTTTACAGTTGATTCAGAATTTTTGTACCTATTAATTCTTGCTGTATTTTTGTATATAATCTATATTATTTTACATGAAGCGATACACAAATATTTTATGAATAAATTTAGTGGGATAAAGGCATATTACGGCCATGCTCGGTTCTGTGCATATGCAGGTAGTGATGCTTATTTCAATAAAAAACATTACATCGTAATATTACTTGCTCCTGTTGTAATTCTCGGTACTGTTTTATTTTTAATTAATGCTATGGTACAACAGAGTTATTTTTGGATAATATATTTTGTACAGATCGGAAACTTAACGGGTGCTGTCGGCGACTTATATGTAACTTATTTAATTAGTAAGATGCCTGACGATACTTTAATACAGGACACAGGGGTGTCTATGACAATGCATTCAAAACAATTATAATCTAAATTATTTAAAACTATTAAAGTATTTTTGAAATTAGTTTAGCAATTGTAACTGTATATTATTTAAATTTGAGGAGGTAAATGAAATGGATAAAAATATTTATAGCGAAATTAAAATCGTTACACTTGAAAGATTTAAAGTAGCTAGATATGTTGTTATTAGCCCCGCTCCCGAAATGGATGTTATTGCCTATTTAGATAAGTGGGCAGAAAAAAGCGGCTTATCTGATATTGAAGGCTACAAAAGAAAACAGATTGGTTGGGATTTTCCTTTTGTTACAAAAGAACAGCAGGAAAAGTTCGGACTAAGGGGCTATGTTGCTGCTTACGTCATACCAGAGAATTTTGTTCCAAAGTGTGAGGGGGCTGAAATCGCATACATAGAAAAGGATACTTATGCAACAATTACTATAACGAATCCGCATAGTAATTCTTTTGAGAACATAACAAATGCATACCATATGCTTTTAGAATATGCTAAAACATCATCATGGGAAAATAGACTTGCATTCGAAGAAGAGTATGATATAGATGGAGTCCACTATATGGACGTATACGTTCCCATGAATTAGAACATCCACTAATAAGAATAATATGGGCAATAAAAATTAATTTTAAATATATATTACTAAACACGAATTAATCAAAGGAGGGGTAAAAAATGAGTGTGTTTTTTTACGGCTGTATTACTATGGATGGCTATCTTGCTGACAAAAACCATAACCTGGATTGGCTTTATCAAACTGGTACAATAGAAGAAACTGGTTATGAAAGCTTCTATAAAAACATAGATATTACTATAATGGGTAAGAGAACATTTAATGAAATAGAAAAAATAGGAGATATCAGCGGTATTTATCCTACTACCAGAAATTATGTTTTTACACATGCTGAAAGCTTATCGGCAAAGGAATTTATTCCTATAAATTGTGATGTTGTTGAATTCGTGAAACAAATAGAGATGGATAAAAATATTTGGATTATCGGAGGAAATACAATATTAGCCCCTCTGCTAGATAGTCATTTGGTTGATAACCTGATAATTCAGATCGCCCCTGTATTATTAGGGACGGGGATACCACTATTTTCACAAAAAGAAGAGTTAAAGCGATTTTGCTTAAAAGAAGTAAAAAAATACGGACAATTTGCAGAATTAATTTATAGTAAAATATGATTCGTTGTAGCTTTTCAAAATCCCTACAATAATCTGGTCATATAAATTCCAATCTATAAATTACAAGACTACAAACTTTAATATTAGGTTAGTAGTCTTTTTTATATGTCTATGAGATTTGACGAAACATAGATTGAAAGTATCATTGCTTTTTACGTAAGATGCACTCCATAACTTTTGGAGTGCAAAATGAGATGAGTCAATGGGGTATAAATTAAACCCTACCAACATTAAAATACCAATTAGGTATAATATCTTTTTTAGCAGGAATCGCTTTGTAACCTGCTTCAACCATGGCTTCCATGAAGCATTGTGAAGTAATTTGGTGCCCAATATTAACCCCTGTAAAGCGGTTGAAGCGAGCCTTCAGACCATAAGCAGTCTGTTGATAGTTAATGCTTGGAATCATCTTATAGTTAAAAAAGATGTGATCGATCAGAATATACTGATCCTGAAGAGATAAGTCAGAAAAATGATTAACCTTTATCATGGAACGTCTCCTTTCGATTCTCGTTTCTGGCGTGAGCCTACAAATAAATTATATGAGAAATGTAAAAATATATGTCAAATAATTAAAAAGCTGCAATTATAAGAGTAAGATGGAGGTATATCATGGGAGCTATTGTATTTTTGGGTTGCTTGTAGGGTTAATTTTATGGGCAAAAGAAAGCACGACACCAAACACACCGGCTGAGAACACAAGAGAATGAAGGGTTAGATGTTGAACCACTTGGCTTGTGTGTGGAGGTCTTGTAGAGAAGATATAGAATGAAATATACAATCAAATTAACCACATAAAAGGAGAATTAGGTTAACATGCAAAATTGGTCAAGAAATATAGATTGTTATGAACTATCAGATAAATATTCGATTATAAAAGCCAATCCAAAAGAATTCGCAATATATGAATCAGTTTACGGAGATAAAATTTATAATAGATTTGCCGTTAAGCATTGGGATTTACGATTATCAATAAGTCTCGATAATCCCTTTGCCAAAGATGAAAGCTTTTACTGGATAAAGGCTGGTGAACTAATAATCGGTGGAGTTCTAATAGAGCCTAATGTAATATCACGTTTATTTATTATTCCTCCTTTTACAAACATATTTGAAATAATAAAATTATTAAAAAAGCTATTGCTTCAATGGTCAGATTCCAACAATAACATATATGCTTATCAAATTCCTCAGGAGCAATCTCACTACTTTGAAATGCTCGGTTTTTGGCCGGATAAAAATAGACGATGGATGATGAGACCTACGGAAGCTTTTGATTTTGTATGGGATAATGCTATAACAGTAAGAATTCCAAAGCAAAGTGATAACGAAGAAATTGCTAAACTATTTTATGAAAGTTTTAGTGGCGGTATTGATCGTGAATATTTTACTAAACAAAATGAACAAGAATGTACATATGAATATTACTTAGGTGAAGTAAATGCTTATTTTAACGACTGTACTGAAAACATATTACTTGACGCATCTACACTTGTATATGACAAAATAGAAAAAAAGTTAATTGGTGCTTGTCTTGTATCACTTTTTGAGGAGTGGCCTTTAATACATTCAATTGCGGTGGATTCTTCGCATAGAGGAAAGTATCTCGCAACAACAATGCTTAAAAATGCACTAACAATTTTGAATAAGGAATATCCTATATTACGATTGTTTGTAACAATAGGAAACGCTTCTGAATCAGTTTATTATGAACTTGGATTTATTCCAGGTGTTGAATTTAAAAGATTTTATATACCAGTATTGAATGGTGAACATGAAAATTGGATATAAGCCATAAAAATAGACATACTTATTTTATACAATAAAATAAGGAGTTGTGAGAAAATATGATAGAGTCAGATACGATAGAACTATTACGTGCGTGCGATGCAGGGATAAAAATGGGAGTCGCGTCAATTGATGAAGTTTTAGAATATGCCTATGATGATAAGCTGAAAAAATATTTGATTGACTGCAAAGACAAACATGTTAAATTAAAAAATGAGATACACACCCTTTTAGATGAACTTCACGACGACGGCAAAGAGCCGAACCCAATGGCTAAAGCTATGTCGTGGATAAAAACAAATGCGAAATTGATTGTGAAGGAGTCAGACCATACAATTGCTGACTTGATAACAGATGGATGCAATATGGGTGTAAAATCGCTCAATAAGTATCTAAATCAGTATAAGGCGGCTGACGAAAAGCCTAAAGATATTACGAAACGGCTTATTAGTCTCGAAGAAAAGCTTGCTGAAGATATGCATCAGTTTTTGTAAATAAGTCTGATAAATTTTGTTAACACTGCGGACAGAAATTGAGTGGAGTCATGGAATGAGGGACTCATAAAAAGAACAAGGTGAGCTTATAGGATTGGGATTTGAAAGGTTATGTAAACGGCATCGCGCTTGTAAATACGCGTTTGCCGCCCAGGAAAATCCCGTATCTATATAAAGCACCAGCTGGCTGCAGGAAGCGCTACCCATACGTAATGTTAATATATGTCTCTGATTCCGCAATAGGTGCTTGTCGATATATATTTTCCCTTATGCGTTGAAAATATGCTGAAAAACAACTATGATTGTGAGACGCAGATATTCGCCTTTATAATGTTGTAAAAAAGACCGTTTGGTAATATAATATTACTTATATTACTGAATTGGTCTTTTCTTACTGATTTGGGGTATTATATAGCATGACTCATTAAACCCTTGTAAATGCAACGTTTTGAAGAGTATAAAAAGTAACTTAACATTCCTTCTATGTATATCAGATCACTCCTTATTTGCTGGAGGCGGAGGAATAAAAATTTTGTTTGGTACAGGCATATCTATTTTCGTGATATGCCTGTTTGACTATCATTTACAAAGAAAAGAAAAAAGAGAAAATCCGGTGGGAAATGAAGAAGGTATTTTTAGCTAACAGTTTTAAAAGGAAGTTGATGGTTGCCCTTATGTCTGTTGGGCTGGTGCCATTAATCATTATCAGCATTTTATATCAGAATATCCTGAATAACCGTATCGTTGAGGATACGAATGCAGCAAGCATTGAAAAGCTGAAGTATTTAAGTATGAATATCGAACGTCAAATAGATGCGGCAGAGCAATTACTTGGCTGGATTACATATAATCAACGCCTGGAACAAATTTTGAAAAAGTCATATGATCAGGTTTATGAAAAACAGATGGACATTATTGAATTCAGCTCCTATACCATGGAATATGCCATTAATGCCAACGTAGAAAATAAGATTTTTAAAATACTGATCATGAATGAGGATGGTTCTTCCTTTCAGATGGGCAACGGTTATTCCCTTCTTCGGGAAGCGGATATCATGGAAGCGGGCTGGATGGAAACATTCCAGAGAAGGAAAGCGGATGAATTGATTCTGAGCATGGACCGGTATGCGAAAGATACCTTTGTTTTCCCTATGAGCAGCCGTATTTATGACAATCTGACCGGCAAGCCCATAGGCTGGTGCTTATTGATCTTTCAGAATAATATGTATTCAGATTATCTGCTTGCCGGAACTGAGGAAAATAGACAGGAGCACCTTTTTATCATTAACGGAAGCGGCCAATGCATTGCACATACTGATAAAAATCTGTTGGGGACAGATATGTCAGATGTTTCTATGGTTCAAGAAATTCTTCAGTCCGGTCAGGAGACCGGCCATGTTACAGGAATATATGATGGGGAGGCCATGATTCTCCATTACTATCAGATTCCGAATACAAATATGATAGAGATCCAGGGTACTTCCCTAGAGGCATTCTTACAGGAGAAACGCAGCATGACCAGACTGCTGGCCTTGCTCATCCTCACTACGGTGACGGCTATTTTATTTGTAATTCTCTATTTAAGCAATATGCTGATGCGGCCGATTAATACCATCAGCGAGTACATCAAGAAAGTACCGGGAAGTGGTTTTAAGGGGAATATGGTCCTAAAGGGGGATGACGAGTTTAAGAAAATTGCGATATCCATTAACAACATGGAACGGGAGATTCTCCAGCTGATGGAACGGGAAAAGCAGGAAGAGGAAGTAAAGAAGAAACTGGAATTTAAGGTTCTTCAAAATCAGATTAACCCGCATTTCCTCTATAATACTCTAAACTCGATTAAGTGGATCGCCTCGCTGCAGCATGCGGATACCATCCGGGATATGACGTCTGCACTGGGCCGCCTTCTTCAAAATATCTCCAAAGGTACAGACAGTAAGATACCGATTTACGAGGAGATGTCCTTATTAGATGATTATATTCTGATTCAGGACATCCGTTACAGTGGAAAGATACAGGTGGAATACCACATTGGAAACAGTGAGATTACCCAGGCCTATATTGTGAAATTTTTATTGCAGCCAATTGTGGAAAATGCCATCTTTCATGGAATCGAGCCAAAGGATTCAGGAGGCAGGATTGACATCTATCTGGATCGTGCGGAAGATGATATTCATATTAGCATCGTGGATGACGGAATTGGAATGACTAAGGAGCAGATTGCTTCCCTTTTATATCCGGAAGAGGCAGGGGAAAATGTACGGGGACTCAGCGGAATCGGTGTCAGCAATATTCGAGAGCGGATTATAATGACCTACGGAAAAGAGTATGGAATCGAAATCACCAGCCGTATGGGAGAGTATACCAGAGTGATGATTAAAATCCCCTATGAGAGAGAAGGTTAAAAATTGAAAACAATCATGATTATAGATGACGAACCTCTGATCCGACGAGGCCTGGAGAGCATGATTCACTGGGAAGATATGGACTGTCGGTTGATTGGTCAGGCTGCCAGTGGGGAGGAGGGGCTTTTAAAAATCCGGGAATGGAAGCCGGATATTGTATTTACTGATATCAAGATGCCGAAGATGGACGGGATTGCCATGATGAAGGCGGTTGCAAATGAAGCAGATCCGCCTGTATTTGTAGTCCTCAGTGGATATAATGATTTTGAATTGGTCAGAGCCGCTATGCGTCTAGGCGCTGTGGACTACTTGATGAAGCTGAATCTGGAAGAAGAGGAATTAATCCGCGTAGTGAAAGAGGCATCAGAGCGGGTAGCTGATAAGAGGAAAGAGCCGGTTTCTGTTCCGCCTTCCTATGATTTTAAAGAGCATTTTCTAAAAGAACTCCTAAGGATGCGTCAGGATAAAGAGTTTTACCGGAAGATGGAACCACAATCATTTAACTTAAAGTCAGGAGCCTCTTATCGGCTGCTGGTCATAAAGCTGACAGAACTTCCGGACGAACAATGGAATCAGAGTAAATTGTCTCAGAATTTCCTGATCAATATCTGTAAAGAGCAGATTTCAGAAGATGTAGAAGTTTATGAATATCATCTGGAGGCTGATACATTTGTGCTTTATATTGAGAGCGGAGGAGTCCTTTCCAAATCAGTGCTGATTTCTCAATGTGAGGCGATGGAGCTGGCAATCAAGAAATATTTAAATCAGGAAATCAGGATTGGAATCAGTACCCCGCATCATAATGCCATGCATCTTCCGGAGGCATTTGAGGAAGCCTTGCAAAGCATTGCCTTCCATATCGGCGGAGTCAATACCAGAATACATTTCTATATGGATCTATTAAATACACACTATCTGGAAAAGCAGGTGGATCATATAAAATCTGAGACGGATTTGTTTGATGCAATAGAGAACTTTTTGCTGCAGCTGCAGAAGTTTATCACCCAGCGTGCCACAAGGGAGGAAGCTGTACATATTTGTTATCTGCTGATCACTCAGATTTATGAATTGGATTCCAACAGTAAGCCCTTTTTTATCCGTTGGTTTGGGAAAGAATATACCTCCGTCCGGGATTTTAGCAGTGAGGTGGATTTGGCGATGGTAAGTACGTGGGTACTTCGGCTGGAACAGGGGCTTAACAGCTTCAGTCAGGAATATATGGGGGAAATTTACCGATATAAAGTTAAGAAAGCAAAACAGTTTATTTTAGAGAATGTCTACCAGAAAGTTTCTTTGAATCAGGTGGCGGCTGAACTGGAGATTACACCGGGCTACCTGAGCAGAATCTTTAAAAAGGTCACGCAGCAATCTTTTTCTGACTATATTGCAGAGATAAAAATTGAGGAGGCCAAAAAGCTTCTGCTCCAGGATAACAACCGGGTATATGAAGTGTCGAGTAAGCTGGGATATGAAGATCCATATTATTTCAGTAAAGTATTCAAAAGGGTAACTCAGATGACACCCAGCGAGTATATTGCCAGAAATTAAGCAAGGCCCATCAGCCCTTTAAACCGCTGGTGGCCACCCCTTCGATGAAGAAGCGCTGCATACTTAAGAATAGTGAGCCGACCGGAATCAGGGAAATCAGCGCAGCGGCCATAATCAGATTGTAGTCTGCCGAATACTGTGTGATGAACATGCGTAGTCCTAGCTGTATGGTTTTTAATTCATTGGAATTTAAGTAAATCATGGGACCCATGTAATCATTCCACACATTGACAAAACTGAAGATGACCAGGGTCGCAATTGCAGGTTTGGACAGTGGCAGCATGATTTTTTGATAGATTCCAAATTCACTGAGGCCGTCAATCCTGGCGGCTTCTGACAGTTCCGTCGGGATGCCTAAGTATGCCTGGCGGATCAAAAACACGCCGAATGCAGTGAATGCCTGCATAAGTATTAAGGACAGGTGAGTGTCGGCCAGATGCATTTTACGTATCAGGATAAACTGTGGAATCATATATACCTGCCATGGCACCGCAATGGTTGCAACATAGCATAGAAAAATAAAGTCCCTGCCGGGGAATTTCATCTTGGCAAACGGATAAGCCGCAAAGCTGCTGGTCAGCACTTGAAGTAAGGTGATGATGATAGCTAATTTAAAGCTGTTTTTGAAGAATAGCAGCAGGGGAATCTTTGTCCATATGTCTGAAAAATTTTTCCAGTTAACCTGTTCAGGAAGCCAGTGCATGGGAACGGAAAATACATCCTGGCTGGTTTTCAGTGAGGAGGACATCATCCAGAAAAATGGGAGCAGGATGATGAGGCTTAATATGATCAGCAGACCATATAGGATAATCTTTTTAAAAGAACTAGTTTGTGAGTTCATTCCTCTTAATTCCTTTCTCTCGTTTTTTACATGTAGCTGACCCATTTTTTTTCTGCCCGGAACTGGACGATGGTAATAGCCAGGACTATGATAAACAATATCATGGAGATGGCACTTGCATAGCCAAATTCATAGTTGATGAAAGCAGTGTTATAGATGTTAAACACCAGTACATTGGTGGCCCGGCCAGGCCCTCCGTTGGTCATGACGGATACCAGGTCAAATACCTTAAAGCAGGCAATGGTGAGCATGATACTGACGAAAAATGTAGTCGGTGTCAGCATGGGCAGGGTAATGCTTTTAAAACGCTGGAAGGAATTGGCTCCGTCCACCTTGGCTGCCTCGTAAAGTTCCCGGGGGATTGCCTGAAGGCCGGATAAATACAGGATCATATAGTACCCCATACTTTTCCAGATGCTCACGATAATGATAACCGGCATAGCCCAATCAACGGAGGAGGTCCATCCCGGTGGATTGGCGATACCGAGGAACCTAAGAATATTGTTGACTGGTCCCAGAGTCGGATGGAACAATAAGTTCCATACCACTGCGATCGCTACCAGGGATGCCACATGTGGAAAAAAGAAGATGGTACGGAAGATGTTAATCCCTTTCATCTTCTGGTTTAAAATGATTGCAAGGCCCAGAGCCGCCGCCATGGTGAGCGGTACGGTGAATACAGAGTAATATACCGTATTCCATAAAGAAATCTTAAAGGTGTCATCGGTCCAAAGACGTTTGAAGTTTTCAAACCCCACGAATACCATAGGGTTGGCTGAATCCCATTCCATAAAACTGAGCCCCATGGAACACACGATTGGAATCAGGGTGAAGATCAGAAAGCCAACCAGATTGGGAAGTAAGAACAGGTAGGCCATTGCCATATTTTTAACTTTTCGCTTTGTCATAGTTATGCTGTTGCCAGCTCCTCCTTCGATTAGAATTTTAAAATCCTCTAGATCCATTGCAACGTAGATTTAGAGGATTTTAATGGATGATACTATTTGTTCAGCAGCTTCTGAACACGCTTTGCCATATTGTCAAGGCCGTCATCTATGGTCTCTGCTCCCAGCATAATTAAGTCATGCTCTTCAGAAATTATCTTATCAACGGCACCAGCCTGAGGAATCATCTGACATTCCAGCACAAAGGAATCAACAGTGATAGCTTCTTTGAATCCTTCCGGCATACCTTCTACATTCACCAGGGTGTTGATGGTTTTCTCATTCTGGTAAGCGGGAAGGGTTCCCAGGCTTGCAAGGAGGTCAGCGCCGGGTTCGGAACACATGAACTGAATGAACCGCCATGCTTCTTCCGGATGGGCTGCATTTTTGTTGATCGCAATTGGAGTAGGGTTGCTGATCGCGATATTTGGATCCTGGCCCTCGAAGTGAGGTGCTTTTGCTGCGCCCCATTCAACGCTTGTTTCACCCTTATTTTTGGCATTAATGATTAAGTTTGCAAACCAGGTACCCATAGGTTCCATAGCAACCTGCTCTTTATAAAATGGTCCGCTGTAGTGGACATTACCGGTTTTTAATGTACCGTAATCCATGGCAGTTTTATCTTCGTTCTGTATGCCAAGGAACAGTTCGTATACAGGCTTTAAGAACTGGTAATCACCTTTATCCATGGCATGATCTTTATCCATACCCCAGCGGTAGAGGGAGCCTGGCCAGGTATGAAGATGGGAGCCATAGACCTTGTCATTGCCTTCGCCGGAAGTCAGCTTCTTGGCCAGTTCGCGGTATTCGTCCCAGGTCATATCGTTGGAAGGATAATCTACACCGGCTTTGTCAAACAGGGTTTTGTTGTAATATAGGAGATAGTAATCGTTTCTGAATGGAAGACCGTATAACTGATTACCGACCTTGATTCCTTCATCCGAACCGTAGTAGGGTGCCATATCCAGACCGCTTTTTTCAACCATATCATCCAAAGGCATCAACTGGTTCTTCTCTACCAGACTTGTGTAGATTGGCATGCTCTTGATTGTGATGACATCAGAGGTATCGCCGGAAGAAAGAAGAACCGGGATCTTGGTGTCGTAATCGGTTCCCCCGATATCAGTAACCTTTACTTTGATATCGGGATTTTCTTTTTCAAACGCCTCCACAAGCACTTTCCAGTAATCGGTTGTGCCATAATCCCAGACGGTGAAGGTGATCTCCACCGGTGCTCCGCCGCCTTTCTGTGTGTCAGTATTTTCTGCCTGTGCAGCTCCTTGCTTCTCAGCCGGTTCGGTTTTAGCGCTTGTACTGCTGCAGCCGGTCAGCAGAGAAACGCCACAGGCTGCGATACAGGTTAATGCGGCTGTTTTTTTCATCATGTGTTTCAGTTTCATGTAAACTCCTCCTGTTGTTTGTGTTGATATCGGTATTATAAAAAAATAGACGGTGTAATTGAATGGAATATCTGTTTTTATTTCGCCATTATTGAAACTCTGAAGGATAATTTTGATTTTGACCCTATAAAATTATGAACTTTCATGGAATATATTGCAGTTGCTGCTGGTTGCAGGGATAAAATCATACAGTATTTATGAAAATCCTCCATGTATTTTCCGTCTATATTCTACTATACTTATGTCAGATTAAAAAGGAGGTTTTAAGAATGGAAGCGTGGTTGGAGCAATTATATAGGAAGATAGAGGGGAAGATAGAGGCAGAGTGCAAACGAATAGGTGGAAGAATTCCGTATTGGACGAAAGATGGTGTCTATGCGGAAGATTACGCCGTGAAAGATATTTACTGGTGGACCAATGGGTTCTGGCCGGGTATTCTCTGGAAAATGTTTTACGCGACCGGCAAGGAGGAATACAAACGGCACGCGCAGGAGGCAGAAAAAACTCTGGATGGGGCACTGCATGGTTTTATGGGACTTCATCATGATACGGGTTTTATGTGGCTCCATAGTGCGGTGGCAGATTACCGTCTGACTGGCTCGGAGGAATCCAGAGTGAGAGGTCTGATGACCGCCAATATTCTCGCTGGAAGATATAATCCGGCGGGAAGCTATATCAGGGCATGGAATCAGGAATGTGTGAAAGAGGGGGAGGACTGTACCGGATGGATCATCGTGGATTCCATGATGAATATCCCATTGCTTTATTGGGCGAGTAAGGAACTAAAGGATCCCAGATTTTACAACATTGCAAAGAATCATGCGGATACAATCATGAGAACTTTGGTCAGAGAGGACGGATCCTGTGGGCACATTGCCTGTTTGAACCCCGATACCGGAGAACTGGAACGGATTCTGACGGGACAGGGATATTCGGATACATCCTCCTGGTCCAGAGGGCAGTCGTGGATTCTGTACGGTTTTGCGCTGAGCTATCGACATACGGGGAATGCTGCTTATCTTGAAACAGCGAAAAGGACGGCCCATTATTTTATCTCCAATATCACTTTGACGGAATATATTCCGCTTTGTGATTTCCGCCAGCCGGATCAACCGGCATATCTGGATGCTTCCGCAGGATTGTGTGCCGCTTGTGGACTCTTAGAGATTGCGGAGCATGTGGAGGAGGGAGAGAAAGCCCTTTACCGGAAACATGGTGAAAGGATTGTGAAAGCCATATCGGAAGTGTGCTGTAACTGGGATCCGAATGTGGATTCGATCGTGCAGCAGTGCAAGGTGGATTACCATGGCAGCGGCAACCGGCAGACGGATTTAATTTATGCGGATTATTTCCTTGTGGAAGCGGTTTTAAGACTTCTTAATAAAGACTTTTTAATTTGGTAAAGAGGGAAAGAAGGTGTGGCAATGAAACAGATCATAGAGAGACTGCATAAAAGAGAGGATTTTGAAAGGCTTGTTTTAGAATTGCTGAATCCCCTAAAACCATATTATTCTCAGAAAGGGGCCTGTCTTAAATTAGGCAGCACGGCGGCGGTTTATGATCAGGACGCCGCCTTGGCGGAAGGATTTTTAAGGCCGCTATGGGGGCTTGTTCCATTGTGGGCAGGAGGTAGCGAAGAGTCAGAGTTTAAAAAGATTTATCAAAAAGGTCTGGCTGCAGGCACAAACCCGGATGGTGCAGAGTACTGGGGAGGATTTCAAGATGTAGATCAGCGGTTTGTTGAGATGGCCGCAATCTCTTACGGGATTTTAATGTCACCGCAGGTAGTATGGGAACCGCTGTCAGAACAGGAACAGTCTAATTTGGCCGGATGGCTGGATGGAATCAACCATTATCAGTGCCCGCCCTGTAACTGGATGTTCTTTGGAATCCTGGTTAATGTTGCATTAAAGTCTCAAGGACGGCCATATAATGAAGATCGTCTGATAGAATATCTGGATTATATTGAGTCATGTTATCAAGGGGAAGGTTGGTATATTGATGGTCAGAATGGGGAAAAGGACTATTACGTTTCCTTTGCATTTCATTATTATGGGCTTATATATGCACGGTATATGAAAGCAGAGGATCCTAAACGGTGCAGGATTTATGAACAGAGGGCATTTAGCTTTGCTGGAGAATTCCTTTACTGGTTTGCGGAGGATGGTTCTGCACTAGCCTATGGACGGTCTTTGACGTATCGTTTGGCGCAGGTTTCATTTTTCTCCATGTGTGTGGCCAATGAATTGGAGGTGCTTCCTCTTCCGGTGATGAAAGGACTGATTGTGCGCCATCTGCAGTTCTGGTTGAAACAGTCTATATTTGATAATGCCGGCATTCTGACGATAGGATATGGATATTCCAATCTGCTGATGTCGGAACAGTATAATGCCCCTGGTTCTCCATACTGGTGCATGAAGGCATTTGCCCTGTTATCTCTTCCGGCAGCCCATCCTTTTTGGGAGATGGAAGCAGCCCCCTTGCCAGAAATGGATGATCTGCGTGTGATTTCAAATGGTTCTATGCTGGTGCAGCGTCTGGGAGGAGAAGTATCTGCTTATGTCAAGGGACGCAGTCTGCCACATCACCATGTGCACATGGAGGAGAAATATTCTAAGTTTGTATATTCCAGTAAGTTCGCATTTAGTGTTCCCCGGTCTCTTCAGACTTTGGAGGAAGCGGCTCCTGACAGTGTTCTGGCTGTAGAGCATGGTGGGATGATTCATACGAAAGGAATTACAGGACGTTCGTATATTGAGAATAATGAAATCTATATGGAATGGTCTCCCTGCGAGGGAGTCGATATCGTAACAAGGATTGTGCTTCTTCCTAAGGGGCACAGAAGAATTCATACAATTAACAGCAGATTCTCCTGCAAAGCCTTTGATTGCGGTTTTGCCATACCTTGTAATAAGGAGACAAGGAAAGAACTATTGGAAAATGAGGGAGTTGCATCAGTATACAATGGCCGGACCGGTTACCAGGCCAGATGTGTAGGAGAGCAGGGGACGGGATTCCTGATCCATGCTGCGCCTAACACCAATCTAATGGATCCGAAAACAGTGATTCCCAGTGTTGTGTACGAAATTATAGAAGGAACTCAGACGGTCATGACTGAATTCCTGGAAGTAACCGATGAGAGTGTGGTATAACACGAGTTATAATCAAAAAGGCTGGTATTTATTCAATGGAAGATTGAATAACCAGTCTTTTTTTATTTGTAATTATCATACGGTTGGTAATAAAAGGAACAGGAAACCAGAGATTTATATGCCATATATATACAATTGAACCATTTTTTGCGCGTTGTTCAAAGAATAACCAGCATGTTATACTTGTAAAAAACTAAGAGAGAAAAGGAACATGTGATGAACAAAAGTATTATGAAGAAACTATTTCTGTCTGTCTCCGTTTTTATGGTGATCATTCTGAGTTGTTACTTAAGCAGGGTGGCATTTGCTGAAAAGCCTAACAGAATTTCCTCAGAACCTTCCCAAGACTCCACAACCATAACGGTTGCAGACAATCCGGTACCTCTTTCCCCGAAAACCATTGCAGATAATTCTGAAACGTCTGCTGTCCTTGCCGCAGAGGAATCAGATGCACCACCCGCAACGGAACAGTCTACTTCGTTAGCAGCGGAATCATCAGCTTTACCCGCAACGGAACCCACCAACTTACAATCCGGAAAATTAGTTGGATATTATGCAGCATGGGCGGCCTATTATAATTACTATCCAAATCAGATCGATGCCGGGAAATTGACCCATATTAATTATGCCTTTGCCAACATTGGTTCTGACTTAAAGCTAACCCTGGGTTATCCTGACGTGGATTCTTCTAATATAAAGCTTTTAAATTCCTTAAAGCAGACAAATCCGGATTTAAAAACACTGATTTCCGTCGGAGGCTGGAACTGGTCAGGGAAATTCTCGGATGCGGCTCTGACAGAGGAGACCAGGACTGCATTTGCAGACAGTTGTGTTGATTTCATTAAAAAATACGGGTTTGACGGAGTTGACTTGGACTGGGAGTATCCGGTCAGCGGAGGTCTGGCAACAAATACCAGGCGCGGAGAAGATAAACATAATTTTACTCTGCTTCTTAAAAAGATTCGAGAAAAACTGGATGCTCAGGGTGCTGCTGACAATAAGCACTACTTACTGACCATTGCAGGAGGAGCGGATACTTCTTACATAAACAAAGTAGAACTGTCAAAGCTGGCCCAGTATCTGGATTATGCAAATCTCATGACCTATGATCTGCATGGATATTGGGATTCCAATACAGATCTTCTGGCTCCTTTATATGACAACGATGATCCTTCTCCTCAGTATAAATCCAGTGTGGATAAGGCTGTCAATGCCTGGCTGGGCGCCTCTTTTCCGGCAGAAAAGCTTGTAATGGGGATTCCGTTCTACGGATATTTATATTCTTCTGTAAATAATTCAAACAATGGAATGTACCAGACCTTTGGCGGTTCCAGTTCCATTGGATATCAGGATATTAAAGACAAATATTTAAATAAACCAGGTTATACCAGTCATTTCCATTCCCAATCAATGGCTCCCTGGATATTTAATGGTACAATCTTTATAAGCTATGAAGATCCGAAGTCCATAGGCTATAAATCTGATTATATCAAATCAAAGAAGTTAGGCGGTGCTATGGTTTGGGAGCTGAGCCAGGATCCAAAGGGAGAACTTCTCAGTGCACTGTATCATGGATTAAAACAATAAAAGAAAGGCGTCAGTTCCTTATCCCAGGCAGGGAATATGGAATTGACGCCTGTTTTTATCTTATTTTTCCAAAGTGCTTAGACCAGCAACTTCATCAACGGGAAGAGAAAAAGCAATGGCATGTTCTCCGGTTTCTTTTAACACCGTTTCACAGATGGATTTAAGAACTGCCTGTTTATCCGTGAAGGGAACCAGGATAAGGAGAATTTCCTTCTCGCTGGAAAGAGTCAAACCAAAAAGCTTTTTTGAATCATCAGCAAGAGCTTCTCTGGCTTTGACCAGGGTTCCTCCCTTGCAGCCGGCATTTCTTGCCGCTTCCATAATAGGAGCGGAAAGGTCGGTATTTATGACAGCAGCAATTAGTTCGTATCTGATCGTATCTGACATAGAGCGATCCTCCTTGTGATAATCTGTGGATGTGGGCATATCCCCGGCTGCCGGGGCAGTTTCTAATATACTGGAAGCAGCGGCGCTGATCCCTGATAAGGGGATGGTGAATACAATGCCATAGCCTGGCTTTTCAAGCTCTAATGTTTCGTGCAGTGCAGATAGTAAGCGTCTGGTAGCTGCTTCCTCCACAATTCCGATAACCAGATCTTTTTCCGGCTCATCAAACCCCAGGCAATCCCTGATTGCAGAGCTTGCGGTTCCATGTCCTCTGGTAATGAGAAGCAGTTCCTGATGATGTTCTCTAAAAACGGAAGCTGCTTTCTCGCCCTTTCCTCTGGCTACGATAATCGTGATCCAGTTTATTTTACGATTGGAAGTCATCAGCCTCCTCCTTTCCTAAGTCAATAAATTCTAACTCCATATTAAGAAGCGGCGCATTGGCCGGAACGTTCGCTTTTTTAGTTTTGTAGTTATAGGAAACACCGATGAGCTGAATAATGATCAAAGGCGTCATGGCGACCATGGCTACGATACCAAAGGCATCAGTTACAATATTTCCTCCCAGAGCCTCACAGGCTCCCATTGCAAAAGGAAGCAGGAAGGTAGCCGTCATAGGACCGGAAGCAACCCCGCCCGAATCAAAGGCAATGGACGTAAAAATAGGTGGGACCACAAAGGAAAGGCCAAGGGCCAGGGCGTAGCCGGGAAGCAAGAGAGCCATTAAGGGCAGGCCGGTCATAACCCTTATGATTGACAATCCAAGGGAGATAGCCATGCCTATGGATAATCCTGTCATCATGGTTTTTTCTGAGATTGATCCTCCTGTAATCTCCTCTACTTGCTTATTTAAAACCTGTACGGCAGGTTCGGCTTTCACGATAAAGTAACCGATAAGCATGCCGATGGGAACCATGACCCAGTTATAATGGAGTGAGGCAAGCTGCTGCCCCAGATAATTACCGGCAGGCATAAAACCTACGTTGACGCCGGTAAGGAAGAGCGTCAGTCCGATGTAAGAGTAGATGAGTCCTACCAGGATTTTAATCAACTGTCTTTTTCGCAGCTTCAGAAAGAAAAGCTGGAATATGATAAAGAACACCAAAACAGGAAAAAGAGCCAAAAAGACTTCCCATGCATAATCAGGAAGTTCATGCTGAAAAGCCAGCCAGAGATCCTGGGAATTATTTATGGAAGGGATCATTAAGGGTTCATAATCAGTGGCAGAGGATTTATAGACCAGACCCAGTATCATAACGGAAAGAATCGGTCCTATGGAACATAGGGCGACCAGACCGAAGCTGTCGCTATCCGAGTTCTTACCCCGTCCGATTGATGAGAGACCCACGCCAAGAGCCATGATAAAGGGCACTGTAATAGGTCCTGTTGTAACACCGCCGGAGTCAAAGGCTACAGCCAGAAATTCTTTAGGAACAAAAGCGGACGTTACAAAGAGTATGGCATAACAGATCATAAGGATATGGGATAAGGTCCAGCCAAACAAGGTTCTTAAAAATGCGATTGCCAGGAATACCCCAACTCCTCCGGCCACAGAAAGAATCAGGACCATGTCAGGAACTGCGGGCGTCTGTCCCGCCAGGACCTGAAGGTCAGGTTCTGCGATGGTAATGATAAATCCAACGATAAAACAGGCAAAAACAATAAGCGGAAGCTTTTTGGATTTTGCCAGGTGGGCACCTGCTTTTTCGCCGATAATCATCATGGACATATCAACACCAAGTGTGAAAAAGCCCATTCCAACGGTTAAAAGGGTTGCACCTACCAGAAACAGCATCAGTGGGTCAAGAGGCATGGGAGTGATGGTTATGCACAGGATCAACACGATACATGTAACGGGCAGGACAGATGATAAGGATTCTACTATTTTTTCTTTTAATTTTTGATTCAAAGAGATACCTCCTGTTGTCCGTCTTTTATGATAGGGATTCTTAAGAATGATAATTTGCACAGAATTGTGCGTGAGCCTGCAGACTCTTTTTAGATCATGACTAGTTTAACATACAATTAGTTGCGAGTGCAACTAAAATTTTTATGAACAATTGGTATTTCTGGAAAATTCTCTTTTCAACTGTTCACAAATGTACAATTACCTGTCTTACTAATTTCATACCCTTTTAATGGAAGGAGGTTGTTTTTAAATTCCTGAGAATTTACGGTATCGGCAATGCTTTGAAAGACCGGATGGTTAAAGGCTTCCTTAGAAAAGACCAGGTCCATGGATGCAAAGGACAGAGGGATATAATCCAGTTGTGGGTATGCAGCCAGGTGGGAGATATCGCCGATGCCTGCGTCAGCACTTCCCGATGCAACCGCATTAGCGGCTGACATGTGGGAGAGACATTCCTTCTGGTATCCGTGTATAGCGGCCTTCTCCATGTTTTGAGTTGAAAGGCTGGAGTCCATATAGATCCGGTACCCGTTACCTTTCTCTCGGTTTATGAACCTAATATCCGGCCGGCATAAATCCTTTAAGGTGTGTATGCCCTTTGGATTTCCTTTTCTGATATAAAGACCTGCCTGAAGATTGCAGATATGAAGGACTACGGCTTCCTTTCCTGGCATCAGGTTTTGAATCTGCTGAATTTCCTGTCCTTCCCGGCCGATGCAGAAAGAGGTGAGAGCCATATGGGTCTTTTCGTAGTACAGGGAATACAGGCTGTTATATTCATTCATATAAGAATGCAGGATGGGAAGGCTGTCCGGACGCAGGCTCAGCTGGCTGCGAAACAGCTCCACAACTCTGGATTCCTGGCTGCTTATAATCAGGCCGCTGGCATTAAGAAGATAATCCATCTGCCGGATTGCAGAATCGGCGGTAAACAGGGGGATGTCCATGATCCCGGGAAGAGGTTCATCTGCGTGGGAAGAGCTGTTGCTGCCTGGAATCTTTAAATATTCATCCAGCTGTTCCTGACTGATCCTTATCTGCTTACCTACCTTGCTTGCACTTAATTCTCCCCTCTTTATCAGTTCATATACAGTGGATTTTTTAATTTTAAGCTGATCGGCGACTTCCTGGGTGGTATATATTTTTTCCATACGGTTTCCTCTTTATTTCTTGTGGTTTCCATCATTTATAAATAGTTATAGCATATTTCATTTCATTGTCAATCAAAGCCGCAAAAGCCGGCTCAAATCCCGATATTATTATAAAATTAGATTGGCATTGACAATCCGTAGGATATCATCTAAAATGAATTGGTAATTACCAAACGGGACAAAACCCAACGAAACATAATTAAAATGAACAACAATATATTATTGTTCAAAAACCAGGAGGAAGTATTATGAAATCAGGAAAGAAATTACTTGCAGTAATGATGGCGGCTATGTTTGCTGCCGGTACGGTTGCGGGGTGCGGTTCAACCGGTACAAAGGCTACGCAGGCAGATCAGACAACTGCAAAAGAGGAGACCAGTAAGGTTGAAGAAACTACGAAGGCAGCTGAAACCACCGAGGCAAAGGCAGAGAAAGAAGACCTTTATGTTTTTATTGCGGCCAGTTTAATAAATACAATGGAAAAGATTAAGGAAACTTATGAAAAAGATCATCCAAATGTAAACATCATATACAATGCAGACAGCTCCGGCACTCTTCAGACCCAGATCGAAGAAGGCGCCCAGTGTGACGTTTTCTTTTCTGCAGCAACCAAGCAGATGGATGCGTTAAAAGAAGGCGGATTTGTAGTAGACGGCTCCATCAGCAACCTGCTTGAGAATAAGATTGTTCTTATTAAGCCAAAAGATGGGAAAACTGAGGTAACTGGTTTTGACAATATCACAAAGGCATCAAGCCTTGCTCTCGCAGGAGAGGATGTACCAGTTGGCCAGTATGCGAGAAAGCTGTTCACCAATCTGGGAACCCTTGATCAGGTAATGAAGATGGAAATTAATGAAGGCGCGAATGTTACTGCTGTTTTGACAGCAGTTGCAGAAGGAAGCAATGAAGTTGGTGTTGTTTATGCAACCGATGCAGCTTCTATGGCAGACAAGGTTGAAATCATTGCAGAAGCAGATAATAGCATGATCGATCCTGCTGTTTATCCGGTGGGCCTGATCATCGACAAGGAGGCTTCAGAGGGGCAGGTTAAGGCAGCCGCTGATTTTAAAGAGTATCTGGTAAACGATGAAGGCGTTATGAAGCTGTTTACAGATGCCGGATTTGCAAAATCCACAAAATAATAATACATAAAAAAGGGGGTGAAAATCTATGCTTGATCTGATGAAAACAATAGATTGGAGTCCCCTTTTTATTTCTCTTAAAACGGGGATTCTGGCAACTGTGCTGACATTTTTTCTGGGAATAGGCGCTGCTAGACTGATCATGAAGCTGAATAACACGGCAAAATCCATTGTAGATGGTATCTTAACATTGCCTTTAGTGCTCCCGCCTACTGTGGCCGGGTTCTTTCTTCTTTTGATCTTCAGCCTTCGCAGGCCTTTCGGTAAATTCCTTTTTGAGGAATTTAACATAAAAATGGTACAAACATGGCCAGGCTGTGTTATAGCTGCTTTTGTCATCGCGTTTCCTTTGATGTACCGGAATGCGAGAGCAGCTTTTGAGCAGGTAGACGTTGACATGATCCATGCGGGAAGGACCCTTGGTTTATCGGAGAGGAAGATTTTCTGGAAGATTATCGTTCCCATTGCGGCACCTGGACTGGCTTCCGGGACCGTGCTCGCCTTTGCAAGAGCCATCGGAGAATACGGGGCCACTGCCATGCTGGCAGGGAACATCCTGGGAAAGACCAGAACGGTTTCCGTTGCAATAGCTTCCGAAGTAGCGGCAGGAAACTGGGATAAGGCTGGATTCTGGGTTTTTGTCATTGTAATCTTGTCTTTTTTTATCGTTGCTGTTATAAATTATATATCCGGAAAAAATATGAAACATGTGAACAGGTGGATTTGATATGGCATTGCAGGTAAACATCCGAAAAAAGTTTTCAGGATTTGAATTAAATGTGGAATTTGAGACTGAGGCCGGCTGCATGGGGATCTTAGGAGCCTCAGGCTGCGGGAAAAGTATGACTTTAAAATGTGTGGCAGGAATTGAAACACCGGATCAAGGCCGGATCGTTTTAAACGGGAAGGTGTTGTTTGATTCGGAAAAAGGGATCAATCTACCTGCCAGAGAACGCCGTACCGGTTACCTGTTTCAGAACTATGCCTTGTTTCCCACCATGACCGTAGAGGAAAACTTAAGTATCGTGCTTCCAGGAAAAAAACGGGATAAGTTACCCCTTGTTGCAGAACAGCTAAGGCGCTTTCAGCTGGAAGGGCTGGAAAAAAGATACCCCTCCCAGCTATCGGGAGGGCAGCAGCAAAGAGTGGCTCTGGCCCGCATGCTTTTATACAAACCGGATATTATTATGTTAGATGAGCCCTTTTCTGCATTGGATGGTTTTTTAAAGGACACGCTTCAGATGGAAATGCTGGAACTGATCAGGGACTATAGCGGGGATGTGCTCATGGTATCCCATTCCAGAGATGAAATCTACAAATTCTGTGACCATATGATGCTCCTTTCAGAAGGGAAGACTATATTAAAAGGCTGCACAAAAGACATTTTCCGAAGACCGGAACGAATGGAAGCGGCAAAGCTGACCGGTTGTAAAAATATTTCTTCCATAGAGAAGATAAGTGATTATGAGCTTTATGCCTGCGAATGGAAAATAAAGCTTATAACAGAGGAAAAAATAGGAGATTCTATTAAATACGTAGGAATCCGGGGACATAACCTGATTCCGGCCCAGGGACGGTCGGAGGAAAATGTCATGGGAATTGAATTGGCTGGGTTTGCCGATACGCCTTTCCAAAGGCAGTACCTGTTCCAAAACTCGGACGATAAAACTGCCTCAAAGATCTGGTGGATCCAGGATAAAATAGATTTTGAGGAAGGTATGCATCAGAACATTCCGTCATTTATCCGGTTTCCCAAAGAAGACCTCCTTCTATTGCTTTAGTACTTCTGATAACTGATTGACAGGAAAGGAATAATTGATTACAATCAATTTATGAAAAAGCAGGGTAGATCCCATTCCGTTTTACCGGGCATAAGAGATGCCCAGAGGGTGTTTCAAAGGATCAGGATTAGATGAGAGGAGGCATATGAGATGAAACTCAGTGCAAGAAATCAGTTTAAGGGAAAAGTTGTAGGAATTGAAACAGGTGCTGTTAACGCCATTGTAACCATTGATATTGGCGGCGGCAATATTG
>Ga0213824_1000675_pt1 | contig 24024 bp, 17 predicted proteins | sample MC6MC0906MG_FD_179892 | JGI IMG/M metagenome (GOLD analysis project Ga0213824, IMG submission 179892) | Enriched soil aggregate microbial communities from Iowa State University, Ames, United States - MC6-MC0906-MG | ecosystem: Environmental > Terrestrial > Soil > Unclassified | place: USA: Iowa...
GCCGCACCTTACATTTCTTCACAGACGACCTACACAGCTTCACAGCACCACGGCGCAGGTGCCTTTAGGATGCGCCAGTCAATATTGGGATAAGAGCATGTCGAAGAATCTGTTTGCGCCATTTTGCCTGTTGGCCCTGACGCTGGCCCTGGGTGCCTGTGACCAATCGGCCGACGAAGCGCCGCAAATGCCCCTGGCCAAAGTGCGCATCGAAACCCTTGAGGCCAAGCCCCTCTCCATCACCAGCGAATTGAGCGGACGCATCGCCGCGCCGCGCATCGCCGAAGTGCGCGCACGGGTCGCTGGTGTGGTGATGCAACGGGTGTTCAAGGAAGGCCATGACGTCAAACAGGGCGACGTGTTGTTTCGCATCGATCCGGCACCATTCAAGGCTGACCTGGACAGCGCCCAGGCCAACCTGAGTAAGGCCGAGGCCAATGCGTTCCAGGCGCGCCTGCAAGAGCAGCGCTACAGCCAACTGGTGGAAGGCAATGCCATCAGCGGCCAGGACTACGACAACGCCCGCGCCAACCTGCGCCAGACCAACGCCGAAGTCGCCGCCAACAAGGCCGCCGTCGAGCGCGCCAGGTTGAACCTGGGCTATGCCACCGTGACCGCGCCGATTTCCGGACGCATCGGCCGCGCCCTGGTGACCGAAGGGGCACTGGTAGGCCAGAACGAAGCCACGCCCCTGGCAATCATCCAGCAACTGGACCCGATCCACGCCGACCTCACCCAGTCCACACGCGAGCTCAACGACCTGCGCCGCGCCTTCCGTGCCGGCAGCTTGAAGCAGGTCGGCCAGGACCAGGCCAAGGCCACGTTGATCCAGGACGATGGCAGCCTCTACCCGTTGCCGGGCAAGTTGTTGTTCGCCGAGATCAGCGTCGACCCGGGCACCGGGCAGATCATCCTGCGCAGCGAGTTCCCCAATCCGGACCTCGACCTGCTGCCCGGCAGCTTCGTGCGGGTACGCCTGGAGCAAGCCGTCGACAAACAAGGTATCAGCGTGCCGCAACGCGCCATCACCCGCGACAGCGCCGGCATCCCCATGGTGCTGCTGCTCGACGCCGAGCAGACCGTCAGCCAGCAGCCGGTGGAACTGGGTGCGGTGATCGACGACCGCTGGGTGGTCAGCCATGGCCTCAAGCCCGGCGACCGTATCGTCGTCGAAGGCCTGCAGCACGCGCGCCCCGGTGAAAAAGTCGAGGTCGATGACAGCCCCACACCCGTTGCCCAGGCTTCCGGCCAATAAGGATCTTTGACAATGCCGCAGTTCTTTATTGACCGCCCGATCTTCGCCTGGGTGGTCGCCCTGTTTATCCTGCTGGCCGGCTTGCTGGCCATCCCGCAGTTGCCGGTGGCCCAGTACCCCAACGTCGCGCCGCCGAAGGTGGAAATCTACGCGGTGTACCCAGGCGCCTCGGCCCAAACCCTGGATGAAAGCGTGGTCAGCCTGATCGAGCAGGAGCTCAACGGCGCCGATCACCTGCTGTATTTCGAATCCCAGAGCAGCCTCGGCTCGGCGACGATTACCGCCACGTTCCAGCCCGGCACCAACCCGGAAATGGCCCAGGTCGATGTGCAAAACCGCCTCAAGGCGGTGGAGCCGCGCCTGCCCCAGGCCGTGACCCAGCAGGGTTTGCAGGTGGAGAAAGTTTCCGCCGGCTTCCTGCTGCTGGTGACCCTCACCTCCAACGACGGCAAGCTCGACGACGTGGCGCTCAGCGATTACCTGGCGCGCAACGTGATGAACGAGCTCAAGCGCCTGGACGGGGTCGGCAAAGCCCAGTTGTACGGTGCCGAACGCGCCATGCGCATCTGGATCGACCCGCAGAAACTGATCGGCTTCAACCTCACGCCGGCCGACGTGAATGCGGCGATCAGCGCACAGAACGCCCAGGTTTCGGCCGGCAGTATCGGTGACTTGCCGGGTACCAGGACCCAGGAAATCACCGCCGCGATCCTGGTCAAGGGCCAGCTGTCCACGCCGGCAGAATTCGCCGATATCGTGCTCAAGGCCAACCCGGACGGCTCCACCGTGCGCATCGGCGATGTGGCGCGGGTAGAAGTGGGCAGCCAGGAATACCAGTTCTCCACGCGCCTGAACGGCAAGCCGTCCACCGCCGTCAGCGTGCAACTGGCACCGGGGGCCAATGCACTGAACACCGCGACCCTGGTGCGGGCGAAGATGGACGAACTGTCGCGCTATTTCCCGGCCAACGTGGAATACAAGATCCCGTACGACACCTCGCCGTTCGTCAAGGTCTCGATCACCAAGGTGGTCTATACCCTGCTCGAAGCCATGGCCCTGGTGTTCGCGGTGATGTTCCTGTTCCTGCAGAACGTGCGCTACACCCTGATCCCGACGCTGGTGGTGCCGATCGCGCTGATGGGCACCTTCGCCACCATGCTGTTGCTGGGCTTCTCGATCAACGTGCTGACCATGTTCGGCATGGTGCTGGCCATCGGCATCCTGGTGGACGATGCAATTGTGGTGGTGGAGAACGTCGAGCGGATCATGGTCACCGAGGGGCTGTCGCCCAAGGACGCGACGAAGAAAGCCATGGGGCAGATTACGGGCGCCATCGTCGGCATTACCCTGGTGCTGGTGGCGGTGTTCCTGCCGATGGCGTTCATGGCCGGCTCGGTGGGGGTGATCTACCAGCAATTCTCGCTGTCGATGGCCACCTCGATCCTGTTCTCGGCCTTCCTCGCCCTGACCCTGACCCCAGCCCTGTGCGCCACCCTGCTCAAGCCGATTGCCAAGGGCGAGCACCATGCCAAGGGCGGGTTCTTCGGTTGGTTCAACAAGCGCTTCGAGCAACTCAGCGACCGCTACGAAGGTTGGGTCGCCTATGCGCTCAAGCGCAGCGGCCGTTACCTGCTGATCTACCTGGTGCTGCTGGTGGGCCTGGGGCTGATGTTCAGCCGCCTGCCCTCCTCGTTCCTGCCGGTGGAAGACCAGGGCTACACCATCACCGACATCCAGCTGCCGCCGGGTGCGAGCAAGAACCGCACGGTGCAGGTGGCCGAACAGATCGAGGCGCACAACGCCGGCGAGCCTGGGGTGGGCGACACCACCATGATCATGGGTTTCAGCTTCTCCGGTTCCGGGCAAAACGCGGCGCTGGCATTTACCACGCTCAAGGATTGGTCGCAACGCAGCAGCGATGACTCTGCCGCCTCGATTGCCGACCGCGCCAACATGGCCTTCAGCGAACTCAAGGACGCGATTGCCTATGCGATCCTGCCGCCCCCGGTGGACGGCCTGGGCACCTCCAGCGGTTTCGAGTTCCGCCTGCAGGACCGTGGCGGTGTTGGCCATGCGGCGTTGATGGCGGCACGTACCGAATTGCTCGACGCCGCCGGAAAAAGCCCGATCCTGGCCAACGTGCGCGAAAGCGCCCTGGCCGAGGCGCCGCAAGTGCAGCTGGAAGTCGACCGCAAGCAGGCCAACGCGCTGGGCGTCTCGTTTGCGGATGTGGGCAATGTGCTGTCTTCGGCCATCGGTTCAGCCTATGTCAACGACTTCCCCAACCAGGGCCGCATGCAGCGCGTGGTGGTACAGGCCGAAGGCGACCAGCGCAGCCAGGTGGCGGATTTGATGAAGATCCACGTGCGCAACAAGGCGGGCGCGATGGTGCCGCTGTCGGCGTTTGTCGTCGCCAAATGGACCCAGGGCCCGGCGCAACTGACGCGCTATAACGGCTACCCTGCCATCGCCATTTCCGGCGAGGCCGCACCCGGCCACAGCACCGGCGAGGCGATGGAGGAAATCCAGCGCCTGGTCAGCCAACTGCCGGCAGGCCTGGGCCAGGAGTGGACCGGGTTGTCGCTGCAGGAACGTTTGTCCGGCTCACAGGCGCCCCTACTGTTGGGGCTGTCGCTGCTGATCGTGTTCCTGTGCCTGGCGGCGCTGTATGAAAGCTGGTCGATCCCGACGTCGGTGCTGCTGGTGGTGCCGTTGGGCGTGCTCGGCGCGGTGCTGGCGGTGACTTTGCGGGGCATGCCCAACGATGTGTTTTTCAAGGTCGGCCTGATCACTATCATAGGTTTGTCGGCGAAGAACGCGATCCTGATCATCGAGTTCGCCAAGGACCTGTATGACCAGGGCGAAGACCTGATCGACGCCACCCTGAAAGCCGCGCGGCTCCGGTTGCGCCCGATCATCATGACCTCGCTGGCGTTTATCCTCGGCGTGGTGCCCTTGGCGATTGCCACCGGTGCCAGTTCGGCGAGCCAGCAGGCGATTGGTACCGGGGTAATCGGCGGGATGATCACCGCGACCCTGGCGGTGGTGTTTGTGCCGGTGTTCTTTGTGGTGGTGATGAAGCTCACCAAAGGCATTGAAATAAAGAAATAAAGCGCCCGTGCCCAAGCGGATAACAGAATAAAAAACGCGTTGAAACTGTCAACTCTGACAGTGTCGACGCGTTTTTTTTGTTTTACGTTGACCACAGCAAGTCAGGTACAGCTAAACGGCCAACGATGACAAAAGGTAGCGAAACCATGATCAGCCAACACAAGAAAACGGCAAACCAGAAACAGAGTTCCGAAGGAACGTTCAGCGTTGATATCAATGATAATCAGCACTTCAATGGCACCGAGGTCTCATTGAAGTACTTTTTCCCCGAGGGATTCATACTCGACGTCTATGACGCTAACTGGCACAACAACAATGTGCTGTTCATTGTTGAAAACGCTAATAATACTGGCCAGCACTTGAAGATTGGCGCTGACGAACGCGCTAGGGCGTACTTCGCTTTCTGGGTTGGAGGGGGATTTTATCGCCTTGCATATGCCGACCGTGGGGAACTTACGTACTTCTACAACCTGCAAACCAAAGAGATCCACGGAACGTTCTGGTTCGAAATAGACGACGAAGAGGGACAGTCTGTTGCCTATTCATTTACCAACGGTAAGTTCAGGGTCAAGGAACTCAATCAACTGGTAACCACAGCGACACCGCTCGCACCGTGACGATTGATCGCTCCCAGTGATCGTTCCTTCGCTGCGAGTAGGGACGATCCTTCTGGCAGCCATCGCGGGCTCGCGCCAACAGCCGAATAGGCTATCGTGCTCACAAATAGCCTTTAGTGAGCCACCATGCCCTTCCTCGCCCGTACCCACCCTCGCCTCTCCGCCGCCGCCGTACTGGGTCTTGCCGCAGGCATCCTGATGCCCGCCGAAACACTCATCAGCAAAATCCTGATCGGCTGGAACGCCGGGGTCTGGACCTACCTGGTGCTGATGCTGTGGCTGACCAGCCGTGCCAAGGCCGACGATGTAAAGCGCATCGCTGAAATCGAGGATGAAAACGCCGGGCTGGTGCTGTTCACCGTGTGCATCGCCGCCATCGCGAGCCTGGCCACCATCACCTTCGAACTGGTGGGCAGCAAAGACCTGGCCACTTCCGAGCGCCTGTTGCACTACGGGTTTACCGGGCTGACGGTGATCGGTTCATGGCTGTTGATCGGGGTGATTTTCAGCGTGCATTACGCCCGCCTGTATTACACCTGGAATGGCAAGGAACCGGCGTTGCGGTTTGCCGAAGGGCTGTTGACACCGAACTACTGGGACTTCCTGTATTTCTCCTTCACCATCGGCGTGGCGGTGCAAACCTCTGACGTCGGCGTCGCCACCCGCGGCATGCGCAAGGTGGTGCTGGGGCAGTCGCTGATCGGCTTTCTGTTCAATACGGCGATCCTGGGGTTCTCGATCAACATCGCCGCCGGGCTGTTCGGCTAGGCTGCACAAACCTTCTAGACGCCCTGGTGCCGTTGGGCGCTAATACCCCTTACACATTCCGTCCCGGTGTTTCATGGCTGCGCATAATTGGATCGATCTGTCCCAGGACGCCGACACCGGCATCGAGACCCTGCGCGCGCATTTCGAGGGCCACGCCTATGACCCGCACTGGCATGACAGCTACCTGGTCGGCGTCACCGAACAAGGCGTACAGCAGTTCAACTGCCGCCGCGCCCGCCACAACAGCGTGCCCGGCCAGGTGTTCCTGGTGGAGCCCGGTGAATTGCATGACGGCGACGCGCCCACGCCGGACGGCTTTACCTACCACATGCTGTACCTCGACCCGCAGTGGCTGGCGCGAGAAGTGAGTGCGGTGTTCGAAGAGGCGCCCCTCAACAGTCAACTGGGGTTTACCAGCACCTTGACCAGCGACCCGCGCCTGGCCCTGGTCACCAGCCAGGCCTTCCAGACGCTGCACGGCGGCGAACTGCGCATCGTGCGCCAGCGTGCCATGGACCAATTGCTGGAGCGCCTCACCGGCCAACTGTATTGGCGCAACCGTTACCGCGAAGACCCACGCCTGCCGCAGGTGGCGCACAAGGCCCGGGAATACCTGCACGCCCACCTGCATCACGATATCGGCATGGACGAACTGGCCCTGGCCTGTGGCGTCGACCGCTTTCGCCTGACCCGTGCGTTCAAGAGCGCCTTTGGTTTACCGCCCCACGCTTACCTGGTGCAATTGCGCCTGGCCCGCGCCCGGCACGCATTGGCCAGGGGCGAGCAACCGGCCGACGTGGCGATGGCCCTGGGTTTTGCCGATCAAAGTCACCTGGGCCGCTGGTTCGTGCGCGCCTATGGACTGACACCGGCGGCCTACCGCAAGCGCTGCTCAAACCTTCCAGACAGGTAAGCCACAGGCTTGTGAAGATGGACAGCCCTGATCTGTTCATTGGAGTCCGCCTGTATGCCATCCACCTTCCTGCCCTTCCTGTTATTTGCCTTCGTTGCCTCCATCACCCCCGGGCCCACCAATATCCTCGTACTCAGCAACAGCGCGCGGCATGGCCTGCGGGCAGCCGTGCCGATCATCCTCGGGGCGTGCGCCGGTGCGGCGGGGATCGTGCTGGCGGTCGGTTCAGGCATCGGCGAATCACTGGTCCATCTGCCGCAAGTGCAAACCGCCATGCAATGGATCGGTATCGCCTGGTTGAGTTACCTCGCCTGGCAGATATTCAGCGCGCCGGCCCAGGCCATTGACACCGATGCCCCACAGAAACGCCTGGGCCTGCTCGGTGCGGCCAGCCTGCAACTGGTCAATCCGAAGACGTGGATGATGGCGTTGGCGGTGGTCAGTGTGTTTGCCGGGCAGGGAGATGGGCGTGAGGCGCGGGTGTTGGCCTTGTCCCTGGTGTTTTTTGCGGTTTCCCTGCCGTGTCTTGGGATGTGGGCGTTGCTGGGCGCAGGCTCCGCCCGTTTAGTGGGGTCGGCCAAGGCCATGCAACGCTTCAATCGATGCATGGCGATCCTATTGCTGGCGTCTGCCTGGTTGGGGATGTGGCACCCGGCGTAGACAACCGACGAATGGCACGGGGAACCTGTTAGTTCTGACAGTTGTGCGTTCGGCGCAGATGGCGCTGAATTGAGTCGCACACCACAGCAACCCATTTGAAGGGCGCGGGGGTTGATTCATGTCAGAACAACCGATGATCAATAATCTGGTTCTAAATGGCACCTTCTCCAGGCACGGGACCTCCTGGACCGCCACGGCCACCGCTCCGGGCCGGGTGGATTTTTCACGTCAACACTGCATCATCACTGCCACGGGACGCGCGGAACAGGAAGTGCCTGCTTCCGGCGGCACCTCCTACACCTTCAGTGCCTATACATTGATTACCTATGAGGGTGCAGGTTCTGCCCGGCTGACATTTCGACCGTCGGATACAAGTGAATCCATCGGGCTGACGGGGAACCACGGCTGGACCCACCGATCGATCACATTCAACACCCCCGCAGGCACGACCGGTATCACCGTACAACTGATCGGTGACGCCGGGGATGTGTGGTTCGATAACGTCAGGCTGGTGGAAGATGAAGGCACCGTCATCCCCATCGAACTGATCCGCAATGGTGATTTCGCCGAAAACGGCACGGGCTGGACAGTCACGGTGCCTGTCGGCTCAAGCGTCACCTTTCATGACAACAGGTGCCAGGCAAACCTGGGTGGATTCATTGAGCAGGTGATTAGCGTCACGCCAGGACAAACCTACGACTTTTCCATTGACGCAATGACCCCCACAGGCGGTCATGGATTCGCGATATTCGAGTTCGCCCCGGACAACGTTCAGCAAACAGTACTTAGCGGCGACGGTGCCTGGCACACTTACACTGACTCGTTGACCATTCCGGAAGGAATACCGGAGTTCACACTACGGATTCTGGGCGAGACCTTCCTCGTGGTCGACAACCTGTCCCTGAAATTATCCACACCCAATTAGCGCGCTCATCACACACACAGGTACAACCCATCGCAGGAGAACTCAATCATGACCACTGCAACCGTACGAAAAGCTAAATCCCAAGAAACGACTAAGCAATATTTTCAAGGCGTGATCGGCGATAAGCCTTTCAAGGCAGACTTTATTGAGCATGAATGGAAAAACAGCTTTTGGCTGACTGAAGGCGCCATGAAAATCCCACCGGGTGAAACATCGAGACAAAGGGTGATCTTCAAATACCACAGCGTAGACTTGCCGTCCGGTCGTTATTCAATTCCAGACACCGAATTCCCCTCTCGATACTCGGTGATTCTCTTGACCGTCAACGACACGCCCGTCCCGGCTTATGAGGCACACCAGGGTACCATCGAGTTTTTTCACGACCCAAACGACAGTACTGTCAACGGCGCACTCGACGTTGACCTCCTGGATATCCACGGCAACGAAATAAATATGCAAATCCTGTTCAACACAAAAAATACGTCAGATGAGTCATGACAAAACGCCCCGGATCCGGGGCGTTTTGTTAAACCTGTTTAAAGCGTACCGCCACTGTCGGATTACCAGTTATAGCGCACGCCGACATTCGCCCCCCACGGTTGATCAACATGTTTGCCCTGGCCGTAGTCGAAGTCGGCATGCACCTGCAGGTTCTGGGACAACGAGACCGAGAACCCCGCCCCCACTTCGATGCGGGAACCTGAGAGGTTATTGTCGAATGTCTGGTTGTTGACCATGACTTTGTTGTTCTTGACAAATTCATGGGCCACGCCGGCGCGCAAGTACGGCTGAAGCACGCTGCCATCGTCCAGTACGAAGTCACGCCCCACCGTTACGCCCAACTTACCCAGTACCGAGTCGGTGTGATCGTTCTTGGCTTTCAGGCCATTGTCCAGGCGATAACTCTTGCCTTGTACCGTCACCACGGAGGCCTGGGCGAACGGTTCGACAAAGAAGTCATCGTCGAGTTTGATATGACGACCGACCTCCACGGACGCACCCAGCGCATTGGTGCTGTAGTTACCTTTGGTTTGCTTGCCGTCACTCAAACCGACCTTGGCATTGTTGTTCAGGCGGTTGGCCTTGACCACTCCATCCAAGTAATACCCGCTCTCTTCATCCAGCCAGGTGGCATACAGGCCCGCATAGTAACTCTGCACCTTACCCGAGGTGCCCCGGCTGAGATCCAGGTCGGACGTGCTGTGACCGGCCATCACCCCCAGCAACCATTGCCCGTCGCCTACCGGTGTATCGGCACCCAGAGAGAAACCGCGCTGGTTTTGATCGTAGGCTCCGCCGTCCCCACCGCTGATTTCGTACTTATTGCCGTAGGCACGCAGCCAACCGCCGGCTTCGACACCGCTATAGCGAAGGTCTCCCATGCGGCTGCGCAGGGAGGTCATTTCGCCATACCACACGGTCGGCGCAGTATTGAACAACGCCAGTACCGAGCGGGTACCTGGGCTGACGGTACGATTGTTCGGGTCGAGGAACCAATCGTTGCCTTCCTGCTTGAGTCCATAAGACCAGGCCCCAACGTCCACCGCCCCGCCCAGCAACTCGAACTGCGCGTCACCGCCACCGGTATGGACGATATGCACCGCGCCAGGATTGACGGGCTCTGCACCGCTACTGGCGAGCAACAGGCCATGATGACCGGTGGCCTCACCGCTGATATTCAAAAAGTCAGTCAGGCCCCGGGCAAAATCAGTGCCCATCGCAAAGGTGCCCTGGCCCGACAGGCGCTCCAGGTCCAACCGATAAAAAGCGTCATCGTCGCCGAACTTGACCACGCCGTCGGCCAGTCTCAGATCGCCGACCTGACTATGGCCGGTCATGATCCACAGGGACTCATCACCTACTTCCAAGGATGAAACATTCTCCATGCGGCCGATCAATGAGGCCCGATCATTAAGCTTGAGATGAGCCTGGCTGCCGGACTCGACAATGACATCACCTTGAAGCCGGCTGTTCTCGACCCTCATGTTCGCCGTGGAGTTGCCTTTTACTTCCAGCAAATGGCCATTGCCGCCGGTAAGGGTCGAGCCATTGCGTACCACAATATCCGCCACGGCGCCCTGGCCCCTGGCCCCCTGTACCAGCAGCGCAGCACCGGTGACGCCCGTCACATGGGTTTGGTCCAGAAGCAGCGTATTGGCCCCCGGCGCATATCGGTCATAAGACATTTCCACACCGTTGCGCCCACCAGTGATGTTGCTTTGATAGGCACGCGCCGTGGCGCTCTGCAGGCTCAACCCGAAACTGTCCGCGTCGGTACCGATTACCTGGCTATTCACGGTTTCCAGCAGGCTACCGCCGGTAACGGCGGCACCACCGGTTGCGCCCACAATGACACTGCCGTTTGCGGTTGCCGTGGACGCCTGGGTTGAGGTGGTAAATTTGCCGACCACCATCCCGTGGTAGTCAGCACTGGAAATCACACTGTCGTTGATCTGTGCTGCGCTGCTGAGCAAAGTGATGCCGGTCTGGAACGCGCCGGAAGCGGTGACGCGACTGGCACCTACATTCACATTCGAGCCGCCCTGGGCGACGACAGTGCCCATGATCAAGCTGTTCTGGCTGACATTCAGGCTCGAAGCATTGGCATAAACGTCCAGTGTCCGTCCGTCTATTACGTTGAGCGTGGCATTTTGCAGCTCAAACGTATCGATATAGGCGTCATGGTCAATGGTTTCAGTGCCATTCTCGATGAGCCTGGCATGGGCCCCAGGTGCCAGAAACAATAACGTTACAACAGACGGCACCTGCATCATTGCAACTAACGGTTTTAACTTAAAAAACGAATTGATATTCACAACACACCACTCATTCAACAGACATTCCGCGACGGAACGGTTCGGCCTATTTCCAGAGGGTTGGAGCCAGGCCACTTAAGGCCGCAAAACTACAGATTGGAATTACCTGCATATGTAGGACTAATCCCAATCTATCTGTATGAATGAATGCTTGCCCCATGAGCGTGTGCACTGGGATATTGGAACCGAGGGGTGCGCAAACACCCCCCGTAGACTTTTTAGGCCACGCCATCCTCTTGGGTGGTAGGGGGTTGATTTTCGCAGAACACGCCATTCAAGTCCGTGAACCGAGTGCGGGTCCACGCTCTCACGGAGGGTTGATCTCCCTCGCCGGGGATGGGAACGAAGTAGTGAAAGTCCGCCGAGTTCCGGACCGCCGGCCGTATGACAGCATAGGGGACAGTTATAGTGAATCCGTTGGCCACCATGTCTGGCGTCAATGGCGGCGAGTGGATCGTCGTGGTCTCGCCCAGCTGGTTATCGCCGGTGATATCGCTGAACACCCGCACCTCACAGCGGATCACCATAAACTCCCTGAAGTAAGTCATATTTCCGGGAACCCTGACAGTGCCCGCAAACGTCGTGCGATGGAGATCGGTACACGACCAGAATGTCGTCGCCTTGGAAAAGGTTGCCTGCTCCAGTACGACCTTATTGGCATTGACAACCACCGGCTGTGGCGCAGAGCGCTGGATGTTGTCGTTGGTCGCCCACTCCAGCGTGTAGAAGACGTTGACTATACCGTTACCGACAGCACGAATTATCGACCAGGGTGCGCTCATTGAAACCGTATCCCCCGGGCCTTCGGTCGTGATCGGCACAACGCCGAATGCATATTCAGAACTGCCCCAATACCCCCTCAGCACCGTGCCTGGCGCCGGGATAGGCGTGTCCCACAGTACGATTTCAACCGTAGCTGCCTTCTCGAAGTCATCTTCGGTCAGCTGGTTTTCCGCGTCTGGATCAGAGCCGTAGACCAGCACGGGATTGAGCAGCGGATTCTCCGGGTCGGTTCCAGGCGTGGGACCTGGCGCGGAAAAATCAATTTTGATGTCATGGGTAGGCGCATCGAATGGACTGCCGTTACGGTCGATAAAATAATCAATCGAGGTATCCAGTTCACCTGTGTTCGTACCGTAATGGGCCAGAAGCGCGGTCCTGCTGACGGGAAGCATTAACGGAAAGGGCAGATAAAAATTAACCGCGAAACGCTGTGGCGGCTGGCTACCGAGCGTCAGTTCGATTACATCGATCATCGGCAGATTGTTGGCATATTCGGGAATAGCGACGTAAACCCCGGTCGGCTCATAAAGGTCCTGCAAATCAAGCAGGCCATCATCAGGCAGAAGCGCCAAAGGTACATACGCTTCCAAGGGCTCTGGTTCAGGGGTCAGATTCAACTTAACGCGCGCAGGGGATGAGTCTTTGCTGATGTTGCCGGCGAGATCGATCAATTGGTAAAACAGGTAGTTGAGTCCCGCGCGGTTGCCGATAATCAACGCCCACGGCACGGTAAAACTCAACGCGGCGGTTATGGGATAGGTGTCAATCGGCTCAGACAATTGTGAAGAGAAGTCGGAAGAAAAATACACGGCGATGCTAACGCCCAACTCGGCACCACCCGGAGCATCCGGAAAGGTGCACACCATACCGTCCGGGTTGTCTTCAATATGTTGCTCAGTGATTTCATCTGTCAAATAGCCCGGAAAACTGGGCGCAGGCGGATAGTTGGGGCGTAGAGGCTCGGTTCGGTCGACCTCCAAGGGCGCCCCCACCATCAGCGGCGTGGGGGATGCGCCTTCATAAAGGATGTAGCCGATCTCATGCTGCCCTTCCGTCAACCGGGAGACAGGCATGTCCCGGATAAAGGGTTCGTCAATAGGCTGGCGATCAGGGAATGTGGGGGTTCGAAACTGCACGCTATACATCGCCGCCCCCCAATTCGTGGAGCCTTTGCCGCGCATATGTATGTCGAGTCGGGTGGTTGCCGGATCAAGATCTTCTTCCTCCGCCAACTCTGAAATATCAAACGTTACAGGAAGCGGTTTTCTCGCATTGATCTCCAAAATCAACCCGTTTTCATTCAGGGAGTCAAAGGTAGGCAGAGGCAGCGCCAAGCCCCCTGCTCTACGCCGGGACAAGAGTTCTTTATTAACCTCGCGCGATTGAATGGCAGCCTTCTGCTTTTTACTTAACGTTGTCATCTGTATTCTCCTTTTGCACTTGAAGTCACTCTTACAGCCGGATAAACCATTGCCTCACATGACACTCATCAAGTCGCACAGCTGCTTCATCGCCACCACCAAACGCCGCAATTTATATCAGCCATCACTTTAAAGTGCCCTACACTACTTGCCCGCCGAATCCTCTCCGTCCGGACCACAGTAACTCCCCCCCGAATACTTCTGATCAATCTTCGCGTAGCGTATTCTTGACGAGCCTATGATTCTTTTCTTACGCCACAAGGTATACATGACGGACACCGAGCTCCCCGGACTGTTGGGGTGCGGTGACCTGATCGGTTTGATTTTTTCTTCATAGTTGGATTGCTTGAACGTATATCCCTCTTGGGCCTGCTGCTCCGTCAAGCGGTGCGTCAGGGTGTCCGCAGTCAATGTTATGGCCTTGCCACCGCCTCCGAACTCTTCATAGCCCTGCCATGTCACAACAAGATCATCATCTTTCCTGAAGGCGCGCTCAGGAAGAATCCGAATGGGAATGTGGTCCCACATTGCCGGGCTGGAATCACAGTTAATAAACATGTTGTCATTGGCACTGGGGTACTCGACACGCTGAAACACCAGGGGAGGCACTACATCGACATTGACTTCGGTAAAGTTGGAAAGCTGTTCATTAACGCCATTAAATGTCGTGTAGTACACCTGCATCTTTTCCTCATTGCCGGCACCGACAATAACTTCCCACGGAATATCACTGAACTCCACGCGCACGCCCTCGGCATCCCCCTTATCGGTATCGACGACATAACGCGCAATCGGGTTATCCATGTTGGGAAAGTCCCCCCAATACAATTCCAATACTTCGCCGGTGCGCGGGTGGTGATACAGCGGGACACTGGCATACACGCGCTTGCCCTCGTCACGACTATCAATGTGGTTTTCAGTCATGGAGCCTTCACCCCATACCGTTACCCTGGGCAGGTTAAGGTTGAGCAGTGCGGGGGCATCGAGATGGTCCTGCCCCGCGACTCGGAAGTCCCAGCGGATCAATGCCGGCGGGCTGGGCGGGGTGGGCGTGTCGCTACCGGACCGGGTAATGGTGTAAGTGGCCACGCCTTCTGCGAGTCCCAGGCCATCCTCTATCAACCTGGGCCACGGGATGACGACATCGAAAGGCAACTCGGAGACCGGCTCGCGGGTAAGCACGGTTTTCCCCCATCGGACTGTGACCCGGTCACCGGCTTGCCAATTGTCGTATTGCACCTTGGCGACTACGCCGATCCGAGCGTCATGCCGATTGATCAGGCCGCTCGCCATCGCAGGAATGACAAGGGGCTGCAGATCAGACGGAACCGCCGACAACTGGACTTCCACAGGCGACTGCTCAGACCTGGGGCCGCGGTTGCCGGAGCGGTCTTGAAGCCGGATATGAACGTACTGAGTACCGTTGGGGTACAGGCGAAACAAATCCCCAGGCACAGGGAGGACAAGGGGCGTGTCTTCGAAGGGAAACTCTACATAGCCACTCGGCGCAGCGTCCGGTGGCGGGTTTTGGTCCGTAATCCAGTAATAGATCCTGTCCCAGGATCGACGACCGTTGTAGGGCGGCACTACCAGGTCAACGGTCGGATGCGTGGCCAGATAGCCTTCATCAATCAACCCCACCGGAAAAGCCGGGGACGGAGGGGTAACGTTATTGTTGGGTGGGCTCCGATCAAGCACCAGGGTCCGGAACTCCGACGTAGTCGGTAGACCGCCTTCATCAGTGATCCGATAAGCCAAGCGGACTGTTCCGTCGTTCTCCAGATAGTCTCGCGGCACACTGATCGAAAAAGGGAATTCCTTGGTAATCGGGCCATCCCACCGCTCCCTGAACGGCGGGACACCCTCACCGCCACTGCGCGACCAAACGATTTCGACAATATTGAACTCACCGGCTTGCGCAGCATCGTCCCACAGTTCCGGGATCACCACTTCCAGGTCGCTGTCGAGATATTGGTGAGGGATATACCCCTCCACGATCGGAGGGACAACATCGTCCAGAATGGGCACCCGAATATCGGCCAAACGCAAAATGCCGTTATGCAGCCGCCTACTTCCGGGGGTTTTATCAGCACTCATCGGAGCCTCCCGTCATACCCATGTCGCACACCGCCACGGCGCGTCTGGCACTCATTAAACGCTCAATGCCTGGCGTGGAATACTGTCAGAACTAACAGGTGGGTATCGCCACTTGTCGGATATCCAGCGATACCGAGGGCATGAGACGCTTGACGAAATGAGCGAGTTGATGTCTTCTGAAACCGGTTTCAGCCTGCCAAACCACGGCTGGAACCGACTCATCCAATAAGAAAGGCCCGCGACCGTGACTCCTTTTTCCGCCGCCCAGCGCACCCGCGTCACCATGCTCGACGTCGCCCAGCACGCCGGCGTCTCCAAGGCCAGTGTGTCGCGCTTTATCGGCGACGACCGCGCCCTGCTCTCCGATGCCATCGCCCTGCGCATCGAACACGCCATCGAACAGCTCGGCTACCGCCCCAACCAGATGGCCCGCGGATTGAAACGTGGCCGCACGCGCCTGATCGGCATGCTGGTGGCCGATATCCGCAACCCCTACTCCATTGCCGTGATGCACGGCGTCGAAACCGCCTGCCGCCGGCATGGCTACAGCCTGGTGGTGTGCAACACCGACCGCGATGACGAGCAGGAGCGCCAGCATTTGGCGGCGCTGCGCTCGTACAACATCGAAGGGCTGATCGTGAACACCCTCGGCCATCACCTCGACCAATTGCTGGAACTGCAACGGGAAATGCCCCTGGTGCTGGTGGACCGCAAGGTCGAGCCGCTGCACAGCGACCTGGTGGGGCTGGATAACCCGGCGGCGGTGCGCATGGCGGTGGAACACCTGGAACAGCAGGGTTACCGCGATGTATTGCTGGTGAGCGAAGCCTGCGATGGCACCAGTTCACGGCAGGAACGCCTGGACAGCTTCAAGGGCGAAATCGCCCGGCGCCCGGCGCTGACCGGCGCGGTGCTCGCGCTCGATAACGGGCTGGAACAACGCCTGCAAGCCTTTCTTGCCAAATCCGGCCCCAAGGCGGTGTTCTGTGCCAACGGCGTTGCCACACTGGCCTGTACCCGTGCGCTCAAGGCGCTGGACTGCAATCTGTTCGACGACGTGGGGCTGATCGCCCTGGATGACCTGGACTGGTACCCGCTGGTGGGCAACGGCATCACCGCCCTCGCCCAACCCACCGAAGCGATTGGCGCCAGTGCGTTCGACTGCCTGCTCAAGCGCCTGCGCGGTGACACCGAACCGAACCGCACCCTGGACTTTTTGCCCCAGTTGATCATTCGAGGTTCGACCCAGCCTCCTTACACGTAGCAGAGTCGATTCAACCTTTTATAACGTGAAAAAATGAAACCGGTTTCAGAGGTAAACAACAATGCACAAATACCCCGTCTCCATCAGCCTTTCCAGCTACGGCGCCGACCTGGTCCGCCAGCAAGGCCAATTGAGTTTTGTCGAACTGCTGGCCGCCGCCGGTGCCCGGCGCATCGAGTGGCGCGAAGAACTGCTGACCAGCGAGCAACCTGCACAACTGGCCCAGGCTGCTGCCGAGCAAGGTCTGGAAGCGGTGTTCTCATCGCCCCTGGAATTGTGGGTGGCCGGCCGCGCCCAGCCGAATGCCGAGCTCAACGCAACCCTGGACCGTGCCCAGGCCTTTGGTGCGCGCTGGCTGAAAGTCTCCCTCGGGTATTTCACCGACACCAACGACCTGGAAAGCCTGCACGCCCTGCTCGCCCGCCATCCGGTCAAGCTCTTGGTGGAAAACGACCAGACCCTGCACGGCGGGCGCATCGAGCCGATGCAGCGCTTCTTCACTGAAGTCGAACGCCTGGGCCTGCCGGTGAAGATGACCTTCGATATCGGCAACTGGCAATGGCAGGACCAATCCGCCCTGACCGCCGCGCGCCTGCTCGGCCGGCACGTCGACTACCTGCACTGCAAGGCCGTGGCCCGTCGCGCGGACGGCAAGCTGGTGGCGCTGCCGCCCGGCGCCACCGACCTGCATCTGTGGGAACAACTGCTCACGCACATGACTCAAGGCATTACACGGGCGGTGGAATTCCCGTTGCAGGGCGATGACCTGGTCGACGTCACCGCGCAACAGGTGGCTGCCCTCGCCCTCCTTGGCCAACCCCGTGGGGAGAATGCCCATGTCTGAGATCGATATCCTCTCGTTTGGCGAAACCATGGCGATGTTTGTCGCCGAGCAGACCGGCGACCTGGCCCAGGTGGCACAGTTTCACAAACGCATTGCCGGCGCCGACAGCAATGTCGCCATCGGCCTGTCGCGCCTGGGTTTCAACGTCGCCTGGCTGAGCCGGGTGGGCGATGATTCCCTCGGGCGCTTTGTGGTCGACACGCTGGAAAAAGAAGGCCTGGATTGCCGGCATGTGGCGGTCGATCCGCTGCACCCCACCGGTTTTCAGCTCAAGTCCCGCGAAGAAGCCGGCGATGACCCACAGGTGGAGTACTTCCGCAAGGGCTCGGCCGCCAGTCAGTTGTCCGTGGCCGCCATCAGCCCTGCGCTGCTGCAGGCCCGCCATCTGCATGCCACCGGTATTCCGCCGGCCTTGTCCGAGGCCACCCGCGAGCTGTCCCGCGAGTTGATGACCCAGATGCGCAAAGCCGGGCGCAGCGTGTCGTTCGACCCGAACCTGCGCCCCTCGCTGTGGGCCAGCCAGGAACAGATGATCCGCGAAATCAACGCCCTCGCCGGCCTCGCCGACTGGGTCCTGCCGGGCCTGGGCGAAGGCCGTCTGCTCACCGGTTTCGACGACCCGGCGGATATTGCCGCCTTTTACCTCGACCAGGGCGCCGAAGCCGTGGCGATCAAGCTCGGCCCGGACGGCGCCTACTTCCGCACCCAGCTGGACCAGGGCTTTGTCGCCGCCGTGCGCGTGGACAAGGTGGTGGACACCGTTGGCGCCGGCGATGGCTTTGCCGTGGGCATGATCAGCGCCCTGCTGGAAAACCTCAGCTTCCCCGAGGCGGTGCAACGCGGCAACTGGATCGGCAGCCGCGCCGTGCAAAGCCGCGGCGATATGGAAGGCTTGCCCACCCGCTCCGAATTACCCACCCGATCCGTCGCTTGACCCACACCCTGTTGCCACAACTACAACAAGCTCAGGAGCAACCTTATGGACACCGTGAAACTCGCCACCCGTCGTTGGTGGTACATCATGCCCATCGTCTTTATCACCTACAGCCTGGCGTATCTGGACCGCGCCAACTACGGCTTTGCCGCCGCCTCCGGGATGGCCGAAGACCTGATGATCACCCCCGGCATGTCGTCATTGCTGGGGGCACTGTTTTTCCTTGGCTACTTCTTCTTCCAGGTGCCGGGCGCCATCTATGCGCAAAAGCGCAGCGTCAAGAAGCTGATTTTCGTCAGCCTGATCCTCTGGGGCGGGTTGGCCACCCTGACCGGCGTGGTGTCCAACGCCTACATGCTGATCGTCATTCGCTTCATGCTCGGCGTGGTTGAAGCGGCGGTGATGCCAGCGATGCTGGTGTACCTGTGCCACTGGTTCACCCGTGCCGAACGCTCGCGGGCCAATACCTTCCTGATCCTCGGCAACCCGGTGACCATGCTGTGGATGTCGGTGGTGTCCGGCTACCTGGTGCAGCATTTCAGCTGGCGCTGGATGTTTATCATCGAAGGCCTGCCGGCGGTGCTGTGGGCATTTATCTGGTGGAAGCTGGCGGATGAAAAACCCGCAGACGCCAAGTGGCTGAGCGCGCAGCACAAAAAAGACCTGGAAAGCGCGCTGGCCGCCGAACAGGTCGGTATCAAGGCGGTGAAGAATTACGCCGAAGCGTTCCGTTCGCCCAAGGTGATCATCCTGGCGCTGCAGTTTTTCTGCTGGAGCATCGGCGTGTACGGCTTCGTCTTGTGGCTGCCGTCGATCCTCAAGAAAGGCCTGCAGATGGACATGGTCGAAGCCGGCTGGCTCTCGGCCCTGCCCTATCTCGCCGCCGTGATCGCCATGCTGGCGGTGTCCTGGGGCTCGGACAAACTGCAAAAGCGCAAGCGCTTCGTGTGGCCGCCACTGCTGGTTGCCTCCATCGCGTTCTACGCTTCCTACGCTCTGGGCGCCGAACATTTCTGGTGGTCCTACACCCTGCTGGTGATTGCCGGAGCCTGCATGTATGCGCCGTACGGGCCGTTTTTTGCCATCGTCCCGGAAATCCTCCCCGCCAACGTCGCCGGTGGCGCCATGGCGCTGATCAACAGCATGGGCGCCCTCGGCTCGTTCGGCGGCTCCTACCTGGTGGGTTACCTCAATAGCAGCACCGGCTCGCCCGGCGCCTCGTACCTGCTGATGAGCGGCGCGCTGATGCTGTCGGTGGTGCTGACGATTTTCCTCAAGCCCGGCGCCAGTGACCGTGAACACGCGCCCATCTCGACCCTCGAATTGAAGGTGAAAACCCCATGAAAAAGTCTGTGGTTCTGTACAAGAAGCTCTCCGCACCGTTGATGGCGCGCCTGCATGAACAGTGCGACGTCACCCTGATAGACGCACTGGACGAGACCGGCCTGGCCAAGCTGCGCGATGCACTGCCCACCGCCCACGGCCTGCTGGGTGCCAGCCTGCGCCTGGATGCCGGGTTGCTCGACCTCGCGCCGCAACTGGAAGCCGTGGCCAGCGTGTCCGTGGGGGTCGACAACTACGATATCGACTACCTGACCCGGCGCGGCATCCTGCTCAGCAACACCCCGGACGTGCTCACCGAAACCACCGCCGACACCGGCTTCGCGCTGATCCTGGCCACCGCCCGGCGTGTGGTGGAGCTGGCCGACATGGTGCGCGCCGGCCAGTGGAACAAGAATATCGGCCCGGCACACTTCGGCAGCGACGTGCATGGCAAGACCCTGGGCATCATCGGCATGGGCCGCATCGGCGAAGCCTTGGCCCAGCGCGGGCATTTCGGTTTTGGCATGCCGGTGCTCTACCACAGCCATTCGCCCAAACCCGCGGTGGAACAGCGCTTTGGTGCGCAGTACCGCAGCCTTAACGATTTGCTGCAACAAGCCGATTTTGTCTGCCTGACCCTGCCGCTCACGGCTGAAACCGAGAAGCTGATCGGCGCCGAGCAGTTTGCGCTGATGGGCCCGCAGACGATCTTTATCAATATCTCGCGGGGCAAGGTGGTGGACGAGGCGGCGCTGGTCGACGCCTTGCAGCAACGTACGATTCGGGCGGCGGGGTTGGACGTGTTCGAAAAGGAACCGCTTGATCACGGCTCACCGTTGCTGCGTCTGAACAACGTGGTGGCGACGCCGCATATCGGCTCGGCGACCCATGAGACGCGGGAGGCGATGGCCAAGTGTGCGGTGGACAATCTGTTGCAGGCGTTGGCGGGTGAAAAACCCAAGAATCTGGTGAACCCAGGGGCCTGGAAGCAATAGCTTCTGACACCACACAGAACACATGTGGGAGGGGGCTTGCCCCCGATAGCGATGGATCAGTTATAGATAAGTTGACTGTCACTCCGCCATCGGGGGCAAGCCCCCTCCCACATTTGATTGCATTGCAAAAAGTGGGTCAGATAACGAACCTGGCCACCATCCCATTCAAATCCACCGCCAGGCGCGACAGCTCGTGACTGGCGGCACTGGTCTGGTTGGCACCCGCCGCCGACTGGGTCGCCAGGTCGCGGATGTTGACCAGGTTGCGGTCCACTTCGCGGGAGACCTGGGCCTGTTCTTCCGACGCGCTGGCGATCACCAGGTTGCGTTCGTTGATCAGGCTGATGGACTGGGTGATCTGCTCCAGGGCCACACCGGCGGCGCGGGCCATTTCCAGGGTGTCCTGGGTGCGCTGGTTGCTCTGTTGCATCGACTGCACCGCTTCACCGGTGCCGTTCTGGATGCCGGCGACCATCTTCTCGATTTCCTGGGTCGACTGCGCCGTGCGATGGGCCAGGGCCCGCACCTCATCCGCGACCACCGCAAAGCCGCGTCCGGCTTCACCGGCGCGGGCCGCTTCGATGGCGGCGTTGAGCGCCAGCAGGTTGGTCTGCTCGGCAATCGCGCGGATCACGTCCAGCACCTTGCCGATGTCACGGCCCTGGGTGGCCAGGCCTTCGATCATCGCGGCAGTGTTTTGGACGTCCTGGGTCATGGTCTGGATCGCGCCGACGGTCTCCATCACCCGGTCGCGACCCGACCGCGCGGCCTGGTTGGACTGGTTGGAGGCCTCGGAGGTGGACACCGCATTGCGTGCTACTTCTTCCACCGCCGCGGTCATCTCGTTGACCGCCGTGGCGGCCTGGTCGATTTCATTGTTCTGTTGCTGCAGGCCCCGGGACGCTTCCTCGGTCACGGCGCTCAACTCCGTCGCCGCCGAGGCCAACTGCGTGGCCGAGCCGGCGATATGCTGGATGGTCTGGCGCAGGTTGGTTTGCATGGTCGACAAGGCGCTGATCAGACGCGCGGGTTCATCGTTGCCATTATCTTCAATGACCGTGGTCAGGTTGCCACCGGCGATGGTTTCAGCCACCTGAACGGCTTTGCGCAACGGTGTGACAATGCTGCGGGTCAGCAGCCAGGCCAGCAGCACCGTCAGCAGTGCAGCGCTGACCGAGACCACGATAATCCCGGTGATGGCGCTGGTGTAACTGTGCCCTGCCGCGTCGCTGGCTTGCTTGGCGTTGGCGGCATTGATCGCAATCAGCTTGTTCAACTGCTCGCCCATCTGATCGGTGCCTTCCTTGATCCGGGTATTGATCAGGGTGCGCATCTGCTCGACGTCGCCTTGCTTGGACAGCGCCAGCATGTCCGCCTGGGCCTTGAAGTAGTTATCCAGGGTGCTGACAAACGTCTTGTACAACGCCGCTTCCTCCGTACCGGCGGGTAATGCCGCGTAGCCGGCCTGGGCCGTCTTGACCTTGTCGACCAGCACGCCGATACGGGTTTCGGCTTCCTGCAGGCCGGCCGGCTCGCGGTTGACCAGCACCCGAAATGACAGGATACGCATGCGCAGGACGTTCTCCGTCATCTGGCCCAGGTACGTCACGCTGGGCAGCTGGTTACTGCTCATGTCCACCGAGGCCTGGCGGATCAACGTCATGCGGTTGGCCGCAAACCCACCCAACACCACCACTAACAGGGCGATGAAGGCGAAACCGAGGGAAGCGCGAGGGGCGATATTCAGGTGACGGAGCGACATAAGGGCGATCTCGAAATAGAGTGGCGGCGCGCGTCCATGCCACGAAACGATCAGCCAGCGTCAACGCACTGCCTGACACCGGCCATCACTGTTGTTTTTGATAGATGGGCCTATAAGCAGTATCGGCAGGAGTCGGGGTTTACGCAGGGTCTTTATAAATATTTTTTTACACTTCTGGCGCTCGGAGCTTTCTGGCATCCTGCGCCTCCATTTTCTGACCCGAGCCCTCATTTTGTCTGACGCTCAAGCCCCCCGCCCCCGCTATAAATCCGACCTGATCTACGGCCTGGAGGACCGCCCGCATTTCAGTGCGGCGATATTTGCCGCGCTGCAGCATGTGCTGGCCAGTTTCGTCGGCATCATCACCCCGACGCTGATCGTCGGTGGTGTGCTCGGGCTGGAAAGCGAAGTGCCCTATCTGGTGAGCATGGCGCTGTTTGTCTCGGGGCTCGGCACCTTTGTCCAGGCGCGCACGTTCGGCCCTATCGGTTCGGGGCTGCTGTGCCTGCAAGGCACCAGTTTCTCGTTCATCAGCGTGATTCTCAGTGCGGGGTTCATGGTCAAGGCCCGGGGCGGCGGCACCGATGAGATCCTCTCGACGATCTTTGGCATCTGCTTTTTCGCGGCGTTTATCGAAGTGGTGCTCAGCCAGTTCATCGGCAAGCTGCGCAAACTGATCACCCCGGTGGTGACCGGCACCATCATTACCCTGATGGGCCTGTCGCTGATCAAGGTGGCCGTTACCGACATGGCCGGCGGCTTTGGCGCCAGCGACCTGGGCGCGGCGAGCAACATGGGCCTGGCGGCCCTGGTGCTGCTGACCATCGTGGTGCTCAACCGCTTCAATAACCCGTTCCTGCGCCTGGGTTCGATCGTGATCGGCCTGGCCCTGGGCTTTGTGGTGGCCTGGTACCTGGGCCGCGTCGATATGGCGGCATTACCCCAGGTGCCGCTGATCAGCGTGCCGGTGCCGTTCAAGTACGGTTTCTCGTTCGACTGGGTGGCGTTTATCCCGGTGGCGGTGATCTTCCTGATTTCGCCCCTGGAAGCAGCCGGTGACCTGACGGCCAACTCGATGATTTCCCAACAGCCGGTCAAGGGCCCGCTGTACATCAAGCGCATCAAGTCGGGCCTGTTGGCCGACGGCCTCAATTCGGCGATGGCGGCGACCTTCAACAGCCTGCCGATGGTGACGTTCGCCCAGAACAACGGCGTGATCCAGTTGACCGGCGTGGCCAGCCGCTACGTTGCGTACTTCATTGCCGGCCTGCTGGTGCTGCTGGGGCTGTTCCCGATGATCGGCGCGGTGCTGCAACTGATGCCCAAGCCGGTGCTGGGCGGCGCGACCCTGATCATGTTCGGCACCGTCGCCGTGGCCGGCATCAAGATCCTCGCCGAAGCCGGGCTGCACCGCCGCAATGTGCTGATCGTGGCGATCTCCCTGGGCATGGGCCTGGGCGTGGCCGCCGTGCCGGAAGTGTTGCGCGACCTGCCCAAGGCGCTGCACAACATCTTCGAATCGCCGATCACCGTGGG
>Ga0213824_1000679_pt1 | contig 23968 bp, 19 predicted proteins | sample MC6MC0906MG_FD_179892 | JGI IMG/M metagenome (GOLD analysis project Ga0213824, IMG submission 179892) | Enriched soil aggregate microbial communities from Iowa State University, Ames, United States - MC6-MC0906-MG | ecosystem: Environmental > Terrestrial > Soil > Unclassified | place: USA: Iowa...
CGGTTTGGAATACGGGGCAGGGAGCTTTCGGCCCTGGGTGCTAACTTTGTGGAATTTACAGCAAAAACAAGGATGAGCGGCATCGACTATCAGGGCAACGAGATCCGGAAGGGTGCTGCGGATACCATCAAAGCGTATGTGATGGAAAAGGGAAGCAATTACCCGGAAGAATGTGAAACGCTTGTAAGGCGCATAGCGGAGGCAGGAGGCACTCCTCTTGTGGTGGCAAAAAACAATCAGGTGATGGGAGTAGTCTATTTAAAGGACATCGTAAAAAACGGCGTAAAAGAACGCTTTGAAGATCTGCGAAAAATGGGCATCAAGACCATTATGATCACCGGTGACAATCCCATGACTGCGGCAGCTATCGCTGCAGAGGCAGGTGTTGATGACTTTCTTGCAGAAGCTACACCAGAAGCAAAACTGGCCCTCATCCGTGATTACCAGGCCAAAGGCCATCTGGTCGCCATGACTGGAGATGGTACCAATGATGCTCCTGCCCTTGCACAGGCAGATGTTGCGGTGGCTATGAATTCAGGAACCCAGGCTGCCAAGGAGGCAGGGAACATGGTTGATTTAGATTCCAGTCCAACCAAGCTCATCGATATTGTCCGGATCGGTAAGCAGCTTTTAATGACAAGAGGCTCTTTGACGACCTTTAGTGTGGCAAACGATGTAGCAAAGTATTTTGCCATCATTCCAGTATTGTTTTTCGGCATTTACCCCCAGCTGGAAGCCCTGAATTTTATGAGGCTGACCAGCGCCGCTAGTGCCATGCTTTCAGCGATCATTTATAATGCGCTGATCATTATTGCACTGATTCCCCTGGCTCTTAGAGGGGTAAAATACCGGGAGCTGCCTGCTGAAAAGCTGCTGACAAGGAACCTGCTGGTCTATGGCCTGGGCGGGATCTGTGCACCTTTTCTTGCAATCAAGCTGATAGATATGATTCTGACCGCGTGCGGTCTTGTGTGAGGTAAATAGAAACTATGAAAATCAAGAAATTGTTCAGAGCCGCTGTTGTATGCTTTGGTTTAATGACCATATTGTGCGGCATTATTTATACGGCTGCAGTCACGGGGGCCGCCCAGCTTCTGTTTCCGGATCAGGCGAACGGGAGCATGATCGTTGTCACCCAAGAGGATGGAACACAGAAGGAATATGGATCCCAGTTACTGGCCCAGGAATTTACAAAGCCCCAATACCTGATTGGAAGACCCCTTGGCGTGTCAAACCTTTCACCTGTCAGCAAAGAACAGCAAACCCTGGTTTTAGAGCGCATAAACTGGTGGCATTCCTTTGATCCCGGCAATCAGGAAGAGATTCCCATGGATTTAGTTACGGCCTCAGGAAGCGGCGTTGACCCTCATATTTCTCCTGAAGCGGCGGAGTATCAGGTGGCAAGGATTGCGGCCGCCAGGAATATGACAGAGGATGAAGTGAGAGGTATTATTAAGACCTGTACAAAGGGGCGCTTACTTGGATTTATCGGCGAGCCGGGTGTCAATGTTTTAAAGGTGAATTTGGCTCTTGATGGTTTGCTGAAGATAAAAAAAGTGGTATGATATCAAAATAGTAAGGTGGTGGAATATGAATGGAATTATTTGATCACAGACCTGACCCTGACGCGATTTTAGAGGAAATTCAGACGCATCGGGACCAAAGGTCAGGACGGTTAAAAATATTTTTTGGATATGCTGCCGGTGTGGGAAAAACCTATGCAATGCTTGACGATGCCCAGGAACGCATAAAAAGCGGGATCGGCGTTTTAGTCGGCTATATCGAGCCTCATACCCGTCCGGAGACCATGCAGAAACTGCATGGTCTGCCGGTGCTTCCGCCTAAAACCGTATCATACCGCAAGATGGAGCTAAAGGAATTCGACTTAGATAAGGCCCTGGAACTTAAACCGGAATTGATTCTTGTGGATGAACTGGCCCATACCAATGCAGAGGGCGGAAGGAATAAAAAGCGTTATCAGGACATTGAAGAGCTTCTGGGGGCAGGGATCGATGTTTATACAACTGTGAATGTTCAGCACATGGAAAGTTTAAATGACGTGATCGAGAACATCACAAAGGTCCAGGTCCGGGAAACTGTACCGGATTATATCTTTGACCGGGCAGAAAAAATTGAACTGGTGGATATTGAGCCGGACGAACTGCTGCGTCGCCTGGAAGGAGGAAAGATCTATCGCTCTGACCGGGCAGAAACGGCCATGCAGAACTTTTTCACACAGGAGAACCTGCGGCTTTTGCGGGAGATTGCCCTTCGCTGCGCTGCGGATAAGATCAGCTCAGAGAATCAGAGTGAGCGGAGCTTATCCGATAAAATGGCTAATACCAAGCTGCTTGTCTGTATCGGAGCCTCCCCTTCATCGGCAAAATGCATCCGGTGGACAGCACGGGCGGCGGAAGCATTTCACGCAAGCTGGGCCGCATTATACGTGGAGAGTACGGAAAGTGAGGAGCTTACTGCGCAGCAGCAAAAGACCATCCGGGAAAACCTGGACTTAGCAGAGAAGCTTGGGGCTGAACTTGTTAACTTAACAGGACATGATATTGCCGCCACCGTATCGGAATACGCCAAGCTATCTGGTATCACAAACATCGTGGTGGGAAAAAGCAGAAATAAAAAGACGCTTAAGAATCTGTTTGATATGGATTTTGAAGATAAGCTTATCTCCCTTTTGCCTAACATAGAAATCCACATCATACCTGGGAGCGTTGCCAAACGCAACTATAAAAAGCCAAGAAAAAAAATAAAATATGACAGTTTTCATTTTACATGGACGGACACCGTGAAAACACTCTCTATTTTAGGAGGTGCCACCCTATTGTCCTTTTGGCTTCATAAACTTAATATTATGAACCAGAATATTATTATGGTTTATATTTTCTCCGTTTTACTGGTTTCCCGGATGACGGAAGGGTATTGGTATGGAATTTTTGCTTCTGCAGTCAGCGTGCTGACCTTTAATTTCTTTTTTACAGAGCCGTATTTCACTTTAAACGCAATCCAATCGGGTTATCCACTGACCTTTGTCATCATGCTTTTAGTTGCTTTAATAACCAGCGCTTTGACCGTGCGCATGAAAGCGGAAGCCCGGCTGGCCGTGAGGAGGGAACACCGTACTGAAATCCTGTATGAGATCAATAAGAAGCTTCTTGCCACAAGGGGTCTTGACCGGATCGTGGACCTTACAAATGACTATGTGGTCAAGCTGTTTGAACGTTCTGTCATATTTTTCACCACGGATCCTGAACATGGGGAGAATGGTGAAGTCAGGCAGGCAGCAGATGATATCGGTTCCGATGTCTTAAACTTCGCCGATGAAAAGGCGGTTGCCCACTGGGTATTCTTGAACCAGAAGCGGGCTGGAGCGGGGACCGATACCCTGATGGGGGCGGCAGCATTTTATATGCCTTTGATCTCTCAGGGAAAGGTTCTTGCTGTATGGGGAATTTCCTGTGGGAAAGGTAATCTTGACCATAATACCCGTCTCTTTCTACGTATGATCGCTTCTCAGGTGGCAATGGCCCTGGAACGGCAGCACCTTTCTGATGAGCAGCGGAATATTATGGTGGAGTCGGAAAAAGAAAAGATGCGCAGTACCCTTTTGCGGGCAATATCCCATGATCTGCGCACGCCTCTTGCAGGGATCTTAGGTGCCAGCTCTGTAATTCGTGAAAATGGGAAAATGCTTGATGAAAATACCCAGGGCAGTCTGATCGCCAACATACAGGAGGAATCACAATGGCTCATACGGATGGTGGAAAATCTGCTTTCCGTGACCCGGCTCAATGAAGATGCCTCCAATCTTAAGAAAAGCCCGGAGGCGGCGGAGGAGGTTGTAGGGGAAGCCGTCAGCCGTATCAAGCGAAGATTCCCCCAGTGTAAAATCCTTGTTCATGTCCCGGAGGAATTTTTAGAGGTCCCAATGGATGGAACCTTGATTGTGCAGGTGCTGATCAATCTTCTTGAGAACGCCATAAAGTATTCTCCAGCCGATTCTCCCATTGAGGTCCGTTTAGAGAGAGAAGGAACATGGGCCAGATTTGAAGTGATGGACAGAGGGCGGGGAATTCCAAATGAAGATCTTCCCTATCTGTTTACAGGTTATAAGCCCAATGAAAGCAGGAGTGCTGATTCTTCCAGAGGAATGGGGATTGGTTTGTCTATCTGCAAAACCATTGTCAATGCGCATCAGGGTAACTTAGAGGCTGAAAACAGAAAGGATGGAGGAACGATATTCCGCTTCACTCTGCCCTTGAAAGGAAGTGAATAGATATGGATATAAAACCAGTGGTGCTGATTATTGAAGATGAGGAAGCGATTTGTAATTTTATATCTGCCATTCTGATTTCAAATGATTATCAGGTGATAAAAGCCAAAACAGGGAAGGAAGGTCTTTCTCTATTTACTTCCCATGTTCCCGATATTATCCTTCTGGATCTGGGTCTTCCGGATATTGATGGGGTAGAGATATTAAAAAATATACGTCAATGGTCTAAGACTCCTGTGATTGTGGTTTCCGCCCGTGGTCATGAACGCGAAAAGGTGGCGGCTCTTGATTTTGGAGCTGATGATTACATCGTAAAACCATTCGGAACCTCGGAACTTCTTGCCCGAATACGGACAGCAATGCGGCACAGTCCTCAATCAGCAACCGCAGAAGCCTTGGGAGATGAAGTGTTTATCGTCGGGACGCTGGAAATCGATTATAACAAACGGGTCGTATACAAAGATGGAGAAAAAATCCATTTAACGCCAATTGAATATAAATTATTGGTTTTACTCTCCAAAAATGCGGGCAAAGTGCTTACCCATGATTTCATCATTCGGGAAATATGGGGGGTTTATACCGATGAAAGCCATACCCTTCGGGTTAATATGGCGAATATAAGGCGAAAGATAGAAGAAAATCCAGGAGCGCCTCAGTATATTCTTACGGAAATGGGTGTTGGATACCGGATGGTGGAGGAATTAGAGGAAGGGTAAAAGAAAACGGGCCGTGTCAAAACACCATGGAGATATGGTTTCTGTCTTTCAATGTAACATACTGTAAATAGAGGAAATGGAAGCAGCCTGCCCTTTTTATCGGGGCAGGCTGCTTCTCATTTTATTTAACGATAATTCTCTCTTTTAACGCAATAAAATCCTCATCGTCCGGTAAGATCTTAATAAAATCCTCTATTTCCTGGCACGCTTCGTTATTTCGTGAAGAGTCTATTAAGAAAGAGACCCAAATCTTTGAAAAATGAATATAGGCACCTGAATCTTCGGCGGAGGCGGATAAATTCCGGGCGAAAACAATACATTGCTCAAAATCTCCTTCTGAAATCTCCAAATGGTCAAGAGCCGACAAAAAGCCATCAAGCGCCTTAACGTAGTTCTCCTCCATAATGTGGGAAACCACGCGTGAAAGGACGCAGGCCAGATTTACCCCCAGGTCTTTAATCAACGGATACTTATCTATAATCTCGACGATTTGGCCTTCTATTTCCTCCTCCATACTGGAAGGACATCCCGCTTTTTTTATGTGCGCTAAAAGGTCGAACAGTTCATGATCCGGTTTATTCAAAGCGCGGTACAAAGCTATTTGAAGCCCTGCAAAAAGTGGCGCATCGTTACCATGTCTCTTTAGCCATGTGTTAATTCTTTCTAAAACCTTCGTGTAATCTTTTTTAATAAGGAATTCGACTATTTCCGGCATTTTTGCGATAATGTAACTCAAACTGTCCTTTTTTATCAATGACGATAATTCTTCGTACATATTCATAAGAAGTCCGGAAATCATTTCTGCGACGTTATCTGAGCTTGATTTATTTTGCGCCAGCAGCCACTCAAGGAGAGGAAGTCTCAATCTTGCGTCCTGCTCGCTCTCTGCCACACCATGGAAAAGTTTGTGGGTTATTGAATATGAGAAAATATCATTAATGCTGCGCACTTTTTCAATAAATGGCTGTGTTGTTTGAATCAGAACACTGATTGTATCTATAGTTGCGTTGAAATAGACCCTGCTGAGGTACATTTCATTTTTGGGGTTTACTGTACCACATTTATCAATAAGAAAATCGTATGCAGCTTTATGTAGTATACGGTCAGCATCAATTCGACGGCTATCCCATTGGTAAGAAGTCGATTTGGAAATAACGAAGTACTTATGTAGTGATTCTGATAGGATGCCAACGCGGGCTGCGTTACAGAAGCACCCTATAGCAACCAGGGTGTCCCTTCCATAGATGATTTTAGGGGTTTGCGATAAGTCAAAGCGGCGCATAACAGATATTTTGTACAGTTTTCCCCACATTGTGCGTGCAAATTGATAGTAGACAGGAAAAAAAACATCGAACGCTTCAGGCGTTGTTAGTATCATATCTTGGTCTATCTTGCGAACATTGAGAACTTTATTTGTTACTGCATCTATAAAGTCATTCCCGCAAGCACCTATATCCAAATTATTTTTATCCATAAATATCAACATTTTTTCTAGAAAATCGGGTTTGTACTCGTCATCAGCATCAATGGCGCAAAAATAATCTGAATCATTATAATTAGTTATAATCTCTGACCAAATATTACCTGGCTCGTATACACGATTTTGTTTGTTTCTGTGATAAATTATACGGGGATCTTTTGACGCTTGCTCCTTAATTATGTCACCAGTGTTGTCAACCGCTCCATTGTCTACCAAATGCCAAATCCAGTCACTAACAGTTTGGTTAAGGATGCTTTGTATTGTATATGGCAGTGTTTTTTCTGCGTTATATGCGGTGGTGTAGAAAACAATTTTACTCATAATATATCATCCGCTTGCAACATATTTTATGTGTCAAGTATTAATCCTTTCCTGTCATAGACTATTTACAAACCTATTAGTTGTATCATATGCCGAAACATTATCGGCAAATTATCTTCGGCACGAATATCAAAAACCTTTACAACATATTCGTTCATTGCCAAATCTCTAGCAATGCCGACCGCCTTTACAGAATAACCAATAGCCAAACAGGGTACACCCGTTGAATATGCAGCTATGGCTGCATGAGTTCTGCTTGCCGTGAACGCTGCACATTGGGATATAATATATTTATATTGCGCCGCAGATAGTTTGTCGCTCACGAGCCATATGCGAGATTTTAATGAAATAGGCAATAATGCATAAAGTGCGGCAAGCACATCGTAATCGTTATCCATGGGCATAACGACATGAGGGATAAGAGCAATGTTGAAATTTGTTTCAGTAAGCACGGAAAGTGAAAGGTTAAGAAAATTTTGCATTATGATACCCGGCGAAGTTTCAGCACGAACAATAAGAGGGCTGAAATTAATACCAATAAAATTGCCCTTAACAAAGCCTTCAGGTAAGGTTACAGGTTCTGGCTCCAACTCAAATGCCACGTCTTTTGTTAATTTCAGTGTTGTATGGACATCATTCATTTTTAATGCTTCATAAGTTAAACTCTCACGTGCGGTAATCTCATCATAGGTATTTAATATTTCAAGCATAGCCGGCGTTATAACGGACGGTTCTACTGATGTGCTCCATAATACGCTTTTTGCGCCTAATCTTACCGCTTCTTTTTGAAAAACGGCAAGCCTGTGCCACGTGGGGTAACAAAAATTATCCCCACCAACAGAAAGAAGTGTAGTATTTGGAGTAATCCTGCTCAAAGCTTCTGCATACATTTCCTGCGCTAAAGACTCTTTTAGCTCTGCTGGTGCAACTTTTTCAGCTTCCCACGCCACAATGTCTGGTCCAATAATTTCATCAGCATCTACTCCGAACTCTTTGTCCTGCTCAGGAAAATTACAGGAGAGTATAACATACGCATCAGTGTATTTTTCCCGCAGTCTACGGATCGTACATTTGACTATGGCTTCTGCACCATGATTGTATGAACCGCCATGGCCATATAATAGAAATTTATTCATATTAAAATCACCTTTGTTCCAAAACTAAGCGATTGAGCCATTCTGACTCTTCCATCAAAATGGATTATTTTTATGCACATACTATTTACCTCTTATTAAATAAAATAATCAAGGACAATTGACAAATCTTTTCAAGATTCAGGCACGATACTTTCTGCTCTACTATTACTGATACATACTTTATGGGATTATGCTGATTTTCAATCCGAAGTTGTTTAATCAGCAAAGACTATCTAATAAGAAGCCTCTGTGCCGCCATCAGCTTTAACAACAGTGCCAACGATAATCTCGCCATAATCGCTCATTAGATATGCCGCCAATTCTGCAATTTCTTCTGGTTTGACAAATCGTTGCAGTGCATTGTTATCAATGGAATCTTCTATGGTTTTCCCTATGGCATATTTTGAATTTTGAGTTGTTAGTGACGTAAAAACTCTACCAGGTGCTATAGCGTTAATGATGATCCCACGTTTTGCGAATTGAAAACCGTAGTACTGTGTCATTTTTTCTAATATTAGTTTACTTCCACCATACATTTCCCTAACAGGTAACCTCGCAGCTATAGATGAGATATTCAAAATGTTTCCACATATACTGTTTTCGGACATATAATCTATGGCTTTGCGCATAAGAAAAAATGGTGCTTTCACGTTTATATTCGTCAGATAGTCGAAATCTTCAATGTCAATATCTATCGGCTCATAACCTTTTTTTGTCAAATAGCTTCCAGCGTTATTTACTACCCCATCTACCCCTCCCCCGAGGAGTGCAACTGCTTCATTAAATTTAGATTCCAGTTCATCAAGATTAGTAATATCCCACATTAAGATTTTTAAATTATCTGAATTAATCCGTTCTTTGGCTGACAACAATTTTCCTTCACTTCGTCCAGTAATAACCACTTTTGCCCCATCAGCAATAAGACGCTTCGCAATTGCGAAACCAATGCCATCGCTACCGCCTGTTACCAAAACTTTTGAACATCTTAAGTTGTACATCAAAGTTACCCTCCGTGATTTTTAGAGATAAATTTACTATCTATGTATTTAATCGATTCGCTTAACGTAAGCGTTTTAACCAAGGAAAAAAACTTTTCAGACCGTTCTTTATCACGCTTTGCCTGTTCTGTCAAACATGTATTAAATGGAAGAATCGCTTCTATGTTCTGTTCCTCACAGTATATATTCGGTGCTATTATATTCAACAATCGCTGTCCAGCTTCCGTATGAACAATAACGGCGGATACCCCATTATGCATATCATCTTCGCTTTCACGCAGTTTTACGCCCCAAAAATCTCCCAATGTAATATCTGTCAGGCGTTTGATACCCTTAAATTCGCACTGCCCACAAGACGGGCGCATATACAGATTCAGGCCTTTGTGAATATAGCCGTGCATAAAAGGGTCGTCCTCCCGCCCTCCGAAATAGGTCTGACCGTTTTCAAAATCTATCCGTGTCCCGAAAGCATTCCAGCTGCGCTCTTTATTCTTGAACCATACTCGTTTTACTTTAGAACCATATCGCACTTCTAGTTCTTCCAAGTATTGGGAAAATATATACGGTGAATTTACACCACGGCATATAAAATCACATAAAATTAATTTTTCGCCATGTCCGCAACGGCGTGCCACGGCTGCACATTGACAAGGTGTACCAACAAACAATACATATCGTCCCACATCCAAAACCGAATTAATCTCACGGTAAATGTCGCCCATATCGCTCTGCGCATATTTAGACTGCCGCAGTAACGGTAAATCCGTTTCATGCTCAACCAGGGCGTGATATATTTTGTTCCGCCAGTCATACCGCGCTCCAGCCACGGCGCCGTTTTGTAGAATAATAGCCTTGGCAAGCTCAGTGAATATACCACCGGATGTACTTGTATATCGAGTCTCTTCATCCAAAGACCATGCGGCATAAACATTTGCCGATGTTTCCTCTGTTAAATCATACCGATGAATTACAGGGCAAGTTTCCGCACATATGCCACAGGCAGTACAACGTTCTTTTGCAATTTCTGGATACAAAAAACCTTCTTTATCGGCAGTCATTCTGATACAGCCTACGGGGCAAGCACCAACGCAAGCACCGCACCCAGTACACCGCACTTTTTGAAGCTCGGACACAATCGACAAATCACTCATCTCCATTCCACGTTTTGTTTTATTACCCTCGCAGGGTTCCCAGCCGCAAGACACCCCGCTGGTACATCCCGGGTAACGACCGCTCCAGCTGCGATAATGGCTCCATCTCCAATTGTTACCCCCTTCAAGACTACAGCGCCAACTCCAATCCACACATGCTCACCGATGACAATCGGTGCACTGGAATTTATCTGTTCGCCGCCACTTAATAATTTATGGTGGTCACTGTCATATATAAACACATTACGGGCTATTGCAGAGTCATTGCCGATTATTACTCGGTTCGCACAAGAAATAACCGCCCCAGTATTTATGTAACCACTTCCTACCGTCAATTGGGCATTCGGGAATACTTCAACGCTCGCTCCAAAAAACACCTTGAAATAGCCATTCACAATAAACCGTGCATCTTTATGCATCTTTAAATAGGTCTCCGCATGAGAACCTTCCCGCAAATTATGCCCCAAGCTTAATCCAGCGTTAAGCTCAATTATGGCCGAATCGTGAGCATCTACAACAACAGTTCCTGCAGTCTGAACAACGGCTTGCGGAGTATTTTTGATTATTGTATAAGACTGCCTGCTTTCAAACATAGTAAACAAACCACTCTTTTTCAAAATCTTGGGAATATTTGGAGTTTAAGAACTCCTCCCGGTGTTCATTTAGTCCCATTCTTAGTCCTTCTGTAATCTCTGCACAATCCTTTAGGTTAAGCCGTGCAACCTTTTCCACCATGGAAATTTGAAATGACCACTGGAAATAACGCCACAGTGGCGCATTATTCGGAAATCTACCGCAAAGATAGCTGGTGCGATCTTGGTACGCCTCCAAATAAGCATCCAGCGCTTCCGGCGTCAGCAAGCTGTGGTTAGATGTCCAAGCCGAATTATTGCTCTCATGCCGATAAAACGTGTATTTCGGTAAACCATGATACGCAATGCGATTAGCTTCCGCCAGTAAACGATACATTATCACAATATCGTCGTAAGCACCTTGCTCCGGAAAACGCAGTTCTATCATCAGCTCGCGTTTAAATAATTTAGTTGGGAAGGCCATGGTATATCGTTTGCGCCATAGAAGTTCAATCACAGATTCCTCTGCGCTCATAGTTAGCTTTTCCTCGAACACTCTGCCCGTGGCTCCGCAAATCGTTACGTCAGCACTGTTTTCTTCTACAAGATTGTATAGAAACTCTAAAAAATCCGGCTCGCACCAATCATCATCGTCAATAAATGCAATATATTCGCCAACAGCCGCATCAAGCCCCGCATTTCGTCCGCTTCCGATGTTGCCGCATTCTTTATGAATTACGTGGATTCTTTTATCTTTCGCAGCATATTGGTCGGCAATTGCGCCGCTTTGGTCGGTTGAACCATTGTCCACAATGATAAACTCAAAATCTGTAAATGTCTGTCCCAGTACGCATTCAATGGCCCGGGCAACAAGAGCCTCACGGTTGTATGTGAGCATGATAACAGAAATCTTCAATTTATAATCCTCCTCTTCTGTAAAAACATTAGTAAAAATGAAATCTGGTAGAATCTATTAACATCAAACTGCTGCTTAAAGGAATACGTTAAAAAGTTCAATACATAAGTTCTCTGGAGCTACAATACATTCGTCTCACTCTACACCAAATTCCAAAAGTGAATTACCTTGGGTATAAGGACGTAATGTATTCAACATATACGAATACTGAGCAAATGCTTTGCGGCCCAAAGATGATGATACGATTCGCAATAGAGCCACGTTTTAATTGGATTTAAATTCTTCGGACAATGAGATTGTACCGTAATGTAGTAACACCAGTAGGGTTTTCCTTTCATATTTATTTAAATATACTTCAGCTCTGTCAGACAAGTATTTTTAAGATCCTATATATTTATCGGCAGCCTATTATATAATACTTAGAAAAGTTTTTATTTAATGGAAAATCAAAACATATTAGTTATACTACTTACACAATTACATAAGAGAACTTACACCGAATTTAATGATGAATATCAACTGTTCTTACCATTAAGCTTGGAAGGTTTGATACCTGAGGATGATTCTGTTCTACTGATGAGCCACATATCGGAGGGATTAAATTACACGGAGTTGTATAAGGTTTACTCTTCTGCAAGAAGAAATCCGGCATTAGAACCACAAACCATGTTTAAGATCATGCCCTATGCATACTCACGAACATTTATTCAACCAGAAAATTTTTTCGACAGTTGGAAGTTTAAGTTTAAATCGTTTGATTTGCAAATGATTTTGTGATAAAATTCTTTTGTTTTAAAAGAGAAGATTTTTGACGAATAAAGGATTCAAGTTAAGCAAAAGCGAATACATACTTTAGGTGGAAAATAAAAATGAACATTATTAAAAATTTTATTGATGTAATTCTTCATTTAGATAGCTATATGAACTTGATAATCCAACATTTCGGAGTTGGAACCTATTTGATTTTATTTTTTGTTATTTTTTGTGAAACAGGTCTTGTTGTGACTCCGTTTCTTCCAGGCGATTCCCTGTTATTTGCGTCAGGTGCTTTTGCTGCCCTGGGTTTCCTTGATCTTAAGCTATTGCTTCTGATCAATGGTTTCGCTGCGGTTCTTGGAGATACTGTAAATTATACCCTTGGAAGAACCATTGGACGAAGGATATATGAAAAAGAAAATTTGAGATTCATAAAAAGAGAGCATCTGATAAAAACTCGCAAGTTCTATGAAAAATACGGTGCCGCAACGATTATCATTGCAAGGTTCATACCTATTATTCGTACCTTTGCTCCATTTGTTGCCGGAATAGGTGAAATGAGGTATATGAGATTCATTTCATATAATATAGTCGGTGGCCTGGCCTGGGTCACTCTGTTTACTTTGGGCGGTTACTACTTTGGAAATCTGCCTGTGGTAAAGCATAACTTTACATTTGTTATATTTGGTATCATTTTTATTTCCGTTATTCCAGCAGTTTTGGGATTATTGAAAGAGAAGATGAAGCAAAGAGAAGATCAGATATAATCATAAAATAAGGCACCCTGCTTAACAATGAAAGTTGTCAGACAGGGTGCTTTTGTCATAAAGAAACATAGTATTCAGGTATAGACGTCCCTTAGCCCTCAGGATAAATAAGCTGGTCGTCATCGATTCCATACAGTACAGTATCAAGGAATTTTCCAGCCAGGTATTTTGCCATTCCAAGGTTCATGTCCAGGAAGTTTCCGCAGTCTCTTGCAGCTGCGCCTGGAACCTCGCCTTCAAAATCCCGGATAAATTCATACATTTCCGTGATCAATGGAACAATGTCCCCGGACTTGTAATCACCGGATAGCAGAAGGTAAAAGCCGGTGCGGCAGCCCATGGGCCCAAAGTACAAAATACGGGAAGAAAAGAATTCGTGGTTACGCAGGAAGGTGGCTCCCAGATGCTCAATGGTGTGAATTTCCGCTGTATTCATAACAGGCTCAAAGTTAGGGCGGGTCATGCGGATATCAAATGTGGTAATGACAGAGTCTCCAGCCTGATCCTTGCGGGAAACATAGATGCCTGGAAGAAGTTTTAAATGGTTGATGGTAAAGCTCGTTATTTTTTCCATGGTTATCATGTCCTTTCTTATCATGGTTGCTTACGGTTTGCGGGTTGCTCATTCCATGATGAAATTATAATAAAAAAAGTGTTCTCCTGCAATAGGAAACAAATATAAACAGCTTGTCTCCAATCCTGACTTAGCCAATGAGCAAATGATGTATGTATTCATCTTGAATGTTGTATATAATATACAATAAAACATCAACAATATCTGAATTATATTCTATATTGACAGAATTTCTCCATACTGATAAAATGATGATATGGTAATACCTTATGAAAGCGAGAGAGAATATGGAACTTCACCCAATGATTAAACCCAATTTAAGCAGCTCAGTTAAGAATTATCTTTATAAGTATATCCGAAGTCTGGATTTAGGGGGAAATACGAAGCTGCCGCCTGAGAATGAACTGTCTTTAAATCTTGGAGTCAGCAGGGTAACAGTGCGCCGGGCATTGGATGAACTGGAGAAGGAGGGGATAGTCCTAAGAATTCATGGAAGAGGAACATTTGTTAATCCGGAAGCTTTAAATATTCAAGTGAATCTTATGCCGGGAGAAGAGTTTTCAAGGCTGATTGAATCCTGTGGTTATAAAGCATCCTTTGAAGTTGCGGATGTTAGGAAATTGAAAGCTGACGCTGAGATTGCACGGATTCTTCAACTGGAAGATGAGGAAGAAATCTATGAAATTGAAAAGATTTATCTAGCGGATGGACATCCGGCCATTATCAGCATCGACCGTTTTGCATGTAGTTTGGCAGGAGATGATTTGAAACGAGAGGCTGTGGAAGGGAAGTCCACCTTTGATATCTTAAGAAAGTTTGGCGGATGCTTTATTGTTAGGGATAAAATCCGGATAGAAACCATGAACCGCACGGAGATGGAGCAAGAAACCGTTTACGGGCGGAAGATGGAGTGCGACAGTGTTTTGGTATTTCATGGGATAAATTACAATCAAGATAATAGAGCGGTTATTTACGATACTGAGTTTTATGATACGAAGTACATAAAATTCAGCCTTCTAAGAGTAAAGAATGTATATGAAGATTAGATTTAGTGAAAGAATAAAGTGCTGGTAAGTACTTTATTTTTTAAAGAATAATAAAGGTAATACCATATTATCATAATAACAAATAAGGGGAAAATAATATTATGAGAGACAAACTGAATCAGTTTTTTCATCTTTCCGAGAGAGGGACCAATATTAGAACAGAGATATTGGCGGGGACCACAACATTTCTAACCTGTGTCTACATTGTGGCAGTTAATCCGGGAATCTTATCGGCAGCAGGAATGGACACAAAAGCAGTTTTCTGGGCAACCGCTGTGGCATCGGCCATTGCATGTATCTGGATCGGAATCTGGGCGAACCTGCCGTTTGCCCTTGCACCTGCTATGGGACTAAATGCCTATTTTACATATTATGTGTGCAATACACTTGGACTTCCATGGCAGAATGCCTTAGCTTGTGTGGCGATATCAGGAATTACGTTTATGCTGTTAAGCATATTTAAGGTACAGCAGAAGATTGTGGATGCTATGCCGGACTGCATCAAACATTCCGTGGGTTCGGGAATTGGATTCTTTATCGCTTTTACGGGGCTTATGCAGGCGGGAATCGTTACATCTTCCCCGGATACACTGCTGACGCTGGGGGATTTAGCCAATCCTGGAGCCTTGCTAGCACTCTTTGGGATTTTCCTTACGGCAATCCTGGTGATCAAGAAGGTCAGAGGCGCGATATTGATCGGGATCCTGGCTGTGACTGCGCTCGGCATTCTGGTTAAAGATCCGGTGACAGGAATTGCATATACGGTGATCCCGGACCACATCATATCCTTTGATAATCCAGTGACGGCTATGGCGCCTACCTTTGGCAAGCTGACGTTAAAGGGGCTGTTTTCAGGAACACCGGAAATGGTGCTGGGAGTAATTTTTGCTATTGTCAGCTTCCTGTTTGTGGATCTGTTTGACAGTATCGGTGTTCTTTTGGGTGTTTCATCAAAGGCTGGCCTGATGGATGAGAAGGGGAATATCCCATGCGCAGGTAAGGCGCTGTTTGTAAGTGCCGGAGGAGCGGCTGTTGGGGCACTGCTGGGAACGAATACGGTGACGATCTATGGAGCAGAAAGTGCAACCGGGATTAACGAAGGCGGAAGAACCGGCCTTACTGCTTGTGTGACGGGAGTATTGTTTTTGTTCACATTGTTTTTATCACCGTTGTTTCTTATGATTCCATCGATTGCAACTGCACCGGCCCTGGTTATGGTAGGAATATTTATGATAGAGCCATTAAGAAAACTGCCCCTTGATGATGTTTCCATCGCGCTGCCGGTATTTCTCACAGTGGCCCTCATGCCATTTACCTATAATATTGCATATGGAATCCTGTTTGGTTTAATTGGATATACCATCGGGCAGGTTGCCGTGGGAAAGGCAAAGGAAATGACAAAGACGGTATGGGTGCTGACGGTTATCTTTATTGTATATTTAGTACTGGAAATTATTTTATAGGAGGATATGAACATGAGAACATTTGAGGAAATTAAGAATACAATTGAGGCAGGTCTGGGAATGCATCCCTGCGATTTAAAGCTGGAACACGTAAAACTGGTAAATGTATTTTCAGGCGAAGTGTATCCCACCAATATCTATATTAAAAACAAGAGAATTGTGTCCATCGACCCTGACGCAGTCCTGGAATCGGAACGTGTCCTGGATTGTAAGGGACAATATGCGCTGCCGGGGCTGATTGACGCTCATATGCACTTTGAATCCACCATGCTTTCCCCGGAAGCGCTGGCTTCCGTAGTGGTTCCCCAGGGAACAACCACACTATGTGCAGATCTGATGGAAATTGCAAATGTGGCAGGAGAGCAGGGACTAAGGGCAATGCTCCAGTCTATGAACCGTCTTCCCTACAGAATGCTCATTGAGGTCTCTTCCCGTGTTCCGACCGCACCAGGACTTGAGACGACGGGAGCAGTTCTTGGAGCAAAGGAAGTGGCAGAAATCATGGATTGGGAAGAAAGCGTCAGTCTGGGAGAACTGGACCCATCAAAGATTCTCTTTGTAAAAGATGAGTATCTCCATAAGATAGCGGATACTCTTTCACGGAGGAAACTGGTGAACGGACATGCCATAGGACGTCTGGGGCAGGAACTGAATGTATATGCTTCTTCGGGAATATCCGACGACCATGAATGTGTTAATACCAATGAAATGCTGGAACGGCTAAAAGTGGGAATGAAGGTGTTTATCCGGGAAGGAAGCAGTGAGCGGAATGTGGATGAACTGGTTAAGGGAATTGTAGACAACCAGCTGGATACTGCAAATATCATGTTCTGCACCGATGATAAGCATGCCAGAGAGATACAGGTGGAAGGCCATATTAACTACAACGTATCAAGAGCTGTGGAACTGGGACTGGATCCGATGGAAGCGATTCAAATGGCAACGGTTAACACGGCAAAGCATTTTCGCATGGAAGACGAAATTGGAAGCATTACTCCCGGGCGGTTGGCGGACATCATTCTTGTGGAAGACTGGCGTATTGTAAAACCAACCACGGTTATATTTGAGGGAAAGGTGGTTGCTGCAGACGGTGAACTTCTGGAAGAATGCAGGGTGAGTGATTATCCCCAATGGATTAAAAATACGGTAATTCTGAAACATAAGATTACTTCAGATTCTTTCCGGGCAGCATCAAAGAAAACAGATGGATCAACGGATATTCATGTAATTGATATGATTCCAAGGCAGATCATTAACCGTCATATCATCAAAGAGTTGAAGGTAAAAAATGGTGTAGTTTTAACGGATGTAGATCAGGATATTCTTAAACTTGCTGTCGTGGAGCGGTATGGAAAAAATGGAAATGTTGGTGTTGGATTTGTCCGCGGATTTAAACTGAAGAAAGGGGCGCTTGCATATTCCATGTCCCATGATCACCATAATATTGTCGTAGTGGGGACGAATGATGAAGATATGGCTGTGGCAGTAAATGAAGTTGCCAGACTGAATGGAGGGCTTTCCGTAGCCTGTGACGGTGTGATTTTAAACAGCATGGAGCTTCCGATTGGAGGCTTAATGAGCGAAAAAACAGCCGAAGAAGTGATGTCACAGCTGGATATTTTGAATGCGGATGCAAAAAATATGGGCTGTGAGATGGAAGCCCCGTTTATGTCTTTAAGTTTTATTTCCCTTCCGACGGTTCCGGATTTGGGGCTGACTGATATGGGGCTTGTGGATGTACTTGAACATAAACTAATTGAACTGGAGATGGAGTAGGTGAAGTAAATTTGACTTATAATTTCCTTAAGGCCTCTTGTGTTTTTTCGTAGGGGCCTTAAGAGAAATACCAGTGCAGATGGAACATATTCAGCGGAAAAATCAGGAAAGCGGTTGACAATAACCATTTCTAATAATATAATGGGGAACAGTTAGTTAAAACTAACTAACTAACTAACTAACTAACTAACTAACTAACAATAACTATTTAATGAGGAGATGAAATGAAAAAAAATAATGTTTTAAAATCAACTGCCATTATGGCAGCAGCCGTTTTAATGATGACAGCTTGCTCAAGTCCAAGCAGTACAACTACTGGAACCACTGAGACCACTGAAACCGCTGAAACCACTGCAGCTGTTACGAGTAAGGAAGATTTAACAGTTGAAATCAATGATATTCATGGCCCGGTTACAGTTCCTGTAAATCCTCAAAAGGTAATTTCTTTGGATAATAGAACTTATGAAACATTATCAGACTGGGGAATTGAATTAGTCGCTGTTCCAAAGGGTGTAATGCCGGCGGATTCCCCATATGTAACTGATGAGTCTGTTCTGGATATCGGAAATCACCGTGAACCCAATCTTGAGATTATAGCAGCTGCAGATCCCGACCTGGTAATAATAGGTCAAAGATTTGCGTCCTATTATGAAGAAATAAAAAAATTAGTTCCAAATGCAGCTGTTATTGATCTGAATTTTGATGTCTCTGAGGAAGCGGATAAACCTGGAGAAAACTTAGTAAACGGACTTAAGGATTCCACCGTTGCGTTAGGAAAAATTTTTGATAAAAATAAAGAAGCGGAACAATTGACCGCTGACTTTGATCAGGCGATCGAAGCTGTCAAATCTGCATATAACGGAACGGATACCATTATGAGTGTTGTGGTTTCCGGTGGAAATATTGGCTTTTCAGCTCCTCATTCCGGACGTGTTTGGGGACCGATGTATGAAGTGTTCGGATGGGTTCCGGCATTAGAAATTGACAATACGACTTCCGATCATCAAGGGGATGATATTTCTGTTGAAGCGATTGCACAAAGTAATCCGGATTGGATTTTCGTCTTAGACCGTGATGCTGCAGTATCTTCTGTAACGGATGCGGTTCCTGCTCAGGACGTTATCGATCAATCACCTGCGCTTCAAAACGTAACTGCAGTTTCTGAAGGACATATCGTTTATGCACCGGCTGATACTTACACAAATGAATCCATACAAACCTATCTGGAGTTATTTGGAGACATTGCAAAGGCTTTGGCTGAATAGTACATAGGAGTATAGTGTTGAAATATACAGCGAAAAAAATGATTGGGGCTGGGAATTCTCAGCCCCAACGTCATTACAATAAAAAATGCACAAAACCATTTATATTAGCGGTTATCGTTGTTATTCTATTAGGCATTCTATCACTGTTTACCGGAGTTTATGATATACGGGGACAAGTGGATGGAATGGATATGTTTTTCATAACACGGGTACCAAGAACAGCTGCACTCATGCTTACTGGAGCTGCAATGTCAATGTCAGGACTAGTCATGCAGCTTATTACGCAAAATCGTTTAGTGGAACCTACCACAACAGGGACGATTGAATGGTCGGGTTTGGGACTTCTTTTTGTCTATTTATTTTTTCCGGCACCGACTTTAGTTTTAAGAATGACCGGGGCAATCGTGTTTTCTTTTATAGGAACTATGATTTTCTTCTTGTTTTTAAGAAGAGTGAAACTTCGTTCGTCTTTGATTGTTCCGATCATTGGGATGATGCTTGGCGCAGTTATTTCTGCATTTTCTACTTTTATAGGACTTACCTTCCAAATGACGCAAAATATTGAAAGCTGGTTTGTAGGTTCGTTTGCAGCAGTTCAAATTGGAAGATACGAATATTTATGGCTGATTATTATTGTTACTGTCCTTATTTTTATTTGTGCTGATAAGCTGACGTTAGCCGGTCTGGGAGAAGATGTTGCTACAAGCCTTGGAGTAAATTATAATAAGATCATTATTTTGGGGACAGGTCTTATTTCTTTTGCGGTTGGAATTGTGACCGCTGTTATTGGAAATTTACCTTTCTTAGGTTTAATTGTACCCAATATAGTTTCCATGTACAGAGGAGATAACCTCAGGAGCAATTTGCCTTGGGTATGTGTGTTGGGAATGGGTGTAATAACTCTTTGTGACATAATTTCCCGTACAATTATCATGCCTTTTGAAGTACCTGTTTCTTTGATTCTTGGAACAGTGGGGTCAATTGTATTTATTGTGATCTTATTGAGGCAAAGGAGGTCGAGATGAACGGAATAGAATATAATACAAGCCTTAGCCATCAACACAGATCAGCGAGAGCTTTTCGTTCTAAGAAGGAAGAAAAAAAATATTGGATTTTGTTGATCACATTAATAGCTTTGGGCGTTTTTGCTTCCTATGGGCTTTTGACTTTTAATAATCCGGTTCCAATTGATTCTCCTTCATTTCTCCCGGTTGTCAAAAGAAGGATGTTCGCTCTTACAGCAATGATTATTGCTGCAGTATGTCAGAGCTTATCAACAGTCACGTTCCAATCAATTACGAGTAACAGGATTATAACTCCTTCCCTTTTAGGTTTTGAAGCACTTTACTCAACCATTCATACCAGTACTATATTTTTCTTTGGAGCCAGTGCCTTTATAAATTTTAGCGGAATTGGATCCTTTGTATTTCAAGTGGTTGTTATGGTCCTAATGTGCCTGATCCTTTATGGCTGGCTGCTTTCCGGTAAGTATGGAAATTTACAGCTCATGCTTTTAGTTGGTGTTATTATGGGTACTGGGCTAAAATCTTTATCGTCTTTTATGAGAAGACTTCTTGCACCGTCAGAGTTTGATATTTTACAGGCAAGATTGTTTGGCTCTGTCAACAATGCGGATCCGGAATATTTTCCTCTTGCAATTCCGGTTGTAATCATTGCAGCACTGCTGCTTCTTGCTTATTCTAAGAAGCTAAATGTTGTGTCGCTTGGAAAGGATTGCTCTACTTCTTTGGGGGTCAAGCATCAAACTCACGTAATTTATGCTTTAATTCTAGTTTCTATTTTAATGTCAATTTCTACGGCTTTGGTCGGACCACTGACTTTTTATGGATTTTTAGTTGCGACTTTGAGTTATCAGGCGGCGCCAACATATGATCACAGATATATTTTTCCAATGGCTCTTGCGATCGGATTTTTGATAATAACAGGTGCGTACTTTTTTATGTACCATATCTTCAAGGCTCAAGGTGTTGTTTCAGTGATTATCGAGATGTTTGGCGGAATCACATTTTTAATCGTAATTTTAAGGAAGGGTACCTTATGATAATAATAGATAATGCCAGAAAGTCGTATGATGAGGTAGAAATAGGACCTTTGGATATTAAAATACCAAAAGCAGGTCTCACTTCTTTAATCGGACCCAATGGTGCCGGAAAATCCACCACACTTTTGATGATTGGAAGGCTTTTGGATATGGAAGAAGGCCATATTAAGGTGGCAGGTTTGGATGTCACAGAGTCAAAATCAGAGGACTTAGCAAAAGTTTTGACTATTTTGCGGCAGGAAAATCATTTTGTAACCAGGCTTACTGTCAGGCAGCTGGTTGGATTTGGCCGTTTTCCTTATTCAAAAGGAAGATTAACCAATGAGGATGAAGTCATTATTTCTAAGTATATTGATTTTTTAGAGTTGACTGATCTGGAAAATAGATATTTGGATGAGCTATCTGGTGGCCAAAGGCAAAGGGCATATGTGGCAATGGTTTTGTGCCAGGAGACGGAATATGTACTTTTGGACGAACCCTTGAACAATCTGGACGTAGCTCGTTCTGTTCAAATGATGGAGCATTTGAAGCATGCTGCCAAGGAATTTGGACGAACAATTTTGGCTGTCATGCATGATATTAATTTTGCTGCCAAATATTCTGATCGAATCTGCGCAATGAAAGACGGACGAATTGCGGCTTTTGGCACGGTAGATCAGATTATGGATTCAAACGTTTTGACCGATATTTTTGAAACGAAAATAGAAATTATCGATGGGCCGTATGGGCCGATAGCAATTTATTGAGTAATCGACAAAAAACAGCGTGACGTTCAGAATCTCAAGGCGTGCCCACAATAGCAAGCTAAAATCATTCATGAAATTCACTTCCTGTCTCATACCATAGTATAGGTTATCAGAATTCGCTTTACAGATTTCTGATAAAAGGCAGCGCTCTTTGCTGCCGTCCATCCGATTATGAAAACATCTTTATGTTTTCATAAATATAGGTTATCAGAAATCATTTTCGGATTTCTGATAAAAGGCAGCATTCTTTGCTGCCGTCCATCGGATTATCGGAAGCAGTTTGGGATTCCGATAATATGAGAAACAGGAAGGAGCGTCAGAATGGAAGAATGGTTTCGTTTATCAGAGGATGAGGCCCTTGCAAAGCTCGGCGCAGGCAGGAACGGCCTGGATTCCAGGGAGGTCCTGAAGCGCAGGCAGATATATGGTCCAAACACACTAAAGAAGGCGGAACGTAAAAGCGCTTTCCAGGTGTTTTTGGACCAGTTTAAAGACCTGTTGGTCATCATCCTGATTATAGCAGCAGTGATTTCTATGATATCCGGTGATGTGGAAAGCACAGGAGTAATTTTTGCAGTGCTTTTGCTGAATGCGGTGTTGGGGACCGTAGAGCACCAGAAGGCAGAGAAGTCCTTAGACAGCCTCATGGCCCTGTCGTCACCGGTGGCAAAGCTGATAAGAGAAGGGAAAAAGCAGGAAATTCTGTCCGGGGATATCGTACCTGGGGATATTCTGCTCTTGGAAGCAGGGGACATGGTAGCGGCAGACGGCCGGATACTGGAAAATTATTCCCTTTTGGTCAATGAAAGCTCCCTGACCGGAGAATCCATTAATGTGGAGAAACGGACGGGGAGGATCCGGGAAAAAAAGGTACCTTTGGCAGAGCAGACGAATATGGTGTTTTCCGGCTCCCTGGTGGCAGCAGGCAGGGCAAAGGTACTAATCACAGGCACCGGAATGGATACGGAAATCGGCAGGATCGCTTCCCTCATGAATGACACCGGGGAAAAAAAGACACCTCTTCAGGTAAGCTTAGACCAGTTCGGAAGCAAGCTGGCGGCAGCTATCCTGTTTATTTGTGCGGTGGTTTTCGGCCTTAGCATCTACCGGAGAATGCCGGTTTTAGATTCCCTGATGTTTGCCGTGGCCCTGGCAGTTGCAGCAATTCCGGAAGCGTTAAGTTCCATTGTCACCATCGTTCAGGCAATGGGCACACAGAAAATGGCAGGAGAAAATGCCATCATAAAGGATTTAAAGGCAGTGGAAAGTTTAGGCTGCGTTTCCGTCATCTGCTCCGATAAGACGGGAACCCTGACCCAAAATCGCATGACCGTACAGCAAATCTACGTAAACAGCCGTCTTTATCCTCCGGAACTCTTAAACAAAGAGGTTCCGGTACATAGATATCTGTTGTATGATGCTATTTTAAATAATGATTCTGCCTACATAGAAGGAAAGCTGTTGGGGGACCCGACCGAAGCCGCACTGGTGCAGATGGCCGAACGGGCGGGGATAAACGAGGAAGCCATGAAATCCTATTACCCCAGAGCAGGGGAAATTCCCTTTGATTCCCAGAGAAAGCTTATGAGCACTATGCACAGGATCGAAGGGAAAAGGGTCCTGTTCACAAAGGGAGCGGTGGATGTACTGCTTCCCAGGATCAATCATATTTGGACAGGGGAAGGGATCCGCAACATAAGGGAGGGAGACCGGCAGAACCTAATGGAGCAGAACATGGAATTTTCCAAACAGGGGCTCAGGGTTCTGACTTTTGCCTGCCGGGAAATGAATGAGGATGAAAGGCTGACGGAGAAATCAGAGGCCGGCTATACCTTTCTTGGAATGGTCGCGATGATGGATCCGCCCCGTCCGGAAACTAAGAATGCGGTATTAAACGCCAAAAGAGCAGGCATCCGCCCGGTTATGATTACAGGGGAC
>Ga0213824_1000680_pt1 | contig 23932 bp, 15 predicted proteins | sample MC6MC0906MG_FD_179892 | JGI IMG/M metagenome (GOLD analysis project Ga0213824, IMG submission 179892) | Enriched soil aggregate microbial communities from Iowa State University, Ames, United States - MC6-MC0906-MG | ecosystem: Environmental > Terrestrial > Soil > Unclassified | place: USA: Iowa...
CCTTGTATTATTGCTCCAAAAATATGGCAAAGGCATTGTAAAGAATTCCGCTTTACTTTTTGGACTGGCTATCGGATATGTGGTGTCTATTGCCTTAGGTATGGTAAATTTTGCACCGATTACAGCTGCTAAAGTTGTCTCCGTACCATTGCCATTTTATTTTGGCCTCAAATTCTCTATAGCTGGTATCTTAAATTTCGCCCTGTTTTATGTCATTTCCGGACTGGAAACCATCGGAAATACCGGCGGTATCACCATTGCAGCGTTTGACAGGGAACCTACCTCCGAAGAAACATCTGGTGCTATCCTCGCAGATGCAGGCGGATCAATGTTAGCAGCTGTATTTAACGCACTGCCAAACACCGCGTTTGGACAGAATGCGGGCATTATCTCCATGACAAGAATCGTAAACAAATGGTGCGTTGCCATAGGAGCTATATTCTTGGCTTTGTGCGGACTCATTCCGAAATTGGCAGCTCTTTTCCAAACCATCCCTGATGCAGTTTTGGGCGGCGCTATTATTTCTGTATTTGCCATGATTACATTAAATGGTATCAAGATGATTGCCAAAGCAGGTTTCTCCGAGAGAAACGTAACCATTATCGGTATTACACTGTCATTCGGTATTGGACTTACCTCCATGAGTCTGGCCGTGGAAACATTCCCAGCGTTCATTCAGCCTTTATTAGAAGCCATTGCGCCTTTAACAAGTGCACCGGCTGCTGTATGCTGTATCGTATCAATCTGCGCAAGCCTTTGCTTCCCAATGAGTAAAGAAGATAAAGAGAAAGCAAAAGCTGCTATGCTGGATGCATAATTAAACAAAATATTAACAAAATGCCCTTCCGCTTTAAGCCAAAGCTTTCAGCGGAAGGGCATTTATTATTTTACAGCTTCCAAATATCCCGGTTATACTCAAGAATAGTCCTGTCCGAAGAGAAATACCCTGCCTTACTAATATTAATTAACATCTTTTTCGCCCATACAGAAGAATCCTCATAATCCTTATAAATTCTTTCCCTGGCGGCCGAATAAGCTTTGTAATCTAACAGGGTCATGAACCAGTCTTTCTTTAATATCTCATCATAGAGCCTTTTTAAGTTCTCCTTATGGCCGATAGCAGTCATCTCCGCTCCCACCATAAAATCCAGAGCTTCCCGGATCTCCTCATCCTTTTCGTAATATTCCTTAGACACATAATCCGCTTTTTCATAATGCTGAATCACCGTTTCACTGGATTCTCCGAATATATAAATATTGTCCTCTCCCACCAGCTCTGCGATCTCCACATTGGCACCATCCATCGTTCCAAGAGTCACTGCCCCGTTTAACATGAACTTCATGTTTCCGGTCCCGCTGGCCTCCTTGGAGGCCAGGGAAATCTGCTGGGAGATATCACAGGCAGGAATCAGCTTTTCTGCTTTGGATACGTTATAGTTTTCCACCATCACCACCTTCAAGTAAGGGCTAACCTGTGGATCATTGCCCACCAGCTCCTGTAGACACAGGATCAGGTGAATGATATCCTTTGCAATCACATAGGCAGGGGCTGCCTTGGCACCGAAAATCACGGTAACTGGGGTGGACGGTAAGTTTCCTTTTTTTATCTCCAGATACTTGTGAATCACATAAAGGGCATTCATCTGCTGTCTCTTATATTCATGAAGGCGCTTAACCTGAATATCATAAATGGAGTTTTCATTGATATCCACCCCCTGGGTTGACATAAGATATTCCTTTAATGCTGTCTTATTCTGCCTCTTAATATCCAGGATTGCTTTTAAGGTTGCTTCATCATCAAACGCAGCCAGCTTTTCCAGCTCCATGGCGTCTTTCTTATACCCTTCTCCGATTCTGGAGGTAATCAGCTGTGTAAGCAAAGGATTGCATTGGAGAAGCCACCTGCGGAAGGTAATCCCGTTTGTTTTATTGGAAAATTTCTCTGGATAAATATCATAAAATTTCTTCAATTCACTTTTTTTCAAGATTTCTGTATGAAGGTACGCCACTCCATTGACGCTGAAGCCATAATGGATATCCATATGGGCCATGTGTACCAGATCCTTTTCATCAATGATCGCTACAGAAGGATCCTGATGAACGTTGCGGGCAAGCTTATCCAGCTTCTTTATGACAGGCACCAGTTGGGGCACAGCCTCCTCTAAATATTCCATCGGCCACTTTTCAAGGGCTTCCGCAAGAATGGTATGATTGGTGTAAGCACAGGTCTTGCTGACGATCTCCGCTGCCTCTTCAAAGGAAATCCCTCGCAGGGTTAAAAGACGTACCAGTTCCGGGATCACCATGGAAGGGTGGGTATCATTGATCTGGATCACCGCATAATCTGGTAAATCATAAAGTTTGCAGCCCTTTTTAACGCACTCTTCAAGAATATACTGGGCAGCGCTGCTGACCATAAAATACTGCTGGTAAATACGAAGCTTCCTTCCGGCCTCGTCACTGTCATCCGGGTAGAGGAACAGGGTCAGATTCTTTTTAATGTTCTCTTTATCAAAAGAAATTCCATCTTGTATGATCTCCTCATCAATGGATTCTAAGTCAAACAGATGAAGCTGATTAGTCCGTCCTTGATAGCCAGTCACCCCTATATGATACATTCTGGAACGAACGGTCAGCCCTCCAAAGGTCACTGGATAACTGACTTCTGTCCGGGTAAGCCAGCTATTCTGTTCGATCCAGGGATTGGGATCCTCCATCTGAAGATGGTCCTCAAAGCTTTGCTTAAATAAACCAAAATGATAATTAAGACCAATGCCGTCTCCGTTTAGGCCAAGGGTTGCCATAGAATCCAGAAAACAGGCGGCAAGACGTCCCAGTCCGCCGTTTCCAAGAGAAGGCTCCGGCTCCATTTCCTCGATCTCGCAAATATTTTTTCCGTTTTCCATAAGGAGTTTACGGACCTCCTCATACATTCCAAGGTTGATCAAATTATTGGAAAGAAGTTTACCGATTAAGAATTCCGCAGATATATAATATACCTTTTTCTTTCCTTCCTCTTGCTGTCTTTTTTCTGCTTCCTCCTGGACGATTTTCAGCAATGCAGAATATATTTCCTTATTAGAACACTGATTTACCACTTTATCGTTTATTTCAATAATCCGTTGCTCAAGATTCATAAAATCCACTCCTTTTTTGCATTCTATACCGCTACTCTTGTATTATAGTATCCCATGCGGTGTTTATCTTGCAGCATTCTGGCATATTATGATACAATACTATCATCAACCACTTAATCATTTCGAAAAACAGGTGTTTTATGAATATCATACAGTACGAAAACTATCAAGAAAAGCGGGAACAGGACCCTTCCGGTTTTCCTTACTTAACTTACCCCTGCACCATTCCCCTGGATTTTAGCAAAGTTCCACTACACTGGCACGATGAGATGGAATTCATCTATATAAAGAAAGGGACAGGACTGGTATCGGTGGATTTTGTTCCCTATGAGGTCCATGGGGGTGACATTATTGTCGTCAGCCCTGGTAAACTTCATACCATCGAAAAGTGGAAGCAGGAATCCATGGAGTATGAGAATATCATCTTTGACTTAAATCTGCTGCGCTCCAGGCATCCAGATATCTGTTGGGAATCCTATTTCTCCCCCATCAGCCGTGGACAGAAAAATCTTCCGGTGCATATGACAAAAGATATTCCCTTTTACAGTGGAATCGCTTCCTGCTTAGACCAGATTGATCAGGTCCGTGAGACATTTCCTGAGGGCTATGAGCTTTTAATCAAAGGAAAATTAATGGAACTGTTTTTTCTTTTCTGGAGCAATGAGGCATCATCTTCCTCTCCTCCTCCCCGCCCCAAAAAAGAGTTGGAGCGGACCAGGCAGATCCTTAAATATGTGGAACAGCATTACAACAGGCCGCTTTCCATAGAAGAAGTATCCGACGCCTGCGGCATGAGCCAGTCTCATTTTATGAGATTTTTTAAGAACACCATAGGTATGCCTTTTACCGCTTACTTGAATGATTACCGCTTAACCATGGCCTCCAGGCTGCTCCTATCCTCTGAGGATTCGGTACTAACCATTGCAGGGGATACGGGGTTTAACAATCTGTCCTATTTTAACCGGATCTTTAAGGAAAAATTCGGAATAACCCCCAGGGAATTCAGACGGCATATGGATATTCCACCCTCCAGCTGAATAAGATAGTATCAAATCATAGACAGGTGAAGCCATATGGATAAAAACCAGATAAAATTATCTGCTTTTACCGCTATTCCCTTAGGAGTTGGGGCTTTGACAGCATTTTTGACGAGAAACGGCTTGTCCATATATAAAACCTTAAATCACCCTGCTCTTTCTCCCCCTATATGGCTCCTTCCGATCATCTGGACCGCATTATATATCCTCATGGGGTTCGGTTCCTATCTTGCCGTCTCCTCGCCGTCTCACAGAAAAGGAGAGGCTCTCCGGCTATATGGAACTCAGCTGCTGCTTAACTTCCTCCGGAGCCTGGTGTTTTTTAACTTAAAAAACTATCTGCTGGCATTTTTGATTCTCGTTTTCCTTTGGTACTCTGTTGTAAAAATGATATCTGCCTTCTGGACTGTCAATCCGGATGCAGCCGTTTTACAAGTTCCTTATTTACTTTGGATCACATTTACCGGGTACTTAAACCTGGGTATCATATTTCTTAATTGAATAAAAAAGGAGCAAGGCTACGGCAACGTTTCTGTTGCTTTGGCCTTGCTCCTTTTTACCTGTTCCTTTTTAGCTGCATTTAGGATGGCAGCTTTCCTAATCTGCGGAGCATGGTTTTCTCTACCGCATTTAAGATATTCTCATAGCCCGTGCACCGGCATAAATGGCCGGACATCAGCTTTCTAAGTTCATCTCTGGTATACTCTTTTCCGCTTTCTAAAATTTCTACCGCTGACATGATAAATCCCGGCGTACAGAATCCGCACTGGACCGCTGCCTCGTCGATAAATGCCTGCTGGATGTCGGAAAGCTCTCCATTTGGACCCATAAGGCTTTCTAAGGTTGTGATACTCTTTCCATCTGCCCAAACAGCCAGATAGATGCAGGAATTGAAGCATTCATGATCTATGATCACGTTACAGGCTCCGCATTCCCCTACCTCACAGCCTTTTTTTACGGAAGTCAGGCGGTAATCATCCCGCAGCAAATCGGTAAGAGAAGCCCGGACATCCACCATTGTTTCTGTGTATTTTCCATTGATGGTACATTTTACTAACTTATATTGTGCTGGCATTAGATCTCACCTCCTGAAAGTTTCACTGACTCTATGAAACAACGGGTTGCCATTTCCACAGCGATGTGCTTACGGAAATCCTTTGAGGCCCGCCAGCTATCACGAGGATTGATATCTTCAAGGATTTCTTTACCGAAGGCTTCTGCCAGCTCTTTCGATACCGGCTGTCCCTTTGCCAGTAGTTCTGCGCTTTTCGTGCGCATGGGAATCGGGCCTGCTACTCCAAAAGCGATCCTGATGTCTTCGATTGTCTTTTTATCCTCTGACAGCTTGACATTTACGGAACAGCCTGTGGTTGCGATATCCATAGCGTTTCTGTTGGCGTATTTGATATAATGGCCCTTATATCCTTCATAACTATTCTTAGGAATGATTACTGCTGTCTGGAGTTCTCCCTCTTTAATATCCACGGTTCCTGCTTTTATATAGAAATCGCTGATAGGGATCCGACGGATGCCTTCCGGACCGGTCAGTTCGATCACTGCATCCCATGCAAAAAGCGTAGATGCCGAATCCGCTGATGTAACACCGTTGCAGGTGTTTCCACCGATCGTTGCAATGTTTCTTATCTGGGGACCGCCAACCATATCTACTGCTTCTCCAAGAACGTTAATGTATTCCTGGATGATCGGATCCTTTGTAATATGGGAAAAACTGGTGAGAGAACCTATGCGTATGGCCTCTTCCTCGTCAAGTTTCACGCCTCTCATTTCATCAATCATATAAATACTGATCAATTCCTTACCGGCACGTTTTCCTTCTCGCATCTGTATTAAAACATCGCTGCCGCCAGCTATGATCTGTGCTTCCGGATGTTCCATACGCAGCTTTACCGCCTCTTCTACGGTATTTGCTTCATATAATGCTTTCATATCATACATAGAGCATTCCTCCTTACTATTCAGTTGTTACAGTTCAGAATAGTTCCTCTTCCTTGAACCGTTTAAATAAAGCCTGGGATGTCATTGGTATCTGGTACATGCTCACGCCTGTTGCATTTAAGATGGCATTACGGATTGCCGGAGCCACCGGACAGGCCGGAGGTTCACCCAAAGACTTAGTTCCAAATGCACTGGTTGGTTCATAATTTTCCACGAATTGGGCCTCCAGATGAGGATGGTCCATGGTAGTAGACAATTTATAATCCAGCAGATTGTCGTTTAAAGTTTTTCCAGTTTTTGCGTCAATGAGAAGCTGTTCTGAAAGAGCATAGCCGATTCCCATACTCATTCCTCCATGTACCTGAGCCTCGGCAAGAGCCGGGTTGATCAACTGTCCGCAGTCATGGACATTGATGATATTAACCAATTTCACTTTACACATCGGAATATCCACTTCTACCTCGGCAAAGCAGCATCCAAAGGAGTAGGCATTGGATTTTATCTGATAAGTACTCTCAGAGGTCAAATGCTCACTGTGAGACAGGCTGTAAAGAGCCTCCGTGGATAGTTCACCTAAGGTCATAAGCTCTCTTCCATCTGTGGTCCGCACAATCTTTCCATCTTTGATATCCAGGTTAAAGGACGGCATCCGGGTCAGCTCATAAGCATATTTTAAGATCCTCTCTTTTAATAAGAGTGCCGTCTGCTTTATGGCAAAGCCTCCTACATAGGTCTGTCTTGAGGCATAGGAACCAGTACCAAAAGGAGTGATGTCCGTATCCTGGCAGGAAATTACGTGAACCATTTCAAAAGGAATTCCCAGAGTAGCTGCTGTCATCTGGGCAAATGCCGTATCAGCACCCTGACCGATCTCTGTCTCCGCCAGCTGCACCTGTACCGAACCATCCTGATTGAGAACCATCCGGCAGGACGCGGATTCCAGACTGATGGGCCATACCGCTGTGTTATACCAGAATACAGAGCAGCCAACGCCCTTGCGTACAGGGCCGGTCTGGTTTTCGTATTCCTTCCTTTTCCGGTCAAAATCTATATAAGCCTTTCCCTTTTCCAAACATTGGTTAAAGGTGTCATAATAGTTTTCGTTTTTAGAAAAGCCATCCACATAGCCTACGGGCATCAGATTTTTACGGCGGAATTCCACCGGATCCATGCCGATAGCCAATGCAATGTCATCGGTCTGGCTTTCCACCGGGAACATAGCCTGAGGGATTCCGTAGCCACGCATGGCGCCTGCCACAGGCATATTGGTGAATACTGTATAAGCATCGCATTCTATATTTTCGCAGGGATATAACTGCGGGAAGGCATTCATGCCCTTAGCTGCAATTCCATGTCCGTGAGAAGCATAGGCTCCCTGATTGGAAAAGCACTCCAGTTTACGTGCGGCAAATGTACCGTCAGGGCGCACCCAGCTGATGATATGGCTGCGGATTGCGTGTCTTGTACGATTGCTTACAAATGTTTCCTCCCGGGTCACATCAAGCTTGACCAGACGTCCTCCCACGACCTTTGAAAGATAAGCACAAAGAGGCTCATACAAAGCATCCTGCTTATTTCCAAAGCCGCCTCCTATATAAGGTTTGATGATGCGGACGCTTCCCCACGGAATTCCAAGGGCCTGCCCCACGACTCTCCGGACGATATGAGGAATCTGGGTAGAAGATACTACTGATATTTTTCCATTTTCCATGCTGGCAAAACAAATATGGTTTTCAATATGGCAGTGCTGAACAACGGGAGTGTCATACCACTGATCAACTTTGATCAGCCCTGGTTCTTTAATGGCTTCTTCTAGATTCCCTTTTCTGATGCTGGAATGTCCCAATACATTACCCGGGTATTTCTCATGAAGACAGGGAGCTCCATCTGCCATAGCCTCTTGGACGTCAAGAACAAAGGGATATTCCTCATATTCCACCTTTAAAGCCGCGATTGCCTGCTTTGCAGCTATTTCATTTTCTGCGATTACTGCTGCCACATCATCGCCGCAAAAACGAACCCGGTCCGTTAAAAGAAGCCGGTCCGCCACATCCTGATGACTAGGATCTGTTGACCATGGATGTCCTGCTGTTGGGAAATAGATCTTAGGTACATCGAAGCAGGTCACTATCTTGACCACTCCCGGAATTTTCTCTGCTTCTGAGGTATCAATGGAGGTTACAACCCCATTGGCTTTGGTTGAGTGATAAATTTTAGCTACCAAAGCATTTTTCTCACAAAGATCATCGGTGTACTTAGATCTTCCCGTGACCTTATCAAGTGCGTCGACACGGGTAACACTTTTTCCGATTATCATATTTAAGCCTCCTATTTTTGATTCTGATGAGTAAACAGTTTTTCGGTCTTCCCTTATGATAAAGACTGACGGGGACGAGACTTTTTCAAAGCGCAAAACGCTTATCAAAGTGATGTCGCCGCCAGTCCCTGTATATTTTGACCGGTTATTAAGATTTTATTAAACTGTTTTATCAGTTGTTTTTTTATTTATATTAATATATATTTTAGGACAAATAATACTGCTAAAACATACATAAGGGTACTGATTTTCTTTTCTTTTGCTCTGCCTGTTAATACATTAATAACGACATAAGAGATAACTCCCATGGAGATTCCCTCGGAAATGCTGTACATAAAAGGCATAGCAATAATTGCGATATAGCATGGAATTGCCTCTGTGAAATCTGCAAAATCAACCTTGGTAACGGAAGTCAGCATTAAGAACCCTACCACTACCAAAGCCGGAGCCGTAGCAAAGGACGGAATGGCTAAGAAAATCGGGGATAAGAACAGGGATAAGCCAAACAAGATGGCTGCAACCACCGCTGTTAAACCAGTTCTGCCGCCTTCAGCAACACCAGCAGCGCTTTCTACGAAGGTAGTAGTTGTGGAAGTACCGAATAGTGCGCCTGCAGTTGTACCAACGGCATCTGCCATTAATGCACCCTTAATCTGAGGAAGCTTTCCGTCTTTATCCAGCATATCTGCTTTGGAAGCCACACCGATTAAGGTTCCCAGAGTATCAAACATATCAACAAACAAGAATGCAAACATGACTACCAGGAAATCCAGGGATAGAACTCTGGAGAAGTCCAGCTTTAAAAAGGTAGGACTCATGTCCGGAATACCAAAACCAGCGGAAAAATTAGGGAATACACTGAACATTCCAAGCTCTGCATTGGGCTGATATAAACCAATCGCCTCACAGATCATACCTAAAACCCAGGTAAAGATAATTCCCCACAAAATATTGCCCTTTACATTTTTAACTACCAGCACAGCTGTTACCAGAATGCCGATAATCGCTAATAAAACAGTAATGCCAACGGTATGGAAGGAACCATCCGCCAGAGACCCTTTAAAGGAAAACATTGTTACAAGAGTTGCCCCATCCACAACGATCTTTGCATTCTGCAGTCCGATAAATGCGATAAATAAACCGATACCAACAGATACTGCATGCTTTAAGTTTGTAGGAATTGCATTGAAAATCGCTTCGCGGACGTTGGTCAGTGAAAGTGCGATGAAAATAAGACCCTCAATGAATACGGCAGCCAAAGCCATCTCCCATGTATAGCCCATGTTAAGGACTACGGTATATGCGAAATACGCATTAAGTCCCATACCTGGCGCCAGTACGAAGGGATAGTTTGCAAGCCCTGCCATTAAAAGGGTGGCAAACAGAGATGCAAGTGCAGTAGCCGTAAATACAGCTCCGCTGTCCATTCCCGCGGCACTTAAGATGCTTGGGTTAACTGCCAGAATATAAGCCATGGTCATAAATGTGGTGATACCGGCTACGATCTCGGTCCTTGCATCTGTGTGATTCTCAGATAAGTGAAATACCCGTTCTAAGAGTCCTCCGCTTTTTTGTGTTTCCATACTTTACCTCCTTGTTAGTTAGAATATTTTCTTTGCTGTATTAAGATCTGCCCCATGCAGTTCTTTTTTAATAAATAAAGCTAAAAAATTCTACTTCCCCCCGTATATTTCCCCTTTAAATGCCTGTCATCGGACAGATAGATGAATCGTTCCAGTCTCTCCCTTAAGTTAAGGACCTGAGGATGAGGCAAACCACTGTCATCCAGAATCAATGCGTCAAATTCATAGCCTTCCAGGAAGCTTCCCACCTTTCCAAAGAAAGAGCCTCCGCCTAAGGTACCTAAATAAAATGCCTCTTCTACAGTTAATGGCTTTAAGCTTTCATCTTTTAGCCTCCATCTAAGCTTTGACACCTGAATGGCATCTGCCATAGCGCGGAAAATGGATTCTCCGCTTCCTCCTGCCACGTCAGTTCCAAGCCCTACATTCAACTCATGGTCCAGATAAGTTCTGACCGGAGCGATCCCGGAAGATAAGTTGGTATTAGACTGTGGACAATGAGCGATATAAACCCCTCGCTCTTTTATTAATTCAATTTCCTCTTCGGAAGAAGATACACAATGAGCCATAACGGTCTTCCCGTTTCCTCCGAATAAGCCGAATTGATCATAAGCATCTCCGTAAAATTCAGAAGTCGGGCATAGTTCTTTTACCCATGCGACCTCCCCCTGGTTCTCCGACAAATGGGACTGAACCGGGAGTCCTTGCTCCTTCTGCAGCCTTCCCAACCGTTCCATCAGATCATCGGTACAAGACGGAATAAACCGTGGTGTAAGGATAGGCTTTACGTTTTCATATTTGGATCCTATTTCTTCAAGCCAGCGGAGAGTTTCCTGCTCCGACTCTTCTGCTCCCTGTTCCCGTAAGTAATCCGGTGAATTCCGATCCATATTGACTTTACCAATCATAGTCTTTAAACCGGTTTCCTCCATCAGGTCCATTAAAAGCTCTGTGGCCGGCCTGTGGATCGTTCCAAAGATACAGGCCCTTGTAGTCGCGCTTTTTTTCATGGATTCTGCAAAAATTCCATAAGCTTTTTTTGCATATTCCAGATCGGCATACTTGGCCTCCTCCGGAAATGTATTGGTATTCAGCCAGTCCAAAAGCTCTAAATCCATTCCCAGACCCCGAAAAGCAAACTGGGGCGCATGAATATGAAGATCCACAAGTCCGGGTACAATGAGCATATCTCCCCAGTCCTCCAAAGGATAATCTGTAAACTGCACAGGAAGTTCTTTATAAACTCCTGCCGACTTCCCATCCTGACAGACCAAGTACCCCTGCTCCACCGTCTTTAACGAGCGGACATCTTCACTGTAACAAATGTTTCCCTTCAAAACAAAATTTTTACCACCAGTCATAGAACCTCCTATTCCGTACCAGAAAAATCAAAAATGAGGCAGCCAAAATTGCGGCGTTCCATACATTCTGAAATTTTTACGCAATAAAAAACTACCGCTATTTCCATTTGTTCACACGCGCATAATAAAAACACAACAAAAAAGCCGGGCTTATTGTGGCGTGGAAACTTATAGGCAACTATTACGGTAGTTGGTAGAGACGCTCAACCAATTATGAGCATATATAAGTTCCTTTGAATACTGATACTAAAAAATCCTGTAATTTGTGACAGGTAGACTATATCATATTGTACAACTATTTGTCAATACTCATTTTATTTTTGTACATTATTTATAATTTAGTAGTATTCTTTCCAACCAAACCAATAATTGTCGGTAAATAATTCATAGATTTTTTCTATAAATAAAGTTTCATGCCGCATATTTAAAAAAAGAGAGTCATAAAGAAGCAACCGCAGCCCTTCCCCTCTGACCCTTTTTTCTTGAATCCGTTAAACTTTTCACATATTCCATGGAAATGTTTAGATCAAATATTCTCCAAACTTATCCCAATGGAGTCCCCTCGCCTCCATCCATTGACCGATATTTCCATCCCAGTCCGTTGGCATAGCCCAGGAAAGACCGCAGCCGGAAGAAATCTGTCTGGGAACCGGAATGAGTCGTCCCGGTATCCCCTCTTTCTGACATTGGGTCTCCATGGCAATGGCCTCCGCCGTTGTACGGAAGGTAATCACAATTTTTTGTTCTTTTTTTCTCATAATCTTTTACCTGCGTTGTATTAATAATACCAATTTCATAGGTTATTCCGATCCTATAGGAAGATTCTATAAATACGCATACAGTTCCCGGACAAAACGTATGAATAATCTGGCTGCCTTACCGGGCTTGTGATTTTTACTCCATACCATATACAATTTTCGGTAAACTTCCTGGTCTCCCAGTGAAAAACGAAGGAGGGAGCCCTGCTCTACATAATCATTCACAGCTGCTCCTGATATGATGGAAATACCCATTGCCGCTTCCACAGACTTTTTAATGGTTTCCTGATTGCTGATGGTTGCCACAATTTCCAGACGGTTTAAATCGACTCCCATATCCTGCAAATAGCGTTCCGCTTCTTTTCTCGTGCCGGAGCCTTCTTCCCTGACGATCCACCTCTCCTCATAAAGCTGCTCTATGGGAAACCCAGTTTTCTCATATTGGCGGTATTGGTCATTATTGGGGGTAATAATCACCAGACGGTCATGATAAAAAGGTTCAAATACGCAGGTAGGATCGGAGCCTGTGGTTCCTGTAAAACCAATTTCTACCAGCCCATCCTGAACCATCCGAACCACTTCCATGCTGTCCGCTTCCCTTAACTCCAATTGATTTCCGGGATAGGTTCTGGAAAACAGGGAAAGAATCTGAGGCAGAATATACTGACCGGGCACTGTGGAAGCACCCACGATGATTTTATTGGCTGTTTTAGAATCCTTCTGAGTGAAATCCCTGAGAATATTTTTTTCCAGCTGCAGCATCCGCCTTGCATTGTCATAAAGCAGCTCTCCCTCACGGGACAGCTCCACATCCTTAGTCGTGCGGACAAACAGCCGGACTCCCAATTCCTTTTCCAATGAGCTGATATGGGCGCTTACCGTAGGCTGAGTCAAATACAGTTTCTTGGCAGCCGCAGAAAAGCTTTTTCCTTCCGCTACACATACAAACGCTTCCAATTGTTTTAAATTCATAGGCTCAGTTCCCTCACAGCACGAATGGCTTCGTCAATCTCTTCTTCCTTATTATAATGGGACATGGAAAAACGCACGGCCCCCTGCTCCACTGTCCCAAGAGCCTGATGCATAAGAGGAGCACAGTGGGCTCCCGCCCTGGTATAGATTCCATAGGAACAGGCAAGCTCGTCAGCCACTTCTCCGGAATCGTAATCCCCAATGTTGAGAGCCACCACCGGGGCACGGAAAAGAAGGGCTTTTTCTGAAAAGTCCCCATATACTTTAACGCCAGGGATATCCGTTACCCCTTCATAGAACCGTCTCATAAGAAGAAGCTCCCTCTCCCGAATGGTTTCAATTCCGGTTTCTTTAAGATACAAAAGGGCTGCATGAAGACCTGCAATCCCGTGTCCGTTTAAGGTTCCCGCTTCCAAGACCTCCGGCATCTCCTCCGGCTGGGTCTTTAAATAGCTTTTCACTCCGCTGCCTCCTACCATATAAGGACGTATGGAAACACCCTCACGGACACAGATTCCTCCTGTCCCCTGAGGTCCCAAAAGTCCTTTATGCCCGGTAAAGCACAGCACGTGGATTCCCATTTTCTCCATATCGATGTCAAACACTCCGGCTGTCTGGGAAGCATCCACCACCAGGAGAAGTCCATTTCTTTTACAGATGTTCCCAATGAGCTCTAAGTCGTTTATATTTCCAGTTAAGTTGGAAGCATGGGTACAGACCACTGCCTTTGTATTTTGTTTTACTGCCTTCTCGATGTCCTCATACCGGATCCTCCCCTTTTGATCTGCGGGAAGGATGGTAAGCTCTGCCCCCTGCTCTTCCATGCGGTACAAAGGACGAAGCACGGAATTGTGCTCCATCATGGTGGTGATCACATGATCACCCGGTTTAAAAAGGCCCTGGATGGCCATGTTTAAGCTGGCTGTGGAATTGGCTGTAAAGGCCACCCGGGAAGGATCTCCTGCATGAAAAAGCTCTGCAATGAGCCTTCGGGTATCGAAAATTAAGCGGGAGGCATCGAGAGACGCCCCATGAGCTCCCCGGCCGGAATTTCCAAAGGAACGCATGGCGTCAGTCACCGCCTGTATCACTTCCTCCGGCTTCCGGCAGGAGGTTGCCGCATTATCCAGATAGATCATGGCCTTACCTCAACTTTACTGATTTTCCTTCTTGCTCCACAACCCGCCCGATGATGCCATAGGCTGTCTCCATTTGCGCCTCTTTTAAATCCTTCATAATGTTTTTTGCATCCTCAGGGGAAACACTGATCAAAAGTCCGCCCGAAGTCTGGGGATCACAGAAAATATCACGGAGATATTCCTCTGTCTCTCCAAAATCCAGTTTTTCCTCTGTGTAGGAACGGTTCCGGTAAGCCCCTTCCGGAATAAGTCCCATTTGGGCAAGGCTTATTGCTTCTTTCTGAATGGGCAAATCCTTAACAGAGATTTCAATTGTAACCCCGCTGCCCTCCGCCATTTCAACCGCATGGCCTGCCAGGCCAAAGCCTGTGACATCAGTGCAGCTATGAACACAATAATGCTCAATGACCTGCTTTGCCTTTTTGTTCAAAGAGGTCATGACGCGGATCACTTCCTGCTTTGCCTCTTCTGATGCCATATCCGCCTTAACTGCCGTGTTAACGATCCCGGTCCCCAAAGGCTTTGTCAGAATAAGTACATCTCCCGGTTTTGCCTCGCAGTTTTTAAATACCTTGTCCGGATGGACAAAGCCGGTAACACTTAAGCCATATTTCGGTTCGTCATCCTGAATGGAATGTCCGCCGGCAAGTACGGCCCCTGCCTCAACAACCTTAGAAGCCCCGCCCTCTAAAATTTTCCCCAAAAGAGCCGGATTGACGCAGTTCGGCCATGCCACAATATTAAGAGCCACTTTTGGTTCTCCGCCCATGGCGTAAATATCGCTCAGTGCATTGGCAGCCGCAACCTGGCCAAAGGTATAAGGATCATCCACCACCGGGGTAAAAAAATCAAGGGTCTGGATCAATGCGGTCTCCTCGTTCACCTTGTAAATGGCACCGTCATCAGAGGTTTCAATCCCCACCAGCAGATTAGGATCCTCAAATTTTGGCAGGTTTTCTAAAATCCCGGCAAGAGTTCCAGGACCGATTTTAGCGGCGCAGCCGGCAGTTTTCGTCATTTGTGTAAGTCTCACTTCTTGATCTGGTATCATACCTGTTCTTCTCCTTATTCTCGCCCATGCTTTCTGGATATAGAGGTATCCCTGAAAGGGGGCTCCTCGTACTTATAGATATTTTCTATCACTATTTTAACATATAGTCGTTATTCAGGCCAGGGGTATTTCCTTTTCCAGAGCCATAGAATAAATAATTTTTTCTTTTACCTTTTTCCCCGTCATCTGTTCCAGCGCCCGCTGATAATAATTCATCTGCATCTGATACCGCTCAATGAGTATCTTTTCTTCTCCTGGCCTGATATGATCCGTCTTATAATCCACCAGAACCAGGCCTCCCTCTTCTTCCATATAGGCATCCATAATTCCCTGAATGAGGATCCGTTCATCAGAATCCCCTGCATCCATATCCCGGGCAGGAATTCCCACGACAAACTGCTGTTCCTTTTTTAAACGACCTGACAACTGAGCCACAGCCAGCCGTTTTCCCAGGGAAGAGTTTAAAAAGCCCATAAGCATATCCTCTGATAAAAGGGAAAGACTTTCTTCATCCATCCGCTGATCCCTTCGAAATCCATCCAGGGCATTTTGTAGGTCTTCTCTGGTTCTTACCTTTCCAAAATTCAAAAGCTCCAGAGCCCTGTGATAGGCAGTTCCCCGGAAAGCACCTTTCGGGCCTTCCTCTTTCCCTTCTTCTCTCAGGAATAAAGGAATCGTAGGCAGAAACTCGCTTTCCTCTTCATCCGTAAACTGACCCTGCTTTTTTAACTCGGATACGGTCAGCTTGGTATGAAGCTTAATATCAGCCTCATAGGGATAACGGTATTCAAAAGCAGCCTTTAAGTCTGCTGCAAACACCTCATCGTAAACCTTTCCCGTATCTAGGGAAAGGAGCGCATCCTTTGTCAGCTTTTTTTCAGCCTGGCGTTCTATCTCTCCCCCTACCAGACCGGAGACCGACAATTCCTTTAAAATCAGATTCCCGGTGTCTGCTCCTTCCTCCCCAAGGATCTGGGAAGGGGAATATTTTCCAGACAAACTCATGAGCATCCAGTCTAAGTAGGAATCCGCAGAACCGAGAATGGTGAAAGGGATCTGGCCCTCCACTCTTATAACGTCGGCAAAGCGTTCCAGCTTTTTGTCCAGATACCGGTCGAGTCCGGTCATCACAAGCTTTTCTTTTGCCCTTGTCATAGCCACGTAGAGCACACGAAGCTCCTCCCCCATGGCTCCAAGGTCCGTTTTTCTCCGAAGGACATGTTTCTTTAAGGTAGGTGCCTTGATCCGCCGATCAAGGTCCAGATGGTCGGTCCCTATGCCTAAGTCCGGGTCAATAAGGATCTTCCCATAGGAGTCCTGTTTATTAAATTTTTTCCCCATGCCTGCCAGAAATACCACCGGAAATTCCAGTCCCTTGCTCTTATGGATGCTCATGACACGGACCGTGTTCTCCTCCCCTGCCAGGGAAGCTTCCCCAAAATCCGTATCGTATTTTTTTAGGTTTTCGATATAGCGGATAAAATGGAACAACCCGGTGTAGCTGGTCCTCTCATAGGCAGACGCCTTTTCCACCAGCATGGCAAGGTTGGCTCTCCGGACTTCTCCTGCCGGCATGGCGGAAATATAATCATAATACCCGGTTCCTTCATATAGATCATAAAGCAGTTCATGGATGGAAAGATAGGAGGATTTTTCTCTGTAAAGGGAAAGCAGTTCAAAGAAAGTCTTAAGCTTCTGAGACAGTTCCGGGTATTCCGGATCAGCCGCCTCTTCATATTCCTTCCTGTAATGCTGCCATGCTCCATATAATCCCCTGTCCTGGCCTTTTTTAGCCGTCTTTTTCCAGACAGCCATCAAATGAGCCATTTCCTCATCCGTTATCCTGCCAATGGGGGACTTTAATACTGCAGCCAGAGGAATGTCCTGCATGGGGTTATCAATGATATTCAGCATGGAAAGTATGGTTTCCACTTCAGGAGCGGTGAAATATCCGGTTTTCCGTTCCGCATAGGCTGGGATCCCTTCATTCATCAGGACGTTCACAAAGTCTTCCGCCCAGCCGCTTAAAGATCTTAGCAGGATTACCACATCTCCATATCCTGCGGTGCGGTAGCCTCCCTTTCCTCCCAGCCGTTTATCCCAGATCTGAAGGCCGTTTACCGGATCCGTCAGTTCTTTGATCTTCCCTGCAATTACCTTTGCCTCCATCTCCCGGCTGGTGTAATCGACAGCATCTTCATCAAGCTGCTTTAATAAGTTACCTGACCCATGGATCATGAGAAATTCTGTTTTCTCCCCCACACGACCCTCAGCCTTAGGAAAACCCGCCCCCGGATGGAGTGCTGCATCCTTTGTATACTGTATATTCCCCAAGTTTTTTGTCATGATCTGGTAGAATACCTCGTTAATACTCTGAAGAACTTCATCCCTGCTTCGGAAATTCTGGTGCAGCTCAATTTTCTGGTATTTTCCTTCCTCTTTCGAGTAGGAATCGTATTTTTCTAAAAACAACTGAGGCCTGGCCAGACGGAACTGGTAAATACTCTGCTTCACATCACCAACCATAAATACATTGGGAGTTCCAAACCGCTCTCTGGAAATACTGCCGATCAGGGCTTCCTGGACATCATTGCTGTCCTGGTATTCGTCCACAAGGATCTCCTCGAACTGCCTGCTGAGCTCATCTGCCACCTCGGTGGTCACCGTCCTGCCATCTTCCTTCGTCAACAGGATTTCCAGAGCATAATGCTCTAAGTCATTAAAATCCACCAGGTTCTTTTCCCGTTTCTTTTCCTGATACCTTCGGGCATATTCTCCGGCCAGATGAAGCAGGGTCGTCACCGCGTCCCTTGTTCCTCTGATATCGGATAGAACCTCATCCGGCGATTCAAAGCAGTATAAATCAAGGAGCTTTCCAACCGCCTTTTTCACCCGGTCCCGAATGCCCGTTACAAATGCCTTCTTATCTGCATCAATATCCTTGCTCCGAATGGAAGCCAGGCGGTCGAAAGAAGCCTTTTTTAACTGCTCATTAAACGCCTCATAATCCTCGGCAAGACTTAAACGGTCTAACAGCTGCAAGTCGTTAGCCAGCATGGGCAGATAAGCCTCCGGCCCGTTTTCTTCCTCACAGACCTCCATGGCCTTCTTCACCTGGAATTTTAATTCCGAAAGCTGAAGCCCGGCATCCTTCATTAAAAATTTCATCCAGCCGGTATCCATGATCTGATCCATGTCAGAAGTCTCAAGCTCTTTTCTGCACTGGTCAAGCCACTCCATCGGCCAGGGATTGCTCTGGGAAAAGGTAAACACCTGCATGATATAATCTTCAATTCCCTTATCGGACTTTCCCGTGGCATAGGTTTCTACAAACTTTTCAAACAATGGATCTGCCTTCTCGTAATATTCTTCCAGCATATCCTTCATCACATCGGCCCGTAAAAGGATGAGCTCTCCCTCATCCCCCACCCGGAAGGCAGGATCAATATCCAGCTTATTATAGTGATCCTTGATAAGCCCCAGGCAGAAACTGTCAATGGTGGTGATCTGAGCATAGGGAATCATGGCTGCCTGCATCTGTAAATGAGAGCTGTCCGGATTCTCCATAAGCTTTTCATCTACTGCCTTTAACACCCGCTCCCGCATTTCATCGGCAGCCGCCTTTGTAAAGGTCATGACCAGGAGCTGATCGATCCTAAAGGGAGCATCTCCTTCCGTGATCATGCGGATAATTCTTTCTACTAATACAGCCGTCTTACCGCTTCCTGCTGCTGCCGATACCAAGAGATTTCTGTTTCTGCTTTCAATGACGGCCTTTTGTTCCTCTGTCCAGCTAATCGCCATTTGATTCACCTTCCTCCTCTTCTCCCTCAATGACCGGCCATATTTCTTCGGATTTCAAGGCTTTAAATTTCCGGAAGCCATATCCGGTAGTCTTTAAATCAAATCCGCAGACCGCATGGTAAGGACAGTAATCGCAGGCGCTGCGGTTTCCCTGCTTATAGGGATTTACATCGATCACGCCGTCAAGGATCTCTCTTCCTTCTGACGTTAACTTTTCCCGAACAAACTGTCTTAATGCGGAAAAACGATTGCCACCTGCAACCGATGACCTTGCTTCCTGAATGATCCCATTTTTCATGGCAACAGGAATTACATCAGATTCCGTTTCAATCTCATGATCCAGGTGCGTGATGGCATCTAAATCACTGTTGACCAGGCCATTCATGCGAAGCTGTTTCAATATCTTCCCGTTTATCTCCTCATCAGTCATGTCACCTTCCCTGTCGATGACCGGGTCGTTGATGTTATAATAAAAGATCCCGGCAGGAACCACAGACTTGTCCGGCTTTTTCCGCTCCTCCATCTCCAAAGCTGCATCCATGTAGACCACCAACTGAAGCTGAAGGCCGTAATACAGGGCCGTTAAGTCAAATGCCGTACTTCCTGATTTGTAATCAATGATCTTTACATAGACTTTATCTTCATCCTCGCATAAGTCCATGCGGTCGATCCTGCCCCTTAAATGAATGGCTTCTTCCTTTGAGAGAGGAATCCTCATGGCATTTAACTGGTCGGCAGCGGAAAAGGAAACTTCAAATCCCACCGGGACAAAATCTCCTTTTTTCAGCTGCTCGGAAAGAGCCCACACCGTCCGGTCCGTAATCCGTTCCACCTTGCCGGCCAGATAGGCATTCCTGGCTGAACTTTTTAAAATGGTATTGCCGTATTCTTCGGTTACCTTTGTCACGCATTCATGAACCAGGATTTTCCTTTCTTCCTCGGTCAGGGTCTTAAAATCCCTTCCTTCTTCTTTCATGCGCTGAAACCATAGGTCAATGGAATCATGAAACAAATTACCAATATCCATGGCAGCCAGTTCATATTCCTGCCTCTCCATTAACTCCAGCCCATAATTTAAGAAATGGGCATAGGCACAGGAGGCGTACTGCTCCATTCTCGTAACGCTTCCGCTTATGACGGAACCGTAGAGAGCCTTTGCCGCCGCTTTTCCGATTCCTCTCTGATCATAGGCATAGAAAGCAGCTTCTGCCAGCCTCTTTCCTTCCTCCCTATAGTCCTCAGATAAAAGAAATGCCTTAAAAAGCTCCAAAATCTTCCTGTCTTCCACAGTATTTCCAAACTCCCTAAGTCCCGTCGCCAGTCTGTCCTTTGCCTCCCTCATGGAAAGAGGAACTGCCGTCCTTAAAGGGGAAACTTCTAAAAGACCAGGAAACAATCGTTTCAGTTCGCCTACCAGAGTGGATGGGCGCAGACTTTTTCCGCTGCCATCCATGGCTGCATAGGATAAAACCAACCGTTTCTCCGGTTTTGTTAAAGCCAGGTAAAGATAAAATCTTTGCCGGAGACCCTCTTCCCTGGCAGTCGGAGCCAGCTCCATATCATGACTTCCTAGAAATTCTCTTTCCCGGTCCGTAAATAAGCTGCTTTTTTCCTTTTTTACAGGCACGATCCCGTCATTGACTCCGACAAAGAACAATACCTTAATGTGATCCAGCCTGGTTCTGGTGATATCTCCCACCACCACCCGGTCTAAAGTGGCCGGAATCAACCCAACCTGGATCTCCGAAAATCCGGCATCCAGAATCTCTCCATACTCTCTGCGGCTTACATGTTCTTCTCCTAAAAGCCCGGCAAGTCGGTCAAATAAGTCTATAACCAGTCCGTAAACCTGGCTGTATTCCATGGCAAGGGTGAATTCGCCCATATCCCGGAATTGTTCCTCGTAGGCCAGCATCTTTTCTTCGATTCCAGTCTCCATGAGAAGAGCTGCCACTGCCCCGGTCATGGAAGCTACCGTGGAATCCGGATCTTTAAAGGCCTCTCTTAAACGGCTTAAGGGGGCCATAAGCTCTTCCCGGAATCCGTTTAGTTCTTCCAGATTAAGCTCCTTGCCTCCCCGGTACCAGCCTTCCCACTGGGCATCCCATCTTTTAAATCCCCGGATTCCCATGGCTATAACATAATTCTCCAGGCGGTCTATTTTCTCCTCATCCTCTTTCGCCGCAATGAGACCGGTTCTCAAATAGCGGAAAACAGATTCATAGGAAAAGTCTTTTTGAATGATCTCCATGGCAGCACGAATCAGCTCCACCATGGGATTTTTTAAAATGCTCTTTTTATTGTCCAGGAAAAAAGGAATTCCATTTAACTGAAACTGATGAATGATTTCATTGGAATAGCCCCCGATATCTCCGGTAATGACTGCCATATCCCGGTAGCGGAGCCCCTGATCCCGGATTTCTTCTTCCATGGAGCGGATCACAAAGGCGATTTCCTCATTTGGATTTAAAGCCTTAATCAGACGTATGGAATCGGAACCTTCCTGGCAGGATCTCCCCTTATAGCGGTATAAGTTTTGTTCCAGAAAATCCAGGGAATTTTCTCCGCAGCCTTTTTCTTCCCGGTTCTCTCCATTGGCCTCACCAAGGAAACGGACAGCCGGATGGTTCTTAAGAAGGATATCCTTTTCTTTTCCGGCCTCTGTCTCTTTTGCCAGCTCATTTAATTTCCAGATCATCTGACGGCTCATGTAAAACAGCTCCTGAACTCCGGATCTTCTGCTCATATTTTCGGCAGGGTCTATTGTCACTGTGACGATGACCCGTTTGCTGTAACGGAGAAAAAGCTCCAGGATCCGGTACTGGACCGGAGTAAAACCGGTATAGCCGTCAAGGGTGATCACGCTGTTCTTAATCAGTTCCGACCGTGGCAGAACCCGGCACAGCACATCTAAGATTTCCTCTGTGGTGATATATTTATCCTTTATGTAGTCCTTAAACCCCTGATAAATGACAGAAATATCGGAAAGCTTTTGTCGAAGCATAGGACTTATGGTATCCGGTATCTCCTCGTTCAGCATCTCCGGTGTTACGCCGTACTGATATAGCTCTGACAGCATGGATTTTAGCTGGGAGATAAATCCGGACTTTGATAAATGTTCTTTATAAAGGACTAAGTCCTTTTTCTTATTGGCAGCTACCTTCCGCAGCACCATGGATTTTCCCATATCATCAAGAACCTGAGGACTTGAAATAGCAAGCTCCTCAAATACCCGGTAAGCAAGACGTTTAAAGCTTACGATATCAATATTCATGACCCCGTGGTTTGGATGAAGGGAAACGATCTCCTTCTGGGTCTGCATAGTAAACTGTTCCGGTACAATGGCGAAGTACCGGGTATCCGGTTCTTCTATGGATTGACGGATCAAATCCGTATAAAGGCGGAAGGTCTTACCGGAACCGGATCCGCCTAATATTAGTTGAAGGGACATAGCCTTTTTCGTCTCCTTTCCTACTTTTTACCCATGCATCCTGGGCAGAAACCAAAACTCGTGTTCGTTTACCATCTTAACACAGATTTCCTCCTCCAACAATGAAATCTTAGGTATGAAACCCCCGAACCCATTCATACATTATAACAAAACTGTACGGAGGGCTTATTTTATGAGCTCAAAAACAAAAATTGTTGTTTTACGAATGAAAGAAATTATCTATACCGCAATCTTCGTCGGCCTTGGAATCCTACTCATCACTTTGTTTTTAGTCATGTTCCGTCCGAAGAAGGATGCTGTTCCGACTTCCGGCGATCCTGTGTGCTATGTTCCGGGAGTGTATTCCTCTGTCATCACGTTGAACAGCCAGGATATTAATGTGGAGGTCACGGTTGACTCCAAAAAAATCACATCCGTTACCCTGGTACCTTTAAGCGAAGCCATCACCACCATGTATCCCCTGATGCAGCCGGCCATGGATAACCTGTCCCAGCAGATTGTTAAAAACCAGTCCACTAAGAACGTCTCCTATCCAACCGAATCCCGTTATACTTCGGGCGTGCTTCTAAAAGCCGTGGATCAGGCCATTACAAAAGCCCAGATTACAGAATAAGTCCGGGGATTGTATTTTTCCATTTTTGACAGTATAATGGAAAAAAAGATTACATAATTACTTACATGAGGAAACACCCGGCGGGTATACCTCCATGTCCAGAAGGTAAGGGCAGGAAAGAGGAAAATGGAGATGAACCAGAATACGGTCAAAACAGATGCACTTAAGCAGAATCAGATTACAGAGGGAGTGATTTGGAAACAACTTCTTCTGTTTTTCTTTCCCATTTTATTCGGGACTTTTTTTCAACAGCTTTATAATACCGCCGATGCAGTTATTGTTGGGCGGTTTGTAGGAAAGGAAGCACTGGCAGCCGTGGGAGGCCCTACAGGACCCCTTATCAATCTTTTGATCGGGTTCTTCATAGGGCTTTCTTCCGGTGCCGGGGTCATTATTTCCCAGTTTTACGGAGCCAGGCAGGAGGAACGGGTGAACAAGGCGGTCCATACCGCGATTGCCTTCTCCATCCTATGCGGCGTGATCGTGATGGTGGTCGGCATCGTGACAGCACCTTATGCCTTAAAGGCCATGGGAACGCCTGATGAGATCTTATACTACGCAGTCCTTTACATACGGATCTATTTTGTGGGAGTGATCCCAAATCTTGTTTATAATATGGGAGCGGGAATCTTACGGGCCATCGGGGATTCCAAACGCCCTCTTTATTTTTTGATTGCAAGCTGCTTCACCAATATCATCCTGGATATCATATTTGTGGTTTACTGGCACATGGGCGTGGCGGGAGCGGCGATT
>Ga0213824_1000693_pt1 | contig 23548 bp, 27 predicted proteins | sample MC6MC0906MG_FD_179892 | JGI IMG/M metagenome (GOLD analysis project Ga0213824, IMG submission 179892) | Enriched soil aggregate microbial communities from Iowa State University, Ames, United States - MC6-MC0906-MG | ecosystem: Environmental > Terrestrial > Soil > Unclassified | place: USA: Iowa...
CCCCACAGAGTGCCCGTCGCACTTGGTAAAGCCGTTAGCGCTCAGCGGTCGCAAAGGGGCGATTGCTGCTCTTCACGATCATGGATATCGTCATGCCTACCTCTTCGCTATATTAGGTCTGATAAGCACAGGTTATCGGTATCTATTCGCGTCGCCGTCGGCGCTTGCGTCAGACCACCAACCCACGCACCGGGTGCGGTAACCGTAGTGAAGCCAGCGATGTTCAGCCAGGCCCTATTCTGCGGTGTGCCGGGTGGGTTGGACGCCAATTAGACGGGACTTTCAGGGGTGGGTCAGCGGCATGACCGACTGGCTTTAGCAACTTTCCTCGCAACTCGATAAACTCAGGGTATTTTCAGATAGCAGTCCGCAGTCGCTCCCCTTACCTGCAAGATCGGTGGCGAGCAACCCCGCCTGACGTCTTAGTGTTAGAGTTTCTCGACTGTCGCCTTCGGAACACTTGCCATGAAGAGTTTCACGATCTACGGACTTAGCGAGCAGCCCTCAACGAGCTGCTGGACCTCTGCTCATGGGGCTTTTTTAACAAGGCACGCGCAAATTTTTCAAAAAGCCATGGAGGTGCTCGGCACAGAAGAACTGGCGAAGCGCTGGATGATCAAGCCTGCGCTTGGTCTTGGCAGCAACACTCCAGGCACCCTACTTTGGCATCATGAAAGCTATGCTCAGGTATGGTCGTTCCTCTACCGTCTTGAGTACGACGTTTACACGTGAGCGTCTAATGCTGCTGAGCGGGCTAGGAGTTAGCCTGGCTCCGCGTGCGCATCTGCCTGGTAGTGATATTCCTGCGGCGAAAAGCGACCAGCCGGACCGAACAGCAAGTGGGTGACATACATTTCCAAGAATGCAATCGCCTCGGGTTGAGCGTACTGCGCATAAAAGTCGCGGTGCGCGAGTGGTAGTGTGCCGCGGCTCTGCAGGCAAAGCGTGACCATCTGTGCCAAAACGTACCCTCGAATATCGTATCGGGCGTCCACCTTTCTGAGCACAGTGTCGTAGCAGGAGTGTAAAACGAATCCCTCCGAAAGGGCACTCAGGGGGGCTTTTTGATCGCTCATGGGCTGCCTTCTGTAAAAGCTCTGAACCGCAGGGACACTGTCGAAATCACAGGTACGCGGCTTGAGGTACGTCGCGTGGGCTACAAGCGGATGAATAAAAACTGTAGAAAAAACTCCAAACTGAAGATTTTCTTTGCCAAGTGAAAAAATCATTCTGGTTACGGTGATCGTAACAAAAAAACACGACCTCGACCTCATAAGCCTAGAGCTCTCAAGCGTGGCGCCCGACGCCGCACTAGGCTGTGCACTGTCGGTAGGTGCCCATGGCAAATTCAGCTGTGCACACAACAGAGCTAATCATGCAGCTCCACAAGGACATTGCTTTTGCACCCGCCCATCTGTAGTACGTCTGGCACAGAAAGCTACCAGCTTGTTAGATGGATCAGAATAACTGCCGATCGTGACAAACGGATCAGTATGGACACAGCCCCGTTCTGCTTCCAGCGGTCCCGCCCAAGTAACTATCGCAGCGAAGCTTTCCGCCAGCTTGCAATCGCGTGTACCCAGCCGAAAGCTCCTTGGTATCCTGAGTCTCGAAATCGTTGATAGATCGTCGACCAAGGCCCGAATCGTTCAGGCATGTCCCCCCCCGTCGCACCGGAGCACAGTTCTCATAAAAAGCCGTTGAGCGTCACGCGATCGTCGACCCTGGGACGTCCCGGAAACCTATAAGTGATTAAGAAATCCGCGACTATTACCCATTCTGCATCGGAAATTTGTATCGCTTGGATACGGCAAATCCTTCGCCTGAAAGCAAAAATTCTAAGGGAAATCTGGCAGGCAGAAGCTTCAGCAGGGTTTAAAATGCTTCATACAGAGCCTAGCAACCAAACCGCAAGGAGCTGTTGAAAATACGCGCCCCAACAGTTTTTTCAAAACGAAGAAACAACTCATCAACTTTACTACCTTTCCTTCTTGAAAACTTCCCCAGCAAACGATGCAAATAACAGTAGTCGTCTACTGTTGCACAGCTAAAGCGAATCATTGGTATAATCTCTTCAATTTCAGGATGCTTTACACCATGAATCAAACAGCGACGCCTAAAAATGGACAACTCCTGCGCGCGAATACCACCAAGAACATAAGCAGCAAGTATCTGACTAGCAAACCTGGCTTGTACATCGCTCAACTCCACCCCATAACGGATAGCATCTTGCAGGGTAATAATTTGACAAAATCTTCTAGCAGATTTTCTTCCGTAAAAAGAATGTGCGACACCGGCATCATGATCATATGTTGGGGCCGACAGGAACAACTCGTACAAATTCCCAAACAACCTTAACTCTTTCGTGCTTAGCAAAACTTTCCAGCGCTGAATTCTACGCATTAAGATCATGCGTAGCCTCTGAAGATCGGATCGCAACCATACATCCGAAACGATAGTAGGCTGAGCAGTTTGCGCAAAGGCGTCCCAACTTTTTTGAAAAGTAGGAATTGATAGCAGTCGTGTTAAGTCCACATTGTGGCAAGTGCACATAACAGCGTCTCTAGCGCACCATTGTTTTCGCCAGCCTGGCATTTGACCACTAGCTACATCTTCACGTACGCAATGCCGGCAAAAAAGGGTTCTCCTACTTGGGCTGACAGGCGTTATACCCTTCAAATCAAAATAACATTTAATCAGGTTCGCATCTAGAGATAGTGCCATCGCAGCCGTCTTAAAATATGCCAACGCAAAATTAAAATCTAGATCCTCAGCGATAGCATTCACACCCACCCAAGATCTCTGAGGGTCAGCCAATAGCAAATCTGGTTTTTTCAGAATAATTCTGTTCCCAATGAAGATTCGATAAAACCAGGAGGTGAGTGTTTCATCACTAAATGCTGCTGGCAACCCAGATGAAAATTTCATCAGTAGAGCCATTCATTTTCAGCGGCTGCTTTAAGACATTCAATATCTATATGTTCTTTCCCGCTTTTTAGCGCATAGCAACCCGCACTTCGTATAAGGTTCATTACCTGATCCATACGACCGTGAGTGCTTTGCAATATCGTCCTTACCATATCTTTCTCATAAAGCTTCGAAGGCTCTCTTAGTGGTAGGTTTTCTTCAACAGCTAGTAGAAACCCCCTAAATTCTTCAGTCTCACGCCAATCGCTAAGCATAATTTCAGTAAACCTCCTTTTGGTTTCAGGTTTTGCACCTAAAACGGTTGCTGCCCCAAAGACCCCAAAGCCGAATAGGCATTGACCAAATCTTTCACCCATCAGCGTCTTTAAGATGGAGCCATTTATTCGCTGCTCATCTTTTTTAACTAGTAGCAGCTCATGTATCTCATCTATAACTATCCCCCAGATCTCCCTAAGTTTTAATGTGTCACTCAGCTCGTGCGAAATCCAGTTTCCTTGTTTAGTTTTAAATGAGCCTTGCGGCGGAATTCCCAAAGCACGACACAACTCCGAATTAAACGTCTTTCTTATTTGCGGATACTCTGGATCAACTGCCATGTCAAGAAATAGCAGGCGATCACTATGCTCAACCCTCTTCGGTATCTGCTTTACAATCGCAGACTTCCCAGTCCCTCCTATGCCTGAAACTATAAGAGCGGGTGCTGTAATACGCTTAGGCACACGAGAAATATTATTAATCATCTTGAATATCTTTTCCCCTGGCCCGTAGTCAACCCAAAAATCCCCATTCATAAGAACAATTCTCTCGCGCGCATCAAGGCTCAACACTTCTTCAGGCACCTTAGTCATAAGCCCTCCTCAGTATCGAATTTTTTTGGCGGCTTAGAGTAGTCTGGCAAATCCTTTGACGCGTTTGATTTACTTCTTGGGTAAAAGACTTTTTCGTACTCTTCCTTAGCTGCTGCTTGCCGCCTGGCTTTTTTCGTCTCTCTTAGGCTTTTGACTTCGACTGCCTCTGCCTCCCTATGAGCAACGGGGCCCTCTTGGGTTGTGAAGCTTCCAGGCGTTTGACGCCCACTATAGAATGCCGCAGCTCGGTACTCTTCATAAGAATAGTCAGGGCTACTCATATCTGCGAAGGGGATAGGCACAAATCCGCTAGGAAATTTCACCCATATCTGCTTCAGCGACATAGGATCATATTTGATAGTAACCTTACCTATGCCTACCAAGGGTGAAAGAACATTATCCCAATAATACATATGCTTGAACTCTACACCCTTAGTTTGCACATGCCTTTCCTCAGATGGCATGAAATGCAATCTGAACTGCTGAGGATCAGTTGTAAACGGAGGATAAGGAGTTACCCCGGTCGGATCGTAGTACTCCGCCCAAGCTTGGGCCGGTGATTTACCGAGCTCAGCATGAACAGTATCGTGATACTCGCATACCTTCAGGAAAAACCAGTGACAGAATTCAGAGAATGTCATTGTCGGCACTCCTGACGTGTGTAGATTTTTACGAGCTACTGCATTGGACATAGTCCTCCCCGAAAGCAGATGCAAATCTCCCATGAACGTACCAATGATTCGTTCTACATGGCCGCCAAAGTGCTTTCTCCCGGGAGGTCGATGCTTATACTGAATTTGAGCCTTGTCCAGCTCCAAGAGAAAGCCAGCCCTTTTAAATTCTTTCGCATTGTCCATGCCAAGCAGTTGTGGAACGCCGAAAAACGGATAACTAAACTTATCAACCCCCATCCTTTCTAAAAAATCCCACTTAGGCAACACCGCGTGCGTGAGTGCAGATGCGACTGATATTGTATTAGGGACATGCAAACTCAGATAGTACCCAAGGAGAACCCTTGTATATTTATCCATAACGAAGGTCGCCCACGGCCTTCCGATCGGATGGATTCGATCATTGGCCAGCAATACACAGTCACCCAAAGTATGGTCCATTTGTACCAACTCTAATGGGTAGGTTACAGGCTTTACTCCAGGCTTAGCCTTATGCTTCTGGGCTGCAACCTCTTTACCTTTCCTCAGGGATGTCACTTGATAGGGAGTTAAAGACGACAAAATTCTCTGTGTAACCGTAGGCTTAGAAGGAGGTTTGAGGTCTCTTTCGAGGCATAATACTTCAACTTCTTTCCATACAGTTGAAAACGGGATAGCTTCCTTGTCCTTAAACTTTTTTATTGCAACGCCAACAACCTCTTCAATTTCTTGGCTTAGTCGCAGTTCGCCACTCTTAACGCCTCTACTCGCCCTTGCAATCGAGACAGGACCCTTGGCCTGGTCAAAGTCCCTGAGAATCTTGTAGATGTGATTTATGCTGACACCAATATCTATCGCTGCTTGTTTCTTTGAAATTTCTCCTCTACCAATTTTGACCAAAATATCAAACCTTCGCTTAGCCTCAACAAATTCCTCGTCAGGCACTAGAGAAATACCGGTTACTAAGTCATATTTTACAGGATCATTATCAAGTAAAAACTCTATCTCGCTGAGCTCTAACGTAATGCTTTCACCAGTCGAGGAAACACGTGCAGTCACATGATTCTGATCGATGAACGAAGTAATAATCGCACCCTTTCCGCGTGCGATTACTTGCAGCCCTTTCTTTAGTTCTATATCCACGACAGCTCCCCAACTGCTTAACGCTCACTATATACACCATTTTTAAAGTTAATTGGGCGAGCGAGGGCAGCACAAAAGCCCCAGTAACAGTAAGATACTGAGCAATAAGGATTTTATTTTCAATGCCTTGCGAAAAAAACGTGTATCCGTTACACGAAGAATCAAAACCAACTGAGATTCAGATAAACTTAAAAAGGATAAAATCCTTCTTTAACGATGTTTTTTATCCTTTTTAAATTGAAATCACACCTAATCCATTGATTATATTGAGATTCATTATTTATCATTTTTCACTAACAGCCACAGGTGTGACCAGCCGTCGGTGTCCACTTCCATTAACCCCCGGTCGGTTTTGCACAAACCTCCGCTCGATGCAAAATCAGTCCGTTGCATCACCATCTTCACATCCTCTCTTAGATTGCCCTGTCACGAATCTCCGTTTCACCACCTGACGCTCTGAAAACTGGCCAGCACCAGGTACGTTTGCTAAACGTAGATGCACAACTCAGAGATTTTAGCGCGCGGGTCCAATGACGCGGCCGTTCATCCCATTCCCGATCTTTCCTCCCTACAGTCACTGGCGCCCAAAAAGCGCAACCAGTTTCCCTGGCAACCTCCAAGTCTCGGCACGCCTGAGCGAAGTCAACACTGAGTGCCAGCCGTTCATTAGTACCTGGTACGTCGACCGGCTCATCAACTGGATTGCCCACAACGGGAGCCCGTGTAATCCCCACCGGCAATACAACACCTGCGTCCAAGGTTTGGAAAAGATGCTCAATCTGCGTCAAACAGTTCATGGATTTCTACCTTAAGGACGTTGATGCCTCTCGGGAAAAAGTCGCACTGAAAACGCCGAAATCGCTAGTATTTAAACGCCCAGAAGCTCTTCGCACCATCTCCGATGAGGTGCTTGAGTGATTGCCCAAGCGGCTGATGACATCCGGCGTCTGACTGCGGTCATGCTGTCAAAGTCTTCGCTTGAAAAGCCTGAGCCCTGATTTCAGTGCAAGCGCCCTCACCTACTTTTTGCTGAGTTTTCTCCTTGTAGGCTTTGGCTTGCGCAAGGGAGACGGCACTTGCGATGGGTTTCGGCATGATTACCACGGCGGCACCTTGGGGAAAGCAAAAAACCTGATCCTTCAGCTGTGAAGGATCAGGCTCTGCATGGCTTAGAGACCCAATTCAGTTAAACTTGGGTGATCATCTGGCCGGCGACCCAGTGGCCAGTGGAACTTACGCTCGCTTTCCTTGATAGGCATATCGTTGATGCAGGCAAAACGGCGGTGCATCAGGCCATCTGCTTCGAACTCCCAGTTTTCATTGCCATAGGAGCGGAACCAGTTGCCCGAATCGTCGTGCCACTCGTAAGCGTACCGTACGGCGATGCGGTTTTCAGTGAACGCCCAGAGCTCTTTGATCAGACGGTAGTCCAGCTCCTTCTTCCACTTGCGAGTTAGGAAACCCTCGGCTTCTTCGCGATTGGTCGCAAACTCGGCGCGGTTACGCCATTGGGTGTCCAGCGTGTAGGCGAGCGAGATTTTTTTGGGTTCGCGAGTATTCCAAGCATCCTCAGCGAGTCGGACTTTTTCAATCGCCGATTCGCGAGTAAAAGGAGGAAGTGGCGGACGAGCTTGTTCGTTGGGCATGAGGGTGCCTCCAATCATTTAGATCGTTCAGTGGAATTAGCGTTTCTGGAACGTTAAGCGCTTGTGCGCGGTACTTCTTTGAGCAAAATGTTAGCGATTTCTTTAGCACTATCCAGGGCGGTGAAATCACCCATTACCCGGGCCACGGTTATAGTGCCCTCTATAAGCACGAACAACTGCCTAGCCAAAATAATCGGATCTTTGACGCCTAAATCGCTAGTAAGCTCTAGCGTGTACTCAAGTAGCTTTTGTTTATGCAGCCTTGCGATCTGCCGAATAGGGTCGTCCGCATCGCCCACTTCTCCGGCGGTGTTAATAAAGGCACAGCCGCGAAAACCGTCCGACTCAAACCAGGTCTTTAAAACATCAAAAATGCTGAGAATGCGTTCTTGTGGAGTTTGCGCTTTTTCGCATTCACCTTTAAACCACTGCATCCAGCGTACATCGCGTGCATTCAATGCCGCTGCTGCTACATCGTCTTTATTCGCAAAATATCGATAAATACTTTTACGTGCTACGCCCGAGGTCTTTACCAGGAGATCCATGCCAGTGGCGTGAATCCCATTTTCGTAAATAAGCTTCTCGGCTGTAGCAAGAATTTTTTCGCGTGTGTCGGTCATTGGCTGATCCATGTAGCCAGAGTAGAACGATCGTTCTCCCTGGTCAAGCATCTCTTGGGATTTTTTTGATTGTACGCGTGAGATGAGTTTTCAATCGATCTCTCGCTCGAATTTGCGCCCAGCAGCCCGGATGGCACCGGCTATGCCGGTGTTCGCGGATGAACCCGCTCCCACAAGGTAGCTCTCAGGCGCAGCGGCGGCTACGGGTCCAAACCTGCCGGTTGCGAGAGGCGGCTATCGCCCCATCGCTGCCCATGCATCCGCACATGAGAGGATTGACATAGTTGCCCAAGGCAATAATATAGATGCCAAAAGCAACTATATGAGCATTTTCATGACTACAACCCTCCTGGAGCGCGCTGACATCGTCCGCCGTTTCAACCGCTTCTACACACGGCAGATTGGCGCGCTGCAAGAGCACCTGCTTCAAGCCGAATTCTCCTTGACCGAGGCACGCATCCTCTTTGAATTAGGCGCTAGTGCTGGCCTGAAGAGTTCAGATCTCTGCCATTTGCTCGGCCTGGACGCCGGCTACCTCAGCCGATTAATCGGTGGCTTCGAGAAAAAAGGGCTGATCAGCAGATCTCGGTCGGCAATCGACGCCCGAGCCTCTCAAATCCAGCTCACCGAGCCAGGTCGTCAGGTGCTGGCCTCGCTGGAGCAAGCCGCTCGTGAAGAAGTCATGTTGATGTTGCAAGGCTTATCTGAGCCCCAGCAAGAGCAATTGATCCAAGCCATGAGAAAGATCCAGACTCAATTGGGCGACGGTGATCGTTCCTACATCCTGCGCGATCCACAAGCGGGCGACATGGGTATTGTTGTTCAGCAACAAGCGCAACTCTATGCCCGCGAATACGGTTGGAATATGGAGTTCGAAGCGCTGGTGGCGGAAATCGTCGCCAACTACCTTCGTGAATTCGACCCGTCCTGCGAGCGATGCTGGATCGCGGAAAAAGAAGGCACAGTCATCGGTTCGGTCTTTGTCGTCAAACATGACCAGACGACCGCCAAGCTGCGGATGCTCTACGTTGACGCGAGCGTCAGGGGCATGGGAATCGGCAATCGGTTGCTGGAAGAGAGTATTCGGTTTGCGCGGCTCGCGGGCTACAAGCACATGATCCTCTGGACAACCAGTGTGCTTGTCGATGCCCGAAAGCTCTATCAGAAAGCAGGTTTCCAATTGGTCGAAGAAGAACAGGTACACAGCTTCGGAAAAGACCTCGTCAGCCAGACTTGGGCTCGGGAACTGTAAGTGTCGGGAGCACTGGCCGCGAGGGATCAAATTCTGCCAGTGCTGAACGGCTGCAATGGGTCGAAAGCTGTCAGTGATGGAGGCCGTTCGACCTAGAGCTGATGCGCCAACCTGGTTGCAGTCATCCCTCCTGAATACGCCGCAAGGCTAAGCGCAAAAGCTTAGGCATGGCCACCGGCCGCACTGCCTACCGTGGTATGGAGAGGTGAGACGCTTCAACAGGTTCCCACGAGGAGAATGGGCCTTAGGAAGGCTGTCGTGAACCGACCCCTAGGGTCGGCCTGGGGTCCGCCCTACCGGGCTTCCATGCTCACGCCTCTGGCCCATTGGGCCGGCGCGCTCCGCTTACCCTTTTTGAACTCAAGATTCAAGGAAGTGAACCGTCGCAAATCTCTGTCGCAGATCACGCGCATAGGACTGCCCTGCGTATCGCGTATATGAATCAGTAAGAGAGTAGTGTTGATAAGCATTGTAAATAATTTCTTGATTTCTAAGGCATTGCTTAATACTCCCTGAGCGATACGGCACCCTCAGAGTTGATCTACGCTTTGAAGAAACCGGCTGATCGAAGAAACATTGCGCACGATCGTTGCAGCTATGCGCTGGTGGTAAGGGATGGCCCATCTTCGGCTCCGACACCCTCATCGCCATCCGCTGGGGTACGCTCCGTGAGATCCAAACAGCCCTTGTTTGTCGCTCTGTTTCTCACGCTGTTCATCGGTGGCTGTACGACACACAATGCACCCCATGAACCCAGTCAGGCCTTGCCCGCCAACAATTCGGCGTTCGGTCGTTCGATTCAGGCGCAGGTAGCGCCCCACCATGGACGATCGGGCTTTCGGCTGTTCCCGGAGAGTGCCGAGGCTTTTGCCGCCCGCGCCGAGCTGATTCGCAGCGCTCAAAGCAGCATTGACCTGCAGTACTACATCGTCCATGACGGTATCAGTACCCGGATACTGCTGAGCGAGCTACTCCTCGCTGCCGACCGTAAAGTGCGTGTGAGGATTTTGCTCGATGACACCACCAGCGATGACCTGGAGGAAACCATCGCGACTCTGGCGACGCATCCGTATATACAGATCCGAGTGTTCAATCCTCTCCATTTGGGCCGCAGTACCGTGGTGACACGCACGATGGGTCGACTCTTCAACCTGTCGCTTCAACACCGGCGTATGCACAACAAGCTGTGGGTGGTAGACAACTGTGTGGCCATCGTCGGAGGTCGCAATCTGGGCGACGAGTATTTCGATGCCGAGCCCAACAGAAATTTTACTGACATTGACATGCTCAGTGTCGGCCCGGTCGCAGAACAGTTGGGACATAGTTTTGACGAGTACTGGAACAGTGCCCTCAGCAAGCCCATCGAGCAGTTTATATCGTTCAAGCCGACGAGCAGAGACCTGAAAGATCTTCGGACTCGGCTGGATGCCTCCTTGGAGGAAACGCGCACTCAGAATCATGCGCTCTATCAACACTTGATGAGCTATACCACTCAGCCTCGCCTGAATAACTGGCGCCGGGAATTGATTTGGGCCTGGAACAAAGCGATGTGGGATGCACCTAGCAAAGTATTGGCGAGTGGTGAACCCGCTGCGCACTTGCTGTTGGCCACCCAGTTGGCACCCGAACTCAACGGGGTAAGCAAGGAGCTAATCTTGGTGTCGGCCTACATGGTGCCTGGCTATCCGGCGGTGGTGTACCTGACCCGTCGAGCCGACGCCGGTGTGTCGATCAGCTTGCTTACAAACTCTCTGGAGGCCACCGACGTACCGGCTTCGCACGGTGCTTACGCGCCCTATCGCAAGACCTTACTCGAGCATGGCGTGCAGTTGTTCGAGTTACGTCGCCAAGCAGGTGATCGTAGCGACAGCGATACTAGGCCGCGTTTCTCTCGCAAAGGCTCTTCCAGCGGGCCCTCCAGCAGCTCCGACTCCAGCCTGCATACCAAGGCGATGGTTTTCGACAAGCAAAAAGCGTTTGTCGGTTCGTTCAATTTCGATTCGCGCTCTTTGCTGTGGAACACCGAAGTCGGCGTCTTGGTTGATGATCCGGAGCTCGCCGGACGGGTGCGCGAACTGGCTCTGGAAGGCATGGCATCTGCTCTGAGTTACCAGGCCCGGCTGGAAGATAATCATCTGGTCTGGGTCACCGAAGACAATGGCCAACAACGCACGTTGACCACAGAACCGGGGGGCTGGTGGCGGCGCTTCAATTCGTGGCTCAGCAGCACGATAGGACTTGAAAAGATGCTATAGCGTGGGAAGGACAAATCATGCGGATGTGGACGAGAGGCCTCAGGCGGGTTATCAGCCAACTGATAATGGCGGTGAGTGTTTGCGTTATCGCAATCATCGTTGACACGCGGGTAGTAGCCCTGCCTCAAACCGCTAATGAAATAAGGGGATTGCTAGAGTTTGTAGAGCAGAGTGACTGCACATTTATTCGTAACGGAGCGGAATACTCAGGCGCCCGAGCTCGAGCGCACCTAGAGCGGAAGCTAGATTACCTCAAAAGCAAGAACAGGGTGAAAAGCGCGGAAGACTTCATCGACCTTGCTGCGACTAAAAGCAGCTTGAGTGGCCGTGCCTACGAGGTGCGATGCTCAGATGGTAGGAAACCGGCAGCCATCTGGTTGCACAGAGAGCTTCAAAGGCAACGGCAATTTCACTGAATCTCTTATTGAGCCAAGAGAAGGCTGGGACGTCAGGAGCCAAGCGTCCGTAGATAGCAAAAAACGGCAATGCTTGAAAAGACACCGGCATTAGGCACGAACATGATCAAGCACATCTATCAAAAAAAGCCCGCGCGTTCACGCGGGCCGCTCATGGAGCAACACCCGCCCTGATAAGATTTCATGGCATTTAACGATCCGACCGGCTCGATGCCCTTGCCGTTCAGTTTGTGTTGGATGCCAATTCTGCGGGCTCATAACGATGGACAAGCGCTGATAGATCTCGTGACAGCAAAGCAGCAGCTGTGGGCTTGAGCATGGTTGAGCTCAAGTCCTCCCAGCCAATCCACTTACATGCGACAATGCCTCTCCCCAGCGCCACGCTGCAGCCATCAGCGAAGTCAGTGGTGAAGATATGGTGGAGTACGTTGCCTATCTCAATGATGCCCACGAGATGTAGGCCTGAGCAGTGCAACGATAGGGCCTTCCAAAGCTCTCTAGCGGCAGCCACGGTTGGAGCCTCTCCTCTCTCAAGCAGACCGTTTGGAAACTTCCATTTGGCACCCTTCCTGCGAACAAGAAGAACCTGGTCATTTCGAGTACAGATGATCGTTACTTTTGCCCCTGCTGGACGATGCTTGATGACGCTCATGAGGGATAGTACCTAAAGAACGCGCGACATCCTGAACGCTGGGACGAACTTCCTTAGGCTGATGACTGCCGGGGAGGAAGCTGAGTTCCGGCACCCTGCTCAAGTCTGGGGCTGGTGCAGCATTACGGTCACCTTGTTCAGGAGTACCTGAATGTCGAACGGTTTTGTGATCACTGCCGTGCTAGGTGTCAGGAATCCACCTTTCAAAACCGATGCCTCTGCAAAACCGGTCACGAATAGAACCCGAAGGTCTGGAAAAGCCTCACGAGCGGCATCTGCCACCTGGCGTCCATTCAGCGCACCTGGAAGCCCGACATCGGTGACGAGCAGATCATAAGGTGGGCACGAGCGAAGCGTATGCATGGCGCTAGATCCATCTTCAGCCTCATCAACTTCATATCCGGCCTCCATCAAGGCTTCCACGATGGACATGCGCACGATAGGTTCGTCATCGACTACTAGAATTCTCCCGACCCCTTGGCCGCTAAGCGCACTCTGCCTGGCCTCGCCCTCGAGTAATTCCAGTTGCCCTTCGAATTTGGGCAGCAAGAGGCGAATCGTCGTGCCCACACCTTCTTGGGAATGCACATCAATCTGGCCACCGGACTGCAGTACAAAACCGTGCACCATAGATAGCCCCAGTCCGGTGCCCTGGCCAAGTGGCTTGGTGGTGAAGAACGGGTCAAATATCCGCTTGATGTTCTCCGCAGAGATGCCCCTTCCCGAGTCAGTGACAGAAATCGCAATGTACTCGCCTGCAGGCAGTTCGGCACGAGCTGCCATCAGGTCGTCAAGTTCGATTGTCTGCGTAGTGATGGAGATCGCACCGCGCCCCTCGGGCATGGCATCACGCGAGTTGATCGCCAGGTTGAGCAGCGAACTCTCCAACTGGGCAGGGTCAATCCGGGACAACCCTAGACCCGGCTCCAGATGCGTGATGACAGTAATTGCAGGCCCCACCGAGCGATTGATCAGGTCGACCAGACCATCGATAAGTACGTTGACGTCCGTAGGCCGGGGATCGAGCGTCTGCCGCCGTGAGAATGCGAGCAGACGCTGAGTCAGCGATGCTGCTCGCTTGGCGCTGACTTGAATCCCTTCCAACAGGCGCGCCGTAGCTTCGCCTTTCCCCTGTTTCAATCGCCGTGATAGTAAATCGGCGCTTCCCAGAATCGCCGCCAGGATGTTGTTGAAGTCGTGGGCAATTCCGCCCGTTAACTGCCCAAGCGCTTCCATTTTTTGAGCTTGGCGAAGGGCTTCGTTGGCCTGTGAAAGCTCGTCTGTGCGTTGAGCGACCCGCTCTTCAAGTGTGGCTTTCGCCTGCTGTACCTGCCGATAAAGCTGGGCGTTATCGATGGCCACTGCTGCCTGGGCGGCCAGGGCGACTACCAGCCGTTCGTGCCGCTCAGTGAATTTTCCCGGTTCAGGATGACCGAAAAACAACCCTCCCAGGACATCGCCTGTTCTCGATACCACCGAGATCGCCAAGTAACTGCGTACGGGCAGATGCCCCTTAGGCATTCCATGATGGGGCTCGAACTGGCCATAGCGAGGGTCGGCCAGGATGTCCAAGGATCGAACGACACCTTCATTCCGGAAAGTAGGTGCAAACACCGGAGTGGCGCGAGGATGACCCAACTTTTCAAAGGCCGAGCGATCAGCACCTGACAAGGTATAAAGCTTCAGATGCGCGCCGGCATCGTCGACCTCATTGGCAAAGTACGAGCCAAAAGCTGCTCCTGTGAGCGACGTTGCTGCATCCGTGAGGTTTTGCACGATCCGTTCAAGGTTCAGGTCACTGGCGAACGCCGCGTTGATGTCTCGAAGGATCTCAAGCGTGCGGCTTTCCTCTTTAAGCGCCCGCTCGGTTTCCACTCGTTTCGTGACATCGAAGCCTTCGCAGAAAATACCGGTCACTACACCGGCATCGTCTAATACAGGCTCATACACGAAATCGAGGTAGCGGATCTCGGCCCCATCTGATTGCCAGAGCAGCGAAATAGGCGTGCCGGTAGCGACAAACCGCTCGCCCGACTTGAACACCTCATCCAGCCAGGAAAAATAACCCTGCCCTTCCAGATCGGGGAATACATCACGTACAGAGCGGTTGAGATAGCCTCGATCACCAAAGCTCCGCCTGAAGGCCTCGTTGACGAATTCAAAGATGTGGTCAGGGCCTCGGAAGATGGTGATGAACCCCGGTGCCTGGTCAAACATACGGCGATCTCGACCCAGCATAATGTGCGACGGTACGGGTTCAAGGGCTGACGACTGTACTTCTTGCCCTTGCACCAGGACACCAACGATGTGCCCCTCAGGGGCTCTCAAAGGACTCAAGCTGAACGCCCACGGCTTTTCTCGATCCAGGCGAACCGGAAACTCCGAATCGGAAAGTAATAACAGGCTTGCCTTCTCCATTACCGCTTCGAGCTGCAGACCGACCCGCCCCCACACCGCCGTCCAGACCTCGTGCGCGGGCCTGCCCAGCCCTAGGGGATGACGGTGCCCCATGGCCGGGATCCAGTTGTCGTTGTAGAGCAGTGTTCTGTCGGCACCCCAAAGAAGTGCAGTGGGCAGATCCGAGCTGAGCAAGAAACTCACGGCGTGCCGCAGTTGCACTGGCCAGCACCCTGGATTACCTAGGGTGGTACTGGCCCAATCTACTCGACGCATCTGGGTGCCAATCTGGCCGTCGTTCGTCACGAACGATTCGATTGCTGAGCGCTGATCACCGTAATCCATAGGACAAATCACCACGGGGGGAGCCCTATAAATTTAACTCAAGATCCATGCATTGGCGTGCTGGTCTGACAAAGAAGCTGGCAGGCGCCAACGTTGCTGGCCTCAGTGCTTCTTCTCCCCTTCATTGCGCGCTGTTTTCTGTGCGGTCGAATCATGATCGGAGCCTGATGAGCCATCCGGTCTATGTGCATCGTTGTCGCGTTCTTCTTCACCTTGGGATTTTGATGGGGCCTGGGGCCTATGCCCGGTGTCGGTGTGCTTTTTCATGGCTACCCTACCCTTGTCTCTGTCATTCAAATAACACTTCGGAGCCCGGCTCCGTGCTACCTAAATTGATGCTGACGCGGGGAATGAAGTTCAAGTCAAGAACCCAAGCGAAACTGCGCTGAACCGGTGAACCATTTACATAGCTGACACGTCCACCACAAAAGAACAACGAGTCGACATCAAAATGGCAAGTGATCCCGTACTGGCCGTGCTTGGCTACCTCAAAGACCACCATCTGGTACTCACCACTGCCGAGTCCTGCACAGCGGGCTGCATGGTCGCTCTGCTAGCGGCATTCCCAGGTACAGGCGAGGTGCTCGAAAGCGGCTACGTAGTGTATTCCCCCTCCGCCAAGAAGCGTTTGCTAGGTGTAAGCGCGGAGACCATCGAACGATACGGGCTCACTAGCGAACCAGTCGCCTGGGAGATGGCTCTAGGGGCTTTGAAGGACAGCGATGCCAACGTCGTTATTGCAACTACCGGTGTAGCCGGGTCTAGCCCAGCATCTGGGGTTCTACCCGGCACAGTGTGCTTTGCCTGGGCATTTGCCGGGGAACCAATTGCCGTATTTACCCGTACCCAGCGTTTTTTTGGAGAGCGAGCGCAAGTCATGCATGACGGGGCCGTCTACGGACTGACCCGCCTGATCCATTATCACGAGCGCTGGCTTCGTGGGGAGCGCGCCTGAGGATTATGGCTATGGCGGATGATGAACTGGTGTCGAGACAGCAGCCTGTCCAGGAAGACATGACCATGCAGCAGCGCGTCTGGCGCTTCGAACGCGTGGGTTGGTACCTGTTGGTCGTCATTGTCTTACTTGGATTGGCCGGCGTATTCGGTAATGGCCCACTCAGCAATGCTCAGGTCACGAGCGCTGATGGCCGTCTGCATGTTGAGTATCAACGCCTCAGCCGCAGTGGCACAACTGACAGCTTGCGCATCACTGTACGCGGCAGCGCCCGAGAGCCCATCATGGTGCAGCTCGATGGTTCACTACTGCGCGAAGCCAGCATTGAAACCTTACAACCTCAACCACAAGCCTCGCTCTCACAGGGCAAGGCCATCTTGCTGCAACTGGGAACCAGCGGGGATGGCATTGCCACGCTCTATCTGACCTTACGCAGCGAGTATGTCGGAACACTGGAATGCGCGGTGCGCGCAGGCCCATCCAGTGCAGTCCACTTCTCTACCTTCCTATTCCCTTAGGAGCGAGTAATGGATTCAATCCTTCGCGCAGCCGGCATGTACATCGCCCTCATGCTGTTGTTTCGCGTTGCAGGCAGACGTTCCTTAGCTGACCTGACGACCTTTGATTTTGTGCTGCTGTTAATCATCGGCGAAGCGACCCAACAGGCTTTGCTGGGCGATGATTTTTCCTTCACCAATGCCATGTTGGTCATCGCGACGCTGATCGTCCTGGATGTCGGACTGTCGCTCGCGAAACTCAATTCCAAGCCTTTGGCGCGACTGCTGGATGGCTACGCTACGCTGGTCGTTGAGCATGGCCGTTTTCTGCACCACCGTATGCACCGAGCGCGGCTCACTGAAGACGATATTCTTGAAGCTGCGCGCGATAGCCAGGGAATCGAAAAAGTGGAGCAGATCAAATTTGCCATTGTCGAGCGCAACGGCAAGATCTCGATCATTCCCAACGAGTGACATTCTCTAGGAGCCTCGGACAGGCCACGGCGCCCCGCCTATTTAACTAAGGAGAATGGCGTGGTGAGGCTCAATTATTGGTGTAGGCATCAGACTCCGCTGGGTGGTCAGCCATTCTCACATTTTGCTGGTGTCGAAGATCTGCCCCTGTTCCATCATCGCCAAAATGAGTGATTGGGACATGCGATAACCTCGGCACTCCTTGCTGCGATGCGCGCCGCCCTGGCAATCAGCGGTTACGGCCCAGAGCGTTAAATGGGCCGCGTCACCTGCCTTATCGTATGCGGAACCCAGTCCTCCAGGATGAACTCCAAATCCAAAGGGATCCGGTTACTCACAAGCGGATTGACCGACGGAAAATGGCTCTAGGTTTATGGAAACGGTCTGGAATGGTTTGATGGAAAATTGGATTGAGTTGCTGGAATGGCCAGCGATGGCGGTCACAGTGCTGGCAGCCTGGTGTATTGGATCGCACCGCCCTAGGCGGCGCAAAGTGGGCTTCTGTTGCTTTATCGCAAGCAACATTTTATGGACGGTCTGGGGATGGCATGCCCAAGCTTGGGCATTGATTGTGCTTCAGGTAGTGCTGTGTCTTATGAACTTTAGGGGTTGGAAGAAAAACACAGCAGCCGAGCTGCGGTCATGACCAGTCCGGCTGTGGGGTGATCCCAGTCACCGCTACTCATTGTGCTCTACCGTAGGGTCTGTTCACCTTGAGGGGATTACGGAGTTGAGCGAATCCTTTTACCGATGAGAAAGCTTGCGAGCAGCCACTTGTACAAACCGTAGGTATCCATGCGTAGCTCCTCGGCTCTAGATCGACTCTGCGTCATCTTGAATGTCTTCCTCCGCCTCTGCTGCGTCCGTAGCATCGGCATCATTCAAAGGCGGCGACGTGGGTTTTTCCGGGTCGTTGATGAATGGGACATCGCTTGGCCCTTTTTCTTCCGGGCCCTCAGTCTTAGGTTGCATAGCTACCTCCAGTGTGATCTGCCTGGCGCTACGCGCCACCTGCCTTTTCCGAAAACTTCGTAAAATCAACAGGGGTAGGTATGAACTCCGGCCCCTGCCCCGCTAACCTCCATCTCACCTCGGAAATGCCATAGCGCTCCGCCATAGGCCGGCTCACCAGCTTGATATTGTGCTGACCAAACCTCGGAATGATGCCGACACCGGCATCGCAGCTCGCCCAGTGCCAAGCAGTAGCGTTATCCATCTTCTCGAGGCGGATGATGAATGTCCGATGATCGCCGTGCAGTTCATACTCGATCACGTACAGTTGAAGTGCTGACACAAGAATCCCTCCCTATAGTTCATGTCTTATGGAGGTATCGAATGTGAGAAAAATTCAGTTGAGAAGCGGAGCGGCTCGGTGCCGCCGTCTCTCTCAAACCTCATCGATGGCAGGCTCATCACGCTCAATCAATTCAGAACGTCGCATTTTCCGCGAAGCGGCCATTGCGCCAGCCCCGTCTGGGTACAGTACCTTACAGAGCGCTTTCATCAACGCTCAGATAACGCTGCCTGAGATTGCCAAGAAAGCACAGAGCCATGATGAGCCACTGATACAGGGACTATACCTACCGTGCGTCCTCGCAGAAGCGGTAAATGGCCCGGCAAGCCGCACGCAGCGACTCGTCATCCAGCGCATAAGCAATGCGCAAATAGCCCGGTAGACCAAAAGCACTGCCCTGAACGACTGCAACATTGGCCTCCTCCAGCAACGCCAGGGCCACAGCTTCGTCATTGACCAATTCGCGCCCAGCAGGTGAGCGCTTGCCGATCAGCCCAAAACAGTCGGCGAAAGCGTAGAACGCCCCGCCTGGTACCTCGCAACGGATGCCCGGCGCCTGGTTGAGCAACTCGACCATGAAATCACGGCGCCGCTGGAATACTTCGCGACTGTGGGCGATGAAGTCTTTCGGACCGTCCAGGGCAGCGATTGCGGCGTGCTGCGAGATGGAGCAAGCGCCCGAGGTCTGCTGACCCTGAAGCTTTTCCATCGCCTCAAGCAGCCAGCGAGGGCCGGTAGCGAACCCGATCCGCCAACCCGTCATGGCGTAAGCCTTCGACACGCCGTTCATGGTCAGTGTCCGTGCAGCCAGCCGTGGTTCGACCTGGGCAAGCGTGAGGAAGTCACGGCCGTCAAAAAGCAGGTGCTCATAGATATCGTCCGCCAGAATCAGCACCTGCGGATGGGCCAGCAACACCTCAGCCAGAGCCTGCAATTCGTCGCGGTCGTACACGGCGCCCGTGGGGTTGGACGGTGAGTTCAGGATCAGCCAGCGGGTTTTCGGCCCGATGGCTTCGGCCAGCGCTTTCGGGGTGAGCTTGAAGCCCGACTCGGCGCCACAAGCGACGATCCGCGACTCGCCACCGCACAGTTCAACCATTTCTGGATAACTGACCCAGTATGGCGCGGGGATCACAACCTCGTCGCCTTCGTTCAGGGTCGCGGCCAGGGCATTGAAGATGACCTGCTTGCCGCCACTGCAAACCAGCGTGTCCTGCCAGCTGACATCAAGACCATTCTCACGCTGGTATTTGCGTGCGATGGCTTCACGCAGCGTGCGAAGGCCGGCTACCTGGGTGTAGCGGGTATGGCCGTTGTCGATCGCACTGATGGCCGCGGCCCGGATGTGCTCCGGTGTATCGAAGTCAGGCTCACCCGCACAGAGCGAAATGATCTTCGCCCCGTCTGCGCGGCGCGCAGCCACGCGGTCGATGATCTTGTAGGTCGCCGAAGGCTTGGCAGCCTCCAGGCGACGGTTCAGCGTTGCCAGGCTCACGCGTGCTCCTCCGGGTGGGAAAGACCCATCAGGTCCATGGTGGTTTTGCCTTCGCGCAGCTTGCCCATGAATACGGCTTCTTTGTCCGCGCGCTTCTGTCCTTCCCGCAAGGTATGTTCAACGGCATTGGCCGGAATGATGATCACACCATCCTCGTCCGCGACGACCAGATCGCCGGCGCTGACCTGCGCACCGCTGAAGTCGAACGGCTTGCCGACCGAAGGCGTGGTTGCCTTGACGGTGCCTTTGACCGAGATGCCTCGCGCAAATACAGGGAAACCATGAGCTTCGAGCGCGGCGACGTCGCGCACACCACCGTTGATCACCAGGCCAACGATGCCTGCCGCTTCCGCCGCCACCGTGAGCACCTCACCCCAATAGCCGGCGACGAAGTCGGCGGTATCACACACCAGCACGCTGCCGCGCGGCGCTTTGGCCACGGCCAGGTGCAAGCCCAGGTTGTCACCTGGTGAACACTGCAGCGGGTAAGCCGGCGCGGCGATGAATGCGCCTTTCCAGACTGCGCGAATCTCGCGATCGACCGCGCACGGCAGCCCGGACGCCTCGTACAGGGTGGAGGTGCCCAGGACCTTTGCAAGGTTCTGATAATCGTGTGGAAGGCTCATGATTGCTTGCTCTGCAGGGAGTGGTAACCGAGGGCGGCACGGGCTTCTTTGAGGCTCTTGCCAGCCGCAATCTGTTCGCGGATTTGCGCTTCGACGTGTTCGATGCGACGTGCCGTTTCAGCAACTTCCCGGGCACGGTCACGCGGGACGATGACGACACCATTGGCGTCAGCGACGACGATGTCGCGGGCACAAACCCGGGCATGGCCAACCGACACCGGCTGGTTGACGGCCACGACCTCCACGCGGTCCTTGCCGGTACGCATGAAGCGGCCTTTGCTGAACAGCGGGTAGCCTTCGCCCAGCGCCTTGTTCACATCGCGGCAGACACCGTCAATGACCGTGCCGGCAATACCGCGGGCCAGGGCGTACTGGGTCATGATGTCGCCCCACACCGTGCAATCGGTACGGCCTTCGTTGGCGATGACCACTACGTCGCCTGGTGCGACTTCCTCAATGAAGTCACCCACGGTGCCTGGCGGTGTGCTCGCACTGACGTACTGGACAGTGAAGGCTGGGCCGACCACGACCTGGCTGTAGTTGGCCAGCGGCGCGATACCAAAGGCCTGGCCGGGAAGGCCCAGCTTGTCCATCGCGTCGGACACCCCTGGGGTATCCAGGCCTTCGAACAAGGCGACGAGGTCTTTATCAGAAAGGCCCATATCAGTGCTCCACCTTGATGGCTTCGAATTGGGTGTCGTGCATCACTTCCTCGACCGAACGGCCTGCGCGGACGGCGTCCACCATGCCGGCCTGGCGACGGTCGATACGCTCGGCCAGGTCAAGCACCTTGTCGATGGCACTGGCCGGGACGAAAACGGTGCCGCATGCGTCGGCAATCACGTAGTCGCCTTCATCCACGTCAACGCCGGCCATGCGAACTGTGACGGCCGCGTCGATCTGGATGAGCCTGTTGCGCGCGCTGATCATGGTCACGCCACGGCCGTAGACCGGGTAACCGATGTCGGCGCTGCCGCAGATGTCGCGGCTGAAGCCATCAATGATCGAGCCACGGATGCCTTTGCGCCGGGCGGCATTGGCCAGGATGTCACCCCAGCTGGAAATACCGTCAACGCCACCCGCAATCACCAGCACGCGGTCATCGGTGGTGATCTGCTCGATGACTGGGGTAATCAGGTGAACGGTGGGTGCCACGTCCTGCTTTGGCCCCAACTGCACGGTGCTGGCTCGGCCAACAATCTTCGGGCAGTTCCAGAGCGGCATCAGGCCGTTGGTGGCTCCAGGCAGTTGGAGGAAGTCCAGCGCGTCCGACACCGTATTGGTATCGAGCACAGCCAGGCGCTCAAGCGGGGCTTTCAAGCTCATCGGTTGCAGGCCTCTTGTAAGTGAGGCTTGAGTATCTGCGCGGGCATTTGATACGTATATTACGAAGAAGCTAAGCTTGTCATACCCCAAACCTATGGAAGAATGCCGTGATCAACTTTCGCTTGATACGTCACCTGTGGCTGTTCCTGGCCGTTGCCGAGGACCAGAACTTCAGCCGCGCGGCCAAGCGGCTAGGCATGTCACAGCCGCCGTTGACCGAGCAGATCCAGGCGCTTGAACAGTCCCTTCGCATTCAACTGTTCACCCGCTCTCGCCGTGGCGCTCAGCTCACGGCCGCCGGGGCTGCAATTCTCCCCGCGGTGCGCAAGTTTGCTGATCAGCTGGAGCGACTGGAGTTGGCGGTTCACGAGGCTGTGGCAGGGCACGCCGGCGTGGTGACCATCGGGGCAATCACCTCGGCCATGATCGATGTGCTGCCCCAGCTGATCGAGCGGTTCAAGCAAGACCACCCGTTGGTCACGGTTTCGGTTCGAGAGATCGATAGCGCGGAGGCGATACCCGCGCTTGAGGCCGGCGATATCGACATCGCCTTTGCACGCCTTGAAGGCAACCTCGGCCGGCATCTGCAGTCCATGCCGCTGTCAGAGGATCGCCTGGCAGTCGCGATGCCCAAGGACCACCCACTGGCGGCCAGTGCAGCCATTGAGCTCAAGGCTCTTGCCGATGAAACCCTGGTGATGGCCTCACGAGACGTCAGCCCGGTGTATTTCGACTATCTGGTGGGGCTATGCAAGGCCAGCGGCTTCGCGCCGCGTATCGTGCATCAGGTCCGCTCTGTCACGGCGCAGGTGGCGTTCGTCAGTTGTGGCCAGGGCATCGCTTTGGTGCCCACCTCCATGGACAAGCTTGCTCCTGAAAATGTTTTGGTGCGGCCGTTGCAGCCCGAAGTGAAGGTTGTCACCACCGCCATGGCATGGCACGGCGTTAACGGCAATCCTTTGGTGGATGCGATGATTGACCAGGCCAAACAGGTTTTTGCGTCATAGGCTGGGCATATGACAGGGTTCGCGGCTTCGTATTTTACAAAATTCAGGGTGGGCCCGACATTGGGGCCTCTGTAAAAGGAGTTCCCACCGTGGCAAACCCTGCTCGCTTCACTCACGAGAAACTGCCGTTGAACATCGACGGCGTGCTGCTGGACCTGGCGGTGATCCATCGTTCCGGCCCCAAGGCACCTATCCTCTTCCTGCATGGGTTCGGTTCTACCAAAGAAGACTATGCCGACATCACGCTGCAGCCCGCATTCGAAGGCCATCCCTTCATTGCCTACGATGCGCCTGGTTGCGGAGAAACCGAATGCGCCGACCTCGCCCGCATCAACATCTCCTTGCTGGTGAAGACTGCCCAGGCTGTACTGGCACACTTTGGCGTCGACAAATTTCACCTGGTCGGCCACTCCATGGGTGGCCTGACCGGGCTGATGCTCGCTGATGCCGCTCCAGATCGAGTGCTGAGTTTCGTCGACATCGAGGGCAATATTGCGCCCGAAGATTGCTTCCTCAGCCGGCAGATCCACGATCACCCGCGCGAAGACGATTTGCGCTTTTTCCGCGACTTCATCGAGCGCACCCGGCTTGCCGGCGATCCTGCCAGCGCACTCTATGCGGCCAGCCTGGCGCACAAGGTACGTACCGGGGCGGTGCGCGGCATCTTCGAGTCCATGGTTGAGCTGTCAGATAACGGCGGTCTGATGGAGAAGTTCCTGGCG
>Ga0213824_1000694_pt1 | contig 23542 bp, 26 predicted proteins | sample MC6MC0906MG_FD_179892 | JGI IMG/M metagenome (GOLD analysis project Ga0213824, IMG submission 179892) | Enriched soil aggregate microbial communities from Iowa State University, Ames, United States - MC6-MC0906-MG | ecosystem: Environmental > Terrestrial > Soil > Unclassified | place: USA: Iowa...
TCGACCGCCTCAGCGACTTCATGAACGAGCTGCTGGAAACTCACGGCAAGCAACTGCTGCGCTACAAGGGCGTGCTCAACATTGCCGGGGACGACCGCCGCCTGGTGTTCCAGGGCGTGCTCAAGCTCTATGGTTTCGACTGGGATGCCGAGTGGGCCGATGGCGAAACCCGCGAGAGCGTGATGGTATTCATTGCCGATGAACTGCCGGAGGCGAAGATTCGGGCTGGTTTCGAGGCACTGGCTGGGGGCTGAACCGGCGCGGCGCCGGGGCGTCGAACCACTGCGGCCACGAGCTGCGGTGGCGTGTTTCGGCGTCGATGCACGGGATCAGCCGCTCGCTGAGCACGGCAGTCTGGCGCACGGCCTTGGCGGTGCGGTATTTAACGCTGTGGATGCATTCACGGTCGCCGAACTCGCAGCGGTTCAGCGCAGTACCACCACAGGGGCCGTTGGCCAGGCCCTTGGGGCAGGTTTCCGGGCAGACATACAAGGTGTCTTCGAGCCGGCAACGGCCGCAGGTGTCACAGCCCAGCAACGGCCGTTTCACGCTGCGCTCCAGGCCATGTAGCCAACGCGCGCCCCGGCGCGTGTTCCAGAGTGGTCGCCGCACGGCCCAGCCAAAGGTCTTGCTCAGCCAGTGGGTACGGCTGAACAGCAGCGCGTGAAACGCATGCAGCAGGTGATAGCGCAGCGTTTCTCTGCGGGTTGCACTGACCTGCGACTCACCCTGACGCCAGGCCGCTTGCGGTGGGTGGAAGGTTACCGCTGGCAGGCCCGGCATCTGCCAGCTCTGGGCCCAGGCGGGCGCCCACTGGTCCAGCGCGTGGATGCCTGCCTGCCAGTGTTCCAGGCGTTGTTCCAAGGCGAGCAGTTGCTTGAGCTCGTGAATACCCGAGAGGTGCACCCCGGCGTAACCCATCAACTTCACACCAATGATCTGCAAGGCCAGGCGATCGACACTGCGCGCCTGGGCGTAGGCCTTGGACACAGCCGCTTCGGCTTCGAGCATGTCGCGCATGGACGGCGAGACGGTCACGCCGGCGACATGCTCGAGCATCGTCGCACGGCCATGGGTCAGGCTCATCAGGCAGGCGAGCATGGGTTTTGGGGCGGCCTGGCGGCTCATCCATTGCATGGCCTCCTGATGCTTGCTGGCATCGAAGCCCAGTTGCAAGGTGAGGAAGTCAGCGCCCGCAGCGAGCTTCTTCTCGGCCTTGAAGTACTGCGCGCCGCCTTCTTCCTCACGGTATTTGAACGGGTTGAGCGCGGCGCCGAGCAGCCAATGGGGGCAGGCCTGGCGAGCGATCTGCAGCGCCGCCACCGACTCGAGGTAGCGCACCGGGCGTTCGCCTGGCTGGTGGCCAGGCAGGCGGTCACCGGTCAGTAGCAGCAATTGGTCCAGGCCGGCGGCGTCCATGCGCTGCAGTTGCGCAAGCAGATGGTGGCGTTCGCGGTCCTTGCCGGAGAAATGGGGCAGGGCAGGGACGGGCGAGCTGAAACTGGACAGGGCATCCAGGGGCGAGAGGTCGAGCGGGCTGCCGACCCGGTCGCCGATGGCCACGGTCATCGGCCAGCCGCACAGGTGCGCACGGGCCATGATCGCCTCCATGGCGGCGAAGCGCTCGGCCGAGGGCTTGGGCACAAACTCCATGACGCAGACGAAGTGCTTTTCGTGCAGCGCCGATTTCAGCAGGCTCATGGTGGGTGGCACCTGGATTGATCAGGGTGGCATTGTGCGGCAGAGCGCGGGTGCGGTCATGTCCAAGGGCGCAGGATGCTGCTCTGATCAAGACAAGCTGCAGGGCGATCATGAGCAATACTTGAGTTCATCTCAAATTTAATGAGTTTGTTTCGAAATGCGCTTCGCTTGAAAATTCTCTCATTCTTTTTCTGGGTTTTGAGAGACACGACATGGCACTGGCACACAACCTGGGTTTTTCGCGCATCGGTGGTGATCGCGAGCTGAAGAACGCCCAGGCGGCCTTCTGTAACGGTGAGCTGGACGAGGCAGGCTTGCGCAAGGTTGGCCGTGAGTTGCGCGCCGCTCACTGGCAGGCCCAGAAGGATGCCGGTATCGAATTGCTTCCGGTCGGCGATTTCGCCTGGTATGACCAGGTGCTGACCCACTCGCTGACCTTCGGTGTGATTCCCGCACAGCTGCGTGGCGAGGAGGGTGCCAAGCCAACCCTGCAGACCTTGTTTGCCATGGCCCAAGGGGCTCAGGAAACGACCGCATGGTTCGACACCCACTACCAGTACCTGGCCCCCGAGTTCACCGCTGACCAGCAGTTCGCGCTGAGCTGGGAGCAACTGTTCGATGAGGTGGACGAAGCCAAGGCCTTGGGCCACGCCATCAAGCCGGTGATCATCGGCCCGCTCACCTACCTGTGGCTGGGCAAGGCCAAGGGTGCAGATTTCGACAAGCTGGAACTGGTCGATCGCCTGCTGCCGCTGTACGACCAGGTCCTCAACCGCCTGGCCGCACAGGGCGTGGAATGGGTGCAGATCGACGAGCCGATTCTGGTCCTCGACCTGCCACAGGAATGGAAGAACGCCTATGAGCGCGTGTACAACATCCTCCAGCGCGCACCGCTGAAAAAACTGGTGACCACCTACTTCGGAGGCCTGGAACAAAACCTCGGCCTGGCCGCCAACCTGCCGGTCGATGGCCTGCACATCGACCTGGTGCGTGCGCCGGATCAGTACCCCACCCTTCTTGATCGCCTGCCGGCCTACAAGGTGCTGTCGCTGGGCCTGGTAAATGGCAGCGCCGCAGGGGCGTGCGACCTGGAAAGGGCGGCTGACGTGCTGCGTCATGCGGCCGAACGCCTGGGGGATCGCCTGTGGGTCGCGCCGTCCTGCTCGCTGCTGCACAACCCGGTCGACCTGACCTTCGCCGTGCAGAAGTGCCAGGAGGTAGCCCGGCTGGCAAGTCTGGACATGCGCGCTGCTGCCGCCTGATCACTCCCTATCCGAGGGCCTCTTCAGCGCTGTGCTGGAGTGCAGCGAAGAGGCCCGCACTGCTTGCAACAACCCCCGATCAACGCTCGATCGCCAACGCCACACCCTGCCCGCCCCCAATGCACAGGGTGGCCAAGCCCTTCCTGGCATCGCGTTTGATCATCTCGTGCAGCAAGGTCACCAGCACCCGGCACCCTGACGCCCCAATCGGGTGGCCGAGGGCAATCGCCCCACCATTCACGTTGACCCGCGTCGCATCCCATTCCAGCGCCTTGCCCACCGCCAGTGCCTGTGCAGCAAACGCCTCATTGGCCTCGATCAGGTCCAGCTCGGCCAGCTGCCACCCCGCCTTGTCCAGGCAGCGTTGGGTAGCCGAAACCGGGCCGATGCCCATGATCGCCGGGTCTACACCTGCACTGGCGTACGCGGCAATCTTGGCCAGCACCGGCAGGCCCAGGGCCTTGGCCTTGGCAGCGCTCATCAGCAGCACCGCTGCAGCGCCGTCGTTCAGGCTGGAAGCGTTGCCCGCAGTGACGCTGCCGTCTTTCTTGAAGGCCGGGCGCAGCTTGGCCAGGGAATCGGCGGTAGTGTCCGGACGTGGCTGCTCGTCACGGTCGAAGACCTTGGGGGCGCCTTTTTTCTGTGGCATCACGATCGCCGTGATTTCGTCCTGGAAACGGCCAGCCTCGATAGCCGCCACAGCCTTGCGCTGCGACTCGGCGGCGAAAGCATCCTGTTGTTCGCGGCTGAGGCTGTATTGCTCGACCAGGTTCTCTGCGGTGATGCCCATGTGGTAGTCGTTGAAGGCATCCCACAGGCCGTCGCTGAGCATGCTGTCGACCAGCTGGCCGTGGCCCATGCGCTGGCCGGTGCGCGCCGAAGGCATCACGTAAGGGGCCAGGCTCATGTTCTCCTGGCCGCCCGCAATCACTACCTCGGCATCGCCGCAACGGATGGCCTGGGCCGCCAGGTGCAGGGCCTTGAGGCCCGAGCCGCAGACTTTGTTCAGGGTGAGCGCCGGCACGCTGTAGGGCAGGCCGGCCTTGATCGCGGCCTGGCGGGCGGGGTTCTGCCCGGCACCGGCGGTGAGCACCTGGCCCAGGATCACTTCGTCGACCTGCGCCGGGTCCAGCCCGGTCTGCTCCAGCAGGCGCTTGATCACGGCCGCGCCGAGGTCGACGGCGGGCACCGTGGCCAGGGCGCCCTGGAAGCTGCCGATGGCGGTACGGGTTGCGGCGACGATGACCACATCGTTCATCTTGTTGTTCTCCGTGTACAGGTGGGCGCCGAGCGGGCGCGGTGCCTTCAGCTTCGGTGGGTTTGGCTCATTTGTTAAGTTTGTTTTTCTTTGCCATTGATGTGAAAAGCAAATGAATGGCTTGAAGCGCCACAGCAGGCAAACCTTGCACCGCTGGCTAAGCTTGATTGGGCTGCACGTGCCTCATGCTGTTCACTCAACAGACCGGAGCTCATTGCCATGCGTACCCTGATCGCTCTCACCTTGCTCGTTGGCTGCAGCAGTGCATTCGCCGCCACCCAATGCACCACCGCTGACAAAAGCACCTGGCAAGACCAGGAAAAGTTTCAGACCCAGCTCAAGGAGCAGGGCTACAAGATCAACAAGTTCAAGGTCACCAAAGGCAACTGCTACGAAATCTACGGCTTCAACAAGGACGGCAAGAAGGTCGAGATCTACCATGACCCGGTCACTGGCAAAGCGGTCAAGACCGAGATCGAAGACTGATGCAGACGCCAACGGTACAGCTGTGGGACCCGCTCCTGCGGCTGTGCCACCTGTCTTTCGCCACCGTGTTCATTGCCGATTACTTTTTCACCGAAGAGGGTGACGACTGGCACCAGTGGCTAGGTTATTACGCACTGGGGTGTGTCGTGGTGCGCCTGGTATGGGGCTTCGTCGGGCCGCAGAGTGCGCGTTGGGCAGACTTCTGGCCGACGCCCTCGCGCCTTGCAGCGCATGCCCGGGCGCTGCTGCGGGGTGAGCCGTACCATCGGCTGGGGCATTCACCGATCGGTGCACTGGTGATGCTGCTGATGCTGGCCGGTATCACCGGGCTGGGGCTGACCGGCTGGGCCTCGCAGGAAATCGACGCACTATGGGGCGCCGACTGGCCCATGGACGTGCACAGCGTGCTGGCAGACGGCGTGCTGGCGCTGGTGTGCGTACACGTGCTGGCGGCCATCGTCGAAAGCGTGCGCCTGCGCGAAAACCTGCCGCTGTCGATGATCACCGGGCGCCGTCGCACGCCTGACCCTGATGAGTGATGCATGGCCGTGAGGCGGCCTCCTCGCGGGCAAGCGCAGTTTTGCATCCCCTCAAACACCCCGTAATATGTGTCGGATAACCTGCGGGGGTAGTCTCACCCTCTGATCAAACGGAATCGCCCAAGGCGGCGCTTCCCTGCATAAACCTGACGAGGTACAGACATTGGCCATCATTCATCCTAAGGTTCGCGGTTTCATCTGCACCACGACTCACCCGAAGGGCTGCGAGCTCAACGTCCGTGACCAGATCGAAGCCACCCGCAAGCTGGGCGTGCGCGAGGATGGCCCGAAGAAGGTCCTGGTCATCGGCGCATCCAGCGGCTATGGCCTGGCGGCCCGCATCACCGCAGCCTTCGGCTTCAAAGCCGACACCCTGGGCGTGTTCTTCGAGAAACCAGGTACCGAGACCAAGGCCGGTACCGCTGGCTGGTACAACTCCGCGGCTTTCGACAAGTTCGCCAAGGCCGAGGGCCTGTACAGCAAGTCGATCAACGGTGACGCCTTCTCCGACGAAGCCCGCACCAAGGTCATCGAGCTGATCAAGAATGAAATGGGCGGCAAGGTCGACCTGGTCATTTACTCGCTGGCCTCGCCGGTGCGCAAGCTGCCACAGACCGGTGAAGTGATCCGCTCCGCGCTCAAGCCAATCGGCGAGCCGTACAAGTCGACTGCCATCGACACCAACAAAGACACCATCATCGAGGCCAGCATCGAGCCGGCCACCGAGCAGGAAATCGCCGACACTGTCACCGTCATGGGTGGCCAGGACTGGCAGCTGTGGATCGACGCCCTGGCCGGCGCCGACGTGCTGGCCGAAGGTGCACGCACCGTGGCCTTCAGCTACATCGGCAGCGACATCACCTGGCCGATCTACTGGCACGGTGCGCTGGGCCAGGCCAAGCAGGACCTGGACGAAACTGCCCTGCGCCTGAACCAGAAGCTGGCCGGCGAAGTGCAAGGCGGCGCCAACGTGGCCGTGCTCAAGTCGGTGGTGACTCAGGCCAGCTCGGCTATCCCTGTGATGCCGCTGTACCTGTCGATGGTCTTCAAGATCATGCAGGAGAAAGGCGTTCACGAAGGCACCCAGGACCAACTGGACCGCATGTACCGCGACCGCCTGTATCGCGCCGACGGTGCGCCGGCCGAAGTCGACGAGAAGGGCCGCCTGCGCCTGGACGACTGGGAGCTGCGTGACGACGTGCAGAATGACTGCAAGGCTCTGTGGCCACAGGTGACCACCGAGAACCTGTTCGAACTGACCGACTACGCCGGTTACAAGAAGCAGTTCCTCAACCTGTTCGGCTTCGAGCGCGCTGACGTCAACTATGACGAAGACGTGGCGACCGATGTGAAGTTCGACTGCATCGAGCTGTAAGCTGAAACCGGGCTGGCCCCTTCGCGGCGGTTCGGCGCCCCGACAAGCCCGCTCCCACAAGGAATCCGGTGGGAGCGGGCTTGTCCCGCGAAGAGGCCGGTACAGGCACAAGATTTTTTGCTAGCGTTGGCGCACAACAACAGGAAGCGCGCCATGAGCAGCCTCACCCAACCGGCCACGCCCTTTCGCCAGACCGCAGCCGACGGCTACAGCCTCGGTGGCTTCTGCTGGCGCCACACCCAGGCCACCCCCCAGCGCCCGCTGGTGATCATCAACGCTGCCACGTCCGTGCGCTGCCGTTATTACTCCCGTTTTGCCGACTACCTGTTCGCTCAAGGCTGCGATGTGCTGACCTATGACTACCGGGGGATCGGCGAGTCCCGGCCGCCCTCCTTGCACCGCTTCCAGGCGTCGTGGAGCGACTGGGGCCGGCTGGATTTCGAAGCCATGCTGGCGCACGCCGCGCAGACGTTCCCCGGCCAGCCGGTGGATGTGGTCGGGCACAGTTTTGGCGGTTGCGCCGTGGGGCTCGCGCCGTCTGCCGGGCAGGTGCGGCGTGTGGTGATGGTAGGTGCGCAGTTTGCCTACTGGCGCGATTACGCGGCCGATCAGCGTTGGCGGCTGTTCGGCAAGTGGCATGTGGCGATGCCGTTGCTGACTCGCGTGTTCGGTTACTTCCCCGGCAAGCGGCTGGGCTGGATGGAAGACACGCCAGCAGGCGTGGTGCAGGACTGGGCGACCCGAACCCCGCGCTTTGAGCACCGGCCCAGCGGGCGTATGTTGGATCAGTTGCCGTTTGCCCATGTGCGGGCGGCGACGCTGGCCATCAGCCTGACCGATGACCCGTTTGGCACGGTGGCGGCTACAAAGCGGTTGCTAGGCTATTTGCAGGGCGCTGAACATCAGCACCTGCGGATCGCGCCTGTGGATATCTCGGTTGAGGACATTGGCCATTTCGCGTTTTTCCATGACCGCTTCCGCGAGAGCCTGTGGCCGATTGCGCTGGAGTGGTTGCAGCGCGGTGCGTTGTTGGCTAGCAGGCCGGGGCAGATCATCAGCTGATAGTGCCTGCCCGGCCCTTTCGCCGGCAAGCCGGCTCCCACAGGGAATGCACAGGCTTGCGAAACCACCTGGGCTGCCCCCAAGGGTTGGATTGGTGCCCACTTCTTGAGGGCAGTCCAAACCTGTGGGAGCCGGCTTGCCGGCGATTGGGCCGCATGGCGGCCCCGGCACTATCAGGCGTTGCGCGAAAGCGGCTGCGCGGTGAATTTCACACCCGCCAGGCCGTGCTTGATCAGCGCGCGGATATTGCCATGGTCACTGCCCTCAGGCGTGGCCACCACGTCGCGGTAGTGCTCGCCGAAAGCCAGCAGGGCCTCCTGGTCGCTCAGGCCTTCCAGCAGGGCCAGGCCCAAGGTCTTGCACGAGCCTTCGTTCTGCCCGGCGGCGTTTTCCACGCCGCCATTGTTGAACGCTTGAGGCTGGTAGCTGTAGTGGTCAGCGATGAACGCCAGGGTGTCGGCAAAGGCGTGTTGGCCGCTGGCCAGGCTGGCGCGCAGGGTATTCAGATCAGTCACGAGGTTTTCCTTTTTCGAACGCCGCTTGCTGGTCGGCGCTGGCTTCTTTCTGGTACTGGGCTTTCCACTCGGCGTAGGGCATGCCATACACCGCTTCACGGGCGTCATCCAGGCTGATGTCGACCTGCTGCTCGTCGGCAGCGGCCTTGTACCACTTGGACAAACAGTTGCGGCAGAAGCCGGAAAGGTTCATCAGGTCGATGTTCTGCACGTCGGTGCGGTTTTGCAGATGTGCGACCAGGCGCCGGAAGGCGGCGGCTTCGAGTTCGAGCTGTTGTTGAGGGGTCATGGGCTTCTCTCAGGTCATGCGGTTCTTCAGGTGGCGGCCACCGTTGATGACCACCTGGCTGCCGGTGCTGTACTGGCTGGCGAGCAGGTACTTGACCGTCTCGATCAGCGGGCCGGCGCCGGGTTCGAACGGCAGCAAGGCCTTGTTCAGGGTTTGCTGGCGGTAGGCGTCATCACCCCCTTCCTTGAGGATCAGCAGCCCGGGGAGGATACCGTTGACGTGCACCCTGGGCGCGTACTTTTCGGCGAATGACAGCACCATGTTCTGCAGCGCAGCCTTGGTGGCGGCATAGCCGATATGGCTCTTGCTGCCGCGAGACGAGGTTTCGTCGCAGATATGAATGATGTCGGCCTTGTCGACCTTGGCCAGCAGGTCGCCCAGGGCCAGGTTCAGGTGGTACGGCGCCTCGACGTGCAGGCGGAACATGGTCTCGAGGTTGTCCAGGCCGTCGTCCAGCCACAATGATGCGTTGTGGATGATCGCGCGCAGCCCGTCGTAATGCAGCTGCAGGTAGTCGATCAGCGCCTGGCGGTCGGCGGCCAGGCACAGGTCGGCCTGGAACTGCACGATGTTCGGGTGTGCGGCTTGTGGCTGGGCGCTGCGGCTGGCACTGACCACGGTATGGCCGGCCTCTGCCAGTTCAAGGGCCAGGGCCAGCCCGACGCGCTGGCTGGCTCCGGTAACGAGAATTGGGCTGTTCATGTGCGGGCGGTCAACTTGTCTATCCTGTCGTTGCCGCCCAGCATACCCGAACTGTTTCCCTCTTGTATGGCCTGCCCTCAGCGGCCGCGCAGTGCAGCGGCAGTGGGCGGCGAGGCGTGCAGCCAGCTGGCCAGCAGGCGGGTGGAGAGGGGGATGAACAGGTAGACCATCACTGGCGTCAGGGCCAGGGTGCTGAGCATCACCCGCGGCACCAGCTCCAGCCCTGCCAGCCAATGGCCGAACAGGACGTTGAACAGCAGCGATACCGGGAAAAACGCCAGCCAGATCGCCACAGCCTGCTTCCAGCGTGGCGGTTTTTGCACTGTATGGGTGCCAAACCAGTCGTCAATGCCGCTCACGCGCCTCTCTTTGGGGCGCTCGAACAGGCCGTTGCCGCGTTGCAGCCAGGCGCGACGCGAGGCGGAATGCTCCCATGCATGCAGCGTAGGTTCGTCGCTGAAGCGGAAAATGATCTGGAATTCATCGCCATCACGGGGCGGTGCAAGGATGCCCGAACCGAGGTAGCCGGGGAAGTCGGTGGCCAGCTGCTCGCCTTCGTGCAGCCAGGCCAGCAAGTCCTGGTAGCGGCCGTGAGCGGCGCGGCGCGACACCATCAAGGTGACGGGTGGGGTAGACATCGTGTATCTCCTGGCGACGGGGTGGGCGGGTAGCCGGCCCCTTGTCTGCGTGCCCGGGGTGGTGGGCAACGCAGGCGTACATGCAAGAATCGGGCGCGAATTATCGCTCAAACGCCTCGAACGGGAAATATCGGGTGGCAAACGGTCGCTAACCTGTGGGGTGGTGGCTCGTAGTAGAATGCGCATTCAACTTCCGCGCACAGGTTATTCAGTGCAATGAACAAACAGGGACGTACCACGCACGTCGAAGCAGGGCTGGAACACCAGGACCTGTTCCCGATACGTGAAGTTTCCCGGCTCACCGGGGTCAATCCGGTGACCCTGCGCGCCTGGGAGCGGCGCTACGGTCTGATCCAGCCAACCCGTACCGACAGCGGTCACAGGCTGTATTCGCAAGCGGATGTCGACGATATCCGCCGTATCCTCGGCTGGCTTGAGCGCGGTGTTGCAGTGAGCAAGGTTGGCAGCATTCTCGCCCGCGGTCAGGCGCACTTGCAGGACATGCTCCCGGCGGGGTGCGCCGCTCGCTGGCAAGCTCAGTTGCGGGAGGCGGTGCAGCGTTTCGATGCCGCCAGCCTGGACCGGCTGTTCGACAAGGTGTTCGCCACCATCAGCCAGGATCAGGTGTTCGCCGAGGTATTCATGCCGGTCTGGCACGACCTGGCGGCGGGGCAGGGGGCGTTCGGCCAGGCCAGTGAATGGCTGTTTCTCGATCAATTTCTGCGTGCCCGGGTCTTCTCGCGCCTGCAGCTTACCCGCCTACCGCGCAGGCGCAGCGTACTGGTGGCGCCGTTGCCTGGGCAATGTATGGAGCTGGAACTGCTGGTCACCGGCTTGCTGCTGTGCAGCGACGATGTCGGGGCGACTCTGCTGATGCCTGGGCAGCCATTGGACGAGCTGGCCGTGGTGTGCGGCAGGCTCAAGCCGGATGCGCTGGTTTTGTTCTCCAATCACGCACCCACAGCCGAGCTGAGCAAACGCTTGAACCGGCTCGCAGTCGGCCTGGATTGCCCATTGCTACTGGCGGGCGAGGCGGGCGAAATGGCCCAGGAGAGTCTGGCAGGCAGCCCGGTGGCGTGCCTGGGCGCGGAGGGTGACCTGATGCGCCGGCGGCTGCGGCAGTATCTGGCAGGTCAGCTCGATACCTGAGCGTGCAGCTCCGGGTGGGCCTGGCGATGCGCCTGAAGGATGTATTCACGCAGGCGGTCAATTTCTTCAGCCGGGCTGCGGCTGAGGTCATAGGCTGCGAGGTCCGGGCCGATTCGTCGGCGCAGGCGGCCATGCAGCGTGATGGCCGGGATGCCCCCTGGCGCGAAACGCAGGTCGAAGCGTGAGGGTGCCTCCGGCAAGCCGCGGACTTCCAGCAACGCACCTTTGAACGAAATGTCGCGCACGAACAGGCCACTTACCCGACCCTTGGCATCCAGCAGCGCGCAGGGCTGGTCCATCGACAGGCGCCAAGGGCGCAGCATCGGGCCGTCTTCGTAAATTTCCGGCGAGCCGATCTGCACGTGTACGGCGTGGAATTCATCTTCTACCAGTTGCAGCGGGAAGCTGATCTGCTGGTTGTTGAATTGCGCCTGCAGGGTGACTTGCTCGTTGGCTACGAGGCGAGCCAGCAAGGACTGGATACGACGGTCGCCATTGACCAGCAGGCTCGACATGGGGTCGGCTAGGTTCAATTGCGGGGAGTGCTGCATGTCCTGGATGAAATCCAGCTCATCCTGGGTCAAAAGCGCATCGGCGTGCATGATCGAACTCGGAGGTGACGGTTTCTTCAACGTGATTGACCGTGCCGTAGGCGCTTGGTTCAAAGGTGCGCATCAAAATTCCGACGCGCGTGCATTTCAGCCAGTTCACGCTCCAGCTCCACCTGGCGGCTGACATCCTTCTGGATACCAATGAAATACGTGCGTTGATCGGCATCGCTTTTCACTGGAGTGATCGACAACTCGTTCCAGAAGGCACTGCCATCCTTGCGATAGTTGCGCAGCACTTCGCGGCACGGACGGCCTTCGATCAGTGCCCTGCGGATGCGTGCACGGCCGAGCTGGTCACGGTCATCCGCCTGCAGGAAGCGGCAATCCTGATAGAGAATCTCGTCACGGCTGTAACCGGTCAGGCGTTCGAACGCCGCGTTCACGTAGATCAGGATGGTGTCATCGCCTTCCTGTTCGGCGACCACGATTCCGTCGTTGGACGCATCGACCATGGATTGCAGCAATTGCGCGTTGATCATGTTCGGGCCATTGGGCAAAGAAGGGACTTTGGTAGAGGCGGCCTTTTGCCACCGCTGGATGCTAGTATCCTACGTTTTCACTCAGTTTCGGAATCCACCTCCCGATGAAAGTCGCCATTATTTCCGGCTCGGTGTACGGCACCGCCGAAGAAGTTGCCCGCCACGCCGAGTCGTTGCTCAAGGCCGCAGGCTTCGAAGCCTGGCACGCGGCCCGCGCCACCCAGCAGGACCTCGAAGGCTTTGCACCCGAAGCGCTGCTGGCAATCACTTCAACCACCGGCATGGGCGAGCTGCCCGATAACCTGATGCCGTTGTACAGCTCTATTCGCGACACCCTGCCCGCCGCCTGGCGCGGCCTGCCGGGGGCGGTGATTGCCCTGGGCGATTCCAGTTATGGCGATACCTACTGCGGCGGTGGCGAGCAGATGCGCGAGCTGTTTGCAGAGCTGGGCGTGCGTGAAGTGCAGCCGATGCTCCAGCTGGATGCCAGCGAGACGGTAACCCCGGAGACTGATGCCGAGCCTTGGTTGGCGGCGTTTGCGCAGGCTTTGAAAGCCTGAGGTTTCTTTACTGCCGCGCCGGCCTCTTCGCGGGCAAGCCCGCTCCTACAGCCAAGCCTGAGTGCTGTGAATAACCTGTAGGAGCGGGCTTGCCCGCGATGAGGCCATGCCGACCAGCCTACTCCCGAGTGCCTGCCCCCGCACTCACCAGCGCCAGCCAGGCCCGCGCCGCCCGCGAAAGATACGCCCCCCGCCGCCAGATGAACGCAATGTCCCAGCGCAGATCCTCCGGCGCGCTCAACGGCAAACGCACCACCCCAGGGCGCTCCAGCGCTTTGGCCACCACCCGGGGCAGCAACACTACGCCTTGGCCGGCCGCCACCAGCGCCACCAGAAAGTCTGCCTGGCCACTGCGCCCACCTTCCTTCGGGGTAAAGCCCTGCTGCTGGCATGCCTTGAGCAACCGATCATTGAGCACGAAACTGCGCTGATAAAGCAGGAAGGGCGTGTCAGCCAATTGGCTCAGGGTGACCTGCATCTGCCCCGCCAATGCATGCCCCGCCGGCAGCAACGCATCCAACGGCTCGTTGCAGAACGGCTGATATTCGAACGCCGGATCGTTCGGCGTCAGGCTGCCGCCCAACTCCAATTCGCCACTGCGCACGGCCTGCTCGACGCTGCGGCTGCCTCCTTCGAGCAACTGAATCGAGATGTTCGGGTGCTGGCGCCGGTACTCGGCGAACAAACCGGCAAACAGCGCATCGCTGCCCAGCATCGGCAGGCCCAGGCGCAGTTCGCCGCGCGCCATCTGGCTCAGGTCATCGAGCTCGCTGAGCAAGGCCTGGCGTTGCCGTAGCAACGCTTCGCCACGTTCCAGCACGATGCGCCCGGCAGCGGTCAGGTGCAGTTGCGAAGCCTGGCGCTCGAGCAAGGGCTGGCCCAGATCCTGCTCCAGCTGGGCAACCTGCTTGCTTACCGCCGACTGACTAACATGCAGGGTGTGAGCGGCCTGAGTAAAGCCGCCGCGATGAACCACCTCGATGAAGCTGCGCAACTGTTTGAATTCCATGCTCTGAATTCCATTATGGAATGGTGGTAAGTCTAACAATTCGCTTCTGGCCTAGGCAGGCAAATCCTAAAATGAGTGCCTGTCGAGGACCCCCCATGAAACCCGCGTTATTGAAAAAGTCCCTGCGCCTGCTCGTTGAGTTGGCGGCTCTATTGGCATTGTTCCTGTTGGGTGGCCAGTTGGCCGGTTGGTTGGGCTGGCCTGTACCGGGCGGTGTGATGGGCCTGGCCGTGCTTCTGCTGCTGTTCGCCTGCGGCGTGGTCAGGCCGGCCGCCTTGCAAATGGGCGCTGGCTGGCTGATGGCCGAAATGCTGCTGTTTTTCATTCCCGCGCTGATGAGCCTGCTCGATTACGGCAGCCTGGTGCGCGAAGAAGGCTGGCGCATCCTGGTGGTGATTGCCGTGAGCACGCTGATGGTCATGGTGGTCACGGCCGTGACCGTCGAGGTTGTGTGCCGCTGGAGGTTGCGCCATGAGCCTTGAACCCATGCCGCTGTTCTGGCTGGCGCTGACGCTGCTGGCGTACCTGGGTAGCCGCTGGCTGTACCGGCGTACTGGTCGTTACCTGATGTCGCCGCTGATTCTGGTGCCCGCACTGTTGCTGGCGGTGGCCGTGCCGTTGCACACCGCCTATGCCGAGTATGCGCGCAACACCCACTGGCTGATGAGCGTACTCGGCCCGGTGACCGTGGCCTTCGCGGTACCGATCTGGCAGCAGCGGGCCATGCTGGCGCGGCATTGGCCGGCGTTGCTGGTGGGCATGGTCGCCGGCAGTGCGGCGTCGATCGGCAGCTCGTGGGGATTGGCGCACCTGCTGGCGCTGGATGACGCGATCAGCCTGTCGCTGGTGCCGCGCTCGATCACCACGCCCTTCGCCATGCCCCTGGCCCACGATTTGGGCGGGGTGCCGGAGCTGACAGCGGTGTTCGTCATGTTCACCGGCGTGCTCGGTGCCATGTTCGGCGGCGTGCTGCTGCGCTGGCTGCCGCTGCGCACACCGCTGGCACGTGGCGCGCTGTTCGGCGTTGGTGCGCACGGTGCGGGGGTTAGCCGGGCCCAGGAAGTGGGCCGCGAAGAAGGTTCCGTGGCCGGCCTGGTCATGGTCCTGACCGGCTTGCTCAACCTGTTCGCCGCGCCGCTGCTGGCCCTGCTGCTATGACCGTTCGTGCCACTGACTCGCTCGGTCATCAAGCTGGCTGGCAACGCAAGTTTCACAGGGTCTGCGCCTGACTAGACTCAGCCTCGACATAGAGAGCACATGTATGTGCCGAGGTGACATGCAATGACCGCAGCCTTGCCCTATACCCTCAACCCCCCCTCCTATCCGGGACGACTCTGATGCCTCTGGCCGAGATACCATTGTGCGTCTGGCGTACCCGGAGTCAGAGTTTTTCATTCCGGGGCCAGAGCATCCGCTACTGGACCGCAGGGCAAGGAGAGCCCCTGCTGCTTTTGCATGGATTCCCGACCGCCAGTTGGGATTGGCATTACCTCTGGACGCCGCTGGCCCAGCGCTTTCGCGTGATCGCTTGCGACATGCTCGGGTTTGGCGATTCGGCCAAACCCCTCAACCATGCCTACAGCCTGATGGAGCAAGCCGACCTGCAGCAGGCGCTGCTTGCCCACCTCAAGGTCGACCAGCCTGTGCACCTGCTGGCACATGATTACGGCGGCAGTGTGGCCCAGGAACTGCTGTCGCGACACCATGAACAGCGCGCGGAAATCGCCAGTTGCGTGTTCCTCAACAGCGGCCTGTTCGCTGAAAGCTGCCAGGTGCTGCTGATTCAGAAGCTGCTGCTCAGCCGCCTGGGCTGGCTGGTGGCGCGCTCGTTCGGGCGCGACGACCTGGTGCGCAATGTCACGCAGGTGTACGGGCCATGCACGCACCCCAGTGAAAGTGCGCTGGATGATTTCTGGAGCCTGATTGCCTCGAATGGCGGTACGCGCATCCTGCACAAGCTGGTGGGTTTCGTGACCGAGCGCCGGGTGCATCGCGAGCGATGGGTGGGTGCACTGCAGCGCGAGGGTGTGCCCCTGCGCTTCATCAATGGTGTGGTCGACCCGCTATCCGGCGCGCGCATGGTCGAGCGCTATCGGCAACTGGTACCCAACCCGGACACGGTGCAACTGCAAGGCATTGGCCATTACCCGCACACCGAAGCGCCCGTGCAGGTGCTGCGCCACTACCTGGCCTTTCGCGAACAGCCGCTGAGCTACTTGCCGCAGAAGGTGGCCTGGTCCTGAGCGGGTGAAATCGTTCAGCGTTATTGCCTGGCATTCAGCCTGAGTGAGCTTGATTGTCCGCCGGCAGGGGCTGGCGGACACTCGACGTCTTCAACCTGACCTGGAGCCATGAGCATGAGCGAGCCGGTACGTCTGCAAGACCGTGTGGTGATCGTCACGGGGGCCGGTGGTGGCCTGGGGCGCGCCCATGCGCTGCTGTTCGCCGCGCGTGGCGCCAAGGTGGTGGTCAACGACCTTGGTGGTTCCAGCCACGGTGAAGGCGCCAGCGCTTCGGCGGCCGATCGGGTGGTGGAAGAGATCCGCGCTGCAGGTGGCACGGCGGTGGCCAATCACGATTCGGTCAGTGACGGTGCACGTATCGTCGAACAGGCCCTGGACAGCTTCGGCCGGCTCGATGTGCTGGTGAACAATGCCGGGATTCTGCGCGACAAGACCTTCCACAAGATGGACGACAGTGATTGGGACCAGGTTTACCAGGTGCACGTCGAAGGCGCCTTCAAAGTAACCCGCGCCGCTTGGCCGCACCTGCGCGAGCAAAGCTGGGGGCGGGTGATCTTCACTGCTTCCACGTCAGGTATCTACGGCAACTTCGGCCAGGCCAACTACGGCATGGCCAAGCTGGGCTTGTATGGCCTGACCCGCACCTTGGCCATTGAAGGGCGCAAGTACGGCGTGCTGGTCAATGCCATCGCACCCACCGGAGGCACGCGCATGACCGAAGGGTTGATCCCGCCACAGGTGTTCGAACGCCTCAAGCCCGAGCTGGTCAGCCCGCTGGTGGTTTACCTGGGCAGCGAGCAGTGCCAGGACAGCGGGCAGCTGTTCGAGGTCGGTGGTGGCTGGGTGGGCAAGGTACGGTGGGAGCGCAGCCTGGGCGTCGGCTTCGACCCCCGCGAAGGTTTCACCCCTGAGCAGGTGGCGGACAACTGGGCGCAGATCGGTGATTTTGCGCATGCGGTGCACCCGCAGGACAACGTGCAGGCTTTGCAGCAGATGATGGCGAACCTGCAGAAGTATCCGCAGGAGTGATTGATTTCAGAGCATAAAAAAGGCCGCTGCAAAGGCAGCGGCCAATCGAGACGTTAGATCAAGGAGCTTCAAAATCAACGTCGGTAAACCTCGCGGGCCTGAGGGGCTGGGGGGGTAGTTGCCCTTCATGCCGGCCAGTGAGTCAAGAATAAGCGCTTGATCCGGTGGGAAAAATAGCGGCTTGTGACATTCACCTTTACGTTTCGGGCAATAGTGCCGCAGCGCCGTTCAAGCCTTCGGCGAGTGGCCCATACGCCAGCTGGTCTCTTGCGCCGCCGCCAGCAGGCGCTGCGCCGCCGGCCCATGTTCATCGGCATGGAAGATCGACGTCGGCCCGACCACGGTCATCACTGCCGCGATCTGCCCCATGGCGTTGAACACCGGTGCCGACAGTGCATCCACCCCGGGCATCAGCAGGCCATGCACATGGTGCAGGCCGCGTTTGCGAATGCCGGCCAGCAACGTGTCGTAGTCACTGGCGCTGTGCTGCAGCACGCTCAGCTCCTTGTCACGCAGCTCCAGGGTTTCGCGCTCGGGCAAGTAGGCGGCGAACACCAGCCCGGTGGATGAGCTGAGCAGCGGCAGTACCGAACCGATCTGGGTCACCACCGTGACCGCGCGCACGGCAGGTTCGATGCTCACCACCGTCGCCCCCTGGTTGCCCCACACGGCGATGAAGCAGCTCTCGTTGAGCTCATCGCGCAGTTGTGACAGCGGCATCGCTGCCACTTTCAACACATCGATACTGCCCAGGGCCGCCAGCCCCACCCGCAATGCCTCGCGCCCCAGCCCGTAGTGGTTGGTGGCCGCATCCTGTTCGGCAAAGCCACTGGCGATCAGTGCCTGCAGGTAGCGGTGCACCTTGCTCGCAGGCATCTGCACGTGCTCGGCCAGGCGCGAAAGTGATGTCGAGGGCGACAGTTCGGCGAGGGCCTTGAGGATGTCGGTGCCGACTTCCGCCGAGCGGACCTTCTGCTTGCCGTTATCGGTGGGGGAGCTGGCTTTGGCCATGGCGAAGATTTTTCCGGTTTTTACGAGTCGCGCCTTTATAGCTTGACGCCCTGCACGGAGCAAATTACGTTATTCGTAATCTGATTACGATAAAAACAAAATCCGGAGGCATCGATGAACCGTGACGCGTCGCCCGACCTTCAGTACCTGAGCGGCTTCGGCAACGAATTCGCCAGCGAAGCACTGCCTGGGGCCTTGCCCATCGGGCAGAACTCACCGCAGAAGGCCCCTTATGGCCTGTATGCCGAGCTGCTGTCGGGCACGGCGTTCACCATGGCGCGCAGCGAGCTGCGGCGCACCTGGCTGTACCGCATTCGCCCATCGGCGCTGCACCCGCGCTTCGAGCGCCTGGGGCGCCAGCCGTTGAGCGTGCCTCTGGGTGCGGTGACCCCCAACCGCCTGCGCTGGAGCCCGCAACCGCTCCCCGTCGAGCCAACCGATTTCATCGAGGGGTGGTTACCGATGGTGGCCAACTCGGCTGCGGAAAAACCGGCAGGCGTCAGCATCTACATCTACAGCGCCAACCGTTCGATGGAGCGGGTGTTCTTCAACGCCGACGGTGAGCTGCTGCTGGTACCCGAACAAGGCCGCCTGCGCATTGCCACCGAACTTGGGGTAATGACTGTCGAGCCGCTGGAAATTGCCGTGATTCCGCGCGGCATGAAGTTTCGCGTCGAACTGCTCGATGGCCAGGCCCGTGGCTACATCGCCGAGAACCATGGCGCGCCGCTGCGCCTGCCGGACCTGGGCCCTATCGGCAGCAACGGCCTGGCCAACCCGCGTGACTTCCTGACCCCCGTTGCGCACTACGAAGAGGCCGAAGGCCCGGTGCAACTGGTGCAGAAGTTCCTTGGCGAGCACTGGGCCTGCGAGCTGCAGCATTCGCCACTGGACGTGGTGGCCTGGCACGGCAGCAATGTGCCCTACAAATATGACCTGCGCCGTTTCAACACCATCGGCACCGTCAGCTTTGACCACCCAGACCCGTCGATCTTCACCGTGCTGACTTCGCCAACCAGCGTGCACGGCCTGGCCAACATGGACTTCGTGATCTTCCCGCCACGCTGGATGGTCGCCGAGAACACCTTCCGCCCACCGTGGTTCCACCGCAACCTGATGAACGAGTTCATGGGCCTGATCAGCGGTGCCTACGATGCCAAGGCAGAAGGGTTCCTGCCGGGCGGCGCCTCGCTGCACGGGGTAATGAGTGCCCACGGGCCCGACGCCGAAACCTGTGAGAGGGCCATTGCCGCCGACCTGGCACCCCACAAGATCGATGACACCATGGCCTTCATGTTCGAAACCAGCCAGGTGCTGCGCCCGAGCCAGCAGGCCCTCGAGTGCCCGCAATTGCAGGCCGACTACGACAGTTGCTGGGCCACCTTGCCGAGCACCTTCAACCCGAACCGGAGATAACCCATGAACCAGTCCGCCATTGCCCGCAGTTGGGTCGAACACGCCAACGGGCACAGCGACTTCCCATTGCAGAACCTGCCACTGGGTATTTTCAGCCGGCCGGGTGAAACGCTGCGCTGCGGTGTTGCCATCGGCGATGCGATTCTCGACCTGGAGGCCGTGCTGGCTGCCGGTTTGTTCGAAGGCCATGCAAAGGCCGCCGTCGAGGCCACCCGCGGTGGCGCCTTGAACGCCTTCTTCGCCCTGGGCCGCAATGCTCGCGTAGCCCTGCGCGAGCGGTTGCTGGCGCTGTTGGGCGAGCATGGCGAGCACCAGGCCGAGCTCAAGGCCGCGCTGTATCCGGCCAGTGATTGCCAGTTGCACCTGCCGGCCAAGGTCGGCGACTACACCGATTTCTACGTAGGCATCCAGCACGCCACCAACGTCGGCAAGCTGTTCCGCCCCGACAACCCGCTGCTGGCCAACTACAAATACGTGCCGATCGGCTACCACGGCCGGGCCTCGACACTGCGCCCGTCGGGTACCGATGTGCGCCGCCCCAAGGGCCAGACGCTGCCGGCCGGCCACACTGAACCGAGCTTCGGCCCGTGTGCGCGCCTGGATTACGAGCTGGAGCTGGGCATCTGGATCGCCCAGGGCAATGACATCGGCCAGGCGATTCCGATCGCCGAAGCCGACCAGCACCTGGCTGGCCTGTGCCTGCTCAACGACTGGTCGGCGCGCGATATCCAGGCCTGGGAATACCAGCCGCTGGGGCCGTTCCTGTCGAAAAGCTTCATCACCACGCTGTCACCTTGGGTGGTGACGGCCGAGGCGCTGGAGCCGTTCCGCTGCGCCCAGCCGGCGCGCCCGGAAGGTGACCCGCAACCGCTGCCGTACCTGCTGGACCCGCGTGACCAGGCTGAAGGCGCCTTTGATATCGAACTGGAGGTGCTGCTGCTCACCGAGCGCATGCGTGAGCAAGGCTTGCCGGCCCACCGCCTGGCACTGAGCAACACCCTCAACATGTACTGGACCGTGGCGCAGTTGATCGCCCACCACAGCGTCAACGGTTGCCAGCTGCAGCCAGGCGACCTGTTTGGCTCGGGTACGCTGTCCGGCCCCACTGCCGATTCGTACGGCAGCCTGCTGGAGATCACCGAGGGCGGCAAGCAACCGGTCGAGCTGGCCAGTGGCGAGGTGCGCAAGTTCCTCGAGGACGGCGATGAAATCATCCTGCGTGCGCGTTGCCAGCGCGATGGGGTGGCCAGCATCGGCTTCGGTGAGTGCCGCGGCAAGGTCATCGCCGCCAACTGAGGGAGCAGGGCCATGGAGCTGTATACCTATTACCGTTCCACCTCGTCCTACCGGGTGCGCATCGCCTTGGCGCTCAAGGGCCTGGGTTACCAGGCGCTGCCGGTCAACCTGCTCAAGGGCGAGCAGCGTGCCGGGGCCTATGTTGCCGTGAACCCCCAGGGCCGCGTGCCGGCCCTGCGCACCGATGATGCCGAGCTGTTGGTGCAGTCACCGGCGATCATCGAGTACCTGGAAGAGGTTTATCCACAGCCTGCGCTGCTGCCCGCTGGCGCTGCGGCACGGGCAAAGGTGCGCGGGGTGGCGGCGATCATCGGTTGCGATGTTCATCCGCTGCACAACGTCAGCGTGCTCAACCAGCTGCGCCAGCTTGGCCACGACGAGGCACAGGTCAATCAGTGGATTGCTCACTGGGTCGGCCAAGGCCTGGCGGCCGTGGAGCAACTGATCGGTGACCAGGGCTTCTGCTTCGGTGAGGCGCCGGGGCTGGCGGATGTCTACCTGATCCCGCAGCTGTATGCGGCCGAGCGCTTCAACATCGACCTTGGCGGGTATCCGCGTATTCGCCGAGTGGCGGCGCTGGCTGCCGGGCACCCCGCGTTCAGCCAAGCGCACCCTGCTTGCCAGGTGGATACCCCGGCTCAGTGAATCGAACGGTTGGCCTGCGGTAGCTTGCCGATCCGTTCGGACAGCTTCAGCCGTTGCACCGGGTCGTCGGTCAGCAGCAGGGCATGCTCCAGGTCGAAGCGTTCGGCCTGCGGGCAATCGAGGTGCTGGTAGAGCGAAGCGCGGGTCATGTAGTCGCTGACCTGCACCGGGCCCAGCTGCATGACCCGTTCGGCGTCGATCAGTGCAGCCAGGTGGTTGTCGTTACTGATGTGCAGTTGGCGAAGGTTGCGCGAGAGGCGTTGCAGCATCTGCGTCGGGCTGGCAGCGCGCAGGTGCTCGGCCGTAAGTGGCACATGCGGGCCGAACTGGCGGGCGAGCAGTTCGCGGCAATCATTGGGGTACAAGCGTCGGCCGCCGCAGGGGTCAAGTAGGTGATCGGCGCCCGGTACTCGTAGCAGGAAATGGCCAGGGAAGGCCACGCCTTCCAGTGGAATGGACAAGCGCCTGGCCAGTTCCAGCGTGATGATCGCCAGGGCCAGAGGCTGGCCACGACGGCGTTGCAGCACCTTGTCCAGCAGCGCCGCCTGCGGGCGCAGGGGGTGGTATTCGTCCTGCTGGAAACCCAGCGTGTTCAGCTGGCGCAGCAGGGGTTGAGCCAGCTCTGCCACTGGCAGCATTGGCAGGCTGGCGCTGATTTCACTGTGCAGATGATTCACGGTGGCAAGGCTGGCCGCGGGCTCGACCTTCCGGTCGTGCTCGACGGCAATCCACAAGGCGGCTTCCAGCAGGGCGACCGGCTCGCGTTCCAGGCAGGCCAGGCAGGCTTGGCGTGGGTTCATTGGGGCATCTCCACATACGTTTGAGTAATAGCCCTGGCGCCGTGATTCGTCCAGTGGTCCGGTCGCCCTGTGGGGCGTAAGCCGATGCCTATACTGGTAGGAGCACCTCGCAGGGGAGCCCGCCGATGTTCGCGCTGATGCAAAGCACCCGCACCCAATCGCTGCACCTCTTCACCGACCCGAAGACTGGCCTCAAGGCCGTGGTGGCGATTCATAGCGAAATCCGCGGCCCGGCGCTGGGTGGCTGCCGCTACCTGCCTTATGCCGACGACGAAAGCGCCATGGCCGATGCCATTCGCCTGGCGCAGGGCATGAGTTATAAAGCGGCGCTGGCTGGGTTGGCCCTGGGCGGCGGCAAGGCAGTGATCATGCGCAACCCGCATGTGGAAAACCGTGCGGCGTTGTTTGAGGCGTTCGGCCGCTTCATCGATACCTTGCAAGGGCGGTTCATCATTGCCGTGGACAGCGGCACCTCGACCCTGGACATGGACTGCATCGCCCAGAGCACGCCGCATGTAACCAGCACCACGGCATCCGGTGACCCTTCGCCGCATGCGGCCATGGGGGTGTTCGCCGGCATCCGTGCCACCTGCCTGGCCCGCCTGGGCAGCAGCGACCTCAAGGGCTTGCGCGTGGCGGTACAGGGCTTGGGCAACGTCGGCTATGCCCTGGCCGAGCAGTTGTATGCAGCCGGTGCCGAGCTATTGGTGAGTGACCTGGACCCAGGCCGGGTACGGTTGGCGGTGGAGCAGTTCAATGCTCACCCGGTAACCAACGATGCCTTGATCAGCACGCCCTGCGATATTTTCTCGCCGTGTGGCGTGGGGCCGGTGCTAAATGGCCAGACGGTGATGCAGCTGCGTTGCGCTGCGGTGGCTGGCGCGGCGAACAACCAGCTCACCACCTTGCAGGTGGCTGACCAGCTGGAAAACCGCGGCATTCTCTACGCCCCGGATTACGTGATCAATGCGGGTGGGTTGATCTACGTGGCGATGAAACACCGCGGCGAAGAGCTGAGCACCATCACTGCCCAACTGGCGCGAATACCCGAACGGTTGACCGAAGTGTATGCCCACGCCCAGGCCGAAAAGCGCTCACCGGCTAGGGTGGCGCAGATGCTGGCGGAGCGGTTGTTGTACGATGAGCGTTAGCGGGCCTTGTGATTTACCTGCGCGAACACGCAAACAAACCCCTGCAAAGCCCCCCGAAATCACTCTGCAGCACTGCCATCCAGCAGTTCGGCCAACGCATCCGGCTGGCTCTTGAACGCCCGGGCAAACACGTCACGGTTCTTGGCCATGTAAATACCGGCTTCTTCGACCTGCTGTTCGGTCAGTGACGGCACCGCCTTCTGCAACACCTCGGCCAGGCGTTCGGCCAGCTCGAGCATCTTGTCGTGACGGTCTGCTTCGGCCTTATCCATGAACAAGCGCTCCGGGTCGCGGCTGCTGCGGTACACCACTTCGA
>Ga0213824_1000695_pt1 | contig 23540 bp, 17 predicted proteins | sample MC6MC0906MG_FD_179892 | JGI IMG/M metagenome (GOLD analysis project Ga0213824, IMG submission 179892) | Enriched soil aggregate microbial communities from Iowa State University, Ames, United States - MC6-MC0906-MG | ecosystem: Environmental > Terrestrial > Soil > Unclassified | place: USA: Iowa...
GGTCCGAGTTCGTGCTCGCCGACCTGGGCATCTACACCTATGAAAAAGTCGAGTTCTGCGCCGAATCGCGGGGGTTGCGCAGCCGCGCCGACGTGCATGGTTTTCTGTTCCTGCACCAATGCCAGCAGGCGTTTGAACGCGGTGAGGCGCTGGCGCAGGTGCTGGCTGAAGTGGCCACGCTGAACACCGACAACCCCTGGCTGGAAAAGCGCCGGGCCAAGCTGTTGTTCCAGCTCGGCCAGTATTGCGAGCGCAGTGCCGAGTTGGACCTGGCGCAGCAGGTCTACCGCACCTGCGCTTATCCCGGCGCCCGCGCGCGGCTGATTCGCGTGCTGGAGCGCCAGGAGGATTACGCCCAGGCCATGGCCCTGGCAAGCGTCGCGCAACAGGCACCGGAAAGTGCCGCCGAACAGCAGCACCTGTTGCGCGTGATGCCCCGCCTGCGCCGCAAGCTGGGCGAACCCCGGCTGCCGACGCTCAAATCCCGCGAAGTCACGCGCCTGGACCTGGAACTTGCGCTGCCGGAGCCGTTGATGTCGGTGGAGTCCTGTGTCCAGGCCCACCTGAGCGCACCTGATGCACCGGTGCACTACGTCGAGAACGGCCTGATCAATTCGCTGTTCGGCCTGCTGTGCTGGGATGCGATCTTCGCGCCGCTGCCGGGGGCGTTCTTCCACCCGTTCCAGCGCGGGCCGGCGGACCTGCACAGCGAAGACTTCCACCAACGCCGTGCGCCGCTGTTCGCCGCGTGCCTGGAGCAACTGCAGGATGATCGCTACAAGGCCACGATCCGCCAGCGCTACGCGGAAAAATGGGGGATCCAATCACCCTTCGTCTTCTGGAACCTGCTCAGTGAAGAACTGCTGGAACAGGCGTTGCACTGCTTGCCCGCCGAACACCTGCGCTACTGGTTCGAACGGTTGCTGCTGGATATCCGCGCCAACCGTGCCGGCATGCCGGACCTGATCCAGTTCTGGCCGGCGCAGAAGACCTACCGCATGATCGAGGTCAAGGGCCCCGGCGACCGCCTGCAGGACAACCAGCTGCGTTGGCTGGAGTTCTGCGGCGAATACCAGATGCCCGTCACCGTCTGCTACGTACGCTGGGCGGAGCAACCCGCTTGAGCTACAGCGTAGCCGTGCGGGCGCTGTGCGAGTTCACCGCCAAGGTCGGCGACCTGGACCTGCGCTTTACCCCGTCGCCCAGCGCCCAGGAAGGCATAGCGGGCCATCGCACCGTCGCGTCGCGACGCAGCGCACACTACCAGAACGAAGTGGCCCTTGAAGGCGACTACCAGCAACTCAAGGTGCGGGGCAGAGCAGACGGCTACGACCCGGACGCCAACCGCCTGGAAGAAGTGAAGACCTATCGCGGCGACCTGGCTGCCCAGCCCGCCAACCACCGGCAACTGCATTGGGCCCAGGCCAAGGTGTACGGTTGGTTGATGTGCCAGAAGCTTGGCCTCACGGATATTGACGTGGCGCTGGTGTATTTCGATATCGTCGGCGAAGGCGAAACCCTGCTCAATCAACGTTTCCAGGCGGCCGAACTGCAAGCGTTCTTCAATCAGCAATGTGCACTGTTTCTCGGCTGGGCCCGCCAGGAAATGCAGCACCGCGAAGCGCGCAACGCTGCGGCGCAGACCTTGGGTTTGCCCCATGCCGATTTTCGCCCCGGCCAACGGACTCTGGCCGAGTCGGTGTACAAGGCTGTCAGCACCGGTCGTTGCCTGATGGCCCAGGCCCCCACGGGCATCGGCAAGACCATCGGCACGATCTTCCCGCTGCTCAAGGCCCTGGCGCCCCAGCAACTGGACAAGGTGTTTTTCCTCACCGCCAAGACCCCCGGTCGCAAACTTGCCCTCGATGCAGCCAAGGTGCTGCATGTCAGCAGCGACCTGCCCCTGCGCGTTCTCGAGCTGGTGGCGCGGGACAAGGCCTGCGAGCACCTGGACAAAGCCTGTCACGGCGACGCCTGCCCCTTGGCCAAGGGCTTCTACGACCGTTTGCCCGCCGCGCGCCTTGCCGCGTCCAAGGTCCACCTGCTCGACCAACACAACCTGCGCGATGTCGCCCTCGATCACGGGGTGTGCCCCTATTACCTTAGCCAGGAAATGGCACGCTGGGCCGACCTGGTGGTTGCCGACTACAACTACTATTTCGACTTCGGTGCCATGCTCTTCGGCCTGGCCCAACTCAACCAATGGCGCGCCGCCGTGCTGGTGGATGAAGCCCACAACCTGGTCGAGCGCGCCCGCTCGATGTACAGCGCGAGCCTCGACCAGTACAGCCTGAAGATCCTGCGCGACACCGCGCCCGAGCCGCTGAAGAAACCCCTGCAGCGCCTCAACCGCGAATGGAACGCCCTGCATAAGGACCAGCTCGCGCCGTACCAGGCCTACAGCTTGCGCCCGGACAAACTGCTCCAGGCCCTGAACCTGTGCACCAGCGCCCTGGGCGATTACTTCAACGACCACCCCGAAGCCCTCAGCGGTGACCTGCAAGCCTTCTACTTCGAAGCGCTGCAATTTACCAAGGTCGCCGAGCTGTTCAACGAGCACTTCATCTTCGACATCAGCAAGCGCCAGCTCGGCGGCAAACGCAGCAGCTCGACCCTGTGCCTGCGCAACGTGGTACCCGCCGAATTCATCCGGCCGCGCTTGACGGCGGCCCGCAGCAGCGTGTTGTTTTCCGCCACCTTGAGCCCTCGCCACTATTACGCCGACCTGCTGGGGTTGCCCGCGGACACGGCCTGGGTCGATGTGGAATCGCCGTTCAAGGCCGAACAACTGCACGTGCGCATCGTTGGCGACATCTCCACCCGCTTCGTGCATCGCCAAGCCTCGCTGGCGCCGATTGTCGAGCTGATCGCTCGCCAGTTCGCCCGGCAACCGGGCAACTACCTGGCGTTTTTCTCAAGCTTTGATTACCTCCAACAAGTGGCACAACTGCTCGCCGAAACTCACCCGCAAATCGCGCTGTGGCAACAGTCGCGGGGCATGGCCGAGGCCGAACGCCAAGGCTTTCTCGATCAATTCACCGAACACAGCCAAGGCGTCGGCTTTGCCGTGCTGGGCGGCGCGTTCGGTGAAGGCATCGACTTGCCGGGCACACGCCTGATCGGCGCATTTATCGCCACCCTGGGATTGCCGCAACTCAACCCGGTCAACGAGCAGATAAAACTGCGCATGGCGGCGATTTTTGGCGCAGGGTACGACTACACCTACCTGTACCCCGGCATTCAAAAAGTCGTGCAGGCGGCGGGGAGGGTGATCCGCAGCCAGCACGACCGGGGCGTGGTGATATTGATGGATGATCGGTTCGGGGAGGCGCGGGTCCGCCAGTTGTTGCCGGGATGGTGGACGGTTTATTGAGCTATTCCTGCCATCAATAATGCTGGTTCTTGCACAACGGATCCCCCAGGCTAGGCAAAACCTCCAGGAAAGGCCCCGCCCATGAGCCAACTGCCCCCGCAAAAGATCCCTGTAAACGGTATTGAGCTATGGGTGCATGTCGCGGGGCCGGAACAGGGCCGCCCCATCTGGCTGCTCCATGGGTTTCCCGAGTGCTGGCACTCCTGGCGTGAACAGATACCCGCGCTGGCCGCCGCAGGCTACCGGGTATTTGCCCCTGAAATGCGCGGCTACGGCCAATCCAGCGCACCCGCCGAGATAGCCGACTACGACGTGATGACCTTGTGCGGCGATATCCAGCAGGCCATGGACCATTTCGGGCACGAACAGGTCGTGATGGTCGGCCATGACTGGGGCGCCGTGGTGGCCTGGCACCTGGCGTTGCTCGAGCCGGAGCGCGTCACTCGGTTGATCACGATGTCCGTGCCTTTCGCCGGGCGTGCTCGGCGGCCGGTGATCGACATCATGCGCGAGCTGTATGCCGACCGCTTCAATTACATCCTGTATTTCCAGGAACCGGGTGTGGCCGAGCAGGAATTGGATGCCGATATCGAACGCACCTTGCGCCTGTTCATGCAGGACCAGGATGTGTTTCTACAGCAGAAACCGGCCACCGCCACGTTGCTTGAGGGCACTTCAACGCCCGATGCATTGCCGCCCTGGTGTATTCAGGAAGACCTCGACGTGTACGTGCAAACCTTCGCTGAACAGGGCTTTCGCGGCCCGTTGAACTGGTACCGTAATTTCGAGCGCAACTGGCAGCGCACCGAATTCCTCGCCGGCCGCCAGGTGTTGCAGCCGACCCTGTTCCTGATTGGCGACCGCGATCCGGTCGGGGTGTTTGAGGCCCACACGCTCAAGCGCATGCCTGAGTGGGTGCCTGACCTTGAGCAGCATAACCTGGCCAACTGCGGTCACTGGATCCAGAACGAGCAGGCGCAACGGGTCAATGCGCTGGTGCTCGAGTTTTTAGGGCGGGTCCGGTCACTTGACTGATGGTCAGCTGTCGCATATCGCTTTCGCCATTCTCAGCCCTGGTGCCGACGACATTAGTCTTGTCTCCACACCAGTAGAGCAAACAACATTAGATAAAGTCTGTTAGACCCGTCTGAAGCGAATATCGTCAATTTCATAGTCGTTACCATAGCTGGTAATTACATGGCTATTAATATAAAGCGTCAGTGTTTCGCTGTTGGCCGTCAGTGTTCCTGATAAGGTCAGCCAATTAACCAGGTCTAAAAGCTTTGCTGGAGTTGTAAGTGATCCTTGAGAGGTACTTAGAGAGAGTGACGGGGGTTCAAATCGCCCGTCGAATCTCCTGGCTTTTATACTGAATTCGTACAGGTCATTCCGCCTTAAGTTGTTAAAAGTCTGACTGAAAATAACACCGCTTTTATCGCCGGGGGGATAGGTGTAGTTATGAAAAACCGTATTTTCTGCGTATGTTCTGAACTCGATATCCTGCTTGTTACTGAGTGCTATTCCCGGCAACCATCCGTTTAAATTACTGTTGTGGAAGTCGGTGATATGGTCGAGTCCCGTACGAATACGCAACGCGAGAATCGGTGAAAATCGTCTGGGAACATTAGCCCGGGCCAAACTGTATTTCAGCCTTATGGATCTATCCAGGTTTCCAGTGATGAAGTTACGCTCGATAGGGATTTCCAGTGTTTCCCCTGCCTGGTCATTATTTAACGTCATCTGAACGGAGGTGCTGATGACATCTCCATCCAAATCCAACTTGATCACATCGTCGCCCAGACTGTCGGTAAGCGGTAGCGTAACCATCAAATGGGTGCCAAAATTATCCGGGTCCAGATAGTTACCCGAAGCGCTGTCAACCCTTACCGCTGGCAGTGTCCTTGTAGGCTCGCCCACTTGCAGCTGAAGACGTTGGGATTGCCGATGGGGTGACTGGTCGATGCGTTCGTAATACACCTCGACAGGCAATGTATTAAAGCGCCTGACTTGTGCATTCGGAACGGTAAATGAAAGTTCCCGGTCGTCCGGAATAGGTCCCAGCACAAAATCTTCAGTAAAATTAACCGAGTGCGCGGCCCATACTATTCGGATGCGGGTGGTGGCGGTCCAGCCAAGTTGGGCACGGTATTTAACCGTGGCATTTGAGTTTGGATTCAATTCTCCGTCTGGCGCTTCTACGATGCTCGGTGCGGGCCAGGCGATGAACTCGCCCTTAACCGTTACCCGTACTTTTCTTGACGGCAACCATACATCATCTCTGGCCTTATAGAGGTTGTAGTACATAATTGCAGTGCCGCCGGCGATTGCACTGACGATTTCGTTGGGCACGTCGAAGTCTTCGATGAAGTTGACAAGGTTGACGTCTCTCTCCTCGCCGTGGAAAAAAGGCAAGTTATAAGTGTCTCGGCCCTCCCATTCAAATGCAATTTTGTCGTTGCGCTCGAAAAAGTCGTTATCGATGAATATCTGGACGACTTGTGCGGCCTCACCCAGCTCATCAAGTTCAACGGTTTCTCCGGCTTGCATAAGGAATGGTGGCCGTGGCCGCAAGAGCCCGAGGTTGACGTCTACTCGTTGTATCTCCGACCAGTTTGATTTGGAGTCGGGATCAGCGGGGTAGTTACCGCCCACATCCTTGATTTGCATGGCCACCGGCATGTTTACGTAATGAGGGTTCTCTTTGATCTGCTCGGGGGAAATGAACATTTCAAATGGCCGTTGCACCTCACTGGCCGTCACCACGTGTTCGATGAGAGTGGAACCCCAGGCGATACGGCAGGTGTCCCACTCGGCCATATTTTCCCAGGGGTGGATATCGAGCACTACACCGCGATTTGCCCTGGCCATATCCACGTGGCTGCCGGCTTCCAGGTCGGCAGGCAGAAAAAACACCAGGCCCTGGTTACCGTCGGCGTCCGGGTTCGGATCAGGGTACCCCGGGCGACTGCGTTTCACCCTGAGCTTCAACGGTTTGGTTTTAGAGCGGTTGCCGCTGGGGCGTTTGATCAGGCAATAGACTTCGGCCCACTCCGGCAGGATTTGTTCTTTATTCACCATGAGGCTGAAAAACCGGTTCCCCAGGTTGTCCGGTTGGATGATGAGGTAATCCACCGGGGCTTCAGGGTTGTTCCAAATCAGGTAGATCTCCGTGTCCAGCACTACCCCCGGGAACGCCAGGAGCAGCACCTCCAGATTATGTTCCACATGTCGTGCGCCCAGTGCGCCGTCAGACTGGGTATCCCCTTCGGGAGGGGGCTCGATACCGCTGATCAGCACTGGGCCCAGGTCATAGTCATTGCGGGGACGGCGGGCCGGGGTTCTGGTTTTACGGGACATGGTCAGGCCTCCAAGAGGGGCGGTGTGGCTGATAGAAACCGCAGCCGCTTCATCTCCCACGGCCCGGCGCACCAATCCGTACTTCCTGGCGTAACGATTCGTTTAGCGATGTGCTGCGCGCCAGAATATTTTCGGGCTCATACACGTAATAGAGTTCAGGGGTGGTGCCGTCGAACCTCAAGAGATCTTCATAGGGAATCAGGCGTCTTATGGGCACGCCTTCAGGCACCTGCCCCACGGTAAATAGGTCGTCGTAGAGGATCAGGTCATGGCTGCCCGGTATCACGTAACGCATAAGCAACATGATCTTGTCAGTGGGCCTGCGCCATGCGTACCAAGGAATTTCGACGGCGGCGCCACCGGTGGGGATGGGGTTGACGACATGGGAGGGGTATCGCAAAAAAATAGGCGCCTGCAATCGGATGATCGCGTCCTGCACGGCGGCAGAGGCGATTTTTGAGTAACCCACGATATTGAGCCCTTGGAACAGGATAAAGCTGATCTCCACTTTGCCACCGGCCACGGCACGCACTTTGTCATGAGGTACGAAAAAATCATGAGGCCGACCGGCCGCTACGATAGGGATGTATTGATCGTGCAGTACCCTACCCCCCAGTTTTGGGTAGCCCTGGTAAGACGCAAAAAACGTGTAGCCAACAGGGCCCTGATCCGGATAAGTGAACAACTGCATATGCAAGGGCTCGCCGTTAAGTGACTCAAGGTCGATCAAGCCTGGATAGTTCTGGGTTGCGAAGATAGGCGCGGCATAGTTGGCGCTGCCCACGTCCACGAGCACCGGAATGTTGCGCGAGCGGGGCGTGGATACATTGCGGACGGCGTCGACAACCTGGAAACTCACCAACCGACTGGTGCCATTACCGATTGAGATGATTTGATCGCGGTTGAGTTTTATCTCGGTCTGTTGGCCGACACCGGTTACCTGCTGAGGGGGCGCTAGAAAACTACCAACCTGGCATTCAATGCGATCCAGTGCATGCATATTCGGATAAGGCTCGAAGGTCAGGGTCACGCCTCGCCCGGCCTGAATTTCCCTGATCTCCGTATCGGATATTTTGAAATTGAGTTCGGAATGGCCGGGAGTGATGTGGTCCTGATCCTCCCCGGCCGGGAGGGTTCGCTTGACCATCAGGGTCAGCGGATAAGAGAGGTCATTGGACGGGCCGCCGGTGTACCACACCCTGTACCCCAGTATCAGATCCCCATTGGGGAGGTCGCTGTCCGAAATGGCAAAGGAGAAGCTGCTGCGGGCTTCTTCCCCAGGTTCCAGGGTTTTCTCTGCAAGTACCTTCATCCCCACTATAGAAAGCACCTCAATCTTGTCTCCGGGTTTCGCGGGCCAATTCTTGTCCACCGACACGGTCAGTCCTCTGGCCAGCAACCAGAGCGGAATACCACCGTCATAGCCCGCAAATGCAGGGGACATCCCAGGGACGCGCAGCGTGTCAAGAAACTTGGGTTTGACCGGCGAGGGCTTCTTGGGTTTGGTCGTGGCGGGCTTGCTGTTCTTGGTAGGCATGGCTTTCTCCAATAGAAAGTTGTCACGCGTGACAGGAAATGCTCCTGCGCTTGGACCTATCAAACGCCGTTAAAGAAGGATTTGGCTACTGTCATAATTAACAGGTGGCGACGGGCGGACGGCGCGCAACACGCCCGGTCAGGAACCTTGCAGGATTTGCACTTGACGGCGCAGCGATTCGTTCAAATCCACGGAGCGGGCCCTGACAACAGAGGCGGACTCGGATTCGTACACGAAATACAGATCAGGGGCGTAGCCCACGAACGGTTGAAGATCCGTACCGGTGAGCGCCCACTGAACCGGCTGCCCATCCGACCAGAACGATCCCACCGGCTTCGTCACGCTGAAGAGGATGATTTCGTTGAGTGATTTCACGTAACGCAGGATCAACGTGAGGGTATCTGTCGGTTTGCGCCAGGCGTACCAGGGGATATTCACAACGAGGGAGTTTTCTATGAACACCGTATCTTCAGGGTATTTTTCGAAATAGGGCGCCTCCAATCGAATGACCGACCCCACGACTTCAGCGCAGGTCTGCTTGGAAACGTAAGGGGTCAAGTCGTCTGCCCGGATCAGTTCATAACTGATCGCCACCCATCCTCCGGCCGCAGCACGGACTTTGCTGTAGGGCACTTCATGATAGGTCGCGGTGCCAGCCCTGGTGATCACTTCGATGCGTCGGTGCACCACCTCACCTCCAAGCGGAGGGTAGGCCTTGAAGGTGATCACATACCAGTCTCCCGTCCTGCCGATGTGCCCAGGGGTGTACATGCCAACCTTCAAGTTGGCGCCATTGAGTCTTTCGATATCGATATAGCCCGGCTGATCGTCGGACTGGATGAATGGGCCTTCCCGTTGCGCATTGTCGAGCGCCACCACTACGCGGGTGTACTTGGATCGTGGTGTTGAGGCGTTGCCGACGAGGTCGACGATGTAAAACCCCACCAGCAGGCCATCACTGTCACCGGCTTTAATCATCTGGGCGTGATTAATCACAATAAGGGTCGCCTGGCCGACGCCTGCAACTTTCTGCACGACGTTCAGGCTGCCCCATTGGAAGTGGATGCGATCGCTTGGATGCATATTCGGGTAAGGCTGAACGATTACGCTGACGCCTTTGGCTGCCTCGGGCGGATAGACTTCCAGGGCCGAGAGTGTGTATTTGAGTTGCGAGTGACCCGGCTCAAGCTGATCCAGATCTTCGCCCGCCGGCAGGTCGGTTTTTACCAAGATACTCAGGGGATAGGATGCCTCGTAGTCGTCGTCGCTGCCTCTGTAATTCACCACGTAACCCAGGCGTAGTTCTCCGTCGGGCAGCTTTTCCCGTGGAATGGAAAAAAAGTAACTGTGGTGTTGTTCCTCTCCCGCCCGGACCGGCTTCATCGCCAAGGACGTCATACTTGGCATCATGACGATATTGATGATGTCGCCAGGACTGGCAACCCAACTGTTATCCACTCGGACCGTCAGCCCGGAGACCATCAGCCAGTCGGGAATCCCTCCGTCGTAACCGTCCACATTGGGAGTCATGCCCGGGATCGACAGGCGAGGAAGCTGCTTGGGCTGCCCAGGGGAGGTCTTGGCGCTTTCAGTGCTCATGCTCTTTATTCTCCTGAACAAGTCCCTGAATGGGGGGGGCTGACGCTGTTAACGATTTACCTGCCTCTGGCGATATCAAATACCCACGTTTTCGCGCTGACAACTGTCAGAATTCACAGGTGCTGACAGACGGTCGTGGGTATCTAAGGTGCCAAGCCATCGGTCGCCACCTGTTAACTCTGACAGTTGCCAACACCCGCCCACTGGAGGTCTGATTTCTCTCAAACCCATGCCCAGTGCGCAGGGGAATGCCGAGGAAACCAGCATGGCCAAGTATCGCGCTCAACCTCCCAGTCTGATCTCCGAGCTGCCCCCGGTGGATATTCCGCTGATGCAACCGCCGATTGCAGGAGATTTGGAGGAGGCCGACGGGGGGATTGGTGTGTCGCATACCCTGAGACCCCTGGTCGTGCATATCGACAGACCAAGCAGTACGCCTGAAGGAACGTTCTTCGAATTGTTCTGGGGCGGCGGTGATCCGGTCGCGTACAACCTGATCCGCGAGGGCGACCAGAACCTGACGCGCATTCCCTTCACCGTGCCCTATGACAGTATTCGCGAGCCGTGGGCAGATCCGGTGTACGTCCGGGTTATTCGCAGCAGCGGAAACGAATCCCGAACCCAGCCTTTGCGTTTGAGGGTCAACCTGCAACATCCGGGCGGACAAGACCCCAATCCCGCCCCCGGAAATCAGGGCTTGGTCTTTGAACTTCCAGACGATGTGAGGCTTGGCGGGGTCAGTGCCGATCGGGCCAGGCAGGGCGTTGAGGTGGTCGTCCGGCATTGGCTGAACATGGCCGCCTATGACCTGCTTATCCTCGTCTGGGGCTCGGTGCGAATCGAGCGGTTGATCCTGCCCGCCGAAGTCGGGCGGGATATCACCTGCATGCTCGACGAGGATGCAATCAAGGAAGCCGGGGACAGCGACTTGCTGCCAGTGGCCTTCCAGGTTCGCGGACCGACCGGCAACTACCCCGATCCCTGGGCGCCCTGGTCGACCACGGTATTGGTTTCGGTGTACCTGGCAACTGACCGCCTGGACGCACCCTGGGTGCAAGTACCCGAGACCGACCGAGAAATCGATCTGGAAATACTCGGCACTCGGGACGCACAAATCGGCCTGACCGTCGGCGGGGCCGATGCTCGTGTCTACAGTCATGTTTTTCTGTACTGGAACGGGGTAAGTGCCCAGGGCAGTTCGGTTCATTACTTTGAGGATCGGCCACTGTCAGGCGCCAAGGGTTACTTTTTCAATATCGGCAACGCTTTGGTCAGTGCGATCGCCCAAGGCAGTGCGGTGGTGTACTACGAGTTGAAAGGCGCTGGCTTGCCTGACAAACGCTCGCATAACCGTTATCTCACGGTGATCGGCGAGATTGTCAGATGGCCGGCACCGACCGTAGACCAAGCCCTGGGAGAGGATCTGGACCCAGGCTTGCCGTTGATTACGATCCGCTTCCCTGTGCAGGCGAGTTGGGTCAGCACAGACAGGGTACAAGTGACCATCCTGGCCAGCGACGCCGGCGGCACCGTCGATTACACGGCAGGACGGCTCGTGGGCCAGGTTGCCCCCGGCGATGATATGACGTTCGATGTGCCGGGCACTGAGCTCAAGCGTTTTGACGGGCGTTTTATCGACGTGTTCTACAGCGTGACACGGGGCAATGAACAGCCTCAGGAATCCCTGCGCCAGCTATATCAGGTGCACCTGCCGAATGAGATGCCTGTTCCCGAATTGATCCAAGCCACAGGCTCAGGTGTTTCGGTGACCCTTGCGCCGATGAATGCGCAAAATGGTGCAACGCTGAAAGTCAGTTTTTTGCCGATGTACACCACTGACAGCATCAAGGTCACGATGGAAGGGACTGCCGGTGCGGGGTCACCGGTTATTGCGGCGAAGAACGGTTTGACCAGTGGTGTGGTGACGTTTGATATTCCCAAGACGGCGATTGCGGCCAACATTGGCAATGCCAACAAGACCTTCACCATTGAATACGAGTTGACGCGCGCGGGCGTTAAGCGGGGATCAACAAAGTTAACGGTAACGGTGACACCAATTCTTCAGGCCAACTTGCCAAGGCCATTGATCAATGGCATCGCTCACGATGGTACGCTGAATGTCAGTGAACTGCCGCCTGACTCCAGGATTAATGTTGCGCAATGGCCTTTGCAGTATGCCGGTATGAAAGTATGGCTAACTTATCAATGTGTGGGAGCCTCTCCTAATCCCTATGTTTTTTATCCTGGAGGCGCAAGTAATGGCTCGGGAACGGGGTTTGTGGAATGGGCTCCCTTGAATTGGTTGGAAACCTGCCCACATGGGAATCAGGTCTGGATTGATTTCAAAGTAGCGTATGACCCGAATGCGGATGAGGCTGGAGCGGTAAGTTTTCCGAGGACGGTTTATACCGTCAATAAAGTTCTGCCATTGACAATAGATACGAGCATCATGACCTTGAGTGGAATCTCCCTCATAGCAACACTTGATTGGCCCAGGACAGGTTTGGAACCGATCGGAAAAACACAAATCCGCGTGGCCTCTGGAGGAACTCCTCCTTATACCTACACCTCTTCACACCCAAAAATTGCTACGGTGAGTAGCAGCGGCGGCAACGTAATCGGTCGACGCAACGGGAGTGCCACTATCACGGTGAAAGATCGAGATGACAGGAGCGCTTCGTACAGCGTTTCCGTCAGTAACTGCTTTTGGCTAAGTGGAACAGGACCCGGCAACTTGGCGAAAGCTATCGAAGTCATGACATCGTACGGGGGAGTTCCAGTATCATTGGAGGCGATGGATGCTCTTACACGTTATTACAGGCTCCCACTTCCTGAAGTAAATCATCGTTGGCTCTGCCTCCCCGTAGGACAGACATGTGGCGCAATGGCGCCGTTTTGGCATTGGGTTGAAAATCAGGTTAAGTGTTCAGACCCGACTGCCACATACAGTTTTTGGTGGATGCATCCAGATAACAGCTAGATGTACTGACGGTGCACGCGTTTGATCGCTCCCACGCTGCGTGGGAGCGGTCGTCAAACAACTTCCAAATAAGAGCTGTGTATCGCCCGCGCCAGTTCCCGTACGGTATCGATAAACTCAGTCAACCGACTATGCAACCCATCCTCCAGAATCTCATCAATCCCCGTATACCGCAGCCGCGCCTCAAACTCCGCCGCCAACCGCTGCGCCGTACGCCCATAACTGCCGGGCAGGTCCGCAAGGATATGGCTCAACTCTTCAATGCACGCATGCAACGAACGCGGCACGTCACTGCGTAATAACAGCAACTCCGAAACCGACCGCGCATTCAGCGCATTCGGATACAGCTCCGTATACGCCTCGAAGGACGATAACGCGCGGAGCAGGGCGCTCCACTGGTAATACCCGCGTGCCGACAGGTCGCTGACTTCTTCCGACTCTTCGCCAAACATCTCATAGCGCGCGTCCAGCAGGCGCAGGGTATTGTCCGCGCGTTCGACAAAGGTGCCCAGGCGAATGAACCGATAGGCGTCGTTGCGCATGATGGTGCCCGAGGTCGCGCCGCGGAACAGGTGTGAACGCTGCTTGACCCAGTCACAGAAGTGGCTGATGCCATGGCGTGCCAGGCCGCCGGCGGCGATGCTGCGCATTTCCAGCCAGGTGGCGTTGAGGTTTTCCCACATGTCGGCAGTGATGCGTCCGCGTACCGCATGGGCGTTGCCACGGGCGGCGCGCAGGCAATTGTAGATGCTGGCGGGGTTTTCTTCGTCGAGGGCGAAGAAGTGCAGCATGCGCTCGGCATCCAGGGTTTGATGGCGCTCCAGGTAACTGTCCAGGGTGCCGCTGCTGAGCAGCGACATCGCCAGTTCGTCCAGGCCATCGCTACGCCCGGCCTGGGGCATCAGCGACAGCGAGTAACTGACTTCGAGCATGCGCGCCAGGTTCTCGGCGCGCTCCAGGTAGCGGGACATCCAATACAGATCTGCGGCGGTTCTACTCAACATACTCAGCCCTCCACCACCCAGGTGTCCTTGGTTCCGCCGCCTTGCGACGAATTGACGATCAACGAGCCTTCACGCAATGCCACCCGCGTCAGGCCACCGGGCACCAGGCGGGTCTCCTTGCCCGAGAGCACAAAGGGCCGCAGGTCGATATGCCGGGGCGCGATGCCGTTTTCGACAAAGGTCGGGCAGGTGGACAGGCTCAGGGTCGGTTGGGCGATATACGCATGGGGGCGGGCCTTGATGCGTTGGCGGAAGTCTTCGATCTCGGCGGCGCTGGAAGCGGGGCCTACCAGCATGCCGTAGCCGCCGGAGCCCTGGGTTTCCTTGACCACCAGTTCGGCCAGGTTGGCCAGTACGTGGGACAGTTCATCCGGCTTGCGGCACTGGAAGGTCGGCACGTTTTGCAGGATCGGCTCTTCATCCAGGTAAAACTTGATCATCGCCGGTACATAGGGATAGATCGACTTGTCGTCGGCCACCCCGGTGCCAATCGCATTGGCCAGCACCACGTTGCCGGCGCAGTAGGCCGCGACCAGGCCGGGCACGCCGAGCATCGAGTCCGGGTTGAACGCCTGCGGGTCGAGGAACGCATCGTCGATACGCCGGTAGATCACGTCCACGGCCTTGGGCCCGTCGGTGGTGCGCATGAAGACCTTGAGGTCGTGCACGAACAGGTCGGCACCCTCCACCAGTTCCACACCCATTTCCCGCGCCAGGAATGCATGTTCGAAGAACGCGCTGTTGAAGCGCCCAGGCGTCAGCACCACCACATTGGGGTTATCCAGGCGGCTGGAGCTTTTCAGGGTCTTGAGCAGCAGGTTGGGGTAGTGGTCCACCGGCGCGATGCGCTGCTTGGCGAACACCTCGGGGAACAGGCGCATCATCATCTTGCGGTCTTCGAGCATGTAGCTCACGCCGCTGGGGGTGCGCAGGTTGTCTTCGAGCACGTAGTAGGTGCCGTCGCCATCGCGTACCAGGTCCACCCCCGAGATGTGGGAATAAATATCGCGGTGCAGATCCAGGCCGACCATGGCCTTCTGGTAACCCTCGTTGCCCAGCACCTGGTCTGCCGGAATGATCCCGGCCTTGATGATGCGCTGGTCGTGGTAGATGTCGGCGAGGAACATGTTCAGCGCATTGACCCGCTGGATACAGCCGCGCTCGATCACGTTCCACTCAATGGCGGGGATGCTGCGGGGGATGATGTCGAAGGGGATCAGGCGCTCGGTGTCCTGCTCGTCGCCATAGAGGGTGAAAGTGATCCCGGCGCGATGGAACAGCAAATCGGCTTCGCGACGGCGCTGGGCCAGCAGTTCCGGCGGCGTGTTGGCCAGCCAGCGGGAGAAGTCCTGATAGTGCGCACGGCACACGCCGTTTGCGTCATTCATTTCATCGAAGAAAGATCGAGCCATTCCAGTACCTTGTCAGTGCCGAGGGTTGCCTTGGGTGGCACTGCCGCTTTAAAAAACGCATTTTTTTATGAGCCCGTGGCTGATGGTGCCACTGGGCCTGGTCCTTACTTTCTTATGGGGTCGGCTCTGGGTCGGGGGGTAACGAATGTTCCTGTATTCGGGCAGATGAATGGATAAAGCAATGCGTGTGCCGGAATGGGCATACAGCACTGGATTTCCCTTTGTGGCGAGCGGGCCTGTTGTGGTTACCAGGCTTTTGTGGCGAGCGGGCTTGCCCCGCGTTGGGCTGCGTAGCGGCCCCAAAAATCCTGGGAGCGCTTCGCACTCCAACGCGGGGCAAGCCCGCTCGCCACAACAAGCTGGCTCGTCACAGCAGCCACTCACCATAAGGAGCCCGCTCACCATAAAAGAGCGGTTTGCGCACCGCGATGGTGCAACAACAAACTTGAACTTCGCCACAGCCCGATTCTTCTAAGGGGTTTCAGCCCAGCAGGGAGCACGGATGTGCCCAGAATCATTTCACCCGATACCCCGGAAGCGAACCTGGCCGACCACAGCGAGCACAACGCCAAGATCTTCGGCTCGCCCAAGGACCGCCTGGACTTCTACCGTCGCGAAATCCAATACGAAACCACCATCCTGGCCAACCGCACCGATGCCTACCTGACGGCGCAGTCGTTCCTGGTGATTGCCTTTGTCTCCGGCATGGGCAACCTCAACCCCGAGTGGGGCAAGTTGTTCACCCTGGTGGTGCCGGTGTTCCTGACGCTGCTCGGCATACTCAGTTCCTTGAATGCCTGGCCGGGGATCCGCGCCGCGTATGAAATCATCGATCACTGGCACTACAAGCAGAGCGAACTGCTGCGCAGCGAGCCGGTGATGGGCATGGCCTACGACGAATCGCCGCTGTTTTCCGAAATGGAGTCGTCCCATAAGGGCTATCGCAAATCGCTGCTGTTCTCCATGCGTGCGCCGTGGCTGTTCATGGTGTTCTGGGTGTTGCTGGGGGCGTACGCGTTTTATATCCAGGTGGATAACCCGGGCTCTTAAGCAATTGGAACTTCAGCGGCCGGCACGGGACCTTACCTTTACGCAGTCTGCGTTTTTCAAACGAGGTGAGCCATGAGCACAGACAAAGACCCCCAGACCAGCAACCGTAACGACCCGGCAATCGACGGCGGCGAACCGGCCCCAGGCACGGCGGCCGATGCACCGAAAGACCCGAAACCCGCCGCCGACCCCAAGGCCAAGGAAAACGACTACAGTCCAGACTTCAAGCCTGAGCGCGAGCCCAAGCCTGAAACCGATGCCGATATCGACACCCAAGGCGGTTAGAGGAGATGGTCATGTCCAAAGAACTGGAAGAAGAACTCAACGATCCGGGCAATGAAGACCCGGGTTCCCTGATGGATGATGCAGAAGTACCGCTCAATGATCTGGATGACGCGGCGGATGTGGGCAATACCGAGCGTCAGGACTGAGCTTTCGCCTGGGCACGTCGTTCATACCACGCGAGCATCGGCTGGGTACTCAAGCCATGAACGACGATGCTCAAGGCGATCACTGACAACGTCAGGTTCACCGCCACCGCGCTGCTGGTGCCGACAAGGCCATGGTTGAGCGCGTAGAACAGGTAGTAGATGCTGCCGATTCCGCGAATCCCGAACCAGCCCATCAGTCCGCGCTGCTGGCGATCGACCAGGCGACCCCAGGGCATTGCAAACACACTGACCGGTCGAATCACGCAGAACAGCAACGCCGCCAACGGCAATGCCCGCCAATCCCAATGACTGGCCAGCACGATGCCGAGCACCGTGACCAGGAACACTTCCATCGAGCGCTCCACCAGGCTGCCGAACGAGAGCATGTCGCCCATCATTACGCCGGCGGCGATCTGGGTCTCGGCCAGCTCGCTCACATCCCCTTGCAGGGCGTGCTCCGGTTCCACCTCAAGATGACCCACCACCGGCAGCGCCAAATGCTCCGATGGCGTGTGCGAGTTGCCGGTTGACCTGAACTCTGCCTGACGCAGCCCGAGCCCGGCGGCGAATACCGACAGAAAACCGTAACCCCCCACCGCTTCGGCCACCACGTAGGCCAGGGCGATCAGGGCGAGGGTCAGGTAGTCATTGGGGGAGAGCGTACTATCACTGTTGTTGACGCGTAGCCACAGGGTCGTGCGGCCAATGCCCCGGCCCATCCAGTAACCGATCAACAGCCCGGCCGGCACCGCCCACAGCAGGTTCTTCAACGCCCAACCGCCTAGCCAGTCACCGTCAAAGCCGCCGTGCTGCATGAAGACCAAGGCAAAAATCACAAAGGGAAAGGCCGTACCATCGTTCAACCCGGCTTCTCCGGACAAACCGAAGCGCAGCGCATCGTAATCCTGTGCATTATTGACCTGTACCAGGCCCGCCAGCACCGGGTCGGTCGGCGCGAGAATGGCACCCACCAGCAGCGACACTTCCCACGACAGTTCAAACACATAATGCAGCGCCAGGCAGCTGCCGAGGATGGTCAACAGCATGACCGGCCCGGCCATGCCGAACGCGATGCGCCAGGTGCGATGGCCCAGGGGCAGGCGCAGTTTGAGCCCGCTCACGAACAGTGAAAACAGCACCGCGACTTCAGTGAGGTGCTCCATCCAGCGCGCAGACTGCTTGATGTCCAGGTGCAACAGGTCCACGCCGAGGGGGCCGATGCCCACGCCCAGCAACAGGCACACCGCCGAGGTGGTCACCGGCATCCAGCGCAGGTAAGAGGAGGTGAGGGCAAGGGTCAGCAGCACGGCACCGAGGACGGCCATCCATAGAATAAAAGTCATCGGGAGGGTATCCAGGGCCGTGGTCTATTCACGTTCGAGGCGTGTCGCCGACTGCAGGTTCAATGTGATTGCGTCGCTTTGAATTCATTGGCGATTGATCAGCAGGCGCTCCAGGTCTTCAGTTGGCAGCGGCCGGCTGAACAGGTAGCCCTGGATCTGATCGCACCCCGCCTCCTTGAGGAATGCCAATTGCGCCTGGGTTTCCACACCTTCGGCCACCACCCGCAGGTTCAGGCTATGGGCCAACTCGATAATGGTGCGGGTGATCGCGGCATCCTGGGGGTTGCTGGTGACCTCGCGAATAAACGCAATGTCGATCTTCAGCGTGTCGATGGGGAAGCGTCGCAGGTAGGCCAGGCTCGAATAGCCGGTACCGAAGTCGTCGATGGAGATCTTCACCCCCATGGCGTGCAGGCGTTGCAGGCTGGCGATGGTGTGCTGGGTATTCTCCATCAGCGAGCCTTCGGTCAGTTCCACTTCCAGCCAATGGGGTTCGACGCCGGTCTCATTGAGAATACGCGCGATATCGGCAATCAGGTCGCCCTCGATCAACTGATGGCCGGAGACGTTCACCGACACCTCGACGGCGCCAATCGCGCTGCGCTGCCACGTCGAAATTTGCTGGCACACGCTGCGGATCACCCAACGGCCCACCTCCACGATCAAGCCCAGGCTTTCAAGGATAGGCACGAATATCGCTGGCGATACCGCGCCGTAACCCGGGCGCTCCCAACGCAGCAGAGCCTCCAGGGCGCAGATCTGCCCATCGGCCAACGCGACTTTTGGCTGGTAGTGCAGGGTGAATTCCTCGCGTTCCACGGCGAGGCGCAGGGCGTTTTCCAGGTCCTGGCGGGCCAGGTCGTGCACGTTCATCCGTGCGCTATCACCGGCATGGTGTTGCAGTTGCTGCTCAAGCAACTGGCTATGGCGCTTGAGTTGATCGCCGTGGCTTTTGAGCCGCAGCAGGTTGCGCACGCGCAGCCACAGTTCGACTCGCTCCACCGGCTTGCTGATGAACTCCTCGGCACCGGTTTCCAGGCCACTGACCCGTGCACTCGACTCGCTGAGAGCCGACAGCATGATGATCGGAATGCTCGCCGTCGCCGCGTCGCCCTTGAGCTGGCTGGCCACTTCGTAGCCGTCCATGCCCGGCATCATGATGTCCAGCAGGATCAGGTCAGGTGGCTGTTTGGCCACCAGTTGCAAGGCTTCCTCGCCGCTGGCCGCCGTCAGGGTCTGGTAGCCCTCATGTTGCAACAGGGTTTCCAGCAGCTTGCGAACCTGGGGTTCGTCATCAACGATCAACAGCGTTGCGGGTTGGCTGGCCATGGAGAGGACTCATCTGAGGGGGGAGAGGGTGGTGTGTTGCAACAGCGTGTCGATCACCTGGTACAGCTCTTTGTAGCGCAGCGGCTTGCTGATGTAGGCATCGCAACCGGCCAGCCGGGTCTTTTCACGGTCTTCCTTCATGGCCATGGCGGTGAGGGCAATCACCGGGATATGGGCGGTGTGTGGATCCTGTTTGAGCAGCGCGGTAGCGGCCAGGCCGTCCATGCCCGGCAGCTGGATGTCCATCAGGATCAGCGCCGGTTGGGCTTCACGGGCCAGGGTCAGGCCGTTCTCGGCGTCAGCGGCCCACACCACCGTGTGGCCGGCGTTGACCAGCAGCAGTCGGGCCAGGCGCATATTGGCCTCGTTGTCTTCGACGATCAGGATATGGGCCATTGCGCCTCCGTGCCGCGGTGGAGTGGCAGCCACACCACAAAGCGAGCGCCCTGGCCTTCACGGCTGGCCACCGCAACACTGCCACCGTGCAGGTCGACCAGTTGCTTGACCATCGCCAGCCCCAGGCCAGTGCCTTCGAATTTGCGCGCCAGGCTGCTGTCGATCTGGCTGAAGGCCTTGAACAGCTTGCCCATGTCCTCCTCGGCGATACCGATACCGGTGTCGCTGACGCTCAATTCGAGGAACTGCTGGTGGGCGCTGGGTTGAAGGGCAAACCCGTGCATCGGCCAATCGCCGGACACTCGCCCGACCTGTGCGCGGGCCACCTGGCGCACCGCCAGGGTCACGGAACTGCCGTGCGCGCTGAACTTCACCGCATTGGCCAGCAGGTTGTAGATGATCTGCTTGGTCTTGCGCAGGTCCAGCGCCAGTGTGCCGAAGTCGCCCTGGCTTTCGAGCTTCAACTGGATGCGTTGCAGGGCGGCTTTTTCGCGCACGATCAACAGGCTGTTGGACAGCAGGCCCGCCAGCTCCACGGCTTCCAGCTCCAGATCCATCATCCCGGCTTCGACCTTGGACAGGTCGAGAATGTCGTTGATCAGCGACAACAAGTGCTGGCCGCTGGTGAAGATGTCGCCTATGTATTCACGCTGGATCTCACTCATGTCGCCCACCAACCCGTCCTTCAACGCCTCGGAAAAACCGATCACTGCATTCAATGGTGTGCGCAATTCGTGGGACATGGTGGCGAGGAACTCGGACTTCATATGGCTGGCATGTTCCAGCTCCAGGTTCTTTTCCTCCAGCGCGCGCTCAAAGCCCTTGCGTTCGGCTTCTTCATGTTTGCGTGCGGTGTTGTCGGTGCCGATCAGCAGGTAACCGATGATGGTGTCATGCCGGTTGCGCAGCGCCGTGACCGAGACCATGGCCGACAGGCGGCTGCCGTCCTTGCGGATATAGGTCAGCTCATAAATATCTTCGATGCCACGGGAGGCCTTGAACACCAACGCTTCGAAGCCCGGCGTGATCGGCGTGTCCAGCTCCAGGCTGAGGGCGGCGGCGCGGGTGATCAGTTCGTCGGGGTCGGAGATATCGGCGGGGGTAATGCGGTTGAGTACATCGTCGGCGGCATAGCCGAGCATGCGTTCGGCGCCGACATTGAAGATCTGGATCACGCCCTTTTCATCGGTGGCAATGCTGGAGAAGTAGGCGCTGTTGAAGATTGCGTCTTGCAAGGCACCGGTTTTCAGCAGGGTTTTCTGGCGTTTGAATTCGACGATTTTTTCAGCCCGTGATTGGGCTTCAGGCGGTGATCCAGTAACCGGTTTGTCCATGGCGGTGTTTTCCAGGCATATCAGGCCCGGCCGTGTCGATGACAGGGCCGCAGAGCATGCTCACAGAAAATCGCGTGGACGCGATGAGGAGGAGATGAGGTCCTCGGACAATAGCAGATACCGCCCGCACTACGGTATGGATACACTCAAACGAGTGTACGCCGGCAAAGGGCGGCGGGCCGCCCTGTTACCGTGCGGCGCGGCTTAGAGCATCACGCTGCTGATGACCTGGGTGCTGTCATCCGGGTCGATGGCGCTGTGGAATCCCAAGGCCTGGTTCAACTCGCGCAACGGCGCATTGGTTGCCGCGTCGATCGTATACATGCGTTTGAAGCCATTGGCGCGTGCCGCCGTCATCAGGTGCAGCATCAAAAGGCGCCCCAGGCCCAGGTGTTGCCAGGCATCGGCCACGGTGACCGCGCATTCGCATTCATCCGCGTCGGCTGCGGCATAACGGGCCACGCCGATCTCGATCAGTTGGCCGTTGTCGTGCACCAGGGCGATAAAGGCCATGCGTTGCTGGTTATCGACATTCATCAATTGGTCCATCAGGGGCTTGCCGGGCTCGTTGATTTCCCCCAGGAAGCGCGCGTGCCGCGATTCACGGGACAGGCCCTTGATGAAGTTGTATTCCCGTTCACGGTCGTCGGCGCCGAGGGGGCGCACCAGTACATGGCGGCCATCGTCGAGTTGATCGATCCAGTGCGGTTTCGGCAGTGCTGCGTAGGCGAGGGCGGCCTGCCGGTTACGTGCTTCGAGGGTAGGCATGGTGTGGGCTCCTGGCGGTCAGCATCGGGCAACAGTGCCTTGTTCGATCATGCCCCCGGGAGCAGGGGCGCCATTGATCTGCATCAAGACGCCCGGCCGCCGGGCAGGGCAGGCGACGTTCGGTCATGCGCATCGGCAAAGGGTTGACCATGATCAACGTTCGACGCGCCGTCGCGGCGCAGTCTGGTCCCACCCCACATGCCCAGCAGGAGGTCACACCATGGCAACCATGAGAGCCGCTGTCTTCGTTGAGAAAAACCGCATCGTCCTCGAGGACAAACCGATCCCTGAGGTCGGCCCGCTCGACGCCCTGGTGCGGATCACCACCACGACTATCTGCGGCACCGACGTGCATATCCTGCGCGGTGAGTACCCGGTGGTCAAAGGGCTGACGGTGGGCCATGAGCCGGTGGGCGTCATCGAGCGGCTGGGCTCCCAGGTGCGCGGCTTCGTCGAAGGGCAACGGGTGATCGCCGGCGCGATCACGCCCAGCGGGCAGAGCTATGCCTGCCTGTGCGGCTGCGGCGCCCAGGACGGCCCCGACACCCGCCATGGTTTCCGTGCCGCCGGCGGCTGGAAATTCGGCAACACCCTCGACGGCTGCCAGGCCGAATACGTCCTGGTGCCCGATGCGCTGGCCAACTTGTGCCCGATCCCCGATGGCCTGAGTGACGAGCAGGTGCTGATGTGCCCGGACATCATGTCCACCGGCTTTTCCGGCGCCGAGCGCGGTGAGGTCAACATTGGCGACTCGGTGGCGGTGTTTGCCCTCGGGCCGATCGGCTTGTGCGCGGTGGCGGGGGCACGGCTCAAAGGTGCGTCGATGATCATTGGGGTCGATGGCGTCAGCGAACGCATGGGCGTCGCCCGTGGCCTGGGCGCGACCCATATCGTCGACTTCAAGCAAGGCAACGTGGTCGAGCAGATCATGGCCCTGACCGACGGGCGTGGCGTGGATGTGGCGATCGAGGCGTTGGGCACCCAAGGCACCTTCGAATCGGCCTTGCGCGTGCTGCGTCCCGGTGGCCGCTTGTCCAGCCTTGGGGTGTACTCCAGCGACCTGCGCATCCCCTATGACGCGTTTGGCGCAGGCCTGGGGGATTACAGCATCGTCTCGACCCTGTGCCCCGGCGGCAAGGAACGCATGCGTCGCTTGATGGCGGTGGTCGCCAGCGGCGGGGTGGACCTGTCGCCGCTGGTGACCCACCGCTTCAAGCTCGACGACATCGAGGCGGCCTACGAACTGTTTGCCCATCAGCGCGATGGGGTGATGAAAGTCGCGATTACGCCTTGAAAGCCTGCGCGCAGAACACCCTGGTGCGCAGGCTGCCAAAACGTTAAAAATGCCAAAATTGCACTTTATGCGCTTGATGAAACGTTTCTTCTAGCGACAAACGGCCTGCGCAAGCGCTTGCGTAAGTAAATGTATCTGATTAGAGTCGGTGGCAATCGGCTCTGATCAAAGGGGGCTGAACGACAAAAATAATAAAACCAGGAGCTCATTGATGAGCCTTGAACCCTTGCTCGAGATGCAGGGCATCAGCAAAACCTTCAACGGTTTGCGCGTGCTCAAGAATGTCGGCCTGAAGGTCTACCCCGGCGAAATCCACGCCTTGATGGGGGAGAA
>Ga0213824_1000700_pt1 | contig 23431 bp, 19 predicted proteins | sample MC6MC0906MG_FD_179892 | JGI IMG/M metagenome (GOLD analysis project Ga0213824, IMG submission 179892) | Enriched soil aggregate microbial communities from Iowa State University, Ames, United States - MC6-MC0906-MG | ecosystem: Environmental > Terrestrial > Soil > Unclassified | place: USA: Iowa...
TTGTTATTCATCTTCCCACCTCCTAACGGTCAATACTGTGCACGTAATACAATGCGGCATTGACTGCATTGGTTACTGCGCTTGATGTAATGGTTGCACCGCTGATGGCATTAATCTCTCCATCACCGGCATTACCGGATTTTGTAACGGTAAGGGATTCCTTGTTTTTTCCAGCATACTGATCCTTAAATGCCGGTTCCTTTGCCTTTAAGCCCAGACCCGGGGTATCGCTGATCTCCAGAAATTCTATGCCGTTAATGGTTCCATCTTCTTTGATACCAACGGAAATCTTTACGACTCCGCTGTAGCTGTCACCGGAATAGGAAGTAATCACATAACCCAGGGCAGTCCCGCTTGCGTCCACTGCCTGAAATGCATTTTCCACACCAACTTTTCCAAAATTCTGGGAAAGCAGTTCTGTATTGCAGGATTCCACTGCCGCTTCCATCTTATCATCCGATGTAAATTCGGCCGCTTCCGGAAATACTTTCTTATATGCCGCCATATTGGCTGCTTCAGTTGCCTTTTCAATGGGATCCTTTGTAATCTGATAAGCGCCGCCCAGCAAAAAACCGGAAATCAGAGTGATCACAAATAAAATCAATGCGTCCTTCATAAATCCGCCGTTTTTCATCTTACTTTCCCTCCTTTCCAAATGCTACCGGAATAGAGATCTTCTCAATCAGAGGCACCAGAATGTTACTGATGATGATGGCATAGGATACGCCTTCTGCCGAACCTCCGAAAAGACGGAATAATCCGGTCAGCACGCCTAAAAGAATGCCGAAAAGGATCTGTCCCTTTGGTGTGATGGGGCTGGTCACATAATCGGTAGCCATGAAGAATGCACCGAAGATCAGGCCGCCGCCGCATAAATGAGTCAGCACATACGTAAGATCATGCTGCCCGAAAATAAATACGAATACCGCAAAGGTAATTAAATAGGCTGCCGGGATCGTGATGGAAATCACTTTTCTGAACAAAAGGTAAGCTGCACCCACGAGCAGGGCAATCACTGATACCTCACCAATGGTTCCTGAAATTTTTCCAATAAACATGGATGTTAAATTAACTGCTTCTCCTGCCTTTAATGCAGCAAGAGGAGTCGGGCCTGCAACTGCGTCACTATATGTAAAGTCAGTCATCTTGCCTGCAAAAGAAATAAGCAGGAAGCATCTTGCCGCCAGGGCCGGGTTCATAAAGTTCTGTCCCAGACCGCCGTAAAGCATCTTTACTACGATAATGGCGAATACACCGCCCAGAAACGGAATCCATAAGGGAATAGCCGGCGGCATGTTAAGGCCTAGGATCATTCCGGTCACCAGAGCACTTCCATCGCTCACTGTAATGGGTTTTCCCATAAGGGATTCAAATACATATTCACTAAGAACACAGGATAATACACTGATCAGCAAAATCAGTGCCGCTTTCACCCCAAACTGATATACACCATACGCAGACGCAGGAATCATGGCAATGGCAACATCCAACATAATATTCTGTGTTGTAACCTGATCCCTGACATGAGGTGATGATGATACGTTTAACAATTTACTCATGCTTCTCCTCCTACGCTTTCTTTCTGCTTGCCGCAACTTCTTTGCGCATTTCTTTAAATGCCTGGGTAAGAGGTCTTCTGGCCGGGCAGATGTATGCACAGCAGCCGCATTCGCAGCATTCCATGCCATTTAATTTTACAAACCGTTCCATGTCAGACCGTTCCGCCGCATCCATAATCATCTGAGGAACAATGTTGCCCGGACATACCTTTACGCATCTTCCGCAGCGAATACAGGCGCTGGGTGCATTACCTGCCACCTCGTCATTTGTCATGCAGGTAAGGGCAGAGGATGTCTTTGTAACGGGAATATTAAAGTTAAACAAAGCCTGCCCCATCATAGGGCCTCCGGAAATCACCTTTTCCGGTTCTGTCTTAAAGCCGCCGGAAGCCTCTATAAGCTCGCTATAGTTGGTCCCGATCCGAACATTATAATTCTGTGGATTTGTGATCGCATCTCCGGTCACCGTAATGATACGGCGAATCAGTGGAATACCTTTTGCAACCGCATTATAAATAGAAATTACCGTATCCACATTGTCTACCATACAGCCTGCATCTGCCGGGAGCATGGTGGAGTTGATCTTTCTTCCTGTTATGGCATAAATCAGAGTACGCTCGCCGCCCTGTGGATATTTGGTTTGTAACGGACAGACAGTGATCCTTGGCTCATCCTTTACAAGCTCAGTCATCAGCTTGATCGCTTCCGGTTTGTTGCTCTCAATGCCGATCACACCCTTCGCATTGTCAAACAGCTGAAGGATTATATTTAGCCCTTTTATGATACTTTCCGGCTCTTCTAACATCATCCGGTAATCAGAAGTTAAGTACGGCTCACATTCCGCACCGTTGACAATGATCGTATCGATTTTTGACTCATCTTTTGGCGTCAGCTTCACATGAGTAGGAAATCCGGCACCGCCAAGACCTACCACCCCTGCTTCTTTTACAATAGTTCTGATCTCTTCCTTAGATAATGTCTTCGGATCACGCTCTTTGCCAAATCCTTCCACCGTCTGATACTTCCCGTCGTTTTCAATGATAACAGACGGAACCATAGAGCCGTTTGCAACCATTCTTGGTTCAATGGTTTTTACCGTTCCTGAAACAGAGCTGATCACACATGCAGAAATAAAGCCTCCCGGCTCCCCGATTTTCTGTCCAACCAGCACCTGATCTCCTGCCGCCACCAATGGTTTTGCCGGCGCACCGATATGCTGGGATAAGGGGAATACCATCTCGCCTTTTGGCTGCAGCACTTGTACAGGTTTATTTTCCGACAGTTCTTTTCCTTCATTAGGATGAATGCCGCCTTTAAATGTAGCCAGACCCATTTAACTAACCCTCTTTCTCTACAATTCTTTATCTCTCCTAGCAAAATTTCAGCATTTTGCCACCTGAAACAGTATAACATAATTTAGTAACCGAAACAATGCATAAATACATATTGTATACTGTGTTTTATATACAATACTTTTCAATTATCAGGGATAAAACCTGGTAAAAGGCCCTGGTTATACGTTAATTAAATAACAATCTTATTGAAGTTACCGCTATTATGTTTTTATAAAAATACATTTAATTCGAATATTTTTTTATTATTCCTGATTATCAGCCTTTTTTTGACAATGTTTTTCATTCTATACAAGATTCTTCGTTAAATTTTTGCTAAATTTTCATAACTTGAGTCGGTTTACCCCCTGTTTTTATGAAGTTATATTATGGTTTTCCATCATTATATATTAGAATTTTTAATAAATAAAGAGGAGCATTGTAATAACAAAATCAGGATTGACTCCGTGACTGTTGTTTTTTCCAATGCTCCCCTTGGGGTATGCAAGCCGGGGTTTTTGTTTAATCCAGTTCCACTGCCCCGGTATAAAGCTGATAATATCTGCCTTTTTGTTCCAGAAGATCCTCATGATCTCCCCGTTCAATGATCTCCCCGTTTTCCAAAACCATAATGGCATTGGCATTACGCACCGTTGACAGACGGTGGGCGATCACAAACGTAGTCCGGTCCGCCATAAGGCGGTCCATGCCACGTTCAATATGCTTTTCTGTTCTGGTATCCACGGAGCTGGTCGCTTCATCAAGTATCAGGACCGGTGCCTTTGAAATCGCTGCCCTGGCAATGTTTAAAAGCTGTCTTTGCCCCTGGCTTAAGTTGGCCCCGTCGCCTTCTAACAGCGTATCAAAGCCGGCAGGCAGCCTCATGATAAAGGAATACGCAGAAGCTGTTTTCGCTGCCTGGATTACCTCTTCATCCGTTGCATCAAGCCTTCCGTAACGGATGTTTTCCATAACGGTTCCTGTAAACAAATGAGTATCCTGAAGGACCATTGCAATATTATGGCGTAAGTTTTCCCTCTTAATATGACGGATATCGACTCCGTCAATGGTAATTTCACCTCCCTGAATATCGTAGAAACGGTTCAGAAGATTTGTAATCGTAGTTTTTCCTGCTCCGGTAGAACCCACAAAAGCGATCTTCTGCCCGGGTTTTGCATAAAGATTTAAATCCTTTAAAATCACTTTGCCTGGATCATAGCCAAAGGTCACATGCTTTAATTCCACATATCCATTCATTGGATTCAGTTCTGCCGCATCTTCGTCATCTGCAGGTTCCGGCTCCTCATCCATAACAGCAAATACCCGTTCTGCTCCTGCAAGGGCGGAGAATACATTAGTTACCTGCATGGACATCTCGTTGATCGGACGGCCGAACTGCCTGGAAAAGCTTAAGAATACGGTCAGTCCGCCCACATCAAAGCCACGGAGCACACAGAGAAGACCTCCGATGCACGCCGTCAGGATGTAGTTCAGCTGGCTTAAATTTCCCATGACCGGCATCATCACTCCTCCGAAAAACTGAGCATGGATCATGTTATTCCTTAGATCCTCATTGAGAATTTCAAATTCTTCTTCTGCCACATCTTCATGGCAGAACACCTTTACCACCTTCTGGCCGCTGATAATTTCTTCTATATATCCGTTTACAGCGCCAAGGGAGCTTTGCTGTGCGGAGAAAAACTTCTGGCTTCTTGACGCTACAAAGCCGCCAACCCTCATCATAACAGGAATCATGATTACGGTCACCAGAGTCAGCCAGATATTTGTATAGATCATAAGTACCAGGGTACCGATAATGCTTAATGCTCCGGTAAATAGCTGAACCAGGGTACTGCTTAGCATCTGGCCGATGGTATCCACATCATTGCTGAACCGGCTCATTAAATCACCGGTGTTATTGGTATCATAAAACCGTACCGGTAGGGTCTGAATCTTGCTGAACAAATCATCTCTGATCTTTTGGAGTGCATTTTGCGCAACCGTCAGCATGATTCTGGATTGGGCATAGTTAGCAATCAAACCGATGAGAAAAACGGCTGCCATTGCCATAAGACCTTTTGCAAGACCTGACACACTCCCCAGCCCGCCTCCGGGAGGTGCGATATATTGATTTATGATTGGCCTTAACATATAAGAACCGGCTAAGGTCGCAAGCGTGCCGACAATAACGCAGACAAACGCCGCTCCCATAAGAAGTTTATATTCATTTAAATAAGACATAAGGCGCCGGATGGTCGCTTTCGCTTTTTTGGGAAGGCCGCCCTTTATCTGCCGGGCACCTCCATGCCCACCCATGGGACCACGGTTTTTAGCTGGCTGGGAAGACCGTCCATAACGCTTTTTTAAGCTGTTTATTTTCTTCTGTTTATCCATTATGCACCTGCCTCTTTATCCACATCTCTCTGGGAATAGTAGATTTCCTGATAAGCCTCGCAGGATTCCAGCAGTTCTTCATGGGATCCCATACCTACGATCTGTCCGTCATCAAGCACAATGATCTTATCCGCGCTCTCCACGGATCCGATCCGCTGGGCGATGATGAATTTGGTGGTATCTTTTAGGGTCGTCTGAAAGCACTGGCGGATGCGCGCTTCGGTTGCCGTATCCACAGCAGAGGTGCTGTCATCTAAAATCAGTATTTTCGGTTTCTTTAAAAGAGCCCTGGCAATACAAAGTCTTTGCTTCTGGCCGCCAGATACATTCGATCCTCCCTGGCCCAGATCTGTGTCATATCCGTCTTTAAAATTTGTAACAAAACCATCGGCCTGAGCGCTTTCCGCCATAAGGATTACTTCTTCCATGGTGGCATTCTCATCTCCCCAGCGGAGATTTTCTTCTATGGTTCCTGAAAAAAGGACATTCTTCTGTAAAACCATTCCAACGCCTTCCCGTAGGTTTCTAATGGAATAATCTCTTACGTCAATGCCATCCACCAGTACTTGTCCTTCATCCGCATCGTAAAGACGGGGAATCATCTGCACGAGTGAGGTCTTTCCGCTTCCTGTGGAACCGATGATTCCAATGGTTTCTCCAGGCTCCGCAGTAAAATCAATGTGTTTTAAGACCATTTCATCCATTCCTTTTACATACTGGAAGGAAACATTCCGAAATTCTACTTTGCCGCTTGTAACCTGGGCTGATTTTTCAGAAGCATGATCATCGGTCAAATCAATCTCTGTATCCAGGACCTCTCTGACACGTCTTAAAGAAGCCATAGCTCTTGAAGCCTGCAAAAATACCATGGACAGCAGCATTAAGGACATGAGGATCTGGACGATATAAGTGGTAAACGCAGTCAGATCACCTACAGGCATCTTTCCTGCAATAATAAGATTTCCTCCATACCACACCACTGCGAGAGTCGTAACATTCATGGCAAGCATCATCACAGGCATACTGACTACGACAATCTTCATGGCATCAAGGCTGCCTTCCTTTAGATCCCGGTTTGTGGCTTGAAATTTCTTTTCCTCAAAATCTTCCCTGACAAAGGACTTAATGACGCGCACATTCGTTAAAGCTTCCTGCACGCCGGAGTTTAAACGGTCAATCTTCTTCTGCATTGCCTCAAACCGGGGAAATGCCGCGATTAATATGATAACGATGGCCAGGATCAGCAATGGAATCACTACCAAAAGTATCACCATCAGCTGCCGGTTCATGAGATAGGCCATAATAAGACCGCCGATCAACAGGCCCGGAGCCCGAAACAGCAGACGCAGACTCATCATTACTACATTTTGAATCTGCTGGATATCATTGGTCAGCCTGGTAACCAATGACCCTGTGCTGAAATCATCAATATTCTTAAAAGAAAACTGCTGGACTTTATGAAACACATCTTTTCTCAAATCTGTACTAAAGCAAATGGATGCTTTGGATGAAAAATAGGATGCTCCGATTCCTCCCGCTGCCATGACAACGGCGATGGCAACCATTTTGCCTCCCATTCCTAAAATGTATCCCACATCTTTTGTGGCAACTCCGTTGTTAATGATCAAGGACGTCATTCTGGGAAGCATAATCTCGCCAAATACTTCCGTCAGCATTAAGAGGGGCGCCAGTATAAAGGCTCCCAAATACGGCCTGATATATTTCCAATATCGTTTCAAGTTATTAATCCTCTCTTTCTGTAATGTCCCTTTCTAAAGGAATCTGAGATAAATTATCATAAATGCGGTCCAGGTATTGCCTCATGGCAGCCAAATCTTCCGCTGAGAAATCACGGAACATCCGCTCTTCAACATTATGAAAAAATTCCCGGCTATGCTCTACCGTATGCTTTCCCTTCTCTGTCAGGCAAAGCTTATTCATCCGGTTATCCTCCTGATCCACGGCCCGGGTGATATACCCACCTTTTTCCAGCTTTTTTACCGATACCGCTATGGTGGCTGTGGACACATAAAGGCGTTCAGCAATCTCCTTCTGGGATATATTAGAATGGTCGGAAAGCATCATAAGAATCTGATGCTGGCTGCGGTATACCCCTGTCTCCTTCAGACGATCTTCCAAAATGCAACGATGCATCTTCATGATTCTCATATATCTTACCATCACGCCATGGGCCGGTGAAAAATCCCCCTTAAGTCCCTTATCATGGAATGGGCACGTTGGTTTCATTTGCAAATATTCCCCTTTCTGTTAGCCTCCTAACAATTAGCTAATTAACTATGTAGCAGTATATCACCATTTTTTCCGGTTTGCAACCCGGAAAATTTTGAAAATTTTGTGAATTTTCTAAATAGCATAACCTATTTTTAGGCTTTCATTCCTATACCCGTTCGATACCCCTGGGAATCTCCATGGCATTGGACAGTTTAATCATCTGATTGCCCAACTCTAAGTACTCCCTGCTGTTCATGTCCTTGATTGGCCTTTGCTTTTCATATAATTCATGCATTTTCCCGTTCTTTATGGAAAAGCTTTCCGGTGTATGATACTGTAATTCAAAAATCTGGCCGTAAGGCGAATATAAGGTGGTGTTGATCCCCTTATAAGGACTCTGCCTGTCAAGCCAGTAATTTTTAATTTCAACCGTATGAAAGCCTGCTTTCCAATAAAGCTCCATGGCTATTAAAACCTTTTCCGCAAGCTCTTCTGCAGGAGCTGTGTAGGTATATCTCAATATATCCTTGACCTCGTACCCCTGGCAGCCAGGGTTGTATTTTCTTTGCATTTTTTCCAAATAAGAATCTCTGGATTTTATGCGGTTTTCCACACCTGCCATATCCATTCCTGCCCGCCCTGCTATTGATCTGACTTGCCTTGTAATTTTAGGTTCACACACCGCAGCCCTGATGTAACAGGACATTCCTTTTATCTGAGGCCTGATAACCCCATGATTATACTGCTTTTCTACGGTCAGGCGGTTCCGCCACATTTTCTCCCCGCGCATTGTACCAAATTCCTTTTACATTTTTATCATATCTTTCAGTATATGCACCATTTCCGGAAATTGTGTCTGTAACATTGCCTAATCGGTAAAAATTATCCTGCATCCGAATGTAAAAGCGGAGGCCTGAATTCTATGCAGGCCCCCGCTTCTATAATCTCTATTCAAAAAAATCTTCATTAAAATCACGTTCACGATCACGGTCACGGTCACGATCGCAATCACGGTCACGATCACGGTCACGGTCACGCCGACAGCAGTGGCACCGCGGATCATTACAACCTGCCCTAAATCCTGCGCAGAATGCTCTTCTTCTTTCTTCCTCACATTCGTCACGATCACGCTCATCATCACAATCACGATCGCGGAAATTACGGCATCTGCAGCATCTACAGCATCTGCAGTTACATCCAAAGTTATTTCTGCAGCCTCCAAAAAAGCAACACATATTTCACACCTCTCCCTTTTTTAATTGTACTATATTATATGGGACATATAGACAAGATGTGAAAACCGCCGGTTTCCTGACTTTACTCTGCTCCTGCGTCCGTATACAGCGATGGAAATTCCCTTACCGATTCCTCAGTTGTGACTGCATCAGCTGCCTGGCAATCTCTTCCATTCTTGAATGGGTTTTCTCAAAAAAGTACTTATAAGATGAACAGAAATAATTCTGACCAAGATGGCCGGCCTCATCTATTTGACGGTTCCTGCGGCATCCGCCACGACATAGGTATGCGTATTTACAGGTCTTGCACTCTTCTGGTCTATTTAGGGAGGCCTCTACAAACCCACTCTCCAATCCCCTGTTTCCCATCTCCTCAATAGAATCTACCAGGAAATTTCCAATTTTATACTCATCCATTACATAAAAATCACAGGGGTAAACAGATCCATCCGCTTCTATTACATGCTGGATGCTGCAGCACCCCTTCATATCACATGCCTCCGGGGGATATCCCATCAAAAGACTGATATAATTTTCAAACTGACGAATGTATGGCTGCTCTCCCTTACATAAATCCAAATACCAAAGATCAAACAGATTTACAAGAAATTCTCCATAAACCTCGGGAGTCAGAGAATACTCCCGACTACCCTTAGGTTCTCCTAATGGATCAAGACAAGCGATATACTGCTGATATCTCCAGTTGTTTTTCTTATAAAATTCATATATTCGAGTAATCCGCTCCGCTGTTCTTCGATTTACAACCGTCAGGATATTATAATCTACCCCTTTTTTGTCAAACATCTCTAGGGTCTTCATAATCTCACCAAAGGAACCTTTGCCCGCTGAATTCTCCCTGTAGGCGTCATGAGTATATTTAATCCCATCCAGGGATACTCCTACCAGGAAATTATTTGCAGCAAAAAACTCTGCCCATTCTTCACCCAGCTGGTAACCATTGGTCTGAATCGAATTCATGACTTTTACATTACGTATATTATACTTCTGCTCAAATTCAAGCAGCTTTTTATAAAAGTCAAGACCCACCAAAGTGGGTTCTCCTCCCTGGAATATAAAATCACACTGTTGCTCACTATAAGCCAGTGTTTTCTTAACGATCTCCTCCAGGGTATCCAAAGACATAAATCCGTAATTTTGCTTTTCCCGGTTCTGCATTTCGTCATGATAAAAACAATATTTGCATCTTAAATTACAACTTCCGGAAGCTGGTTTAATCAGTAACTGTATTGGTGGCATACCTTTATCTCCTCACATAACTATGTTTCGTATTCTTGTTTCAGCCAGGATTACCATGCGGCAGTTGGACTTCCAGTGGCTCAGTACGGCCATATAATTATCTTTGTCCAGATTTCTTTATTATACATGACTCTATACAGAAAGTGAATTACTATTTAGCGCTTACCCGATCCATAGCAGTCCTTTATCGTGCAATCCTTTAGGGCAACAAAAAACTACCAGCTAGATATTAATAGCCGGTAGTTCGTCTTAAATTGCTCTTATTAGAAGAATAACAACCACCAAAATGGAAATCTTGAGTCAAAATCATGTCTCCTATCGAATTCTTCTCTTCGTTCAGATTCTTGCCTTCTGTCAAATTCCATTCTTCTATCGAATTCTTCACGCATACCTCTTCTGTCGAAACCTCTTCCGCCTACGCTTCTGCCGCCTACGCCTCTTCCATCAGAGCCCATTCTGGGATCACCTTGAGAACAATCCATATAAATATTCCTGTTTCTATAATTTTATATTGCTAATGTATGCAAAATTAAATTGATGTGACACCCTATACTAGCTATAAATTTCAATTTTCTTAAATATTTTTTTTGTGGGCTCAATTTTGAAGCTTCGTACTATAATTCAAATAGCACTTTTATTTTTTGAGCAACAATGTCAGGTGATATATTTGAATTATCAATTTTAATGTAATTATCAAATGGTATTTCCCCGTCATTACTTACTAAACGGTATCTTTCATCATCAACTATTAATCTTTGATTGGAAATAATAATATCTCGTTTTGATGCCTTATTGCGCAATCTATTTTCAGTAGTATTTCTTTCCAAACGCACTTCTCTTGAAGCGACAAGTTCAACATAGTAAAATTCCGTTTCGTATGGTCTGAATATATCTTTGACGTGCTCAATATAATCCCAATCGGACTTCTGGTCAAATGCCCACATATATGTAAAAATAAGTCCATAATTATTTGATGCTGCATATTCTTCAAATACCACTTCTCTTAAACGAGAAATTATTTTCCCATTGTAGGAGCCAAAAATTTCAATTACCGGCTCAATTGTCATATGATTATGGAACAAACGTAAGTCTGTAATTTTCATTAGTTCCTGTCCAACTGTCATTTTTCCTACGGACGCATTTCCAATTAAAAACACAACTTTCATAAAATCATTCTCCCCACATAATATAAAAAATCTATAAATAGAATACCATCCTGCCTACCAACTATCAATAGCAAGGTTTCGGGCTAAGCAAAACCAAAATAAGTAGCAACTTTGTGCTTTTATCATAACTTTATACGGTTCAACGTTACGCTTACTTGTTTGCCCGGAACGATTAGGACCTATTCAGATAGAGACAATTACATTCTAAGTGTGATAATTTATAGAAGCTTGACGACGGTATGATAAATAATTTTCAGCCGTCATTTTCTTGATTGAACAAAATACAGAACGAAATAACCCGATACATAAAGAAATGGCGTAGCTTTATGCGCTACGCCATACTTCGTTCAAAAACTTTTTAAGTGGAGCAGACGGGAGTTGAACCCGTGTCCAAAAACCAATTCCCTGTTCTTCTACTATCATAGTTAGTTTATTGACATTCCCTCCACCGCCCGGGAACTAACACCCTGACAGCTTCAGTAGCTTCATAATACGACCGCATGCTCAAAGCTTTGCATACGTCGTTTCTCACATCGTCGATGCCGGGATCTTAAAGTGTGAGTGCCTTAAGGCCGACAAGCTGCATTAAGCAGCTAATGCTAATTCGTTATTGTTAGCGTTTATATTTAGGTTTGCCATTTAACGCATCGCATGCGGATAGCTTCACCAGCTGCATAGCCCCTGTCGAAACCAGTACTGCCCCTGACTGGTACTCTTCTGGAGAGCATTCTCATACTAACATGAAAGAAATCAATTGTCAAGACCTGTGCAATTCCTGCTGCGATTACCTTGTGGCAACACTGCCTGAAGATTCACCTTATTCCTTTTTTTGGTTTAAAAAATTATTTTGCCTGCAAAGCAGCCATTGTAAAATAGTTATAGGGCTGATTAAAATGTGGCAGGAAGAAGATGTCCGTCAGCTTTAACCGGTCAATGGTTACCTGCTCCTGGATCGCAAGGGAGAACATGTGGATCGCCATGGAAATATCATATTCTGAACATAATTGTGCTCCCAAAACGATGCGGGTCTTCTTATCGTATACGATCCTGATTTTTACCTTGTAATTGTCATGTTCAATAAAGGCCGGTTTTTGAGTATCCTCATAATCCACCGCCGCTGCGTCATATCCCAGCTTTTTGGCTTTTGCATAGCTGATCCCTGTAGAAACCATTTTCAGATTCCAGATGCAGATTCCATTGGATCCCTGAACACCAATGGATTCCAGAGGTGTTCCGCATACGTTATGAGCTGCCACAATTCCGGACCGCACGGCATTGGTTGCCAGAGCAATGTAGTTTGTCTTTTGGATGGAGTTGTCAAAAACAGTTGCACAATCGCCGATGGCATATACATCCGGCTGGCTGGTCTGCTGCTGCTTGTCAACGAGAAACGCCCCGTTGCAGAACAGTTCAAGATCATCCTTGCCTAACCGGTTGTTAGGTTTAAAACCGATTCCCAGTACCACCATATCAGCATGGTATTCATTTTTGTCAGTGACCACTTTTTCCACTTTGCCGTTACCTTCAAGCTTAGTCACGATTTCATTATAAACCAGTTTAATGCCATGGCTTGATAAGTTTTCGGACATGATATCGGAAAACTCCTGATCATAATAGCTTGACAGACAGGTGTGCATATTGTCGATTAAGGTGACATTCTTTCCAACACGGCGAAATGCTTCCGCCAGTTCAACGCCGATGTACCCTGCCCCTACAACCACGATATCTTTCAAGGCATCGTTATGCAGCTTGTCAATGACATCTTTCGCATTCTGAAATAATTTCACAAATTGAACGTTGTCCAGTTCTTTTCCTTCAATATTAGGAGAAATTGGAAGAGAACCGGTTGCAAGGATCAGCTTATCGTATTCCTGCTGGTATCTCTGGCCATACTTTCCCTCTGCAAAAACAATCTTTTTATCATAATCAATGCGCTCTACTCTTGTTTCCATGTAGACCTTTGCGCCCTTTTTTTCAAAAATATCTTTGCTGCAATAAAACAGGCCTTCGGATGAATGAATCTGCTCGCCGATCCAAAGAGCCATGCCGCAGCCTAAAAAACTGATATTATCATTGGAATCAAATATAACAACTTTGTTGTCTTTATAATTATCTAAGATTGTGTTGATAGCTGCCGTACCGGCATGGTTTGCTCCAATTACCACAATACGTTCCATAAATAGCCTCCTAAAGAATTGTTTTTCTTGATTATATCACATCGTTAAAACAAAAACAATTATTATTATTGAAATGGTGATCTTTTTTTAATACAATCGTACTTGTTACAGATCATCCGCCAGAGCGCTGCTTTTCGCATATGCCGTGCTTTTCGCTTCAAAAAAATCTGTTTTGATCAGATTGGCATTGCTGTACTGGTTAACCCATAACATGCTTTCCGGCTCCCTGTCATGACCCTCATAAATCCGCTCCCAGCCGAGACTTGCACAGCGTAAGTTTCCAAGATACATGATATAGTCCGTGATCATTTCTTTTGTAAGTCCGGGAACTTCATCTCCGATGGCATAGCAGCCCCAGGCGATTTCCTGCTCACAGCCTTCCCTGATCATACTCCGGTAAACCTCCACCCGTTCCCTGGTAAACAGTTCCGGCTCTTCCTTCTCAAGTTCCAGAATAATATTTCGGAACAGCCATAAATGAGTGTTTTCATCTCTATTAATGTAACGGATCTCCTGAGAGGAGCCGATCATTTTATGATTCCGTCCTAGGTTATAGAAAAACATGAATCCGCTGTAAAAATACACACCCTCCAGAATAAAATTAGCCACAACTGCCTTCATAAATGCAAACGCGCTCTTGTCCTTTTGGAATTCATTATACAGGTTACCGATAAAGGTATTGCGTGCAAGAAGATGAGGGTCACTCTTCCACTGATAGAGCACCTCATTCCGAGTCTGAGGTTCGCAGATGGTATCCAGCATATAACTGTAACTCTGACTGTGCACCGCCTCCTGGAAGGTTTGAATGGAAAGGCAGAGATTGATCTCATTGGCAGTCACATATTCTCCTAGAGCCGGCAGATTAGCGGTCTGGATGCTGTCCAAAAACACCAGGAAGGATAATATCTTATCATAAGCTCTACGTTCTTCGGGACTTAATAAGGGATAATCCTTCCTGTCCCTGCTTAGATTAATTTCTTCAGGAATCCAGAAATTATTCATGGCCTGCCGGTACCAATCACTTACCCAGGTGTATTTCATATTGTTAAAATCATTGAGGTTTGTGGTATTGCCGTTGATCATCCGCCGTTTTCTTACCTCAATTTCCCCATCCGGATGAAAAAGGGGTCTTTTTTTTAATTGTTCCATATCGTTTTCTCCGCATTCTCTTGTTTTATTATTTTTTTTAGCTGGAGCAGGCCTCGCATTCATCCACTTCCAGACTTTTGGAACGGACGTAGTAAATGGTTTTCACACCCTTTTCCCAAGCCAGGATATAAAGCTCCAGCACCTGACGAAGGGTGTAATGATTAGTAATATAAAGGTTCATACTCTGGGCCTGGTCCACATGGCGCTGGCGGATACCCGCCGCCCTTACGGACCACCTCTGGTCTATATAATGGGCATTTTTATACTTCCAAAATGTTTCAGGCGATAAATCCGGGGCTACCCGGGGAACCAAACCGTTCTTTTTCTCCTCCAGATAATACCGGTTCATGACAGGGTCAAGCCCGGCCGTGGTACCGGCGATCATGCTGGTGCTGCTGGTTGGTGCTATGGCGATGAGCCAGCCGTTTCTCATGCCATGGGCTGCCACCTTTTCCCGAAGGTGCATCCACTCTTCAGAGCAATATCCCCGTTTATCAAAATATGCCCCTGTCTGCCATTCGCTTCCTTCATACAGGTCATAGCTTCCTTTTTCCTCTGCAAAATCACAGCTTGCTTCAATTGCCGCATAATTGATTGCCTCAAACACCTTATCAGAAAATTCAAGATGCTCTTCTGACTCCCAGGAGATCCCGTTCTTAGCCAGCATGTGATGATATCCGCTTATCCCAAGTCCTACCGGGCGATAGCGGAGGTTGGTGACCTTTGCATAGGGCACTGGGAAAAAATTTAAATCGATTACATTGTCCAAAGCGCGGACCGCACTTCTTGTAAGCTCGGTCAGCTCTTTGGTATCCTTAAGATCAATATTCCCCAGGGAAAGGCTGGCCAGGTTGCACACAACAAAGTCTCCCGGCTTTGTTACGGTGACCACCACGGTCTCCCCGTCCACGGTCTGGATCTGCTGGTCCACCTGTTCCACCCCGCTCATATTCTGAGCAATTTCCGTACATAAGTTGCTGCTGTAAATGATGCCGCTGTGGCTGTTTGGATTGGCTTCATTGACGATATCCCGGTTAAAGGTAAAGGGCGTTCCTGTTTCCACCGCGCTCTTTAAAACCAGGCGGATGATATCTTTAATGGGAATGATCCGCTTATGGATACGGCTGTCATTCACACAGTCCAGATATCGTTCCTCCCACTGGGCTCCATAAGAATCCTCTAGTGCCCAGCCCTTTACTGTCAGAATCTCATGAGGACACATTAAGTACCAGTCCCCTTCTATGTTCTCCTTTGCCTGTTTCCAAAACAGGTTGGGATAGCAAACCGCCGGAAAAACATCATGGGCCTTCATGCGGTCGTCTCCGTTATTGGTCCTGAGAGTCAAAAACTCCGGAAGGTCCTTGTGCCAGACATCTAAGTAAACTGCCACAGCTCCCTGCCGTACCCCCAGCTGGTCCACTGCCACTGCCGTATCATTGGCCAGCTTGATCCACCGGATCACGCCTCCCGCAGCGCCCTTAAAGCCGCGGATCGTACTCCCTGCGGCACGGACTTTTCCGAAATAAAGGCCCATGCCTCCTCCAAACTTACTGACCTTTGCAAAACTGTCAATGCTTCGGTAAATGCCATCCAGACTGTCCGGTACGGTATCGATAAAACAAGAGGAAAGCTGATGATAAGGCTTTCTGGCGTTTGAAAGGGTGGGCGTAGCCATGGTAACCTTTAAAGTGCTGAGCATATCATAAAACCGTTTTACCCAATGATCCCGGTCAGCCCTTTCCAGCATGGCAAGATGCATGGCAATTCCAAGAAACATTTCCTGGGGCGTCTCTAAAGGCTCATTCCGTCGGCTGCGGATCACATACCGGTTAAGCAGCAGTTCCAGCCCGGAATAATTGAACAGGTGGTTTCTGCTATGATCCAGATAGCCTTCATACCGATCAATTTCTTCTTTTTTGTAATTTTCCAGAATGTAGTCCCCATAAAGCCCGTCTTCTGTCAGGAAACATATTTTATCATAAAAGCTGCCAATCTTTCTCCGGTCCAGCTCTTCCTTTAACCTGGTTTCATAACGCAGCATGGAAAGCCTTGCCCCTATATACTCCCAGTTCGGCGCCTCCTGGGTCGTCAGCTCCACAGCCGCCTGGATGAGCGCCTCGAACCGTTCTCCAAGGCTCATATTTTTCTTACAAAACCCTGTGAATTTTACGGAGAGGTGATCCAGATCATATGGTGCCAAATCCCAATCCTTACGGATTCCCTCTAAAACGCCTATGAGCTCTGGTACCTCTTTAAAATATTCCAGGATTTCCTGTTTTCCATCTGTCTTGTCCATTTATAATTCCCGCCATTCCATGTTTTATATTAGTATCAATAACTGTTATTGAATCTCATATGTAAAAATATACCACAACATATAGTTAATTTCAACCACCGAAGCACAAAATATTCGTTTTCAGACTATTTCCCTTTTTTATTATTACCAAACAAAAGCTGTTAAATTAATTAGTCAATGGGATATTCAAAATCCGCTTCGCTACTTGCTCATAACCGAATAGCAACTATCGCTGCTTGTCAGGTGGAGCTTGTACTCCACCTGACACAAGTAAGTCCCCACCCACCACTTAATGCTTTTCGCATTTGAAGTGGGGGACTTACTTGATTCGGTTAAAAAAACGCCTGAAATCTCACAAAGTAAGACTCCAAGCGTTTCCATTAAGAGGAAAATCTTTATCTCGCACCGCGCACATAAGGCTTCCCAAGGCTTTCCGGCCCATGATTTTTGTGGGCGGAGCCCAGCAGGGCCGCCAATGTGATCAGATAAGGAAGCATGGACAATGCCTGCGAAGGAAGAGGAACTCCCACTGCCTGAAGACGGATCTGCAGCGCATTGGCAGAGCCGAATAAAAAGGCAGCTCCCAGCATTCCAAAGGGAAGATAACGCCCCAGGATGACAGCCGCCAAAGCAATGTATCCTCGGCCGGAGGTCATATTTTCCGAAAAGTTCCCCACCTGTACCAAAACCAGATAAGCACCGCCAATCCCGCCCAGAACTCCGTTTAACACCATGGAAATGTACTGGTACCGGTAAACCGGTATCCCGGCTGAATCCGCGGCACGAGGGCTTTCACCGATGGAAGCAAAGGAAAGCCCGGTATTTGTTTTCTTATAAAAAAACGATACTCCCATGACCAGAAAATAGATCAGATAAGTTAAAATATCCTGATTAAAAAGAGCATTGCCAATGAGGGGAATTTCGGCAAGCAACGGTATCCGCAATTTTATTAAAGGTTCGATCTGCTGGTAGGACTGTCCCCCTGACATCAGTTTATACAGGAAGCTGGTGACGCCAAGTATAAAAATATTAATGGCGATCCCGCTGACCGACTGATCCTTAGAGAGCCTGATCGACAGAACTCCATGAAGCATACTGACAGCCGCTCCGCCCGCCATACCGCAAAGAAGCCCAACAAGAATACTCCCCGAAAAAAATGTGCCTGCAAAGGAGAAAAAAGCCCCGGAAAGCATGACGCCCTCCATTCCGATGTTTAATATTCCGCACTTTTCCGATATCGTCTCCCCTAGCCCTGCGTAGGCAAGAGGCACAGCCATCCGCACGGCTGCCGACAAAAAGGCAGACAGGAAGCCGACAGTTAAGATCTGCTGCATCATTTATTTTCCCTCCTTTGCTCTCATTTTTCCGGTCAGAAGTTCCCTGCCCAGGATAAGCAGTACAATAAATCCAATCAGAAAATCTACAATCGCAGAGGGAACTCCCATCTGCCTTTGCATGGAGTTTGCCCCAACTTCCAAAGCCGCAAATAAAACGGAAACCAAAAGTACGCCGCCCGGATGGTTAAAGGCCAAAAGAGTTATGAGGATTGCCGTATAACCGCAGCCTCCTGAAATTCCTTCAAGCAGCTTTTTCTGGACTCCAAGTACCTCCACAGCTCCTGCGATTCCTGCAAGGCCTCCGCTTAATACTGCTGACAGGATTATATTCTTCACCACAGAAATACCGCTGCATGCCGCTGCCCGTTTATTAAAGCCCACGGCTTTGAATTCATAGCCTGAGGTGGTCTTTTCCATGAGAAACCATACAAAAAACACAGCTCCAAGGGCTATAAAGATACCTGTATGAACTCTGGTTGGCTTTAAAAAACGTAAAAGTGTGACAGATGCATCTATTTTTTCAGATTGTGGAATGCTTCCCGCCGGATCCATGAGAAAGGTACGGACAGCGATACCCAAAAGATTCATAGAAATATAATTAAGCATAATGGTGCAGATGATTTCTGATATTCCAAGCTTAGCTTTTAATATGGCTGCTATAAGAGCCCATAAGCCGCCGAAGAGAAAGCCGCATCCAATGGCAAGGATAATCCGAAAAACTCCCGGGACTCCGGTGGCATTTAGAGCCACCCAGGCAGACGCAAGGGCTCCTATGTAAAATTGTCCTTCTGCACCAATATTAAAAAAACCGGTCCGAAAGGCCACCGAACATCCAAGTCCGGTGAGAATCAAAGGAGTCGCTTTTACAAATACTTCTCCGAAGCCGCTTGCATTGCCAAAGATTCCGTTAAAAAACATCCGGCCTGCCGTAAGAGGATCAGCACCTGACAATAGGATAAGGATGGCTGCCATAGCAATGGAAAGGAACGCAATCTCCGTCACTTCTATTGCCTTCCACTTTTTCATGTGATTCATGGCCTTCCTCCTTCTTCCGTTACTCCGCCCATGTAAAGTCCGATTTTAAATACATCCGCTTCTTCCCTGCTAAGGATCCCCATGATCCGTCCTTCAAACATTACTGCAATCCGGTCACTTAAAGTAAGGATCTCATCTAGATCGGCAGAAATGAGCAAAACGCTTTTTCCCTGGTTCTTCTGCCTGATTAAGGTCTGATGGACAAATTCCGTTGCTCCGATATCCAATCCTCTGGTAGGCTGGCTTGCCACAATGAGCCTGGCCTCTTTTGATATCTCACGGGATAAGATCACCTTCTGCTGATTTCCGCCGCTCATAAGCTTTACCGGCGTCCTTGTCCCACTTTTTCCTGAAGTACGTATTCCATACTCTTCAATGGCTTCTAAAGCACGGTTCTCTGCCTTTTTATAATCCAGAATCCATTTCTTTGAAAAAGGCAGCCGGTTGTAGGTACGCAGAATCATATTTTCTGTTACCGTCATGTCCACAACCAGACTATCCATGTGACGGTCATCGGATATATAGGAGATGCCCTTATGGAAACGCTCCCTCACAGATCGGCTGTCAATGGCACTCCCATCAAAGGAGATGTTTCCCTCCGTATGCTTACGGATTCCCGTGATAACCTCGGCAAGCTCCTTTTGCCCGTTTCCTTCCACTCCGGCGATTCCAAGGATCTCCCCCTTATAAACCGTAAGGCAGATATGATCCAGCGCCATTTTACCAGCCCGCTTTTTTGATAAAGAGACGCCTTCCAAGCTTAATGCTGCTTCCTTTGATGTTTTTTTCCTGTCTTCTGTTTTAGGGGAAAGCGGCCTGCCGATCATGTAGGCAGATAATTCCTCGGGTGTGGTATTTAATGTGACCAGATTCTTAACTGATTTTCCATCCCTTAGGATCGTAACTCTGTCGCTGATCGCCATGATCTCACTTAGGCGATGGGTAATGATGATGATACCATGTCCCTCATCCTTTAACCGCCTTAGCACATGAAAGAAATTTTCTGTTTCCTGAGGGGTTAGAACGCCTGTGGGTTCATCTAATATAAGCAGGTCTGCTTTCCGGTACAATGCCTTTAAGATCTCCACCCTCTGCTGTTCTCCTACGGACAGGCTGCCAACCAGTTCATCAGGTTTAACAAAAAGGCCGTATTTTTCCGCCAGAGAGCAGATCCCTTCTGAGGCCTGCTTTCTGTCAAGGACCTCTTTTTTACCGCCGGAACCCAGAATAATATTGTCAAGCACTGTCATCCGGTTTACAAGTGAAAAATGCTGATGGACCATGCCGATTCCATGGCTTATGGCATCTGCAGGAGACTTAAACCGAACCGATTCTCCTTTATAGAAGATTTCCCCGCCATCAGACTGGTATATGCCGAATAATATGTTCATCAGCGTAGTCTTTCCGGCTCCGTTCTCCCCAAGCAGGGCATGAATTTCCCCTTTTTCCACGGAAAGGGTTACGTCCTCATTGGCATACACTCCGGAAAATGCCTTTGTAATATGTTTCATTTCCAATAATGGCATAAGAATGCTCCCTATCTGATCTTTGTATCACATGGTACTGAAAATTCTCCGGCTGCAATAGCTGATACCTTTTTCTCAATCTCCGCCTTCACCTCATCCGGTACTTCGGCCTCCAGTTCGTGGTATGAAGCGATGCTCACTGCGCCTTCCTTCATGCCCAGATCATAGATTCCTCCAGCAAAGCTTCCGTCTGCCACCGTCTGAAAAGCTGTTTCGATTACATTTGGAATATGATATACGGAAGAAGAAAGAACGGTCTCCGGAGCCAGTCCATTCTGATCATAGGAATCCCCGGTTGCATAAACTTTTGCTTCCTTTGCTGCATTGATGGCCCCTGTACCGGATTCATTCGCACAATGGCCGATGACATCGGCTCCATTGTCGATCATAGCCTGAGCGGCTTCTTTTCCCAGAGCCGTATCCGTAAAAGAACCGGTCCATGCAGTCTGGACTTCAATGTCAGGCTTTACGGACTTTGCACCATCTTCAAAGCCATTCATGATTTTAACAAGGGATGCGCCTTGAATCGGTCCTACAAAACCAATCTTATTGCTTTTTGACATTCCTGCTGCAAGCATTCCCATGATGTAACCGCCTTCTTCGCATTTGGTGACATAGGAGGCCACATTGTCAGCGGAAACCTCTCCCTCTGTCACAATGAATTTGGTATCCGGATACTGTTCTGCCACTTCTACGGCAGGATCACCGAACTCGTAGCCGTGGCCGATCACCACATCAAAGCCATTGGCGGCATAATCGGCAAATGCGGCTTCAATGTCATCAGGAGTCAGATTTTCCGTATAGGCGGTCTCACAGCCATAATCGGATTCCAGAAGCTTTAATCCTTCATAAGCGGACTGGCACCAGCCCATGTCATTTGCCGCACCGGAAAGGCAAAGTGCTACCTTGAACGTTTTAGAAGTTTCGGATGTTTTAGAAGTATCAGAAGTCTCAGATGATACAGATGTATTAGGGGTCTCTGTTTTTGTCTCTGTCTTTTTACTGCAGCCAGCTAAGGATGCAGCCGCCATGGAAGCAGCAAGAACCAGGGCTGCTAATTTTTTTAAGTTTTTCATAATGATTCTCCTCTCTTGTTGTCAATTCCTTCGTTGTGCTAAGGTTTCATTATCCGGATCTGCGTATGGGTGATATAATTGGAGCTTTGGTTTTCCACAAACTGATCCAGAATATTAAAATTAATGGTTAGATCTTCAAATTCCAGATCCGGTCTTGCGTTTCGGATCCGCTCAATGGTAGCAGGTACCGTTTCATAAGAGCCCAGGTGATAGCCGCATAGAAAATCGCCTGCAGGAATTTTACGAATCTGATCCTTTCTGATCGTCTCCGGCAACGGTTCGCCGGAGGGATATAAATAGGCACCGAAATATTTTCCTTCTCCCTGATAAAAGGCGATGGTAGGATAAAAATAGAAGGAATTCTGCCGATAGATCATCTCTTCTTCTCCAATGGCAAGATAGGCCCTGTCTTCAAAATGGCGGATGGTAATCTCATCCGTACGGATATTTTCCATCTCTTCTTCAATAAAACGAAGCTTTCTCTGAATGGCCTCATCAATGGAAATCAGCTCCATCCACTGCCTGTGAAGCTCCTCTGAACGCTGCTTTAAGGAATCCAGAGCGGAACCGGCATGCTGTGTACTCCGCTGCTTTGTGATTTCCTCCAGGGAGTATCCAAGCTTTCGCATGTAACATATGGTTGCCAGCTCATAAATCTGGTCAAACTCATATTTTCTCCTGCCATTTTTCATATCCCGCATTCTTGGTTTAAATATGTCTATGCTGTCATAATAATACAGGGTCTGTATATTCAGCCCGAAAAGAGATCCCATCTCTCCAATGGATAAAAATTCCTTCAAACCGTTTTCCTCAACTTTCTATGATCAGGCGGCTTATAAAAACGGACGGAATGCCTCACTTGGCTTACGTATCACTCTGGTGCAGACCGCCTCTCCTTCAGAAGCCAGCCGCTTCTCGTCCACTCCAGTGATCACGCCATCCTTATAAACCACTTTTCCATTAATCATAGTGAGCCATACGTTTCCTGTCAAGCCAACCCTTGCAAGGAGATTCTTGGGATCATGGATTGCTCCTGCAAGCTCCAGGGCTTCTGCATCTATCATAAATAAATCGGCTGCCTTTTCCGGTTCCAGAGAGCCAAGATCCGGTCTTCCCAGAGTCTTTGCTCCATTGATGGTTGCGATTTTTAACATATCATAGGCAGACGCACAGCCGCCTCTTTCCTTTGTATGATAAGTCTGCATCATATAAGCAGAGCGAAGGGCATCAAGAAGATTGGAGCTGTCATTGGTTGCGGATCCGTCACAGCCAAGGCTTATAAGAACTCCGGCCTCCTGCATGGCCTTAATATCAAGAATCGGGAAGCCTCCCAGCACAGCCGGCGTAGGACAATGGGAAATCCCGGTTCCAGTTTCAGCAAGCAGCTTGTATTCTTCGGGAAGCACTTCCCAGTTATGTGCATACCAGACGTCTTCTCCTATAAAGCCGATATCCCTGCACCATTCCAGAGTGCGTTTTCCATAGCGGGCCTTGATCCCTTCCGTCTCCCCTTCCCCTAAATGGGTATGCATCCGCACGCCCATACCTCTGGCTGCGGCAACGGTTTCAATAAATGTTTCCGGTCTGCAATTAATTGGCTGGCAGGGTGCCATGACGATCTGCTGCATGGAATAAGGACCCGGATCATGATAGAGACGGAT
>Ga0213824_1000706_pt1 | contig 23316 bp, 20 predicted proteins | sample MC6MC0906MG_FD_179892 | JGI IMG/M metagenome (GOLD analysis project Ga0213824, IMG submission 179892) | Enriched soil aggregate microbial communities from Iowa State University, Ames, United States - MC6-MC0906-MG | ecosystem: Environmental > Terrestrial > Soil > Unclassified | place: USA: Iowa...
CCAACAGAAACGCTTTGACTCACCAACCAATCACCGCTACGATTTATCGCAAATTTTAGATATTTCTGCTGAGGCAAGCCAATGGCGCTTCAATTCCACGAAAGCCCTTTCCACGCCACCCACGACGCAGAAACCGCCAGCAAAATGGCCTTGAAGATGGACTTGTCCATTTTCATCACTGACTGCATCAAGAAGATGGGCCTCAAACAGCATGACGCCGCAGCCAAGCTGAACGTGACCCAATCCCGCATATCCGAGCTTGCAAATGGCAAGATCGAGAAATTCACCCTGGACGCCATGATGGACATGCTGGACAAGCTCGGCTTTCGCACCAGCCTGACCCTGCCCTCGAACGATGCCGGTTCACCTCCCCAGATCGTGATCACCCAAACGCCTGGCAGCTAAACCCTGTACCCCATTTTTCTCAATTCGTGCTTCAACTCCTTCATCCGCTCTTCGGCGACCTGCATCGCGTGCCGGTCGGGCCTGTTGGTCGTTTTTACGAACGAATGCAACACGACGACCATGTCTGCAAATTTGGCCACATACACGCATCGGAATGCAGGGCTGCCGTTGATGATGAGCTCAATCGCCCCCGCCCCCACCGATTCCGTCAACGACTTGATCGGCCGCTCTGGGTCCTGGCCATACTGGATGCGTCGCAGGTCTTTGCCAAAATCGTCCTGAACGTCCTTGGGTAGGTCTTTGTATTCACGCTCAGCGGCTGCACTCACAAACGCAAACTTTTTCAACGGTCTACCCACGGCGAGATGCTGGGATTGATGGACGGCATGGATGCCAGGAGGGAGGGAATTTAGCGCAGTGGCTTGCAGTTGGCGGAAATAGAACTGTTTCGCGGTATAACCCTGAAATATCGTGTTTCTTCCGCCTGATGAGATGAGTTCGAGGTCGGTGTCATTCACCTAGTGCCCTAGTCGCCACAGGCAGTGACCTTGCTCCAGCAGCTCCACGCGATCACCGGCAAGTTCGACCTGGTGTTCGCGGGAGATGCCAAACCGTGGAAACCGATGTCCGAGAACACGGTGAATGCCGCGCTCAGGACGATGGGCTACGACACCAAGGGGGATATCTGCGGCAACGGATTCCGAGCCATGGCGTGCAGTGCGCTGGTCGAGTCCGAGCTGTGGTCGGAGACGGCTATCGAACGGCAGATGAGCCACAAGGAACGCAACAACGTGCGCGCCGCCTACACCCACAAGGCCGAGTTCCTCGAAGAACGCCGGATGATCATGACCTGGTGGAGCCGGTTTCTGGAGGCGAACCGCGAGGACCATGTAACGCCGCATGAGTTTGCCAAGCAGAAGGGCGAGAACGTCACGCGCCTTCGCAGTGCCAAGAAGACCGAGTAGCCGCCGCACCACCGGGGCAAACTCGCTGTGAAGTTACTCGTCGCACCGCATAATAGAAGCCCTCTGGCATGCTTGCTGATAGAGGGCTGAACAACCTACGACAATCAATCGCCTGGCTTGTGCTTGTGAATCGGCAGCGTCGGGTGCTTCTTGTCGTTGGGCGGGTTTACATGCCGTCTGCGATCGTCTTTTCCATCTTCGCGCTTTGGCTTCGGACCCGGCTTGATATCAGTGAACATGTGAACTCCTGTAAGCGACATGGATAAAGGCCAAAAAACAATAGCACATGGCCATACATCCGCCGGGATTTGACGGAGCGGCGGGGGGCACTAAGAATACTCAGTATTACTACCTACTCACAGTCCGGCTACTCACTCGGCGGCTTGGAAAGCCTTGGGCGTTCAATATATAACTCGAAGCCTATCCTAGTTTTAATGAAGATTTTTACACTCCAGCGGCGCTAGAAAACTTGTAGAAAAAAGCTAGCAGAAGTTGCATAGATAGATGCATCCTCATTAAACCTTTTGAGAATAATAGAAATAGGAGCTTAAGCGGCCACTAAGGACCGCTAAACACGCTTACATCCTCAACGTAATTTCAATAATGCTTGAGACTTATCAGGCAAATACATAACTCTATATTTTTCCAACTCAGGCGGGTACTTTTGTAGGCCAGTAGTCAGTATCACTTGGAAATCAATGCTTGCATCTTTTTTTATTTCTTCTATTTTGCCAAGGCAGGTTCTAAGCTTGTCGAGTTCAATCCCCGCAGTTTCCGGCGTATCAATGAGTAAAAATCTTGGGAAAGGCATTGAAGTATCATCTAGAGACATCTGCAATAGTGTCAAGTAATACATAAGGCGCATTGAGACGCCGGAGCTATGTTCCTTATATTCACCCTCATCAAGCACAGGCAAATAAGTATCACTATTGATTCTCGCGGTTCTACATTCAGCCAAGGTCTCTGTCATTAGCTTCTTGTAAATATCACTAAAGCAAGTAACCTTTTCACTAATATCTATTTTGACTTGAGCATCAAGGCGCTTAAGCCCAAGTTCCGACTTTTGGTACGCAGCCCTTTTGTCATCAAAATCTTTTTGAAATCCATTTAGCCTTGATTCAATATCTATGAGCTGATGAAGCCTACTCAGATCTTCTCGTAGATCTAGAATTTTATCGTCTATGCTGTTAATTGTCTCAAGATCTATAGGCTCATCTATACCCGAAAGCTGGGTGTGTAGATTTTTGCTCAACAAAGGTAATTCAGCTTCAAATTCGGAAATTTTCCGTTTAACATCTAGAATATCAGAATTGCAATCCGTAATTGCCAAGCCTATGGTTTCAAACGACTTCATCTTTGACTTAAGAATATTCTTATATTCAAAAGATGTGTACGAAAATCGCTCATACTGAACCTCATCGATCTCAGAACCGCACACGCAATGGCCCGCAGTTCGATCAACCTTATTTAAACAATAAGGACAACTATCAGACGAAAATAAGTTTAGCTGGTCATGGGAGTGGATAATTTTTGAAACTTGATCTATTTCTCTGATCGCGTTTTCCCTTATCACCGCAAGCTTATACTTCTCATCCAGCAGATAAACTAACTCTTCCTTGCTTTCGCTAAGCTCAAGTTGCTTCCTTATGAGCGTTTCTTTAGTGCTAGCAATGGTAGACTCAAGAGCAGAATCGACAGAGCGATTCCTCTTAAACTGCAACCTTGCACCATGCAGCTTCTCTAGCTGCTGCTCTTTTTCTGTAAGCTCAGAGGCCAAAAATGTTATATTACGTGGTGCATCGCTTCCACTTAACTCGCTGGCAAGTCTCTTGTATTCTTGCAAAAGTCCATTGGCAACATTTTTCTGCTTCTCAAGAAGCTTAGTATTAATAATCGCGTCATAGTACTCAGAAAATGACTTCCCCACAAGCAACTCAAATATTGCGCGACGAAGAACCATCGAGTCAGATACATAGTTATCTTTTTTATCTGGCCTTTTATAAATTTGCTTTGTATCGGAACGCTGATCCATGTAAATCAGCCGGAACAAATCTGCAGAGTTTATCTTAAATGACCCGATACCCTGATAGATATCAACGACAGATATCCCCAGCCTCCCAAGGAGCCAGTCTGAAAAAATTTCTGGATTGGATTGCGACCGATTCACCGGAAGAATCTTTAACGATTTAACGTCCAATTCAACCCTAAACTCACCTCCCTCCTCACATTCCACGCCATCATCACGCAGATCTGGACGCACAACTTTATAGGGAGTTATAGTTACATCACCATCATCTATAAAACGAATAATCTGATAGCTTTCACCACTGATACTAACATACAGCTCAACAAAGTTATCTTTATCACCAGTAATTTCTTTGTGTCGCTCCTTCTCATCTCTCAAAAATTCTGTAACCCTGCCGCCCAAAGCATAATAAATCAGGTTACAAAAAGTCGTTTTCCCCGTTCCGTTGTCGCCCTCTATGAGAATAATATCTTGGTCAAATACCGGGGACTCATAGTGGTACAAATTACCACTATAGTTTAGTTTGTTTATCCTTAAATATCCCAAGTTTTGATCCCCCTAACCTCATACATTTTACTAAGTGTAGTACTCAAAGTCAGTCGCGTGAGCTGCTTTACAGCCAAAGCCAGCCTACCTACATTTGAATATTCCTGAGCAAAAATCGACTTATCAAAAAACTCAGCGGGCACATCGTTTGAAAGAGACACATCAACTAATGAATGAGTGTCCCCCTTCCTCAAAATCACCAATCCCGATTTTTCAAGCCGAAAAAGTATCTTTAGAACTTCGCTTCGACGACCAAGCCCATTCGTATAGCTTTTGAAAAGATGTTCAGTATCAAGACGACTAAGACGCTTATCTACGGGATGCTCCAGAATTTTTAATAGTCGCTCATCAGTGGTAAACTCGATAAGAAATCCAAGCTTTCTATAGTCTTTTAAAAATCTCCCTTTTTTACATCCGGAAGCGTCGAGAGTGATTAGAATTGCATAGGTTAGGAAATAGAAATCATCCACCGTAGCAAACATAATTCTTTTCTTTACCGCATCAATCATTGCTCACCCCTTTATCAAAAGAGGCGAAACATTCGTCGTATAAATTATAAATTATTCGCTCAATGGTCACACCATTTGAAGCCGAGTACTTGTAATCACTCTTTAGCTCCTTGATATTTACCTCGGCTATCGCCTTAATCGCATGAATCACAGGTTTGATTTCATCAATACTGACCGCAGCTTCAATTAATGGCTCTTCGCTGTAGTATTGATCGCACGCTTCAAAGACTCTATACTTCAGAGATTTAAAACTTCTGTTACTTTCGCTTTCTTCGTGCTTAGACAAGCTTGCCATCCGTGCGTACCGACCAACCTTTTGAGCATCATAGTCCAAGCAGACCGCTCGAATTTTTTCCTCTAAATTCCTTTTGTCAGAGATCTTAGCCTGCTGCTTCTTCAATTCAATCCAAGCAGGGTCAGTATTGTAGTCAAGTGGCTCTGATTCAACCTCTTTGAATACTAACTTGACATCTGAACGATAGACAAATCTATCAACTAAATTGGGAAGATTTTGACGCTCATCCAAACGCTCCATCAGGAGTGAAAATACTATCTCCTCCTTCTTCTCGGTCTGGATATTCTGCATCGAACTGTTTCTAATAAGTTCAATAACGCTGTCTTTTAGAGTTCTTTCATCTTCCTGACCAAAAAACCACTGAATACGAGACAAAAACTTGGAAAGATCAGCTAGAGAAAGAGATTTTATATTTTCAAGATTCCCTTTACCTGGTAAATCCTTGTATTGTTCCTCATACTCTTCTAGCAAAGCAGACTTGATAGTACTAAGCGTTGCATCAGCCAATTCCTTTTTATCTCTAAGAAGCTCTAAAACAGGGTCGCTAGGGAGCGTCACTTTCACTTCATTTTTAAGTGTAGTCTTGCGTTCTTTCCCGATACCTGCGGTAGTATAAAAGCCGAACACAAGCCCTTCACTTTCCTGCCACTTAGAAAAGTATATATCCGAAAAACCGACCAATGTATTTAGAACAGAATCAGAAAACAAGGTAAAATTCTTATTTTCATCATAATTCTTATCTTCTTCAAGGTATGTAGATGTTTCTTCATCGCCAATTTTAAAAATAGATACGTCTTCCTGAACTTCAATCGACGCATAGAACATAACATTTTTGGGGTTTTCAATTTCATCGAGCATATGCTTTATAGCTCGAATCTTTTGCAGTCGAAAACCTTTGGTTTTGTCGGATGCGTCGCGATCAATAATGTGCTGCGTCATACGGCCCGTATTCCATTACTAGCATTGCGAGGTCAAGGTGGGAAGCGGCAGGTTGTTACTCTACTCAGAAACAGGAACGATGTCGATTGGCCATCAAGACAATTTTCGTGCCACCCGCGTTTTATGACGAATGGCAGCGTGTGACCACGCACTGCTTGGTTTCGCATCAATCTTCAGAAGAGATTTTTCCGGCTTAACATATCCAACCAGACGCACTACCGCGCTAATGATGTACCCGTCAACGTAATGCCAATGAAATCTTACTATCTTTTGTGCAAGACAAGTTCAGGCCATAGTACCGGCTCGCCGCGCATGATAGTTTCTGTTCGTTTGCTGCCGGTGCATATGGTCCCTGCCTGAGATGCGACAGCCCACATGGAAGTCGCGGGGAATCTCTCACCTATTAGATTGACTCCCCCTTACCTGAAACTAATGTGCGCGTGCTTAAGGATATTTTTAGAGATAGAGCTTACTCAAGAAAGACTTAAAGTTTTTTATAATCATATCGTTATTGAGTTTTTCGACTCCTGGTGCCGCACCATACGCAGTATCAAAAAAGGCTCACCGAAAGGTGGGCCTTTTTTGTTTTCGGCTAGGAGGTATGACTCAAATGGCGGATTCCCCCAGCCTTGCGCAAGACGTTGTGCATTCAGCTACGGCGTTCTCAAAGGCGTTCCGGCAAAAGCCTCCGCGGTGGTTTGCGTTCGGCCTGTTTTCCATGTTCCCCACTAGCTGCTGCGAATTCGCAAGTTTACTGCTGGCGTGGTTTCTGTGTGAGGAGCACGAGGGCATTGCCATCGACGTGGTAACGGGCGAGGTGAAGGTAGATACGGAGCAACGGCACATCTGGCTGAGGGTCGAAGGGCACAATCTGGATATCACCGCTGACCAATTCGATGCAGCTCTCCCTCACACGCTCATCACTCAACCCGGGGGGTGGCATGAGAGGTACGCCGTGCTTGAAGCGGCGCCATTCCAAAGGGATTTTCACGAAGAATACGGGGATGATTGCAGGCAAGACATCATCGATGACTATAGGGCCTTGGCACATACCGCAAGGACTGAGCTCAAATAGTAGGAAACGAGCTTGCTCACGCTACGGGGCAATCGCCGTGGCGACTCGGCCGTAGAGCGGCCTCAACAATCCCATAGCGACACCCCGTGGCTCTGCCAGGCTGCACCGTCGCGCAGAGGAAAGACTCACAAGCACGCCGCGCCTCCTGTAGGAGCGGCCTTGCGTCGCGATGGGCCGCAAAGCGGCCCCGGCAATCTCAGGACAATAGCGAAGGCTCAAGCCCTCCGACAGCACTCAAAAAGCCCTGCAGGCGGCTTTCCGCTCCAAACTCTCCCACCCCAGGCAAGCCAGCGCCAATGTGCGTGGTACCGCTTCACGACCACTGCTGTAGCGGCTGATGCTGCGGGCGCTGACTCCCAGCGCTTCGGCAGCCTGGTCGAGCGTCATCCGGTGCCGCAAACGCCAGCGAATGAAAACTCGGGTATTTTCATCAGGTGCGTTTTGGGCAAGCGCGTCCAGTAGCAGGGTGTCCGCACCAATCTGAATATCCAGCGCTGGCCACTCCACCGACCATCCTCCGTCGCCCAATACGACGCCTTCAAACGCTTTGCGCTTGGACAGTGGCGCCAAGCCAGGATATGTCTTGAGCGCATCGCTCATATCCAGGGTGAAATGCTGCCCATTGGTAAAGGTAAGCTCAAGGCTGGCGCCCGATCGAGGCTGTACACGCTTCAGCCGGGGACGTTTCATCGATGCCATTTCATCCACTCCTTCAACAAATCGGCCTGATTGGCCGCCACCCAGGCCAGGGCTTCTTGCACCACTTTCGCAGGAGCCCTGCCTTGGCTAACAGTCACAGATTCCAGACTGATCACCACGTCCACCCCACCGCCGGTAAGGTGAACGTGGGGTGGTAGATGATCCCTTTCCCTTAGCTCGATGCGGTACTTATCGCGAAATCGATATTTGGTAGACATGGCATGATCGTATCGCCAATTTGGCGATACGGCAACCGACCGGCTGTGAAGTTACCCAGAGGACTCCCACCGAAAGGTGGGTGCCGTTATGCCCGCCTTCCCCTCTCAAACCCTCCGCAACCCCCGCCGCACCTCTTTATCGGCATACATCAACTGATCCGCCACCTTAAGCGCTGCCTGCAGCGAAGTCGCAGCAGGATCAACACTCGTAATACCAAAACTCGCACCCGCATAATCAAACCGGCATTCCTCAAATTCGTAGCGACCAACAAGCAGCGGCACTAGCCGTTTGCGCATCGCTGCTGCGGTTTTGGCCATTTCGTCCGGATGAACCGAAGCAGTCAACCCGATCACCACAAACTCGTCACCACCCCAGCGCCCAAGTTCATCCGTCGCCCGCAACCCGCCCTGCAAGCGCCGGCTGCCTTCGATCAGGAACTTGTCCCCCACCTCGTGCCCGTAGGTGTCGTTGATCGCCTTGAATTCGTCGAGGTCAATAAATGCCACCAGCACCCCCTGCCCCGTTCGCTTGGCCAACGCGAAATGCCGATGCAAGGCGGCCAGGATCGCACGCCGGTTCTTCAGACCGGTCAGGGCGTCATAGTTGGCCGCATAGCGTTCTTCCTGGCGGCGTATCAGCATCTGCCCGGCCACACGACTGGAGAGCAAGATCAAGATCAACCCGAGCGCCGCTACAAAGGCAGCGGTCCAGTAGTACTGCTGGCGCATCGGCTGCAGGTGATCAAGCTTTGCCAGCGTCAGCAGCTGATATTGCGCGTCGTTCAGGGGCTGGCGACGCACCAGGTATGGGTGCCCGTCAATGAGCCATTGATCGGCCTGAGCCGCGCCAGCCACTGCGCGGATAGCCATGGGTTCGCCCGGCTCTTCGTCGCCATCCAGAGGCCGGCGAATATCGGGCGGCAGCAGTGCCGCCACGTTACGCAGCATGAAAGGTTCGCTGGACGCGGTGGTCACGCGCCCCTGACGGTTCACTATCAAGGCAATGTGACGCCCTGTCAGGTACAGGGCTATGTCCGGGGCATCGAACTTGACCGTGACAGAGCCAAGCGGCGTGCCGTCTGCATCGTCGATGCGGCTGGCAACGAAATAGGAGGGGGTTTTGTTCAGGCGGGCGATGCCGAACATTTCACCACTGCCGGTGCGCAATGCATCGACGAGGTAGGCCCTGCCCGTGTAGATCTGCCCAACGATGCTGAATGACTCCGCCCAGTTGCTGGCCGTCACCGTATCGTCTGAGAGGTTGTTCATGTAGATACGGCCATAGTGGAGATCGCTGGCCAATCTATCCATGAAATCACCCACGCTTCGCACCAGCGGGTCACGGGTGAAATTCGCAGCGCGCTCCTCCCGCGTGAGGGCCGCGAAGCCGGGTGGGTCATGGCGGTATCGGGCGGCGAGTTGGATCACCTCGCTTTGACGCGCCACCATGTTGGCCACGCTGGCCATCTCGGTGAACAGGCGGTCTACCACACGCCCCGTAATCTGGGCCTCGTATTCGGCGCCTGCCGACAGGTTGTCGAGCTCTTGTGCTGTAAGGCGCTGCGCTATCCATCCGCCCAGGCTTGCCACAAGTGCCAACCAGACGACCACAACGCCCAGCGTCACCCGGCGCATGATGGAAGGGATGTGCGTGCGTTGCCGCCGCTGCGGCGGATCGAAGCTCACGCCGCGCTTGCCGGTTGAATGGTGCTCCAAAGCAACTCCCTTTGCGATACAGCAAGGTGCATCATCGACTCTGCGATAGCCCACCACGGCGGGGCTCGCAAGATTGTAAAACATTCACCTCAGTGTATTGGCAGAACGTCTACTCACCAGCGACTGACTTTTTTCTTGAAGCAATCAGCTTCTTCTGCCGGCACCCTAGAGGCCCCCATTTCAGATACCGAATGATGCCAGCCAAACCTTCAGGCCTGGCATGCGGTTGCGTGAGCTCACAACGCTATACGATTGTGACCGGCGCTTGCGGCTACTGATCATTGATGCCATCGAACGGATTGAGGTCGCTGCGCGTGCCACCATCAGCAAACACATGGGGCTATTGCATGGGGCGAGATTGATGCCGATCAAGCCATAAGCTTGGCCATGGTTTACGTTCAAACCAGGTAGCCCTGAGGGAGGATGAGCATGGCCAAGAGATTCCCCACAAACCCCCGCCACCCCGAGCGTATCTGCTGGGGTTGCGACCTGTACTGCCCTGCCAAGGCGCTAGCCTGTGGGAATGGCGCAGACCGGACCATGCATCCGGTGGAGCTGTTTGGCGAAGATTGGGATAGCTTCGAGGGCCATTTGGAGAAGCCGGTTGATACAGGGCACGCGGCAAAGCCCAGCTGAGAGAGGGCCGCTTGGGAGCGGGCTTACCCCCGAAACACCGTGGTGGATGGCACGGGCTTCGCCCGTGTTCGCGGGCAAGCCCGCTCCCACAGGGATCGCGCCAGCTTTTAGAAATTGAGCAAGACAGTTGCTCCCACAGTGATCGCGCTAGCGCTTAGGTGTTATGCAAGACAGTTGCTCCCACAGGGACCGCGCGCAGACCTGTGGGAACGGTTGGTCAGAACGCGGTACTTACCGTCACCGACAGGTTACGCGGGTCGCCGTAGATCGCTCCGGCATAGAACCCGTATTGGGTGTAGTAGTGCTTGTCGAACAGGTTGTTGGCGTTGAGGCTGACGCTGGTTTCATCGGTCAGCTGGTACTTGGCCATGGCATTCCAGATTGCATAACCGGACCAGTTCACATCAGTGGCACCATTGCTCACACCATTGGTGGGCTGGCCGGCCGGGCTGGAAATGGCACGGATGTTGGTCTGTGCAGTCACGCCGGCACCCAGGGTCAGGCGGTCGAGCGGGCCGCTGAGGCGGTAGGTGGTCGAAGCCTTGAACAGGTGCGACGGGTCGCTGCGGCCATCGCTGTCGACGCGACGGAAGTGCAGGTAGGTGTAGCCGGCATACACGTTCCAGTTGGGCGTCAGCGCGCCTGCCACTTCCAGGTCGATACCGTCGGTTTCCACGCCAGAGCCCGCCTTGTAGGCGCTGGCCCCGGTCGGTGTGGTCAGGTCGCCGTCGAGCACGGCCTTGTTTTCCTGCTTGGTGCGGAAGTACGCCGCCGAGGCGTTCAGACGGCCATCGAACCACTCACCCTTGATACCTGTTTCGTAGCTTTGCCCACGAATCGGTTCGACCTTGCTGCCGCTGCTGGTTTCAGAGGTTTGCGGGGTGAAGATGTCGGTGTAGCTGGCATACACCGAGTAGTTGTCGTTGAGGTCATACACCGCGCCCAGGTAGGGGGTGACGATGCCGTTCTCTTCCTGGCTGCTGCGCTCGCCGGCCACGCTGCGGGTGACCGAAGAATAGTTGCTGGTGCGCACGCCAATGATCACCGACAGCGGGTCGGTAATGCTCAGGCGGGTGGCGGCGTACATCCCCTGCAGGCGGGTGGTGGTCTTGCTGTGAAGGCCTGTGCGTGAGGCGATGATGTCGTAGTCGTCATCCACGCCATTGCGCCAGTCGGTGACCGGGAAGCCGTTGTTGGCGCGGAACTGGCAACCCAGTGCAGGCGCGCTGGCCATGCCATCGCCGACCATGGTGCAGGTGTACTGGGGCGACCAGCCGACGGTGCGGCTGTCGTTGTAGCCAACCATGGCCTGGTGCGTGCGGCCGAACAGCTGGAACGGGCCGGACAGGTCGATCTGCGCCGACTGCTGGGTGGTGTCGCTGGAGCTGTGCAAACCGTTCAGCACCGCGCCGCTGCCGTCCTGGTCCCAATAGCCGCCGTAGCTGCCGCGCCCAGCCGAGTTCACCTTGGCAAGGCCCCGGTGGTTCAAGGCTTCGGTGGTCGCCTGGGCGGCTTTCAGGTCCAGGGTCCAGTCGTTGTCGAAGCGGTGCTCGAGCGAGCCGAACGCCGTACGGGTGGTGTACTCGCCAAAGCTCCAGCTGGGCACCACGTTGGTGCTGCGCGGCAAGTCGGTCTTGCTGCCATCGCGGTACCAGATGGGAATGTTCGCGCCCCAGCCGCCGCCGACAACCTTGTTGTACTCATACTGGTAACCGGCGCCCAGGGTGGTGGCGTCGTCCAGGTCGAACTCGAAATTGGCCAACGCGGCGCGGGAGCGTTCGGACTGGTTGTCGCGGAACGAGTTGGCGTCCTGCTGGGTCATCACGAAGCGCGAACGCAGGCGGCCATCCTCGGACAGGGGCAGATTCAGGTCAGCACCCAAGTGACGCTTGTCCCAGCTGCCGTAAGTGGCGTAGGCGCTGCCGCCGAACGTCTTGGTCGGTGCCTTGCGGATCAGGTTGACGGTGGCGGAGGGGTCGCCGGTGCCGCCCAACAGGCCGTTGGCGCCGCGCACGATGTCGATGCGTTCGTACAGGTCCATGTTCAATGCATTGCCGCTGCCACTGAAATCAGACCCGCCCTGGGTCTGCAGGCCGTCGACCTTCCAGTTGCTGATCGAGTAGCCACGGGCACGGTAGTCGGTACGCCCACCCACCTCGGACTTGTTGGCCGTTACGCCCGGCGTGGTTTCCAGCGCCTGCTCGATGGTGTGGATGCCGCGGTCATCCATCTGCTGGCGGGTAATGGTGGTGACCGATTGCGGCGTCTGGCGGGGTGTCAACACCAGGCCGGTGGAGCTGCGGGTGCTTTCGACCGTGTAGCCTAGCTGGCCAGCATCGTCGGCCGGCAGCAGGGCGCTGTCTTCGATCTGCGTGGCGTCCAGCTCCAGGGGTTTGCCATCGGCAGCTGCGGCCCCGCCACTGATGGCGACGGCAACAAAGAACGCCAGCGGCTTGAGGCGATTGCCACTTTGGCTGACGGGGGTGAACACTTTCGGGATGCGTTTGGGATTCATTTGGGAAGGCTTCGTATTTGCAGATGATTTTTTGTTAGGATTCTAGGGATCGGCCCTCCGGGCTCCAGACCCGACATGTACGGGGATGTAATTGAACGTAACGAGCGCCACTGGCCCTCACCGAACGGGTGTTTTTCCGCATGAGCACGAACTTGCTGGTTGTCGACGATGACGACGAGATCCGCGAACTTCTTTGTGATTACCTGACAGATGCCGGCTACAAGGTGCTAGCCGCAGCCGACGGTGAACAGATGCGCGAACAGCTGGCCCGGCACAAAGTGGACCTGGTGGTGCTCGACCTGATGCTGCCGGGTGAAGATGGCCTTAGCCTGTGCCGCCAGTTGCAAGCAACGCCTGGGCTGGCCGTGATCATGCTGTCGGCCAAGGGCAGCACGCTGGACCGCATCATCGGCCTGGAGGTGGGTGCCGACGACTACCTGGCCAAGCCGTTCGAGCCACGCGAGTTGATCGCCCGGATCAAGGCCGTGCTGCGTCGCCCGCAACGCCTGGATACCCCCGCCGAAGCGCGCGCCGTGGTGGATGCGCAGCTGTTCGCCGGCTTTCGCCTTGAACACGTCAAGCGGCTGCTCACCCGCCCGGATGGCGAGACCCTGACGTTGCCGCGCTCCGACTACCGCGTGCTGCGCGAACTGCTGGAAGCCAACAACCGGGTGGTTTCCCGCGACCAGCTGACCCGCAGCGCGTTTGGCCGCGACCACCTGCCCGACGACCGTTCGGTGGACATGTGCGTCAGCCGCCTGCGCCAGCAACTGCGGCGTGCGCCAGCAGGTGCCGCGCAAATCCTCACCATCCGCAACGAAGGCTACCTGCTGAGTATCGCCAGCCTCGCGGCCGATGCCTGACATGCGCTGGCTTCGCCGGCTGTGGCCGCGCACCTTGTTTGGCCAGCTGCTGCTGATCATGGTCAGCGGCACGCTGGTGATCCAGTTGATGTCGAGCAGCATCTGGTTCGATGTGCGTTTCGCCCAGGTACTCGAGGCGCCCATTCGCCTGATCGCCGCGCGCAGTGCACCCTTGATCGCCCAGGCCAACTGCCACGCCGGCACGCTGAAGGTGCCCGCCCACTATCAGTTGCGCTGCGCCGAAACGCTACCCACACCTGAACATGACGAGCGCCGAGGGCGCAGGCGCGTCGAACTGTTGCTACAGCAGGCCCTCAAGTACGAACTGGGGCATGCCCAGGACGTGCGCCTGATGAAGGTGCGATTGACCGATGAGCTGGGCCAGCCGATTGTCTGGCGCAGCCTGTTCGGCCTGCGCACGGCCCAGGCGCATGTGCAGTTCGCGGTGCCGTTGGCCAACGGCCACTGGCTGACCATCGAGGGCCAGGAACTGCAGGGCTGGAGTGGCGAATCGGCCTGGGTGCTGATCAGCGACTACCTGTTGCGGGTGTATGCACTGCGGATTATCGCGGTCCTGCTGGTGTGCCTGATTGCCGTGCGCCTGTGCCTGCGCCCGTTGCGACGCCTGGCCGACGCAGCGCGCGGCCTGGGCGGCAACCTCGAACAGCCTCCGCTGGCACTGGATGGCCCGGATGAAGTGCGCCAGGCGGCCCAGGCGTTCAACGCCATGCAGCAGCGGCTGATTGCCATGGTCAATGACAAGGCCTACTTCCTGGCCGCCGTGTCCCACGACCTGCGCACACCGCTGACCCGCATGCGCCTACGCCTGGAGCGCCTGCCGGACGACGAACACCGCCAGCGCCTGCGGCAGAACATTACGCAGATGGACGACATGATCGGCCAGGTTCTGGACTACCTGCGTGCGGGGGAGCAGCAGAATTTGCAGCAGGTGGACCTGGACCGATTGGTTGCGCGCCAGTGTGCGGACCTGGCCACGGCCGAAGAACCACTGCCGGTGCACGGCCAGGCGGGCCGCTTGCGGGCAGATGCCTTGCTGTTGCAGCGCTGCCTGCAAAACTTGTTGGTCAATGCGTTGCGCTACGCCAAGGATGTTTCGGTCACGCTGGAACGGGCGGTAAGTGGCGTGCTCATCCATATCGACGACCGCGGGCCTGGGATCGCGCCGGAGCTGCTGGCAACCATCACCGACCCGTTCGTGCGCGGGGAAGGCTCGCGTAACCAGGCCTCTGGCGGGTATGGGCTGGGGCTGAGCATTGCCCAGCGGATTGCCACCAGTCATGGGGGTGAGCTGATGCTGTCGAACCGCGATGGCGGTGGGTTGCGGGTCAGCATACTGCTGCCTGGCTAACGCTATTTTTCTGTGGGAATACGCAATCAGGTAACAGTCTTTTACCGATTACCCAGGTTTTCCCCTCCCCGCCTTTGCCTATCCTATGCCCGGTCATCCTGCCTGCGATGGACCCATGAATCACTCTCTGCCCAGCCGCTACGCCTGCCTCGCCATCTGCCTGTTGTTCACCTTCGCCAGCCTGCCGCTGCTGCCCCAGCACGCCTGGCTCTGGCCAATCACACTGATCACTGCCCTGCTCAGCCTGGTCGGGCTCAACGACCTGCGCCAACGCCACCACGCCGTGCGCCGCAACTACCCGATCCTGGGCAATATCCGCTACCTGATCGAAACCATCCGCCCAGAAATCCGCCAGTACCTGATCGAGGGCGACGACGACAAGCTGCCGTTCTCCCGTTCGCAGCGCTCGCTGGTGTATGCACGCGCCAAGAACGAAAGCGCCGAGAAAGCCTTCGGTACCCTGAACGATGCCTACAAACCCGGTTTCGAATTCATCAGCCATTCGATGCTGCCGGTGGCCACGCCAGACCCGGCCTCGTTTCGAATCGCCATTGGCGGGCCGCAATGCCGCCTGCCCTACTCGGCCTCGATCTTCAATATCTCGGCCATGAGTTTCGGCGCCCTCAGCGCCAACGCCATCGCCGCCCTCAACCGCGGCGCGCGCATGGGCCGGTTTGCCCACGACACCGGCGAAGGCAGCATCAGCCCGTATCACCGTGAACACGGCGGTGATCTGATCTGGGAAATCGGCAGCGGCTACTTCGGCTGCCGCACCGCGGACGGTCGTTTCGACCCGCAGCGCTTCGCCCAACAGGCCCGCTCGCCGCAGGTGAAGATGATCGAGATCAAGCTCAGCCAAGGTGCCAAGCCGGGCCACGGCGGTATTCTGCCGGGGCACAAGGTCAGCCCCGAAATTGCCGAGACCCGTGGCGTGCGCGTGGGTGAGGACTGCATCTCGCCGGCCGCGCATAGCGCCTTCCGCACACCGGTCGGGTTGCTGCAGTTCGTAGCCCGCCTGCGCGAGCTGTCGGGCGGCAAGCCCGTAGGCTTCAAGTTCTGCCTGGGTCACCCGTGGGAGTTCATGGGCATTGCCAAAGCCATGCTGGCCACCGGCATCACCCCGGACTTCATCGTCGTTGATGGCAAGGAAGGCGGCACCGGCGCGGCACCACGCGAATTCAGCGACAACATGGGCGTGCCCATGCGCGAAGGCCTGATGTTCGTGCACAACACGCTGGTCGGCCTGAACCTGCGCGCCAACATTCGCATTGGCGCGGCGGGCAAGATCGTCAGTGCCTTCGACATCGCCAGCGTATTGGCCATCGGCGCTGACTGGGTCAACTCGGCACGCGGCTTCATGTTTGCCATCGGCTGCATCCAGTCGCAAAGCTGCCACACCAACAAATGCCCAACCGGCGTGGCCACGCAAGACCCATTGCGCCAGCGCGCCCTGGTGGTGCCAGACAAAGCCGAACGGGTGGCCAGCTTCCATCGCAACACACTGCACGCACTGGCCGAAATGCTGGCGGCTGCGGGCCTGGAGCACCCTTCGGAGCTTAAGCCCAAGCACCTGGCCCGGCGCATCAGCCCCAGCGAGATCGGGCTGTTTTCGGACCTGCACACGTTCCTCAAGCCAGGCGAATTGCTCAGTGGCTCGATTGAAAGCGAGTTTTATGCGCGGATGTGGCGGATGGCACGTAGCGACAGTTTTGCACCGGAGACAGGAGAACTGATGCCCGTTTCAGCAAAAGCCGTGCGCCGAAAAGAAACAGCCCCGGCATAAGCCAGGGCTGTTCGATGCTTCAGATCAGGATCAGAAGATGCTGATCGGGTACTCGACGAATACGCGGACTTCGTTGCCGTCGTCGTTGTAACCGTTCTGCTGCACGGCGTTGTTGGTACGCACGAACGAGCTACGCAGCTTGATCGACAGGTCCTTGGCCGGGCCGTCCTGCACCACGTAACGGATCTGGTTGAAGATCTCGCGCTCTTTACCTTCGCCGAAGCCCTGTGGGTTGGCGACGTTGCGGGTGTTGATGTTGTCACCCACCACGTAGGCCAGCTTGTAGGTCAGGCCCGGAATGCCGTAGGCACCGAAGTCCAGGCCGTAGCCCAGCTGCCAGGAGCGCTCGTCTTCGGCGTTGAAGTCGGACCAGTACGAGTTGGCCAGGTAGATGGTCGAACCACCGTCACCCACGCCACCGGCGTTCTGGTAGAAGCCGTAGTTGTAACCGGTGCTGCCAGTGCTGCGCTGATGCGCGAGGGTGAACGAGTGCGCACCGTACGCGTAAGTGGCTGCCAGGCTCCAGATGGTGTTGGAGTCGCCATTCAGGCCAGCAGCTTTTACGTACTTGTTGTTGATGTCCGACTTGTAGCCGTTGAAGTCCAGGGTCAGGGACTGGTCGCTGGCGATCGGGAAGACGTAGTTCAAGCCCAGGTAGTGCTTCTTCATCACGTCTTCGTTGTCGGCGGTGTACAGCGAAGCGGTGAAGTTGTCGGTGAACTTGTAGCTACCACCCAAGACGTTGATCGACTTCAGGCCACCACCGTCACGGCGCTCGGCGCTCTTGCGCGCTTCCTGGGTGAAGCGGCCGGCGTTCAGTTCCAGGCCCTCGATCTCTTTCGAGGTGACCAGGGTACCGGTGAAGCTTTCTGGCAGCAGACGCGCATCGTCGTACTGCAGCACTGGCAGTGCGGGCATCTGGTCACCGTACTTCAGCACGGTGTTGGAGATGCGGAACTTCACTGCTGCACCACCACGGGCCAGGTTGTGCGGCGAGCTGGCGTTGCCTTCGGCATTGGTGGTTTCGTGCGGTTTGAAGAAGTCGACGCCGCCGCCACCGTTGTGGCCTTTGCCGCCATCAAGGCGCACGGCGTACAGGCCGAATGCGTCGACCCCGACGCCAACGGTGCCCTGGGTGAAGCCGGAGGAGAAGTTGGCGATGAACGCCTGGCCCCATTCGATCTGATCGTCGGTGCCGTGCTTCTTGTCACGGTTGATGTAGGCGTTGCGCAGAAGGACGTTGGCGTGGCTGTCCTCGATGAAGCCCTTGCTGTCGGCCTGATCATTGGCCTGTGCCTGGGTCGCGGCGATCATCGCCAAGGCGACCAGGCTGATCCTGGTTTTCAACATGTTGTTTTCCTTATTTCTTAATCAAAAACGCTCTGCACTATGACGCCAGGAACCAACGCCCCTTCGTAGGTTCGACGCTATGCGGATCCAGCCTGGTGGGCCAGCCGGTAAGTACACGGCAGCCCTCGGCAGCAGCATGGCCAAGACATGGCCAGCAGGCGTTGGCCGAATCCTAGCCGTGTGCGATTACAAATGTCAAAAAGTCGTGAAATGCAGGTTGATATAACCAAAAATATCGACGGGTCTGGTGCATTTCCATGCAGGTTAGCGCTATCGGTGGGCAATTTATCTTGTGTGGGAAATTGCCTTTTGATCGATCGGACAATCTCTACGGAGCAGGCAAACACGCGGCGGTAGAGGCCGTTACAAACAGACACATATGTAAAGACAAGCCTTTACAAATACCTAAGCAATAGTAAATAGCAAGCATTACCATTCGCACCTTCTTTTTCACCTGCCCGGTCCGGATGTGCCCATGCTTGTACCCTGCCGCCTTTCCCCCATGATGCTAGGCCTGTCGCTATTGTTCAGCGCGGGCCTGGCCAGTGCCGCCACCACCACGCTGCCAGAGTCTTCGGTTACCGCCGACAGCGAGCGCGAGAAGGACAACCCGCGCGTCAAGGAGGTGAGCACCGCCACCCGCACCTCGACGCCGGTACGCTATGTGCCGCAGGCCATCGACACGGTGAAAACCGCCAATGTGCTGGACTACGGCAGTAACACCTTGGGCAAGGCGCTGGAGGGAATCCCTAACGTCAGCAGTGGCGCCGACACCCGCTTCGACAGCGTGCGTATCCGTGGCTTCGAAGCCAGCAACGACTTCTACCTGGACGGTATTCGCGACGACAGCCAGTACATCCGCGACCTGCACAACATCGAGCGGGTCGAAGTGCTGAAGGGGCCCGCGGCGGTGCTGTATGGCCGCGGGAGCCAGGGCGGCATCGTCAACCGGGTCAGCAAGGCACCGGAGCCGGGCCGCCGCTCGACCCTCGAGGCGCAGGCCGGCAGCGAAGACCTGCGCAGCCTGTATGCCGACCTCAGCGCCGCCCCCAGCGACACCGTGAGCCTGCGCCTGAACATGGGCAACCAGGACAACAACAGCTTCCGCGACGGCATCGACGGCAGCCGCCAGCTGTTCGCCCCGTCGATCAGCTGGCAGATCACCCCCGACCTCAACTGGCTGGTGCAGTACGAATACAGCCGCTACAACCGCACGCCCGACCGGGGCATCCCCGGGGTGAATGGCCGCCCGGCCGACGTCAGCCGCAGCACCACCTATGGCGACCAGCGCGACTACATCGATGATCGCGCTCAGTCCCTGCGCTCACGCCTGAACTACCAGTTGAACGAAACCTGGCAGCTGCGCCATACCTTGGGCCTGTTCAAGCTCGACAGCGAGTTCGACAACACCTACGTCACGGGCTACAACGCCAGCACCAATGTTCTGACCCGCCAGCGCTGGCAGCAGGACCTGAACACCCGCAACCTGTTCAACAACCTGGAAGCCGAGGGCGATTTCGACACCCTGGGCCTGGAGCACAAGCTGCTGCTGGGCCTGGAATTCGGCAACCAGAAGCGTGACCCGGTGCTGTATACCGCCGGTAGCCAGCCGCTACCGGGCTTGGGCAAACCCGGTAGTAACCAGCAGCACAATGGCACACTGGTGCTGTCGAGTGACAACCACACGGTGGTCGATAGCCGCGGCCTTTACCTGCAAGACCAGATCCGCCTGAACGATCAATGGCAAATCCTGGCTGGCGTGCGCTTCGACCAGTTCGACGTGGAAACCACCAACAAGGATGGCGTGCGCGAACCGCAGGACAGTAACAGCACCAGCCCGCGCCTGGGCGTGGTCTACACGCCATGGCGTGATCATTCGTTCTACGCCTCGTGGAGCAAGACCTTCTCGCCGGTGGGCGGCGGCTTGATCGGCATCACCCCGGATGCGCCGGGCAACGGCAACGACGCCAAGCCGGAAGAGACTCGGCAGAAAGAAATCGGGGTGAAAAGCGACTGGCTCGACCAGCGCCTGACCACCACCCTGGCCGTCTACGAGCTGGAACTGTACAACCGCCGCACCCGCGATCCGGAAAACCCGAATAACATCTTGCTCAGTGGCTTGCAGCGTTCGCGCGGCATCGAACTGACCGCCACCGGCAACATCGTCGGCAACTGGTATGTACGCGGCGGCATCGGCCTGCAGGATGCGATCATCGTCAAGGACAACAACGGCCAGGAAGGCAACCGCATCAACGACGTGGCCAAGCGCAACGCCAGCCTGTTCGTGACCTGGAAACCGGAGCTGGGCTGGTACGCCGAGACCGGCGTTACGCTGGTGGGCGAGCGTTACGCGGACAACCAGAACACCACGGTGCTGCCGGGGTATGGCCGTTGGGATGCGCTGGCGGGGTATCGGACCCATGACTGGGATGTGCGGGCGGCGTTGAGCAACATTGCCGACAAGACCTACTACAGCTCGGCGACCAGTGCGGCGCAGATTCAGGTGGGGGACCCGCGTAGCCTGGTAGTCACGGGTAGCTACAGCTTCTGATCTTTATTGCTGTAGCGGCCTCTTCGCGGCTGAAGCCGCTCCCACAGGGTCACCACAAGTTTCGAGACATGTGGAGTACTTGTGGGAGCGGGTTCACCCGCGAAGAGGCCGGTTCAGGTAATACCAATTCGATCAGTGCCACACCGCCATCAGCGCCTGCATTTCTGCTTCGCTGATCAGCCCTTGGGGGTACCGCCCGGCAAGCAGACGTCGTGGGTCGGTCGTCCTGACCCTGATGCTTCCATGGTGTTTCAACCACTTCGCCACAACCTTGAGCGACTGGTGATTCACTGCCGATGGGCGCAAAGCCGACTCACTTGCTGCGTTCATGTCTACACGTACTCCCTGGCCCGTGAGCGGCTAATTTACGTAGGTAATGTTACAGATCCGAGAGCGCGGCCAGGCCGAGCTATCTACTTGAAAACAATACAAAACCTATGCCAGTCCGGGCGCCGGGTGTCGCCCGAAAAAAAGGCCCGTCCAATGACGGGCCTTTCTCATTCAGGTAGCGCTCAACGCTTGACCGGTGCCGGCTGCTGCTGAGTCAGGCAGTGGATGTTGCCGCCACCCAGCAACAATTCGCGGCCAGGGATCATCACCACTTCGTGGTCAGGGAAGATCTTTGCCAGAATCGCTCTGGCTTCGGCATCTGCCGGGTCGTCGAAGCTTGGCGCAATGATGCCGCCGTTGACGATCAGGAAGTTCACGTACGAACCGGCCAGGCGCACCGACGGGTCACGCGCCTGGCTGCCAGCCACCTGGTCGACACCGGCACACTCTTCAGCGGTGGCGAACAGCGGGCCCGGGATTGGCATCTTGTGCACGATGAACTCACGGCCCTTGGCATCGCGAGTGTTCTTCAGCACCTCCAGGGCCGCGTGGCAGCGCGCATAGTTGGGGTCGTTGGAATCATCGGTCCAGGCCAGTAACACTTCACCGGGGCGCACGTAACAGCAGAAGTTGTCGACGTGGCCGTCGGTTTCGTCGTTGTACAGGCCATCCGGCAGCCACACCACGGTGTCGACCGCCAGCTGATCGCGCAGCACGGCTTCGATCTGCTCGCGGTTCAGGTGCGGGTTGCGGTTACGGTTGAGCAGGCATTCCTCGGTGGTGATCACGGTGCCTTCACCGTCCACGTGGATCGAACCGCCCTCCAGTACGAAGCCTTCGGTCTGGTAGCGCTGGCAGCGCTCCATTTCCAGCACCTTGGCTGCCAGTTCCTCGTCGCGGTTCCACGGGGCGTACAGGCCGCCATCGAAGCCGCCCCAGGCATTGAAGCCCCAGTCCACACCACGCACTTCACCCTGGTCATTAATGACGAAGGTTGGGCCGGTATCACGCACCCAGGCATCATCGTTGCTGATTTCGACCACGCGAATGTTCGGCTGGTCGAGCTGGCGACGGGCATTTTCGTACTGGCCGGCGGAGGCCGCGACGGTCACAGGTTCGAAGCGCGCAATGGCCTTGGCCAGGGTAACGTGGGCAGCCTGCGCCGGCTTGCCGCCCAGGCGCCAGTTGTCCGGGCGCTCTGGCCAGACCATCCACACCTGGGTTTGCGGAGCCCACTCGGCGGGCATGTGGAAACCATCGGCACGGGGCGTGGAGTTGAGGGTTTTCATGGGTGACCTCTGTGATGGCCCTGAGCCGGAGTGTGCTGGGGCGTTTGTGAATTTATAACCGATATATATCGATATTTAAAGCCCGCAGCCGTAAGACAATCAGGCCGTTCGGCGCATTTAAATCGATAACAATCGGCGATAATTCCAGATGATCTGGTGGAAAGAGCGAGCTGCCTTCTACCATAGCCACACCTTATGCATCCTGTTACGCTGCGCGCGGAAATTTCCGGCAAGGCCGACTAGGGTCAATACTGGGCAACGGGCCAGCGAGCCGCTATGAACATCATCCCTACCGCAATCCCTGAAGTACTGATCATCGAGCCGAAGGTTTTCGGTGACAGCCGTGGTTTTTTCTTCGAGGCATTCAACGCACGCGAGTTCGCACGGCAAACCGGCGTACGCACCGAGTTCGTGCAGGACAACCACTCGCGCTCCATCAAGGGCGTGCTGCGTGGGCTGCACTACCAGGTGGAAAACACCCAGGGCAAGCTGGTACGGGTGGTGCAGGGGGAAATCCGCGACGTCGCCGTGGACGTGCGCAAAAGCTCGCCAACATTCGGCCAATGGGTCGCCGTGCACCTGTCGGCCGACAACCACCGCCAGCTGTGGATACCCCCCGGTTTCGCACACGGTTTTGCGGTGGTGAGCGAATCGGCCGAGTTCCTCTACAAGACCACCGACTACTACAACCCGGGCGCCGACCGCTGCATCCGCTGGGACGACCCGCAGCTGGCCATCGACTGGGCGCTGCAGCAGCCACCGCTGCTGTCGGAAAAGGACAAGGTCGGCCTGCCATTGGCAGAGGCGGAACTGCTGCCTTAACTAGCGCATAATTGCGTCAGACTTTTCTGGCGCATTTACGTGATGATTGCAAAACCCACGCCCCCACGCCGTCCCCGCTGGCGCAGCCTGGCACTGTTGGCCCTGTGCCTGGCCCCCTTACTGTGGCCCCTGCATCATTTGGCCGAACGCTATTACCAGGAAGAGCTGGCCTCGCAGAACCGCCAGACCCTCGACCTGTACGTCGCCAACCTGCTGGGCACCCTGCACCGTTACGAAACCCTGCCGCAGATCCTCGGGGATCTGCCGGCGCTACGTGGGGTGCTGGCCGACCCGTTCCGCCTGGAAGCGGTGACCAACGCCAACCGCCTGCTCAAGGGCATCGTGCAGCAGACCGGTGCCGAGGTGATGTACCTGATGGACGTCAGCGGCAACACCCTGGCCGCGTCCAACTGGG
>Ga0213824_1000707_pt1 | contig 23250 bp, 22 predicted proteins | sample MC6MC0906MG_FD_179892 | JGI IMG/M metagenome (GOLD analysis project Ga0213824, IMG submission 179892) | Enriched soil aggregate microbial communities from Iowa State University, Ames, United States - MC6-MC0906-MG | ecosystem: Environmental > Terrestrial > Soil > Unclassified | place: USA: Iowa...
TTGGCAGCGGTAGAGCGTTTTGCTGGCTGCGTGCCGTCGTGTAGAAGGGTTCATAACATCCATGTTGCCACTGCCGTACGTCCAATTTGAAGCTGAGAAAGGGGGGTATGCTGCTGCATGAGAGCCCCTTGCACAATCAAAAGTTACAACAAGGTATTGATTTGGAAGGGAAGGATGGACAGACACCCTGTGTTTACCGGCCTCCTGAGTATCAGGATTTCCATGGCGCAAAATGAACCTATGGATCTCCGGGCGTATTTAAGAGCGCCGACTACACCGTCATCCACGTGGTTGGGTTCGCAAGGCGGGCTCAATCCCTGATGGTGCTTCCCTGATGATTCTACTGTCGACTGGCATGCTATCGTTGATCCTCCAGCGAAAAACGCGCTTTGAGGCCGCAAAATTGGCTGCAATTAGGCGTGTGTCAACACAGTACGTAGGGGAATTCAAAATGGGCCCTAAAATGATGAGTAGAAAATAGGTGAGAGGGAGGGAGGAATAGAAGATGCGGAATTGATATCAAGGTGCTACTACTGGATTTGAGCTGGACATATGCGATGTCCAGGTGCAGCGCCCACCAGTCAGTTAGTCCAGGGTCTGCAGTTTCCGCGCTTTGCTTCCTGTTACAAAAACCTTAACATTCGCGTCTTCGCATATACTCAGCTGTCGTCAGGGACGAAAATGAATCACCTCAGCATCGCCAAAGAAGCCCTCATCGCTCAGGCTCAAGCCGTTACTCATCTGGCCGATCGCCTGGACGGCGAGTTCCAGAGTGCCGTTGAACTGATCCTCGGTTGCAAAGGCCGCACCGTGGTCTGTGGCATGGGTAAGTCAGGGTTGATCGGCCAAAAGATGGTCGCCACTTTCGCCTCTACCGGAACCCCTAGCTTCTTCTTGCACCCAGCCGAAGCTTTCCACGGCGACTTGGGCATGCTCAAGCCGATTGATGTACTGATCCTCATCAGCTACAGCGGTGAGACTGAAGAGCTGATCAAGCTGATTCCGAGCCTTAAGTCGTTCGGTAACAAAATCATCGCCATGACAGGGAACGGCAAATCTACGCTGGCCAAGCATGCAGACATCTGGCTCGACATTTCGGTCGAACGTGAAGTCTGCCCCAACAATCTTGCCCCAACCACTTCGACCCTGGCCACCATGGCTATGGGCGATGCCCTTGCGGTAGCGCTGATCGAAGCTATCCAGTTCAAGCCAATGGATTTTGCTCGCTATCATCCTGGTGGTAGCTTGGGTCGCAAGCTTCTGACTCGTGTGAGAGACGTGATGCACTCGCCGGCGCCAGTAGTTACCCCCACCACGAGTTTTCATGATTGCCTATTGGTAATGACTCGCAGCCGTTTAGGTATGACGATTGTCATGGATGAAGACAAGCTGGTCGGTATCGTAACTGACGGTGACTTGCGTCGTGCTTTGTTAGATAACGAAGGCATTATACATGAGGCTGTCGCTCAGTTTATGACGGCAAAACCGCACACTATTTCGGAAGAAGCTCATCTTTCGGAAGCTGAAGCTTATATGCTGGATAATAAAATTCGAGCATTGGCAGTTACAGGTACAGAAGGCGGAGTTGTTGGAGTGGTTGAGATCTTCGATTAATTTATAATCTATAGTAAAGCCGGGTTGCTCTGAGCATTCCCGGTTTTTTTTTGCCTTGTATTTCATGGGAGTTGCAGTTATTAGGTAGGGGAAGCAGGCGAATGAGATTATTTGGAGCTATTTTCATATGCTCGATGGAGTTGGTCGCTGAAAAAAATTCATCTGAATCAATCGCGTAGTTTACGGTCTACACTCATGAGGTAGGGTGAATTGCACCGATTGCAATTGAAGAGGGTGTAGGGATGAGTAATTGTAAGGTCTTGAGTAAGTTTCTCGTAATAGGTTTTGCGACGGCTTTAGCGCAGGGGGCGCAATCCAGTTGGGCAGCAGAGCCGAGCAAGCTTTGCGGATTGCCTAATAATGGAGTGCTTTCGGGAAGCGTCAGGTTAGACGGTAGTTGTACTTACAACCAGTCTATAGTTATTAATGAATCAAATGTTAAGGTTGACTGCGCCGGAGCCACCCTCGATGGGCAAGGCGAGCGGAAGTATGGTTTGCTCATTAATAGTAAGGGGCGACCGCTAAGCAATGTGTCTGTATCTAATTGCAATATCCAAAATTTCGCTGCTCAAGGCGTATTGGTTACATCGGGAGTGCCAGATGCGAAAAGATCAAGTGATAGGGATTTTAATTACTCGGTAAGTCCAACAGAAATAACACTGACTAATCTAGTGGTTGAGCGCTCGGGTGGGGTGGGCGTCTTCCTGCATAGTTATGTAACAAATGTGACTTTGCGGGACTCGAAAGTTTTAGATTCGAGAGGTGCCGGGATTTATCTCGAACATAGTTCGAGGGACAACAAGCTAATAGGGAATCTTATCAAGGGTAATGGGGCGTGGGACGGGCCGAAAACCGGACAGAGAGAAGGGTTAGCAATTGATTCCTCTGCGCGCAACATGATTCAAGGCAATAAGTTTTCCAGTAATTCAGCAGGTGGAATATTTCTGTATAAAAACTGTGGCGAAAAATTTAATCAGGGTCGTTCTGTGATCCGTTGGCAGTCGAGCAACGATAATATTATTAAAAATAATAAATTTTATGATGAGAAGGTCGGTATTTGGGTTGCGTCCAGGCAGAGCAGAAATCAGAAAAAAAGTGATTGTGGAGATAGCTCTCTAGATACCGAGGGTAAGTACTTTGCAGATTATGCTAACCACAACACAATTCAAGGTAATGAATTCTGCCGTAATAAACTTCCTATTAAGGTAGAGGGCAATGATAACACTATCACAGAGAATCGCTCGGATAGTAAGTCGAGCAAGTGGGTTTCCCAGCCCGAAACGATGAAGGCGCGTCTTACTGGTGTTCCAACCTCAGGAAACAAAATTGCTGATAACTCTTTTGGGGCATGTGGCGAGGAGTAGTCTTGTACAGAGTGCAGAGGTGTTAGCACCACGCTCATCAGTTTCCAAGGGCAATAAGACGAATCTTATTGCCCTTGAGTTATTACTGAGCCATTTTGGCCATGACCTTCGCGTACCCGGCAGCGCTGCCAAGAACCGCACCTTTGCCCTGTGCCATAAGGATAGCGTCCGCGACCTCACGGAAAGCACCAGTTCCACCGGCTGCTGAAAGTGTATGGGTTGCAGAAGCCTTGACGTAGTCAGGAGCGTCAGCTACCGCAAACGATATTCCACAAGCTGAAAAGGCGGGTAGATCAATACAATCATCACCAATACAGACCGTTTGCTCGACTGTTGCACCGGCTTCAGTCATTAATTCAAAGCAGGCTGATGCTTTGTCCTTGACGCCAAACTGACAAAGCGAGATGCCTAAATCCGCAACACGTTTACGTAACGTGGCAGAGTCACGTCCTGACAATACGGCGACACGAACACCACTCTCTTCCAATAAGCGCATGCCCATACCATCGCGCACATGAAAACGCTTAAGGCACTCACCAGTAGCGTCGTAGTAAATTCCGCCATCTGTTAGTACGCCGTCAACATCAGTGATTACCAACTTGATTAGTTCAAGAGTTGGCTTGGACAACGATTGGCCGGCCATGATAGCGCGTACCTGCTCTAAACATGCAGGTGTATCTACTCCAGGGCCCGTGGGCTCAACGGGATAAGCGCGAATGCAATATCCAGCCGACAGTAAACGTAGTTGCTCCAATTTCTCTGCATGCTCAATCATTGGCGTCGAGAGGTTGGAATAGTTGGCTAAGATCTGTCGACGGTATCCGTAAACGCCTACGTGCTTAAGGTAGGTCGCTGCGACATTGTCGCGTGGGTACGGGATAGGTGAACGGCTGAAGTAGAGCGCATTACCATTGTCGGCTAATACGACTTTTACTGTGTTCGGGTTGACTGCCTCTTGTGCCTCAATCGCATGGCATAGAGTACCAATACTCACATTGAGATCGTCAAGCATTCCGCTTATCAATAACTCAATATCCGTTGGCCGTACTAACGGTTCATCGCCTTGTAAGTTTATATAGATATCAGCATCTATTTGCGCCATAACTTCTGCAAGGCGGTCAGTACCGGAAGGATGGTCTTGCGAGGTCATGACGCACTCTCCGCCAAAACCCCGTACAGCATTGGCAACCCGCTCGTCATCCGTTGCTATAACCACGATTTGGGCGTTTGTAACCTGCAAGGCACGCTCGTAGACGTGTTGCACCATCGGTTTTCCCGCGATATCTGCTAATGGTTTGCCTGGCAGGCGGGTCGATCCATAGCGCGCCGGAATTACAATTGCAACACGCTGCTCGTTAGTTGCCATCATTACAGTCCTTGTTGCGAAGAGCTAGCTTACGAAATTACCAATGGTTCAAAAGATTTAACCAAGTCGTCAAGTGCTTTTATCTGGGCCAAGAAAGGTTCCAGCTTATCCAGAGGCAGGGCGCTCGGGCCATCGCATTTAGCTAGCGCAGGGTTTGGATGCGCCTCAAGGAAAAGGCCTGCCAAGCCTACGCCCATTCCTGCACGGGCCAAATCCACTACTTGTTCACGCCGACCACCAGAGGCGGCGCCGGATGGATCTCGATTTTGAAGCGCGTGAGTGACATCGAAAATAATCGGTAGATTGTTACAGCTTCGCTTCATCACACCGAAGCCGAGCATGTCTACTACCAAATTGTCATATCCCATGCAGCTGCCGCGGTCACACAGGATCAATTGGTCGTTACCTGCTTCTTGGAACTTTTCGACGATGTTGCGCATCTGCGAAGGGCTCAAGAACTGAGGTTTTTTAATGTTAACTGGTTTGCCGGTTTTTGCCAGGGCAACTACAAGATCTGTTTGACGGGCAAGAAAAGCAGGCAGTTGAAGTACATCTACAACTTCAGCTACAGGATCTGCTTGGTAGATTTCATGGACGTCGGTGATGACCGGTACCCCGAACTCAGCTTTTACCTTCTCAAAAATTCGAAGGCCTTCTTCCATGCCTGGGCCACGATAAGAGTGGATGGATGAGCGGTTTGCTTTGTCAAAGCTGGCCTTGAAGACATAGGGAATACCAAGCTTTTCAGTGACTCGTACGTACTCTGCGCATGTGGTCAAGGCTAGGTCCAGGGACTCGAGAACGTTTATGCCGCCAAACAGTACGAAAGGTGCATCGTTAGAGCAGCTGATTTTATCGCCAATCTTAATCATTTTAGTATTCCTTTTTTGATCAATTGAGGGCAGGTTGCGTACCGTGCCACTAGTTTAAGCTGTAGCCCATCGGATTGCTATACTGCCAATTCCAATGGTCTTGACACATCCGCTCTATGCCTAATTTAGCTTCCCAGCCAAGAATATCCTTTGCTAACTTGGGATTGGCAAAGCAGCTTGCTACATCGCCAGCTCTTCGAGGAGCAAACTTATAAGGGACATCCTTATTGGATGCAGCTTTGAAAGCTTCAACAATTTCCAGAACGCTATAGCCGACACCCGTCCCGAGATTAATCGCCAAGCACTGGGATGCGCCAATCTGCTCTATGGATCTTAGATGCCCAAGTGCCAGGTCAACTACATGAATGTAGTCTCTTACACCTGTGCCGTCTTTGGTTTCATAGTCGTTACCAAAAACCGTCAGTTCTGTAAGTTTTCCCACAGCGACTTGAGCGACGTAGGGCATCAGATTGTTAGGTGTGCCCTGTGGATCTTCGCCAATGCGACCGCTTGAGTGTGCGCCAACCGGGTTGAAGTACCGAAGTATCGTGATGCTCCAGCTCCTATCGGACGCATACAGGTCTCTTAAGATGTCTTCAATTATGAGCTTGGAGCTGCCGTATGGGTTTGTGGTGGATAGAGGGTGATCTTCTGTGAGCGGCAGGAATTCAGGTTGTCCATATACGGTGGCTGAAGAGCTAAATACAAGATTTTTCACATTGCATTTGGCCATCGCTTGAAGTAGTTTTACAGTTCCGGCAACATTATTTTCGTAGTAAGAAAGCGGGTCCTGAGTAGACTCACCAACGGACTTTAAGCCGGCAAAATGTATGACGGTGTCACATTGATGTTTGGTCAGGGCTTCCTCGATCGCTTGTTGATCTAGGATACTTCCATATACGTGTGTTACTGGCTTCTTCGTAATTTCCGTGATTCGTTCAATTGCGATGGGTGAACTGTTGCAGAAGTTGTCAAAAATTACGACCTCATGCCCGCTGTTCAGGAGTTCTACGCAGGTGTGGGAGCCAATGTATCCGGCGCCGCCGGTGACTAAAATTTTTCTCATTTAACACCTCCAATATAGGTTTTCGTAGTTTGGGGTGGCCTTGGGGAAGATGTATCGGTATAGTTCGGTGTATGTGGGTGTGTTAGAAGAGATTTTCAATATTTGCAGTGGGGTAAACATGGGTGCTTTGGACGTAAAAAACACGGGTCTGAATAATTTTGTTCAAACGGAGGGCGTTAAGCTTTCTGGTAACAATATCGTCGAGATGTCAGGCCAAAACAACCGTTTAATCATTGCTCCTGGAGTCACGCTGAAGGGGGTTGTAATAAAAATCTCTGCCAATAATAGCACTGTTATTTTGGAGGCTGGCGTACGGTTTTCAGGGCATATTCTTGTGAAGCATGGCGTTGAAAATAGCGTTTCTATAGGTGCTGACACTACTGTGGGTGGGGCGCGAATTATTTGTAGTGAGGGCTCTTCGGTAACTATTGGCAAAGACTGCATGCTGTCAAATGGCATCGAGATTAGGAGTACCGACAGTCACCCGATTCTAAATTTAATAGGCGAAAGAATTAATCCGGCTGCCAATGTGGTGATCGGTGATCATGTCTGGCTCGCTGCACATGTTTCGATATTGAAAGGTGCGCGTATAGGGAACAACTCCATTGTAGGGACACGATCAGTAGTATCGAGTAGTTTCCAACAGGGAAATGAGGCGATTGCTGGAAACCCAGCCAGAATTGTCCGTTCAGGTGTTACCTGGGATAGGGAGCATCTGGGCTGAGATTTTAAAGAGCGTGATATGACCTAGGCCCCCTCTGTATCAGAGGAGGCCTAGGTGGGCTTACATAGTTACCGGGAACGGTGCACTAGATGAAAGCGGCCTACGCCAAGCTGGAACGGTCAGTGAGCGAAGACGCTTTGCCAGGTTTTTGTTGTCTGGGGCTAATTTACATGCAGCAGTCAGGTAAATTATCGCGGAGTCTTTCGAACCAGCAGAGATATGGGCTTCAGCCGCAGTTCGTAGAGTTTTGATATGAGCTGGATTCAATTCAACTGCTCTATCGAGCTGCGCTGCCGCTTCTACAAATTCTCCGCGCAGGTAATGCTCTACACCGAGCCGAACATGATCATTGTAGCCAAGTGAATCGCTGTTTTCGTCAACGCTACTATCTGCATTGGCAGCCGCTGGCATATTTACAGGCGCTGCAGCCGGGGCCGGGGCCGGAGCTGCAGTTGGCTTGGCTGCTGGCGCCTGCGCCGTTACCGCAGCAGGTTTAGGTTGTGCAGGTTTATTGATGGGCGCAGGTGCTGCCTTTACCGCTGCAGGGGCGGCAGTGCCATGAATAACCTGGCCTGAACCACCCTTATATCTATCAAATATCGGGCTGGTTGTAGGAATGACCGAGAATGTTCTCTGAAGCTTACGGGTATTTTCACCGAAGCCACGAATCTCGTAGTAATTGATCTCCGTTGTCGCGGTAATTGGAGTGCCGTCTTCGTAGCGCACTCGACGCGTGATCATTTGGCCGAAAGAGTAGAAGTCGAAACGAAGGTATTTGATAAAGCGCAAAACTTTTTCGTAATCAATTTCGAAGCCGCTTTTAATCAGCGCCGCAGCTTGCTCAGGATCCTTAACGGGGACGCAAAGACCTTCGCTGGCGTACCAAGAATCACCGAATACATACAGTGGCTTACCATACATCATGGCATACAGGCCAGTGCCCGAGTTAATAAGCGCGACTGCGTGGCAAATATCCATAAGGTCGTGCATGTTGATGTCATGCACGGCAATTGCGCCTGGAATCTCTGGTAGTTCATCTTCTACTGGATGCTTCTTGTACAGAATCTTCCATTCAGAACCGAGTTCTTCAACAAGCGAGCATATCTTCGCGTGGAAGTTGTCATAACTTTCGATTGGACCCGAGAAGTTACGTATTACCGTGTCATTGGGTTGCTGGAACGGTACGAAGAGAACTTTGTGTTTTACAGTAATGCCAAGTCGTTGACGTAGAGCAAATGTGTCAATGCGGTCAGACTGTTTCTCGAGGTTATCCTTGCCTTCTTTAACTTCTTCGATATACGCAACGGTCTTGTCGTAGTCAGCTTGGCTCAGAGGTACGTTCCAGAGCGACTCGTCATAACTGCTGCTGTCATTAAGGAAGCCATTCCGATCATGGTATACGGATCCTGGCAACGCGCCGCGTTCAGCAACAATGATCGGGAATCCGTTTTCCCTGCACCAATTGTAGAACGAGGTGAGTTTCTCATGACCATAAGGATTGCCGAATACAATACGGTCAATATCGTTTTCTAGAACATAGTCGCCGAAATCCTCAGCAGTTTCGAAATCATCTTTGGAAACCTGGACGATTTTGCCGAGATAAGGCGCGAACTCACGCTGGCAGGTGAAGGGGTTCTTCTGCAGCAGGAGGGTCTTGCCGTGTTCGAAACCAGGCAGCGGATCATGCTCCAGTCCGACTTTCACGAATTCTGCCATGCGGTGCTGCAGGTACCGCAGGTTGATATCCTTGCGGCGGTGGTACTTCGCCTCGATCGGGTGAGGCGAATGGAACATATAGATGCCCTTGGAGGCCATCCAGTCGCCGTAGAGCCGATAAGTCGCTTTCCAACCGTCGTACTTGCAGATTTTCATGAAGTTACCGGCCATGGAGAGCCAGTTACTTGGAAGAGGGAATTTACGGACTTTGCGGATTAATCGTGTTGCAAATTCATAGTCTTCAAAGCCCCAGCCTTCGAACTGTTCATCTTGTCCGCCGCGGGCGAGATAATAGTGTCTATCGAGTACAACAACAGAAGTACCGGACGAGAACTTCTCAATTTCGCTGCTGTTGTCTTTCAGCATGGAGTTGATGAAGTACGGGCGCCATAGTTCAGGATGCATGTTTTGCATCTTGTCAAATCCAAGCTCTGTTAAATAAATGACTGGGAGCATGAGGAATTGATCAACTTGGCTTTGAAGATCGCTGACTTGAATCTCGCGCAGGATGTCCTTGAAGAAACCTGGGTAAGGGATCAGGTCTGCATCAAGGAACATCAGGAACTGCCCTTTCGCCCGCTGAGCAGCGTAGTTCCGAGCTCTAGCTAGGCTAAAGTCTTGGAAAGGCTTCGCACCAGTCCGGTAGACAGTGGTGATTTCACTCGCGCGCTTTTCGATCTCTTGATAGAGCTTATCAGGAGATCCGTCGTCGATGACTATAAAGTCAACGCCGGCAGGTAGCTCGGTGTCGAGTTTGTAGTAGTTGATCCGGTCCAGCAAATCCATGCGCTGTTCAGTCAGACGTAGCGGGATTATCACTGTCAGAGTTGGACTGTTTTGCTCAGCTGCGATTTTCATTTAGACAGTTTATACGCTTTGGGAGATTCGATTGGTGAGTTTGAGATCGCTATCTTTAATGGCTTTCTCAAAGTTCTTTAGGCGGTGCTCATAGATTTCGTGGAAGACACTGATGGATTGCTCCGTCAGTTTTTCCGCAACGGCCGCTTCAACGCCTACACTTGCCAGATAATCCAAAGAGCACGAGGTGATGCCGTGGAATCCTGTAAGTTCTTCAATGCGGGTGTCGGCGAAGCAAATCAGAGCTGGAACACCTGCCTGAATGGCCGCAACACCGCCGTGAATACGCTCGCCAACATACACGTCATATTGGCTGCACGCTTGGCGCCAGGAGCCGCAATCAACAAACGAGAAGAACTTATCAAATGGAGATTTACGGCCGGTTTTTTGCTCAATGAGAGCATTCAGCATTTCAGCGTTAGGCTGCTGCAGCGCTTCGTTGAATGAATCAGGGGTATCAAGGATGTCCGCAAACTGCTTCAGCTCGCCTTGGAATACATAGTCAGCGCTATGCTTGTCGAAAGCTTGCATGAGCTTGTGGCCGCGGCTCTTTTTGTAAGTGCTGAGGGCAAGGTGGCCGGCGGTAAGGATCTTTTTGAGATCCTTTGGTGGCTTAATCGAAAGCACGTTCTTGGGGTAGGCGAACATGCTTGGGCAGCCGATAGCTGCAGCATTCTTGATGCCGACACTACGTATCCACTCAAGGCTGTTCTCGCCGCGCACGCCAAACAGTTCTGCTTTTTTATCCAGCGATTTCAGAAGATTCAAGATGCTACTATCAACTGAAGATTCATCGCCGAGCGGGAGGCTGTCTTGAAGGCCAATCCCGACGCACCACACCTTGATAGTCAGATTGTCGATAAGCTCTGCGATACCTGGCTCGGTAGCGTCATCCCTCAAGATGTTCGACATTGTCAACATCAGGCCGTCAAAGTTTTCATTCAACGCTTTGGCGGCCAGTTCGGGAGAACCATATGCTTTAATGAATCGGAACAGGTCAATCTGACTCGATTCATTTCGGTTGAAATCCAGCATCTGAATCATCGCAGAGCGATGAATCATGTTTCCGTTATTTCCAACCAATTCGGAGAACTTCAGATGCTCTCTAAGCGTGTTGCCAGCAGATAGGGGGACACCTGTCTGGAATGGCAGCGCTTGCTTGGGCGGCGTGCTAGTGCCAGAAATTCTTGAGAATGCAATGCGCATAATGGCTCCCAAATATTTTGAGTTATGGAGTTAATTGGCTGCGCCAACTGCACGGCCGAGCAGCATTGTTTGGACAATAGGACTGATGACCTTTTGCCATTCATAGACTGCAGCGTTTGTTACATAAATTGTATCATCAGGTTTAACTGCGATCTGTCGCGCATAGAAAATGGCTGCAGGATCACGCATGTTCAGACGAAGAACGGTAGGCTTGCTGTTCTTGCCTGCCCCTGAGCGGAAAACGAAAACACCCTCCGGGTTTGCGTTTGACTCACGTAGGCCTCCTACGCTACCAAGCGCATCGAGCAAACTTGTGTTCTGGCTAGGCAGATCCTTCAAACCGGGTTCGCCTACAGCTCCCATAGCTACAAAACGCTGACGCGCACGATCCAGTACCACTTCCGAGTTAGGGCGCAGGACCATGTTGTTGCCCGCCAACACATCTTCATAGTTGAACTGTCGAATCTGGGTGCCGGTACGTACAGTCACATTGACCAGGTGCGGCTCCAGTACAGGGCCGCCTGCTTGGTTAACAGCATCCAGCAGGGTCAGCGGGCCTTGCAGGGTGCTGAAGCGCCCAGGGGTTTTGACGGCGCCGGCAACCAGCACCGAGCCCGACAGGTCGCCGACCAGCTCAACGTGGGTTTGCACGTCACTGGTGATGCCCTTCAGCTGACGGCGAATCATGGTCTCAACCTGATTGAGGGTCATGCCGGCTACAAACTGACGGCCCACATAAGGGAGGGATAGCATGCCTTGGGCGTCGATGCGTGACTTCAGCTGAGTGCCGCCGGTTGCCAAAGGCGCAAACAGCGCGGATTCTGCAGGAGCGGTATCTGCAATCAGCACATTCAGCGTGTCACCTGCGGCCAGGCGCACTTCAGGCGGCTGTGGCTTGGTGACTGTAGCCAGCGAGGCGCGTGGTGCGCCTGCCAGGTACGGGCCGATGGTGCTGGCGTTGATATCCACGAGGTTGTACGCCTCGTTCTTGCTCTCAATCGTACCCTTGTATGGCCCTGCACCAGATATGGTGCCGCCGCAACCCGCCAAGCCCAAGGTCGCCAGCGCCAAAGCAGCCAGTTTCAAATTGAATGTCTTGGAGACAGCCAGGGATTTAATCACGATGATCCTCGATCGAAGCCAGAATGAAGCGTGTGATGCCATACAGCATCAATAGGCCAAGCAAAATGGTTGCCAGGTTGTACCAGCGCTCTGGATAGAGCGCGAGTTGGGGTGTGTTGGGGCTGACTACGGTTACCAGGGTGCGAATTTTCTTGCTGGCTTCTACGCGGGCATTATCGAGTGCGGCAACAGCGGTCTTGTAGGTTTCCTCGGCGATGCCGGCGTCCAACGTCAGCTGCTGGAAGCGCGAGGCAACCACGTTGAGCTGCGAGCCTTGCGGGGACGAAACCAGCAAGCGTTTTTCTTTGGCCAATTGATGGACAATGGCTTCGACCTTTTGCTTCTGCTGGCGAACTTGCGGAGCGTCAGCGCGCAGCTTGAACAACATCTCGGTCAGAACGGCCTGTTCCTTGGTGTACTGGCTTTCAAGGTCGGCAATGATGGTGGCGCGGCTTTGTGCGGAGGTGCCGCCGTCCAGCACCTTGTTTTCGTTCTGGAAATCCATCAGTTGGGTCTTGCGCTTGGAGTAGTTGACGCGCGCTGTTTCCAGTTCGCCTTGAGCAAATTTCATCTGCTCACGGGCAATGTTATGGCTGACTTCGTTGACGAAGTGTTCGCTGGCCTGAAGGATGACACGCAGCATTTTCTCGGACAGTTCAGGGGTAAATGCCTGAACCTCGACACGCAGCAGGCCGGTGGTTTCGTCGTAGTGCGCCGAAACCATGCGCTGGTAGTACTTCAGCAGGTCTTCGCGCGGTGCGTCCTTATCCAGCCAGAAGAACACATCGCTGCGCTGGGCGGCGAACTGCTCTATCCACTGCACTTTGTCTTCAAGCAGCAACATCATGTCCATCGACGTAATGTATTCGCGCAGGTAGAGGGTCTCTTCCCGCGAGGCCGGGTTGGTGCCGGTCAGCAAGGTGGCAAGGCCTGGCATCTGGGCACCCTGGTTACCACCGTCTTGGCGGACGACGACTTGGGCGGAACTGACAAAGCGGTCGACGGCGAATATGCCGTAGTAAACACCTGCCAAAATCATTGGCAAGACAACCATGGTGATCGCCAGGCGCCAGCCCTTTTTGTTACCCGTACTGCTCATAGTTGAATGCATCCTTGAAGTCGAACGGTGTTGCCTAAAGTGGGGTATGGTTGTTCAGCTGTTGTAGGCCTTGATGCCTTCAGATACGTCATCAAAAACCTGAATACCGCCATTTTTCACCAAAAGGACCACATCACATAGCTTCTCGATTTCGGGCATTGAGTGTGAAACCAGTACGATGTTGGAGGTTTTCAGCTTCTGTTGAAAAACGTCGGCGCATTTACGTTTGAACTGGGCGTCACCCACCGACATGACTTCGTCTATCAGGTAGTAATCGAAATCAAAGGCCATGCTCAATCCGAAGGCTACGCGCGAGCGCATGCCAGAGGAGTAGGTTTTGATTGGCTCGTCAATCCAGTCTCCGATCTCGGCGAAATCTTGGACGTAGCGAATCTTCTCACGCATGGAGTCCCCGGTAGCCCCGTAGACACGGCAGACAAATTTGATGTTGTCGCGCCCGGTCATGCTCCCTTGGAAACCACCGGTCAAGCCCACTGGCCAAGAGATGCTGCGGTCGGTGGCGATGGTTCCAGAGTCGGGTACATCTGCGCCCCCAAGTAGGCGCATGAGGGTGGATTTGCCTGCGCCGTTCCGGCCGATCAGCCCTATGTTTTTACCTGGTGGAATAGCCAATGTCAGGTTGCGGAATATGTACCGCCTGCCATTGGGCGTAAGGTAAGACTTGGTTACGTTTCTGAGCTCGAACACGATTGGCCTGTACTTAACCGTTCTTGGTGGAAATCAGGTGCATCCTGCGAGCGCGATACGTGCCCAAAGACAGGAAAAGCAATACCACGGTGAAAGTGATGACGTATGTCTCTGATACACCGTCTACTGGTACGTAGTGAGGCAGTACCTCAGCGCGAATCAGCTCGAGTATGTGCAGGAATGGGTTGAGCAATAGAACCGGCATCATTGCTGGGGGCAAGTAGTAGGCCGGTATAAGCACACCAGAGATGAAGTACAGCGGGAAGAATGCCATTCGCACGACAATCTTAAGGCTGGGTAGTGCATGAGTGATCAGTGCGAGCAGCATTCCTAAGCCGAAAGCGAACATCAGACCGAGGAAGAGAGTAGTAACCCACTGGAGCGGACTATGAATCGTCATGTCAAAGCCGAACCATGCGAAACCGAATACCAAAATAGCGTAAACCGTGGCTGCCAGGCAGGTTTCAACGATAACGCGAGCCACATAGGTATCCAGAGGCTTGATCTGCTTGTAGCCGAACAGCGAGCGATTTTCCCGGAGGCTGTCCATGAGGCGGAGTGCTGTATTGCGGTAGAGCAAAAATGGTGCCATGCCGACCAGCACGAAAACCGGATACTCGACGCCGGAAAGGGTGCGGCCACGTAACATTGCGAAAAGCAATGAAAACACTAGCAAGTGAGCGATGGGCTCGAGTAGCACCCAAACAGCCCCAAAGCGGCTAGCGCCGACACGCGCCCTGGCTTCGCGCAAAACGAGCGCGAAGATGACAGATTTCTGGATCTGGAGAGAGGAGCGAGCTTTCAAGATGGCGACCGCAAAGCAATGCAGCGCGCCTAGGCACGCCGGAATTCATCTTCAGGAAAGGCTCGCTCTGAGGCGATTACAAACGGATTTTACCGGACACTTCCCTGTTCTAAGGGGCAGAAGGGTAAGCGTGATAGGGCATAAGCGTCAAGCGAGCGGCCCCCATTTCCAGGCAAAAGTTCTGGCTGGGTGCCCGGATTTACGATGGATGGCTCAGGCCAATGATGGCGTATTGATTGCATCTTGCAAAGGGGTGAACCGAACATTTCATCGGCCCAAGGCGCTGCAGCATACGCTGATGTACACATCTATCGCAGTGACCGGGATCACATTGTACGTGGATAGCATAGATATTTGAGTGCAAATTAGCCGGTTTTTGGATCCAATTGCGGCGAGTTGCTGTGAGTCAGGGCTGCTAAGCGGCATAGGGTTTGAATTTTGCCTCCAGAGTGATTCCCGTCGGAACGGCGTTCGTGGAAAATGTAGCTGGTATTTAAGGACTCTTCGCTTCATTCGACAGAGGCAAGGGCTGTTCCGTCCCTCTAGCTGCAAGGCGGCAAAAGGATTAGCTGAGAGAGTTTCGTTGCCCTACGTCGCTCATGCAAATAGTAACCTGGCAGGAAACGACCGGACTCGATTGCAAACCTATCGGTGTGCACGTTCCGGGCAGATTGTCGTAAGCCATGCAAATATATGGCACTCTGCTATTGCACCGCTCGCTGCGAAGCTCCAGGAGTATCCGAGGCGTCCCATCTCCATGGCCCGCTTCCCGAATGTGAAATTATGAAAACCTTTAACCTCAAGAAGTTGTTTATGCCTGATATTTCAGCAGACACAGCCAGCCTTATCCATGCCATAGCTTCTGCCACCGCGGTAATCGCGGCGTTGATCGCGGCGAGTGCCATGATCCTTGCCCATATGACTTCGGATGTGAAAAACCAGCATTCCGAAGTGATCGTTGCGCGGGCCCCACAGGCGGTTACGGTCGTCAATGAGTCGGACGTGCAGGCCCAGCTGGAGATCGAGCAGCTCATGGAGCAGAACGACGCGCTAAGGGCCGAACTGGAGCGCGAAAGGGCCGAGCGGCTGAAGCTGGAGGCCAGCCTGAAGCCCAGGGCGCTGACGCCGCAGGCGCATGACGCCTTCAAGGCATTGGCGGGCGAGTTGAAGGCCAAGACGCTGGCACCGGTGGTGTTGCTGAATATCCACAAGGATGACAAGGAAGCTGTCCGCTTTGCCAAGGAGATTGCCGTAGCGCTGACCAAGGCAGGCGTGCAGGTACAGATCAAACAGCTGCAACTGCAGAAGCACAATACCGGGACCCAAGTGGTTGTTTATGCCGGTGCGGGCAGTGACGAGCTGGAGCAGGCGTTCAAGACGGCTGAGTTTGCAACCGATATCAAACGCTCGGGGCAGAGTCCGCGGGTGAAAGTTGATGATGGGGATGCGATTGCTATTTCGGCCTTTATCACTGTTTATCCGCGGACAGTGATTTGAAGGGCGGGCTGACTGAGGGGCTGTGAGGCTTTTTAGTGCTGTGAGGGATGGCACCGGCTGTGCCGGTGTTCGCGGGGCAAGCCCGCGCCTACAAGTTTGCGGGGCAAGCCTTCTTTCGCAGGTTCGTAGGGCATGCCGGCTGCCATAAGGTGGACCGCCCCCACAAAGCCTGCTTTCACAAAACTCGCCCCGACAATGCCTACCCCATCTCGCGGCAAGCGCCGCGCAGCCTCGCCGGGGCTTGGGATAGCGCCATCAATGGCGCTTGTTCTTCGCTATCTCGATGTCGTTCATCAGTGCTTTGGCCATGGCCAGCAGGTAATCGGCTGCGCCCAGCATTTTGTGGTCGTCTTCCATGTCGCCTTCGCGCACCAGGTGCTTGCAGTAGCCCAGCAGGACCGAGACGTGTTCATAGGCATCATCGACGGGGACGCCGGGCTGGACGCGGAGCAGGTCCAGGGTGGGGTTGCCGGCTTCGAGGAAGGTTTCGATGCCTGCGGTGAGGATGGGGGAATGGTCATTGTTTTTCATGGTGAGATTCCAGTGCGTGGACAGAACCCACCACCTCGATCTTTCTCACGGAAAAAGGTGGCAGCCATTGCGCGGGGTGAGAAACCGATGCACTGAAAAACCGGCCAAGCCGAAGCTTGCCCGCGAATGGCTGCCAATGAACAGTAGAGCAGCAGTGCACAACGGGTTCTCACACCCGGTCCCCAAGATGGCGACCCGGTGAAATTATCCCTGGGGCATTTCCCCGACAATTCAGCTGCTTCTGACTGGCATGTAGGATAGTTCGCTTGGTCCTCCCAACTGAAGAGGCGGGGGCAAGGTTTCAGGAAAGTCTGACGCGTCTGGCGTGGTGCGACGCCAGCCCGATTGGGGAGGGCAGTTCACGGGGCGGGCCTTGTTCGGCGGGCGGTGTAGGAGAATGGCCGGGCATTGGTGGGCAGGGGCTACCGGGTAAACGGGGGATCTGGCTACAGGCACGGGGCCCTGGCCGACCGGGGGGAACGGCCGCTGTTGGTGGGTGGGCGAAGTTGACCGTTTTGCTGACCGATCCGGTAACCATTCGCCCTGGTTGTTGGGTGTTTTGCTGCCGGGTTAGCCGCTAGGGTTGGTTGCGCAGCTGAAGGAAAACGGCTGCAACAATGACCAATCCAAGGAGTGTTGACCATGCGCAATAACGTTCTGTCGTACCTGCTGCTGCCGCTGTTCGCCAGTTTGTCTTTCTCCATTAGCGCCGCCCCGGGCAGCGCCACGGCAGTGGCCCAACCGGTGCCGGTGGTGGCCCAGGTACAGGCACAGCAGGCGCCGAGGCTGGACTTGAACACGGCGGATGCACTGACCCTGCAAAAGGAGCTGAACGGCATTGGCAAGGCCAAGGCGGAGGCGATCGTGGCCTACCGCGAAGCCAATGGGCCGTTTGCTTCGGTGGATGAGCTGCTGGAGATAAAGGGGATAGGCAATGCGTTGCTGGAACGTAATCGGGACAAGGTAATGGTGGAGTAACAGGGCAGGGCCGGGGCGCTGCGCTGGCCCGGCCTTTACCCGGCCTGGAAAGGCACAGCCTTGCCTGCTTCGCGGGGGCAAGGCCGCAGGGCTGGGCGTTCTAGCGGTCTTGGGCGTCTTTGGCGTCCGCTTCGGCATTGCGCTCATGCACCTTGCGCAGTTGCTCTTCGGTCAGCGGCAGTTTTTTTGCCGTGTCGCGCAGCATCATCAACCCGCCGACGATGGACCCGAGGGCTATGATAAGTATCAGCCAGGCATACCAGGGCATTGTCGTTCTCCTTTGATCGGGCCATGGGTGAAGCTTGTACGAAATTTGAGCGATTACCCGTTCCGTTGGTTCAATTATAGGAGATCGCGCAGCTGGCGGGCTTGTCTTGCTTCTTGTGAGATCGCGCTGATAACAGGGGCATTGAGGGGCGCTTGCTGGCGGAGCATGCTGTGAGCCACGATTGCCGGGCAATTCGGTGACCCGCGGGCCCCAAAGCCTGCGTCACTTCGTTTACAATGCGCGCCGTTTTCGACTTGCCAAGAGACCCTGCCCATGTCCGCCTGCCAGACGCCCCTGATCGTCGCCCTGGATTTCCCTACCCGTGAGGCCGCCCTGAAGCTGGCTGACCAGCTAGACCCCGCGCTGTGCCGGGTGAAGGTTGGCAAGGAGCTGTTCACCAGCAGCGCTTCGGGCATCGTCGAAACCCTTTGTGCCAAGGGCTTCGAAGTGTTCCTGGACCTCAAGTTCCACGACATCCCCAACACCACGGCCATGGCGGTAAAGGCTGCCGCCGAGATGGGTGTGTGGATGGTGAACGTGCATTGCTCCGGTGGCCTGCGCATGATGGCCGCCTGCCGTGAAGAGCTGGCCAAGCGCAGCGGCCCGCAGCCGTTGCTGATTGGCGTGACCGTGCTGACCAGCATGGAGCGTGAAGACCTGGCCGGCATTGGCCTGGATGTCGACCCGCAAGAGCAGGTGCTGCGCCTGGCGGCGCTGGCGCAGAAGGCGGGCATGGACGGTTTGGTGTGCTCGGCGCTGGAGGCCCCGGCGCTGAAGGCGGCGCACCCGTCGCTGCAACTGGTAACCCCGGGCATTCGCCCGGCGGGTAGCGCGCAGGATGACCAGCGCCGCATCCTCACCCCGCGCCAGGCACTGGATGCGGGTTCGGACTACCTGGTGATCGGCCGGCCGATCAGCCAGGCCGCAAACCCGTCGCAAGCGCTGGCGGCGGTGGTTGCAGAAATCCGTGGGTAAAAGCCCGCGGTAATGAAAGAGGCCAGCACGCGTGTGCTGGCCTTTTTTTTGGGCTGGATGAGGTGTGATGGTCGGAGGTCCGGCGGGGCATTTTCTTTGCCTGTGAGATCGAGCGCCGCCCGCGCGGCGCATCGCGAGCGAAGCTCGCTCCTACGTTTGTTTCGGGCCAGTTATGCCTGTGACAGGCGCGCGCGACCGCCTTGTCTGTACGGCGCGACATTGAGCCATGCGCCAAGGCATTCGCGCGCAAATCGCACAGGAATCATTGGCCCGAAACAAACGTAGGAGCGAGCTTCGCTCGCGATGCGCCGCGCGGGCGGCGCTGGTGATCGGCCGGCCGATCAGCCAGGCCGCAAACCCGTCGCAAGCGCTGGCGGCGGTGGTTGCAGAAATCCGTGGGTAAAAGCCCGCGGTAATGAAAGAGGCCAGCACGCGTGTGCTGGCCTTTTTTTTGGGCTGGATGAGGTGTGATGGCCGGAGGTCCGGCGGGGCATTTTCTTTGCCTGTGAGATCGAGCGCCGCCCGCGCGGCGCATCGCGAGCGAAGCTCGCTCCTACGTTTGTTTCGGGCCAGTAACGCCTGTGACAGGCGCGCGCGACCGCCTTGTCTGTACGACGTGACATTGAGCCATGCGCCAAGGCATTCGCGCGCAAATCGCACAGGAATCATTGGCCCGAAACAAACATGCCTGTGACAGGCGCGCGCGACCGCCTTGTCTGTACGACGCGACATTGAGCCATGCGCCAAGGCATTCGCGCGCAAATCGCACAGGAATCATTGGCCCGAAACAAACGTAGGAGCGAGCTTCGCTCGCGATGCGCCGCGCGGGCGGCGCTCGATCTAACAGGCGCTAAACCCCTCAAGGCATGCGCTTTCAGCCCCAAACGCAAGTCACACCTTCAGCACCAACTTGCCAAAATTCTCCCCATTGAACAGCTTCAGCAGCGTCTCGGGGAACGTCTCCAGCCCCTCCACCACATCCTCCTTGCTCTTCACCTGCCCACTGGCCAGCCACCCGGCAATCTCCAGCGCGGCCTTGCCGTAGTCCTTGGCATGGTCCATCACCACAAACCCTTCCATACGGGCACGGTTCACCAGCAGCGACAAGTAGTTGGCCGGGCCTTTTACCGCTTCCTTGTTGTTGTACTGGCTGATCGCGCCGCAAATCACGATGCGGGCCTTGAAGTTGATGCGCGTCAGCACGGCATCGAGGATGTCGCCGCCCACGTTGTCAAAGTAAACGTCCACACCTTTGGGGCATTCGCGCTTCAGGCCGGCCAGCACGTCTTCGGCCTTGTAGTCGATCACGCCGTCAAAGCCCAGTTCATCTTTCAGGTACTGGCACTTCTCGGCGCCGCCGGCAATGCCGACCACGCGGCAGCCTTTGACCTTGGCAATTTGCCCGACAATGCTGCCCACCGCACCGGCCGCGCCGGAGATGACCACGGTTTCACCGGCCTTGGGCTGGCCAACTTCCAACAGGGCGAAGTAGGCAGTCATGCCGGTCATGCCCAGTGCCGACAGGTAGCGCGGCAGGGGCGCCAGGTTGGGGTCGATCTTGTGCAGGCCCTGGGGCTCGCCGGTGAAGTAGTCCTGTACGCCAAGGGCGCCGCTCACGTGGTCGCCCGCTTTGAAACCCGGGTGGTTGGAGGCAACCACTTCGCCCACGCCCAGTGCCCGCATTACCTGGCCCAGGGCGACGGGGGGGATGTAGGATTTGCCTTCGTTCATCCAGCCGCGCATGGCAGGGTCCAGCGACAGGTACCGGTTGCGCACCAGCACCTGGCCTTCGCTAGGTTGTTCGGCGGGCACGCTTTCGAAGGTGAAGTCATCACGGCGCACGGCGCCGACCGGGCGTTTGGCGAGCAGGAAGCGGCGGTTGGTCTGAGTCATGGAGGGGTCCTTGTGGGCAGTGGAAGAGGCCAGGTGTTCAATCTACCTTGTTGATGTAGGCAGGTCGTTAACATCACTGACAAGCATGGTAGCCCAACCGTTGGTGTGATGATGCTGCCCGGCCAGGCGGTGGCTGACTATGCTCTGAATCCCACCATCCCCTCAGGAGCACGCAATGAGCATGACCTTTTCCGGCCAGGTAGCGCTGGTCACCGGCGGCGCTGCCGGCATAGGCCGGGCAACGGCCCTGGCGTTCGCCCGCGAGGGCCTGAAGGTGGTGGTGGCTGACCTCGACCCGCTGGGCGGCGAGGCGACGGTGGCGCAGATTAACGCTGCAGGTGGCGAGGCTCTGTTCATTGCCTGTGACGTGACCCGCGACGCCGAAGTGCGTCAGTTGCACGAGCGCCTGATCGCCGCCTTTGGCCGGCTGGACTACGCCTACAACAACGCCGGCATCGAGATCGAACAACACCGCCTGGCCGAAGGCAGCGAGGCGCAGTTTGATGCCATCATGGGCGTGAACGTGAAGGGCGTGTGGCTGTGCATGAAGTACCAGCTGCCCTTGCTGCTGGCTCAAGGCGGTGGGGCGATCGTCAATACCGCGTCGGTAGCGGGGCTGGGGGCGGCGCCGAAGATGAGTATCTACAGCGCGTCCAAGCACGCGGTGATCGGCCTGACCAAGTCGGCGGCCATCGAATACGCCAAGAAGGGCATCCGCGTGAATGCCGTGTGCCCCGCGGTGATCGACACGGACATGTTCCGCCGCGCCTACGAGGCCGACCCACGCAAGGCCGAGTTCGCCGCCGCCATGCACCCGGTGGGGCGCATCGGCAAGGTCGAGGAAATTGCCAGCGCCGTGCTGTACCTGTGCAGCGATGGCGCGGCGTTTACCACCGGGCATTGCCTGACGGTGGATGGCGGGGCCACGGCGATCTGAGCGAACTCAGATTGCCTGTGCTGGCCCTATCGCCGGCAAGCCAGCTCCCACAGAGCCCGCGGGTACCCGAAGTTAACGCGAACCCTGTGGGAGCTGGCTTGCCGGCGATAGGGCCCTGCCAGCCCACCACAATGCCAGCCCCACCGCTGCACAGGCCACCACCAACACCCCGCCAAACACCAGTAACGCCACCTGTGACCCCAACCGGTCACTCAGCAACCCGGTAAAGATTACCGGCAAGCTGAACCCCAGGTACGCCAGCAAGAAGAACCCGGCACTGGCCCGTGTTTTCTCGCTGCCGGCCAGTTGGTTCACCGCGGCCAGCCCGCCCAGGTAGATAAACCCGTAGCACGCACTGCTGGCCGCCACCGTACCCAGCAACACCGCACTCAACTGCCCGCTGTTCGCGCCCCAGGCCAGCACCGCATAGCTGCATGGCAGTATCAGCAGCCCCAGCAATGTGGCCGTGCGGCTGCTCAGGCGCCGGGCCATGGGCTGGAACAGCAGCCCGCAGCTGATTACGCAAAAGGTGGAGAACCCTGACCAGGCGCTAAGGCCATGCTGGCGCAGAATGCCTGGCAGCAAGGCAATCACCAGCCCCACGCAAGCCCACGCCAGCAAAATGGCCAGGCCATAGACCACGCTGCCTCGCGGGTAGCAGGGCAGGCGCAGCATAGGGCTGCGCTGGGCTGGGCGCGGGTCGGGCAGGCGCCATACCAGCATGATGGCCAGGGCCGCCAACAGCAGTTGCAGGTGGAAGCTGCCTGGGATGAGGCTGGGGCCGCGCAGCAGGAACAGGCTGGTCAGTGCTGCCCCCAGGCCGAAGCCCAGCGAGGTGCTGGCGGTGACCCAGTTGGCCGCGCGGGGGGTGTGCTCGCCGCCCATCAGTTCGCCCATGTAGGCGGTGGCCGTGGCCGAGGCCAGCCCGGTGCCCAGGCCCAGGAACAGCCGCGCCAGGCCCAGGGTTTGCAGGCTGGGCACCAGCAGCATCAGCACGGTGGCGACCATCGACAGGGCGAGGGCCGCCACGATCAGTGGCCGGCGCCCGACCCGGTCGGCCAGGCCGCCCAGGGCCAGCAGCACGGGCAGCACGCCCAGCACATAGCCAGAGAAGGCCACCGCGGTGGCAGCGGCGCCCTGGCCAGAAAGGTCGGCGTAGGTGATGTACAGCGGGGCCTGCAGGTTGACGGCCAGGGTGATCAGGCAAAGGGCGAAGGCCAAGCGGGCCGGGGCGGAGGGCATGGGTAGGGTCCTGGTTTCTCTAGGGGTTGTACCGGCCCTTTCGCGGGTGAACCCGCTCCCACAGGCTTCACACTGCACTCGCGGCTGTGGTGATCCTGTGGGAGCGGGTTCACCCGCGAAAGGGCCGGGCCTGCTCACTCTGATGCCAGCCCATTCCACCTGCCATACACACCCTCACTCCATTTATGCTTAACTGTTCGCTCAAAATCTGCGAACACCTGGCCCATGCACTTCCCCCTCGACCGCACCAGCACCACCCCGTTGGTGCAGCAACTCACCCACCACCTGCAAGCCTGGATCGACCAGCAACGCCTGCGCCCCGGCGCCCGCCTGCCATCGATCCGCGCGCTGGCCCGCAGCCAGGCGGTCAGCGCGTCCTGTGTGATCGAGGCCTACGACCGCCTGGTCG